>OBYZ01000700.1_pt1 | contig 24757 bp, 29 predicted proteins | sample 1501501 | NCBI WGS metagenome assembly OBYZ01 (sample SAMEA2580213, study PRJEB22360) | human gut metagenome | biome: human gut; feature: human-associated habitat; material: faeces | place: Denmark | collected 2008/2010
ATTCAAACCGACAAGCATAATTCCTGTATCGGTCTTTTTTATTTGTTTTACGGTAGCTTCATCACCATTTACAAGTACAATTGCCGTATCGCCATTATCTACATCATTCTGCTTACGGACAATGACAATATCACCTTCCAGTAGTTTTGGCTCCATAGAGGAGCCTTTGATTCGCAAGGCGAAGTATTCTCCACCGGCAGCCATCTTAGTGGGAAGTTCTTCCCATCCTTCAATATCGGTAATAGCTTCTACTGGGATACCAGCAACAACTTTCCCCAGTATGGGAATGCGTACGCCTTTTGTTAGTGAAGATGCGGACTCCGCTAAATAATTAAGATCATCAGACAAGATATTTAGGCCATGGCAAATTTTATTAATGTTATCCATAGAGGCTCCGCCTACATTTTTTAAAATTGAAAGTAGGGTGCTATATGGCATATCAATCTTATCAGAAAACCATTTTAATGTGCCTTGTTCTTCAATTTTTGCTCTTAAGTATTGCTCTCGCGTCATAATTATTCCTCCTACTTGAAAGTAGGATATCATATAAAAAACGAAATTTCAACAAATTTTATGAAATTAGTGTTGACAAAAACGAAATAATGGCATATCATAAAATTCAGAAAACGAAATATCGTTACAAGAAAGGGGGTGATCTAATGTATAAAAATTTAAATGTAGAGCTCGCACGGCTGGGATGGAATATAATCAGGTTGTCAGAGGAAACGGGGATCAAATATCAAACGTTGGTTACCAAAATGAAAGGAGATTCAGAATTTAAATTTGATGAATGTTTAGCGATAAAAAAAGCTATGGGTTGTAAGATCCCCTTAGAAGTCCTTTTTTTACACCAATAAAAACGATATTTCGTTAAATGGTGTAAAATAAAAGCCCCCGAAGGGGCTCATGTGTCAGCATGTTTTTCTTTTCAGCGCTGTGTTCCGCGTTTTCCTGTATATGGATTTACATTTCCTTTATGGCTGTAATTATTGTTTGGATTACCATCCGGATTGCTTCTGTAATGAGGCTGTACATAAGTACCATCTGAGCGATAATGCCCGCGAACATAGGTAGCGTTAGCTGTACTTGCAGATAAAACAAATGCAGAAATAGCAAAGATGCATAAGATGAGTTTTTTCATAAAGGCCTTCTTTCTTGTACTACCGCTGACACATTAACCAAATTGTAACACAACCTACCACAGAATTTATAGAAAGGAGTGAAAAATGGAACGAAGGACGTACACCGTCGCGGAAACTGCTGAAATCTTAGGGGTGTCGACGGATGTCGTCTACCGCATGAAAAATGACGGCATCCTTCCGGCGGTAAAAAATCTATCGGCCATCCGTTTTCTGAAACGGGACGTGCTCGCGATGGTCGGAGAAAAACCGGATGATTTTCGTCCGTCCGCAGTCCGAAGACTACAGAATGAACTATCTCTCGCGAAGCAGGAGAATGCGCGACTGCGAGGCGTTATTCGCCAAATTTGTATAGCTGCTAATACGGCAGCAGTGCAGGAGAGGTTATGAACAAGCCATTAATTTTCACAACGGCTCTCATGTCAGCCGCATTGGTAGCAGGCGCCGCGGTGGACGCGGATAACATCTACAACCGGCTCTTCCCGGAGACAAAAATCGTCGAGTACCGCCGGGAGGTAAGGGCAGGCGACACGCTCTGGGACATCTGCGGGGAAATCGCAACCGACAAAGAAGACCTGCGGAAACTGGTCTGGCAGGCAAAAAAGGATAACCGTATTATGGACGTCGGAAACCTGCAGCCGGGGATGTTGATTGTAGTCAAAGTTGAGGAGGCGCGGAATGGATGACACAGAAGAAAAAATCAGGGAAGTATCTATTTATACTCTCAACTGGTTTGTCCAATATTGGATAAATAAGAAAAAGTGTGAAAAATGCAGATTATTAGCATTTGACACCACTTTTAAAAACTGGTGTGCATTGGATAATCGTACGAATGATTGCTTGATGGAGCATTTTAAAACCCGTCAGGAAGCCATAGATTGGCTAAACAATGAAATTGAAAAAGCCGACTGATGTTTGCAGCGTCAGTCGGCAGGCGGAAAAGAATCGCTAAGACTTTCCGCCTCTATTATACCACAGGAGGTAAATAATGACAGAACCAGTAAAAATCAATGAGTTATTGATTGAAAATGTGAAACGAGTAAAAGCAGTACAGTTTGAACCGTCCGCCGATGGACTGACAATCATCGGTGGGCGAAACGGACAGGGGAAAACGTCCGTATTGGATGCTATTGCATGGGCATTAGGCGGCAATAATTATAAACCGTCTGTACCGGAACGGGACGGCGCACTGGTACCGCCGAACCTGCATCTTGAACTGTCCAATGGATTAATTGTGGAACGAAAAGGGAAAAACAGCACATTAAAAGTAACAGACCCGAATGGGAATAAATCCGGACAACAGCTTTTAAATGAATTTGTATCCACGCTGGCATTGGATCTCCCGAAGTTTATTAACGGAAGCGATAAGGACAAGGCGGATTCTCTTCTGAAAATTTTAGGAATTGGTGATGTGCTGGTGCAGCTGGACACAAAAGAAAATCAGCTGTATGCACAGCGCACAGAAGTCGGCCGCATTGCAGACCGCAAGAAAAAGGCGGCTGACGAAATGCCGATGTACCCAAATGTTCCAAAAGAACCCGTCAGTGCAACAGAACTCATTAAAGAGCAGCAGGAAATTCTTGCGCGGAATGGAGAAAATGAACGGAAACGTCAGGATGCCGCTCGTTATGAACGAATGCTGGCAGAGGCTCAAATCGCTTTTGATGAAGCTAAAGCAGCACTGCAGAAAGCAGAACAGGATTGTTTAACTGCCCGGAAGTCGGCAGAAGATCTTCATGATGAAAGCACGGCTGAATTGGAAAAGAATTTAGCAGAAATTGAAGCATTGAATATCAAAATCAGGGCGAATTCTACAAAGGAAGCCGCCGAAGTGGAAGCCAATAATCTGCAGCAGGAATATGACGGACTGACGGAACAGATTGAATCCGTCCGGGAAGAAAGAAGTAAGCTTCTTGATTCTGCGGAATTGCCGCTGCCGGGATTATCCGTCAAAGATGGCAAGCTGATTTATAACAATATGCCATGGGATGGCATGAGCGGTTCTGATCAATTGAAAGTAGCAACAGCTATTGTACGCAAGCTGAATCCGCAATGTGGCTTTGTTTTGATGGACAAGCTGGAGCAGATGGACTTAGAAACACTGCAGGAATTTGGCGCGTGGCTCAAACAGGAAGGATTGCAGGTTATTGCAACAAGAGTTTCCACCGGTGATGAATGCTCCATCATTATTGAAGATGGCATGGTGAAAGGCGATACGGAAGCGGTTAAAGAAAAAGCACCGAAATATGTCAAAGGTGTGTTTTAAAGAAAGGAGATAAGAATGAACATTACGAAAGGAATTATCAGTAAGTCGGTTAAGGTTTGCGTATACGGTGTCGAAGGTATCGGAAAAACGACTTTTGCCAGCCAGTTCCCGGAACCGCTCTTTTTCGACTTAGATAAAGGGTCTGCACAGCTTGATGTCAGCCGTGTAACAGACATTACATCATGGCCATTACTGTTAAGCAGTATCAAAGAGATTTATGATAATCCATCTATTTGTAAGACGCTGGTTATTGACACCGCGGACGCGGCAGAGCGTATGTGCATTGATTATATTTGCGGGAAATTCAACAAGAAAGGGATTGAAGATTTCGGTTATGGTGCCGGCTATACATATTTAACAGAAGAATTTGCCAGATTCCTTGTGCAGCTGGATGCTTGCATTGGGCAGGGGGTCAATGTAGTTGTTCTTGCTCATGCCGTTCTGAAAACAGTAACGCTCCCGGAGGAAATGGGAACGTATGACCACTGGGAACTGAAACTATCATCTAAAACGACAAATAAAGTCGCGCCGCTTGTAAAAGAATGGGCAGATTTACTGCTTTTTGCCAATTATAAAACAATCCTGATTGAAGATGGAACACGAAAAAAAGCGGCAGGCGGAAAACGGATCATGTATACCACGCATACAACGTTTGCAGACGCGAAGAATCGATTTTCTTTAGCAGAAGAACTGCCGTTCGACTATAACGAAATTGCACGACTGATCCCGAATGGGGCGGATCCGGGCGTAAAACCTATGCAAGAAAAGAAACAGGAAACAAAACAGAAGACAATAAAAAAATCAGAACCTGAATCGACTGTCCCGATAAAGAAACCAACTGTCCCGATGCAAGACACGGCTGTCCCTGCAACATCTACCGTAAATACTACTTTACAGAAAGTCTATGACTTAATGAAACAGGAACATATCACAGAAGAACAGATCCGCAAGGCGGTGGCCATGAAAGGATATTTCCCGGAAGATATGCCGATAGAAAATTATCCGTCTGATTTTATAGACGGTGTGCTCATCGGGGCGTGGGAACAGATTAAAACATTTATTTTAAACAATATCAATGTTCCATTTAATTAATTTACATAAAGGAGAAGAACATGAGTACAAATTTTGAAAAGTTCGGAACAACATCTGCGGAAGACAATTCATTTATAGAAAATAAGGCGTTGGATTGGGACGAATCGGTCACCGATGACGGCGAAAGCCATGAATATACCTTGCTTCCGGAAGGAATTTATCCGTTTACCGTCGAAGGTTTTGAACGGAAGATTTATGAAGGCGGAGCGAAAATACCGAGGTGTCCACAGGCTGCCTTAAAACTCCGCGTTCATGGCGGGAAATATGGTGACGCGCTTGTATTCAGGAACCTGTTTCTGGTTTCGAAACAGCAGTGGCTGATTGCCCAGTTCTTTATTTCACTGGGGCTCATGGAGAAAGGCGGTACGGAAAAAATGCCGTGGAATAAAGTTATTGGCGCTACAGGTTATGTAGAAATCGTTCACCGCATTTATAAGGATCAGACGTACAACGAAGCAAAGAAATTCCTTGCGCCTGATGATAAGCGGATTCCCCAAACACAGGGCGGTTATATAGCCGGAACGTTCTGATGATGGAACTAAGACCCTACCAACAGGAAGCAGTTACGGCCGTTATGAGTGAATGGGCGAACGGTCACAGGAAGACGCTTTTGGTTCTTCCGACAGGCACAGGCAAAACGATTGCTTTTGCCAAAATCGCAGAAAACTGTGTTCGTGAGGGGAGAAAAGTATTGATTCTTGCCCATAGAGAAGAACTCTTGAACCAAGCGCAGGAAAAAATCAAGACCGCAACAGGTCTCTTATGTGCTAAAGAAAAAGCGGAAGAAACAAGTCTTGCCAGCTGGTACAGAATTGTTGTTGGGTCCGTGCAGACGCTCATGCGTGAAAAACGGCTCCGGCAGTTTCCGGAAGATGAATTTGGCACCATCATTGTAGATGAAGCCCATCACGCACTGGCCGATAGTTATCAACAAGTGCTGCAGCATTTCCCGACGGCAAATGTATTAGGTGTAACCGCAACACCGGAACGAAATAATCTGCAGTGTCTGGGAAATTATTTTGACAGCTTAGCTTATGAATATTCTTTGACGCAGGCTATCAAGGATGGCTATTTGTGCAAAATCAAGGCGCAGACGATACCGCTCAAGATTGATATCACAGGCGTTGGTATGTCTGCCGGAGATTACGCGGCAGGAGCCTTAGGAACAGCACTTGACCCGTATCTTGAACAAATTGCAAAAGAAATGGTTACATATTGCGCCGGGAGGAAGACTGTAGTCTTCTTACCTTTGGTAGCCACAGCTAAAAAGTTTAAAGCCATTTTAAACCATTTTGGAATGAAAGCAGCGGAGGTGAATGGAAACAGCCAGGATCGAGAAGAAACACTAAAGAAATTTGAAGCAGGAGAGTATAACGTACTCTGCAATGCCATGTTATTGACTGAAGGATGGGACTGTCCATCAGTGGATTGTGTGATCATGCTTCGGGCAACAAAGATCAGAAGTTTATATTGCCAATGTATAGGACGGGGAACAAGGCTTTCTCCGGAAACGGGCAAAAAGGATTTATTGGTATTGGATTTTTTGTGGAATACGGCGCGGCATGAATTATGCCGTCCGGCATCGCTTATCTGCAAGACAGATGATATCGCAAAAAGAATGACGAAGGACTTGGACCAATCCGGGGCCGCTGTTGACATAGAAGACGCTTACAAGCGGGCAGCGGAGGAAACCATTCTTGAGCGTGAAGAGGCTCTTGCAAAAGAATTATCAGCGATGAAAAAACGGAAACGCCAGTTAGTAGATCCATTGCAGTTTGAAATGTCCATACAAGCAGAAGATTTATCTGATTACGTCCCGTCTTTCGGCTGGGAAATGGCGCCTGCGAGCGATAAACAGCTCAAAGCATTGGAGAAATTCGGCATATTCCCGGATGAAATTGATAATGCGGGGAAAGCCAGTCTTTTACTCGACCGTTTGAATAAACGGCGGGAAAACGGACTGTCCACCCCTAAACAAATCCGCTTTTTAGAAAGCCGCGGGTTTCAGCATGTGGGGATATGGACATTTAATGATGCAAACAGCATGATTTCCCAAATTGCCAATCACCATTGGACTATACCACGCGGTATCAAGCCGGCTTTATATGTCCCTAATCAGGAATTGAATTTTGGAGCGTAAATTATGTCGAAGATAGATTTACGGCCATTGCTGGAGTATATACCGCCCGCGGACTGCAGCTACAAAGAATGGATTGATGTAGGCATGGCGTTATGTCATGAGGGCTACAGCGTTGATGTGTGGGATGACTGGAGCCGAAAGGACCCGGAACGTTACCATGATGGTGAATGTCATAAAAAATGGCAGTCATTCAAGGGGAATCCGAATCCGGTTACAGGAGCGACGCTTACTCGGATGGCAAAAGATTATGGATGGCAGCCGCATACAAAAGAAGACGGCAACAAAGTAATGGACTGGGATGATACGGTAATAGACAATGTCATTATTGTTGATCAGCACTATGTACAGGAATCGGAAATCAAAGAACCGGCACAATGGAATCCGGCAGATGAGATTATCCGGTATCTTGAAGCTCTCTTTGACAGATCCGACAAGGTCGGTATCGTTATGTCTTCTTTCAGGCGCGATGATGGAAAATATTCCCCGTCCGGAGCGGGTACATATTCTTTGACGGCGGGAGAATATATTTCCCGCATCAAAAAGTACCAGCGAAACGGTTACAGTACAAAAGATATCATCGGGTATGCGCTTTCAGATTACGATGAAAAAGCCGGCGCATGGATCCGCTTCAATCCTTTAGACGGCAAGGGTATTAAAAATGAAAATGTATCTAATTACAAATATGCTCTTGTAGAATCTGACGCACTTCCGCCGGGGAAGCAGAAATCTATTATAGAAGAGCTGGAGCTTCCGGTAGCAGCACTGGTGTATTCCGGGAACAAAAGTATTCATGCCATCGTACATATCGACGCAACATCGCAGGAAGAGTACCGCCGCCGTGTAGATTATCTGTACAAAGTATGCCGGAAAAACGGTTTGCCGGTTGACGGAGCGGACAGAAACCCGTCCCGTTTATCACGGTTGCCGGGCATTATGAGAGATGGCAAGAAACAGTTTCTCATGGCCACACATATCGGAAAAGAGGATTTCGACAGTTGGAAAGAGTGGATTGAAACCGTCAATGATGATCTGCCCGACCCGGAAGATCTGTCTGATGTGTGGAATAACATGCCCAATTTATCCCCGTCATTAATTGATGGTGTGCTTCGGCAGGGGCATAAAATGCTCATTTCCGGACCGTCAAAGGCAGGTAAATCCTTTGCCCTGATTGAACTTTGTATTGCTATTGCAGAAGGTACGCAGTGGTGCGGTTTTCAATGCACGCAGGGACGCGTATTATATGTTAATTTGGAATTGGACAGGGCAAGTTGCCTGCATCGATTTAAAGATGTCTATACAGCACTGAATTTACGTCCCGATTACATTTCTAATATTGATATATGGAATCTGCGCGGAAAGTCGCTGCCGATGGATCAGCTTGCGCCGAAACTTATCCGCCGCGCGCAAAAGAAAAATTATATCGCTATCGTTATCGATCCGATTTACAAGATTATCACGGGCGACGAAAACAGTGCTGACCAAATGGCGCGGTTCTGTAACCAGTTTGATAAGGTCTGTACGGAATTATCGGCTGCGGTAATCTATTGTCACCACCACTCAAAAGGCGGACAGGGAATGAAGCGGTCGATGGATCGCGCGTCCGGCTCCGGCGTATTTGCCCGCGATCCTGATGCAATCCTCGATATGATTCAGCTCTGTGTCAATAACGACAGCCGGCGGGCAGATTATGACAGGGAAGCGGACAAAGCTGCAGGGATAACGGTCAAGCCTACGGCATGGCGTATTGCAGGGACACTTCGTGAATTCCCAATGTTTGAGCCTGTCAATATGTGGTTTACGTATCCGATCCATAGGCTGGATGAAACCGGAGTGCTGGCGATGGCAGCCGAGGAGGGCAGTCTTGAAGATGTACGCGCTAAGGGCCGTGAGGCAGGAAACAAAGCGAAAGCGAAGCAGAAAGAAGACCGCATCTCACAGGTGGATACTGCTTATGAAAACCTGAGTATGGGCGGCAAGGAAATCGTTACGGTAAAAGATATGGCAGCATATTTAGATGTTTCCGAAAAAACAGTACGAAGAGATATTCTTGCAAACGGAAATTATGAGCTCGGAGAGGGTAAAATTTACCCTAAAAAATAGGTTTTAATATTCGTCTAATACTTGGACATTCCAGTTTATATATATAGGTTTGTCCCTATAGGAAAGTAAGTAAGAAAGGGTGTGGCGAGAAGCTGCGCCACACACCCTTCCTTATTACTTCCTTTCCTGGAACTGGATTGTCCATGAAAAGAGAAAAGGTTTGTCCCTGTTATGTCCATCGTAAAAAAAATAGAAAGGCATGTGATTGGAAATGAGAGAAATATTATTTCGTGGGAAATGCAGAAAGTCAGGAAGGTGGATTTATGGTGACTTGCTAAAGCATGGAGAAAATGATTATTCAATCTATGAAGAAGGAAAAGCGTATTCTATTCCTGTGAGAGAAGAAACCATTGGGCAATATATCGGCCTTAAAGATTATGATGGAAATCGGATTTTTGAGGGGGATATTATCAAGGTTTCAAGAAAATCAAAATGCGGGTTTGGTGATATTTATGGATTGGTTGTCGCTGAATGGGATTCAAAACAAAAAGCATTTGTGTTATTGCCATCTGACGATTATTTTGACGATATTAGGATGATTGCAGTCGTGAACAATAAATACAACAATCCGGATTTATACAAAGAGGTAATAGCATGATTCGTTTTTTTATCCATATGAAGCTTCCGACAAAAACATTTCAGGCAAAGAAAATTACGGTACGAAATGGTAAGGCTATTATCTATACACCTCCGGAGCTCAAAGAAATTCAGAGCAAGTATATTGCGTATTTGTCTAAACATGCACCGGAAAAACCATTGGAAGGCGCTGTCCAGTTGTCTACGATATGGTGTTTCCCGGCGGATAAACATCACACAAATGGAAACTATAAAATAACAAAACCGGATACTGACAATCTGGTAAAAATGTTTAAAGACTGTATGACGCAGTGCGGATTTTGGAAGGATGATGCGCAGGTTGCTGTAGAACTTATTACGAAACGATATAACGATGTAGAGGGAATTTTGATTTGCGCAAAGGAGATTGGCATGAAATGATGTTTATCTTAGGTTGTATGTTCGGTACATGTGTAGGATTACTGCTTTGTGCTTTGTGTATAACGGCAGGGAAAGGAAAAGATGATGAAATTATATAAATTATTGCGGGTAATTGTGCATCCTGTTTCTATGAGGAAATTTAAATTTGGCCCGCTTGAGCCGTCGATGTTTATACCGCTGATGATTATACAAGGAAACCACATTGTTTATAGTGGGTCGCCTATAAGGGTTACAAAGTCACTGCTAAAATGTAAGGTTGATAAATTAGATTTGTTAACAACTACTAACGAACAGATTGGTGAAATGCAAGTTTTCTGGAAGATAGAGCTTGCCGGAAAATTTTCACGAAAGTATAAGGATTGCAATGGCGGGGATGGTGCGAGATTATGAATAACGGAATGAAACCGGGCATTTTTCATAACCCGGATCCGACGTACGAAAAGGCAGCAACAAAAATTAAGAAGGAAGCACAAAAGACGGAAGCGGATGTCAAAAACTTTTTCGAGGAAATGCGGAAATGTCGGCATACAATTGATTCGCTGAATCAATGTAAGATGCAGTACGAAATGGATATGATCTCTTTGAAGGCGACTCGTTATGACAAAGACCGAGTATCCGGCGGGAAAACATCTGATTTATCCGACATGGTCATCGCTTTTGAGGAAAAGATGAAGGCATCCGAAGAGCTCCGGATTTCCGAACTGAATAAATACGGTGATATGCGAACAAAGGGTTTCAAGTTGATTTCGTTACTCTCTGAAAAAGACGGAATTTTTAAATCTATATTGATTGACCGGTATTTCTTGTGTCAGTCATGGGGAATAATCGCTAATTCACATCATTTTGCATATAAGTATTGTGTAGATTTGGGGAGTTTGGGAATCCGGAAAATTGCAGAAAAAATAAATATCAGGAATAATCAGGAACTTTAAAGTAGTATAATGATAGTGTAAAAGTTCAGGAATTCCTCCCTGAAATAAGAAAGCACGTACTCTACCAAAGTGCGTGCTTTTCGTTTGTTTATCTAAAAGGCGGTGATTACTGTGGGCGCAAAAGGCAAGTATGCAAAATGGCTGCAGCCAGATAATCTTCTGCGCCTGCAGGCATGGGCGCGAGACGGATTAAGTAATGAGCAAATTGCACATAATATCGGCATTAATCAAGATACATTGTATACATGGATTAAGAAGTACCCCGAATTTTCCGAGGCATTAGCGCGCGGGAAAGAAGTTGTTGACATTGAAGTAGAGAATGCGCTTTTAAAAAGAGCCAAAGGATATGACTATATAGAGACGACATCGGAGCTGATTGCGGATAAAAACGCAAGAAATAAAGCGGTGATGAAGGTAACTAAGCGAGTAACTCGGCATGTACCGCCGGACGTAAAAGCTATTGTATTCTGGCTGACGAACCGGAAACCGGAATGGCGCGACAAACAAGAGAAAGAATTATCCGGCAATATCGGAATTAATCTGGTGGTAGATGATGACATCAGCACAGACGATTAATCTTGTTAATGATATTATTCATCCAACGGTAAAACAACGGGAATTTATGCGTACAGTTAAAGATAATACGTATATTCTTTATGGCGGTGCAGCAGGCGGCGGGAAATCGTATATATTGCGTTGGGAACTGGTTTATCTCCTGATCAGCTGGTACAAGCATCTGAAATTAAAAGGTATCTGCGTTGGGTTGTTTTGCGAAGACTACCCGGCACTGCGGGATAGGCAGCTGTCAAAAATCAAAATGGAGTTCCCGGACTGGCTCGGCAGCTATAAAGAAGCGACGCATGAATTTACATTAAATCCGGCGTTCGGCAGTGGAGTGATATGTTTCCGCAACTTAGATAATCCGTCAAAGTATTTATCGTCCGAATTTGCGGCCATCGCAATTGATGAGTTGACGCTGAATGAGCAGACTGTCTTTGATTTTTTACGTATGCGTCTCCGCTGGGTCGGTGTTGAGGATCCTAAGCTGATTGCGGGAACGAACCCCGGCGGTAAAGGTCATATGTGGGTCAGAAGCTTATTCATTGATCGTAATATACCGCCGGAAATGCAGGATTTTGCAAATAAAATCGCTTTCGTGCAAGCGCGGATAGATGATAATCCGTACTTACCGGCGGGATACAGTGACGCGCTTGATACGCTGCCGGATAAGCTCCGGAAAGCGTACCGCGAGGGCGACTGGAATATATTTGAAGGGCAGGTTTTTGAAGAGTTCAGGACGGATATACATGTTGTTGAACCGTTTGAAATCCCGTCAAGCTGGCAGCACGGACGGTCTATGGATTGGGGATACAGCAAGCCATATGCAATCTATGAGTATGCGGTGGATTATGACGGCGTTGTCTATGTAATCAACGAATGGTACGGCTGCAAGCCGGGAACGGTCAACACGGGTACGCAGGAAACGGCACGGGAAGTAGCGCAGAAGATTAAGCATTTGGGCAGCGAGTTCGGTATTGCGGACCCGGCGATTTGGCAGAAAACTGGACATGACGGGCCGTCGATTGCAGAAGTGTTCGCAGCAGAAGGCGTGCCGTGGTATCCGGCGGATAATGACAGATTAGCAGGGAAAATGCAGGTGCACTTACGGCTGAAAGAACGAAAGCTCAAGATATTCAAAACGTGTTATCACTTGATACGGACGCTGCCGGCTCTGACGTACGATAAACACAAGGTTGAAGATGTGGATACACAGCAAGAAGACCATAGTTACGACAGCGTCAGATATTTCTTGATGAGCCGTCCGATTCAGCCGGTAAAAGTAGAAAAGCCATTTAATGATGGCTACAGATATGAAGATGGGGAAGGAGATGAACCGACAGCGTGGGGTGTGTAATGAGTGACAGGGCATTAAGAGATTATGCTTATAGAGTGCTCAAATCAGAGTTTGGTGAACGTATGGAGAATGGAATTTTAATTCCGGCGAAAAAGAGCGATGAAGAACTGGCGGCGTTCGCAGCGCAGATGCCACAGTGGCAGCTTGAACAAATGTATGAAATGATGTATGGAGGAGAACTGGTCGAATGAGTTTTGATTTATCCGAAGCGCGGAATAATGTAAAAAGGGCACTGCAGCTAACAAGTGAATGGCGCAAAAGTGCAAAAGAAGATTATGATTTCATGCGCGGTAAGCAGTGGACAGATGCCGATCTGAAAGCAATGAAGCAGAAATCCCGCCCGGCAATTACGATTAATCGGATCCGTCCAGTCGTCAATCTTCTTTCCGGCTATGCAGCACAAAACGAAACAGAGCCGGATTTCCTGCCGCGGTCAGAAGAAGATGATCGCGTAGCACGAGTAGCCAAAGGTATCACGAAGTACACTTTCGACAAGACGAATTATCAGAGCGTTAAGAAAAAGGCATTCAAAGACGCTATCATTTGTGGTGTCGGAAACTACTGGGTCAGTTATGAATTTGATTACGCCCGGATGGATGGTCGGATACAGATCAAAAACGTCAGCCCTTTTGATGTATTCGTTGATCCGGAATGCAAAGAAGATGATTTGTCAGACGCTTTCTACTGCGGGCGTTATAGCTGGGAAAGTCCGGATAAATTGAAGCAAATATATGCGGACAAAGCAGATGAAATTGCCATGCTAACGCATAAATACGATGACAGCGAATTGGAGACAGTTGATACGGAGCCGCTTTGGTATTCACGGGATTTAAAGAAATTAAGGGTCGTTCAATATTGGTATAAAGAGTACACACGGAAGAAAGTGTTTTCTGTAGACGGAATGATCGTCGATGAATCGCAGCCGGATTTATATTCGGCTTTTTTAATGTCCGGAGCGGAACCGGAAGAAATACCGGTTACGAAAATCAGATATGCGACATTCTGCGGAGAAATTCTGCTTGAAGAGGGCGAAAGTCCTTATAAGCACAATCAATTTCCACTTGTGCGGCAGTATTGCTACTTATCAGGTTACGGTGAGGATGTGGATGACGGACTGGAACCGGCGGGGATTGTACGGGATTTAAAAGACGCACAGCGCGAACTCAACAAGAACCGCAGCCAGCGTATGCATATCGTCAATCAGCAGTCGCTCGGTGTTCGCTTTTGGACTGGACCGCAGTTTGACGAAAAAGAAAAACGGGAAATTCGGAATCTGTCTACAACTCCGGGTGCGAATATTTTCTTGAAACCGGGTGTGACTTTTACCGATGGGCTTCCGTCCGCGCAGTCTGTCAATAATATAGAGCTTGAAAACCGCTCAAGCAGTGATTTCTATACAATTTCCGGCATTACTCCGGAGAGCTTATCAGGCAGTATCGGAGCAATGAGCGGTAAGGCGATTGACCTCCGGCAGTCAGTTACTACGGTGCAGACGGCGGAAATATTCGACAAGGCAAAAGAGGCGGAACTGCAGATCGTAAAACTCTTGTGGGGAGACACCTACACGCCGGGACTAATCCCGCAGTTTTATAACAAAGATAAAGTTATGCGGATTCTCGGTGAAGACGGCAAGAAAGAATTTGTGCAGATACAGCCGGGGCTGGGGCAGGCAATGCAGGAACAGCAGGCGGTAGATCAGAACGGTATGCCGATGACAGATGAAAACGGAGATCCGGTGACTAAGGTACTGTATGATTTGTCCGCTTTCGATTTCGACATTGTCATTACAACATCGCAGGCAAGCGCTACCGCACGGCGGGCGAATTTGTATCAGCTGCTGGAGGCGAAGAAAGCGGGTGTTGACATACCGATGGACATTATTCTTGATTTCATGGATTTCCCGGAAAAGGAAACCGTCAAGAAGCGGATGCAGCAGGCTGCCGAGCAGCCGAAAATGCCGGACTTTAAAGTCAGCGCAAGTATTGAGGATTTACCGGCGGAAGCATTGTCTACTGCATTACAGTCTATCGGCGTGAATATTTCACCACAGCAGATTATGCAAGAAAGATTAGCACTGAAAGGGCGTGCAATCGCTTCGCCGGTGCAGCCACAAATTCCGATACTGCAGCCATAGCTATTAAAGCAGTAGTGCTTTGATATATCGTCCTAAGCAACGACGTTAAAAGGCTTTTTTCTTTCGTCCGAAAAGAGACGGTAAACTACTACAAAAATCATTCGACCGCCGACGTCGTTAAACCGGCAGAAGGAGATAATCATGGAAAATGAAACAATGCTCAACGCAGAAGATTTAGGGTTTGATGCAGAAGATTTGAAAGAAGCAGGTCTTGATAAGCCGGAACCGGCAACTCCGGCGAGTAAAGTACCGGCAAAGGAACCGGAAGACAATTCTGCAGACGGACAGCCGAAAACTGATTCCGATCCAGAATTGGAACCTAAAACGGAAATTGAACCGAAGGAACCGGAAAACAATCCGGCAGGCGGCGATTTAAAGAAAGCGTTAGCGGAAGAAAGGGCTCGCAGAAAAACGGCCGAAGAAGCGGCTAACACTTTGCGTTCACAGATGAGTATGTCACAAAAACCGGTATTATCTCCGGAAGATTTGAATCAAATTCGCAGTTATGCGCAGCAGGAAGCCGCAAGGCGGCTTAAGATTGACGACGCGTCTGATTTGATGTTCACCGATGCACAAAAGTATCAGGAACTTCTTCATGAACAGGCACGGATTGAATATCAGATGACACGCCAGCAGGAAGAGCGGCAGGAAACCTATCAGAAAAATGTAGCGTTTATTGGCGAGCTTAAGGCTATTCCGAATATCGGCGAGCTGTGGCAGAAAGGCACTGAAATGCTGGACGGCATGACGCGAAAAGACGCTGCCCCGATTGATGCGGCATTCAACCGTGTTGATCATGGGGTAGGTACAGATGCAGACTTCAAAGTTATTCGTGATTTTGCTGAAAAAGTAAAATCGGCGATGGCCGCACCTGTGCAAAATCCGCTTGAAACGGCAAAAACACTGCCCAAAGCAAGCGCGTTAAACGGCGGTGCTCCGACCGGCGCGAAACTGTCTGAGGAAGAAATCCTCAAATATGTGGAAGAGGGTCGTGAAAGTGAGCTGCCGGCGGAAATCAGAAAGCAGATTGATGACCTCTGCGGTGATTAATTATTTTACAAAAAGGAGAATGAAATATGGCACATGAATTTAAAATTCCTGAAAAATTAGTTCCTAAGCTCTGGACGAAAAAGGTATGGAGAGAAGGTTTAAAAGCTTCTTATTTTGATAAGTTTACATCTACTAATGGGAGTAATGTTGTTCATACGAATAAAGATCTAAAACAGGCTAAAGGCGATGAAGTAAACTTTGGACTGGCAATGAATCTTAAAGGGAACGGTGTTTCTGGTAACAACACGCTTAAAGGCAATGAAGAAGAAATGCAGATGTATGATTTCAGCGTAAAGACTACTTTGGTCAGAAACGCAGTTACGCGCTTTGAGGCGGATGACCAGAAATCTCCGTACGAAAATTTGCCTCTTATCAAGGGGGTATTGGTGCAGTGGCTGTCTGACTGGAAAGATAACAAGCTGATTTCCGCATTGACCGCCAATCCGACAACCGGTGAACGTCTTATTGCGTCTACGGCAGGAACAGAGGTTTCTTTAACGGCTAATGACAAGCTGACCTGTGCGGTAATCGGCCGCGCAAAACGCAAGGCTAAAATGCATGAACCGACAGTGAAACCGCTTAAGATTGACGGACAGGAGAAATACATCATGCTTGTCGGCACATGGGCAGCGCGTGACTTGAAAGCAGATCCGGTATGGCAGGCGGCACAGCAGAACGCGGCAATCCGCGGCAGCAAAAACCCGATTTTCACTGGAGCGCTCGGCGAATATGACGGCGTCGTTCTGTATGAATATGAACGTATCATGAATACGAAAACCGGTGCGTCTTCCGCAAATGTTGTTCATAATTTGCTTTTAGGGCAGCAGGCGGCATGCTTCGCTGTAGCCCGTGAGGCTCGCTTCATTAAGGATGAGGATGATTACGGCAATGTACAGGGGAATGGTATCGCGTTCTTCGGTGGCATTGAAAAATCCATCTACAACAGCAAAGATTATGGCGTGATTCAGGTCATGACCGGCGGTGCTGTAGAGTAATTGCAATGGAGATAAGGCGAGGGCTTTTACGGCCCTCTTTCCTTTTCTTAAGGAGTAACCATGATAATTAAAGACTTGATTAACCGTGCGTATATGCAGGTGGGCGATACATCGCAGGTGAACTATACGCCGTATCAGTTTCTGGAGTTTTATAACGAAGGAAATCATATTCTGCATAAGATTGTACTGCGGTATATTCCGGATATTTTACGTGTAACGGAGACGGGAGTTCCGAACAGACCGACAATTGCGCTTTCTTCTTTCGCATTGCAGATTGTATCAGTAAAGGATATGTATGGTCATTCTGTTGATTACACGATGGAAGGCCACAAAATCATTACTGCGAAAAATGCGCTGCAACGAGGATTGACCGTCATATATATCCCATCTGCAGATTACAAAGAAATGGATGATGAAAGCGGTTATCCGGCGGAAATAGAAAGTCTTCTTGTGAATTACATGGTAGCGCGGATCCTGAAAGCGGACTTATCGTTTGTTTCCGGATGGGAAGATACGATTTCAGAAATGGCACGTCAAATGGACGATGAAAATGGCTTTGTAGCGAGGGGGTATTGGCCGTATGACTGCAGGCGAACTGATTACGATGATTAATCTGGACACGAATGAAATCTTAGATGATAGCACGGAATATATCCCTTATATTAATGCAGCCATTGATTATCTCGTGATGATTTTGGTCCCGATGAAAGACAGGGAAGTTGTAAAAAGTATGGACATTAACGACAATAATCCGGTACCCGGTGATTTTACAGCGTTTATTCCTACGGCGGGTTACCCTGTCCGCATTGTGAACGGGTCTTTCCAGACGTACGGTGGAAAGACTGTCAATGATGTATTTTACGCTGTGAAAAAGCCGCATATATCGGATGAAACTGATTCGATTCCATTCAGCGAAATCTTTCATTTCGTGCTTGTGCAGCTGGTCTCATTTCTTGTCAAAAAGAAATCTTTAATGCTGGATTATGCCAGTGCAGATAAAGCATTCATTGCTGATTTGACAACGGCAATTCAAAACGCAAGAGGGCGCTGATATGGGTGAGCGTTTCTTTGCTTCGACAAACGGTTTCAGATTAGGTCTGGACTGGAGCAAGCCGGCAGAAAGTATTGATTTGCAGAGTTTGACGCAGGCAATAAACTGCGAATACAGCTCGACGGACGGCGCGCTTCAAACAGTGCCGGGCGTGAAAATAATTTATACAGGAACGGCGGATATTGAAAGTTTGTATTACGACAATTACCGCCATCAGTATTATTTTTCTTGCGGGCGCGACCTGTACAAAACAGCTGATTTTGTGACGGTCACCCGGCTGGGAACATTAACCGGTAACAGCACTCCGAAGTATCATGCTTTTGATCATGATATTTTGATTGCTTCCGGCGGTAAATTGCAGGCTGTTTCCGGTGCTGGCGTGCTGTCTACTGTAGATGAAAGCCCTACTTGCGAGTTTGTGAGCAGCCACAGCGGCTCTGTCATTGTGGCGTCTATTTATGGACACCGTATCACATGGTCAGCTGTTGGTGATTATAGATCGTGGACGCCGGACAGCAATAATTCCGCTTCTGCGCAGTATGTAGAGGTTGGTTATAAAGATCCCGGCTGTATTATAGCTATTGATTTCTTATCAAAAGCAATCATTGTATATAAAGAATACGGTAGGGCATATCAAGTTGTGGGTAATCCCCATGAGAAAACACTTGCTGTTTATCTTCTTTCTGAAACCGCTTTGTGTTGCGGTAGTTCTATCAGCATTGATGACCGAAGTTATTATCTGGGTGATGCGGGGCTGATGAGTTTTGTTCCGACAAATACGTATGCGAATATTCAGCCGTTCGAAGTGGGTCTTAATATTAATGCACAACTGACGACGATTACCTCAGAGCAAGCCCGGATGTGGCATGTTCCTGGAAGAAAACAGCTGTGGATTAAACCCGGGAGAAATCAGGATATATTTATTTATCATTATCTGCCGCGGTACGAAGACGGACGCGGTGTATTCACGTCAAGGTCTTTCGTTCATGATCTGCATGACGTACTGACAGTCGGCAAGAATATCTATATTGCATATGGCAATAAAATAGGGGTTCTGGATGCCGGCATAGATACTGATGACGGAGAGCAGATTACGATGTCGATTGTTTCAGGGAACGGATTGGCGCAAAGACTGTTCTTACTGCTATTCTCTTATAATTTCGTATCAAGTAACCGTATTGAAGGTTACGGCAGCATTACAATTAGCGATAAACGGGCAAAACCTGTTACATTCAAGGCGGCCGGTACAAAGTTATACTATGCGAATGAAAAGTTGATTAATGCAACCGGTAGGCTGAATAGCAATGAGTATACGAAAGTAAATAAGATCGGCGGCGGAGCGAACCGCCATCTGCAGATAAAAATATTTGTTGCCAAGGGCGCTATCGCTTTGCGGCAGTTTGATTATACTTACGAGGAGGTTTAAATGCCTTATACGGAAAAATATCCTTTGAACCCGACGCCGCAAGGAGACAGCACGAAAGAAGCTGTACTGAAAAACCGGGAAGAAATCAAGACAATCGGGAATGCGCTTTCCGCACAGTCGAAAAGCGGCGGTAGTGGACTGCGGCAGCGTATTTTGTATGGAAAAAACAGTGGCGGGAAGTACAGTTTTCTTTCCGGCGACGGATTGTCGGTCATTATTGACGGAAGTGTGATACCTGTTGTTTTAACGCTGGCAGATGGTTTTGATGAAAACGGTGCGAAAGATTACGTAGAAACAATTAACAAGAAAATCAGCGCATGGACGCTGCCAATTAACGCAATAAGCTATCTGTTTGTAGAACGAAATAACGCGGGTGCTTTGTCTTACGGAAGCGTAACAACAAAACCAGTATTTTCTGCTTCTTTGCCATCCGGCGTCGCAACAAATACTCATGTGTTCAACACACTTGAGCAGAAGATGTACATGTATAACGGTACAGAATGGAAAAATGTCGTAAGAGTTTTTGCTGCAGCGGTAACGACGAATGCAACCGGCGTAACAAAGATTGAGTATATGAATAATGCGGCAGCGGTAGAAATGACGGAGGCTGAAAAAGAAAAGCTGTCAGGTATTGAAGACAAGGCAGAAGTTAATCAAAACGCATTTTCTAAAGTGAAAATCGGTAACAAAGAACTTGTTGCGGCAGTGAAACAGGCTGTCCTTGAATTAATCGCCGGGGATAACATTAAAATTACTCCGGATGCAAATGGTTCGAAAATAACGATAGATATAGCAAACAAAAAAGAAATATTTGATCCCGATAATTACTACACTAAGGATAAGGCTGATTCCCGCTATTATCGTGAAGGGATTCCTTTGCCGGTAACTTATAGTAACGAAGTTAATTTTGCGGGAACTGCAGACACCATACAGTTCGGCTTTCGTGACCACGATATTAAAACATATCGGTTTGGCAACGGCATGCAAGGTGGATTAGCCGATATCACCGCAAAGGCATTTGGTGGCAATTTGTGTTCCGGTTCTTTTTATGGTACGCAACAGATGAATGACTGGTTGCGTCAGCACTATAAAGATGATAACGTTTATGCTTGTCTTGCACACCGCGCCAATGAAATTGTAATTAACGGCAATAAGCAATGGGGAACTGTTTTAATGAGTGCTTATCCAGCACATGACGGACGAGCATTAATAATACAGCTGTTTTTTGCTAATTCTAACGGCTTGTTTTATCGCTATCTGAATACACCAGATGAGATAGATAATACAAATAATTGGTATCAGATTGTGGGCACAAACAATGAGAATAAGCTGAAGATTGGCAACAATTACATATGGTTTGCGTGAGGTGGTGTTCATGAGTGTTTTTAAACATTTATGTTATCAGAAAGAGAACGGGGAAACAGGACAGTGTGATGTATATGATGACCAGAACGAATGTCCAGACCCGCGAACGTATGTCAACGTAGACGGAAGAGATGGCTATGTAAAACTGGGGGAGTTTAATGACCCGCAGGCAAGTCCTTTGCGGTGTTATGTAGCCAGTGCAGGACGGGAATTCGCGATTTTAAAGGTAGCAATCCCCACTGGCAGTTTTACAGTGCAAAATTATAATGGTGCGTCTTATGACTGGACATGTCCTCGATTGATTACGAAAATAAAATGTACATCGGCGGGAGAATGAGATAAATATGTAAATGTCACTCCGGGAACAGTTTACACGTTTTTGCGTGTTAAAAGTCTCAAAGAACATAAATGGGTGATATACGTTGGGGGGAATGTTCTCGTTTCTTTGTTTAGAGGAAATGACCCGCTTGTTGTTTGGTGGTCGCAAGATATTAATAATTCATGATCAAGATAGGATGATGAGGTGAATTGAAATTATCAAGTTTACAGGAAATGATAAAAGACTATGAACGTATTACGGGAGAATCCGTCGATCTGACAGGGTTCTTTTTTGATGATGATCTTCATGATAAACAGGGAACGCATTTCCAGTTTTTTCCGAATGCCGGATTTCTTTTCTGGCAGTTGATTAAGCATGAAGGTACCGTTTATTTTCAAATACTGGAAACATATGGAAGATTCTACAAGATGGTTGATTATATCAGAGAGGTGATGGTGCTTAATAACGTGAAAGATATCGTGACAATGACAACGCGCAATCCGAAAGCACATATACGCCGATGGAAGATGATTCACCATCCGGAACAAGATTATGACTACGAAGGGCGGCATTACTATGTGCTGACCGGAACAATTGAGAATTTACATTAGAAAGGAGATTGCATGCTTTTATTTGATTTACAGCTGTTCGGGAAAAAGGGGACAAAGATAACGACAACGCCGGCGCAAGTGCCACAGATGTCCGATGAGGAAAAAGGGCTGCTTGGCGAACAGCTGAAATGGGCACAGACTACACAGCCGGTGGCACAAAACCTGCTGAATATGGCTAATCAAGCATTAAGCAGCCAGCAAGTTACGCCGAATCCCAATTGGCAAACATTGTATGATCGGGCGCAAAATCAGACGGCGGCCAATAATCAGCTGGTACAGGGACTGATTCCACAGGTAAATGCAAATACAGACGCTAATGCAGCGGCTAACAATCGTTTCTCTGGTTTGCTGGGGAATGCTATTCAGTCTATGACGCAGGGAAATAAAGAACTGGCGTCCGAATACAATGCGGCCATGCAGAACAATAATACTGCTATGCAGGGATTATTAAACGGTGTGCTGCCATCTTCTTATGCGGAAAATCGACAAAAAGCCTTACAAGCTGATTTAACGAATACAGTCGGGAATACACTGTCCGGACTGGCCAGCCGGGGAATTATTAATTCTTCACAGGCGGACAGCGCATTCAATGATATTTCCCGAAATGCATCTAATACGCTGGCCGCACAGTACGGAAATGATATGCAGACAGCCGCGGGACTTGCCGGACAAGCTTATAACAGTCAATTGGCGGGTATTAACGGTAAGGCGGGGCTATTGGGTGATATGTTTAGGAACCAGCTTTCCGGCTACGGGCAGCAGGCTGATTTGGCAAATACGAATTTTAACAACCGGCAGCAGGGGATTTCAACGCTGTCACAGCTGGCGAACCAGTCGCAGCAGATGGCAACGGATCCGATTAAAACGGCGGCAACGGCGCAGGAGGCGGCGACAAACACGCCGATGAAATATTTAGCGATGGCGACAGGACAGAACGCGCCGACGCAAGGTTTATTATCTCAGTTATCACAACAGCGGTATTCAGTAGCTTCTCCCGCGCAGACGGTTGTACGTCAAGGGAGCGGCGGATTCTTTGGAGGTCTTATGAGCGGATTAGGAAGTTATTTTGCATGCTTTACAGCAGGAACAGAAATTTCAACACCGGAAGGTGCAGTTGCCATTGAACAGATGGCATTTGGTGATCAGGTTGTTTCTCTTGGCACAGTGAATGAAGTTACGGAACTTCATGACATGGGTGAGGCAGATATTTATGAACTTCATACGCCATCCTGCACAGTAGAAACTACGCAGACAGAAGTATTCATGACGCCTGACGGAAAGAAACCTTTAACCGAACTTTCCGAAGGTGAGAGTGTTATGACAGTAAACGGATTTGAACCGATTACATCAATCGTAGAAACCGGTCGAAAAGAAAAGGTTTATGAACTGGAATTGACCGGTGACAATATGTTCTATGCAAACGGTATCTTGGCGGAAGGCTTGACAGAAGCTGACAAGACAGCCAATGGACAGGATGAAGATATTATTCCTTCGGAAGCGGTTAACGTTGTCTCTGCAGAACAGAAAACAGAAGATTCTGCAGAAGAACCTATACAGGAAATGGAAACGTCTGCAGAAGAAACAACGGATGAAACAGAGAAAAAGCCGGCAGCTAAGAAACCGGCAACAAGAAGAAAGACGGTTACCAAGAAAGCGGGTAAATAATCATGAGTGTTATCTATGTACAGGATAAATCACCATGGGATCAGATTGGGAATCTGGCGGGACTGTGGGCGGCAAACCGTCTGCAGAAGATACAGGATACCCGCAATGCTAAAGATTATGCAACAAGAGTATTCGGGAGCTATCAAGAGGAACAGTCCCCGGGACTTTTGTCTCAATTGACACAGCCGCAGACCCCGCAGATGGGTAGCGGTCTTTTTGCACAGGACGGTCTTGAAAAAGCAATACCTCATTTCAAAATCAACACTGCTGGCGCACAGCCACTGCAATCTTCAACTACGGCGGGGCAGGACGCATTAGAACAGGTCGTCCCTCCTTATCAATTAAATACGCAGCCAAGTGCGCCTGACAGGAGCCAAATTAAGCAGTCGCTTCGGAATAAAGCCGGGGCGGCGTATGTCAGCTTTATCAAGAGTGGTTACGGTCAGCAGGAAGCAGCGCGTATGGCAAAAGAAATGCTCGAAAATGACACAGCAGAAGAATATGGTAAACAGCTTAGCGCCTATCAGGACAGCGTTCTTGAGCCGGCAAGACAGGATATTCTGAATCAGCTTGTCTATACCACGGATAAAGACGGGAATGCGACAGTCAGCGGTTATGATCCGAAGAAACTTAAGGCGATGGCGCCGCGGATTGCCGCTTATAATTACCGTGCCCAGCAACTGGGGCTGCCGCAGATTGACATGAATATGCTGAATAACATCAACGCGTTGGATAAACCGAATATTTCTTATAAGACAATGCCGAATGGCCAGCTTGTAGGAATAAACGGTGATACAGGGGCTGTCCAGCAGATGGGGAATTATGCACCGCCGCAAGATCCCCGGCGTTTTTATGTAAATACCGGCGGCGGATTATTTGATGTCAGAAGCGGGCAGGTTGTTCCTGGCACAGCAAGAGAAGTACAGGGGCCGGGAACGAGCGGGTACAATTCACAGATTATTTCACAGCTAAGTCACTTGCAGCAGATGTACGAGAAGCAACATATGTATGATGATGATTTCGATCCCGCAAAATCTCCTTATTATGCACAGCTGCAACAGGTTTTAGGCTTGCAGCAGCCCGGACAGCCGGGAGATGTAACAGGCGGGCAGAAACAGCTTGTGAATGATGAGCAAGGGCTTAGCAATAAGATCATGGAAATGCGGCAGCATATGTCCAAAGAAGAGGTACAGCAGGCATTACGAAATGAAGGACTCGGTTTCTATGCAGCATGGGTACCGTAAAGAGGTAAAATATGGGTTATTTTGATGAATTTCAGCGCGCTGGCGGTAATACCAGCGGTGAAAGATATTTTGATGAATTCAAGAATCAGCCACCGCAGGATTTGTCTTTACTGGACAAGGCCAAAGGCTTTTTGAACAGCATTGATGAAGCTTATGAAGAAGGGCGCGCAGCGCGTAAAGCGCAGTGGGAGAAGACAAAAGCCAATGTATGGAATACTCTTTCTGATTACGCGGCTAATGCCGGCAAAGCGATAGAAAATTACGGCAATGAAATTACGGCTGCCGGAGAACGTGCTTTTGAAGCCCAAGGCGTACCA
>OBYZ01000709.1_pt1 | contig 24306 bp, 21 predicted proteins | sample 1501501 | NCBI WGS metagenome assembly OBYZ01 (sample SAMEA2580213, study PRJEB22360) | human gut metagenome | biome: human gut; feature: human-associated habitat; material: faeces | place: Denmark | collected 2008/2010
GCTCACATACCATTGGTCGGTTAACATCGGCTCAATCGGCACGCCACCACGGTCACCATAAGGGACTTTCAAATCGTGTGGTTTAATTTCGTCTAATAAACCAAGCGCTTCAAAATCTGCCACGATTTTCTTACGTGCAGCGAAACGCTCTAAACCACGGTAATCTTCAGGAATAGTTGCTTCATAGCCGGCAAGCGGTTTGCCATCAGTACCGATAATTTCTGCTTCATCACGAATATCTGCGTTTAAGGTTAACACGTTAACCATCGGTAAGCTGTGACGTTTACCCACTTCGTAGTCGTTGAAGTCGTGCGCAGGGGTAATTTTCACTACACCTGTACCAAATTCACTATCGACATATTCATCGGCAATAATCGGAATTTCACGGTTTGCCAATGGCAGAACCACTGTTTTACCGATTAAAGATTGGTAACGCTCATCTTCAGGATGCACTGCAACAGCTGTATCGCCCAACATGGTTTCCGGACGTGTGGTTGCCACCACTAAATAATCTTTACCATCTGCTGTTTTTGCACCGTTTGCTAACGGATAACGGAAATGCCAAAGAGAACCTTTGCTCTCTTTGTTTTCTACTTCTAAATCAGAAATTGCGGTGTGGAGCTTTGGATCCCAGTTTACCAAGCGTTTGCCACGGTAAATCAAACCTTCTTCGTGCAAGCGCACAAACACTTCTTTTACCGCGTTGGATAAACCATCGTCCATAGTGAAACGCTCACGTTCCCAGTCGATTGAGTTACCTAAACGGCGCATTTGTTGGCTAATTGTGCCACCAGAATAGGCTTTCCAATCCCAAATTTTGTTGATGAACGCTTCACGACCATAATCATGGCGCGTTTTGTCTTCTTCAGCCGCAATTTTACGCTCTACCACCATTTGGGTCGCAATACCCGCGTGGTCTGTCCCTGCTTGCCATAAGGTATTATGCCCTTCCATACGATTAAAACGGATTAAGGTATCCATTAAGGTTTGTTGGAACGCGTGTCCCATATGTAAAGAACCTGTTACATTCGGTGGCGGAATTGCAATGCAATAGCTCGGCGCGTTTTCATTTTCAGACGGTTTAAAATAACCGCTCTCTTCCCAATGTTGATAAAGGGCTTGTTCTACCGCAGACGGATTAAAACGGTCTGCCATTTCGAATTTTTGTGTCATTTATTTTCTCTTTAACTAACTTACAATCTAACTACTCACATTCAGGAAGATCCCATTTTTTTGCGGGAATTTCATTCTTATAACGAATAATAGTATCGTTTTCGCTGAGTAATCCATCTAATGTATAATGTCTCTTTGTTGTTTCACTATAGGTATCCTTTTTATAAGTCCCATTTTTATCCGGCAAAAGATAGAAAATCTCATTAATATCCTCATCCATCTTTAAAATTGGTATAGGTTTATTAGCTATTCGTTGAAAATAATAATACCCTTTATTCTCAATAATAAATTTAAAAGTTTGAGAGCTTATATTGGAATTATTAGATCTTTTTGTTAATTGCACATAGGATCCAGCCTTTACTCTACTTTCAGATAAATATTTTTCGGAGTCTTTAAATGGTGAATTATTAAATACTCCATTTTGAAAATCAGGTAGAAAAAGCTCACGTAAAACTAAAACTCTTCGAGGGCCATCTTGTACTAAACATTGCTTAACATCATCTTTCTTATAAATAGTTATAAGATGAGTTGCGTAATTTTTTACACTTAATGTGCCATAGTCACTACCTGCATAATCTTTATACTTCGGATATATCCCATCGAAACTAAGACATGCAGACAACGACTGAAAAATAGGAAGCAATAAAATAAGTCTAATATATTTTATATGCATGATTCCCTCTGATTATTTTATCTTAAAATTGATTAATACGAACTTATCTTCACTAGGATAAATCGCCTTAATCACCTCTTTCAATTCCGCCAAACTCATATTTTCCTGTGCCGCATGCTGCTCCGTCAGTTCATCAAAAGTAATCGGCGATACACTTAACACTTCAATGGTGCAGAAATATTGATTATTTTCAAACCGCCCAACACGCAAAATATCGCCTACTTTAAAATGGCTTTCGGATTTATCCCGAATGGTGATAGCTTTACGCCCGGCGAGAATATCAGCTTCGAACCGTTGATAAAAGGTAATATCGTTCATAAAGTGCGGTCACAAAAAATCTATTTTTTAATTTTGAGGGCAAATTGATCACGCCCTCATATGGGTAAGAGTGAGATTATGCCTTAATCCCTCTTAATTCATCTTTAATACGTTGAATTTCTAAGAATAAACGGCGTTCTTCTTGACGGCAGAAACTATCACCGCTTAAGTTTTTCGCATCAGCAGAACAACGAACTTGTTTATATTGCTTTTCTAACACATTCAATACCGCTTTTTTCTGTTTATGCTTAGCACTTTCTTTCGATGCTTTTTCAGCAGGAATTACGCGTGGTTTCTGAGCCGTTGCCACTTGTTGCGCTACAACCGTTTCTTTTTTCTCAGATACTTTTTCTGCCACATCATCCGCTTTCGCCTCTTTTTTAACTTCGGCTTTTACTGCATCAGATTTTACATCTGCTTTTTTAACGTCTGTGCTTTCTGTTTTCTCAGCGACTTTTTCGGCTGATTTAGTTTCAGCCACTAATTCTTTTGATTTTTCAACCGCACTTTCTGCTTTTTCTGTTGGTGCAGGTACTCTTACTGCTTTCTCAACTTGGGTTGATGTGTTTTCTTTATTGTCACAAGCAGATAATAAGGTGCTTGCGCCAAGAATAAGGCTTAAAGCCACTTTAGCGTTTAAATTCATGTTAATTTCCTAGGTTTTAAAGTTAAAAAATATTAAGTGTTTTCAGTAGAAAGCGTCCAACCTTGTGAGCGAAGAATTTTATAACGTTCACGCGCTTGAGCTTTTTGTGTTTCTTCTACCGGTACAAAATCAATTAATTGCGTAAAGCTGTGGCTAAAATCCGGCACTTCCATTTGTAAATTGATCAGCAAATCTCGACGTTGGGCATTGCGTTTGCCTTTCCAACTAATCTCAATTGGCGGTGCATATTGTGTTGCTTCGCCTGACAGATTATGAGGAACAAACTCATTTGGATCCCGTTGCCATAATGCTTCATCAATTAAAAATGCTTGCTCTTCTGTTTCGCACGCGATTAAAACTCGCTTGCCTAAACGCCACGCTTGAGCAGCAAGATCACAGGCAAGTTGCTCAACTGTTATCTTCTTTTCTGGATTTAAGAGATAAAATTGTGCGTTTTTTGCCATGATTGCGACTTCTCCATTTATCGTTTTGTAAACTGGCGGATTTTATCAAAAAAGCAGCAAAAAATAAATCATCAACAAGGCGATTAGAATAAATAGAAAAAACACGGAAATTTTTTACCGCACTTTTATGATCTACATCACAAAAGTAACTTTTAACCTTTATGTTACATTCCATTCATAACTCGTAGGTGTTAGAATTTTCAAGATTTATTTTTATTTTCGATGATAGGAGTATCACATGGCATTTCGTATTGAAAAAGACACTATGGGCGAAGTTCAAGTTCCTGCAGATAAATACTGGGCAGCACAAACCGAACGTTCTCGCAACAACTTCAAAATTGGTCCGGCAGCTTCTATGCCGCACGAAATTATTGAAGCGTTCGGTTATTTGAAAAAAGCCGCTGCTTTCGCAAACTGTGATTTAGGTGTATTACCTACAGAGAAGCGTGATTTAATCGCAACCGCCTGTGATGAAATCCTTGCAGGAAAATTAGACGACCAATTCCCATTAGTCATTTGGCAAACCGGTTCAGGTACACAATCAAACATGAACGTGAACGAAGTGGTGGCAAACCGTGCTCACGTTTTACATGGTGGTAAATTAGGTGAAAAATCATTCATCCATCCAAATGATGATGTGAACAAATCCCAATCTTCAAATGATACTTTCCCAACTGCAATGCATATTGCGGCATACAAAAAAGTGGTTGAACATACCATTCCTTGCGTAGAACGCTTACAAAAAACGTTCGCTAAAAAATCTGCAGAATTTAAAGATGTGGTAAAAATTGGCCGTACTCACTTAATGGATGCAACCCCATTAACATTAGGTCAAGAATTCTCTGCTTATGCAGCACAATTAGATTTCGGTTTACGTGCACTAAGAAACACCCTTCCACACTTAAGTCAATTAGCACTTGGTGGTACTGCAGTAGGTACAGGTTTAAATACGCCAAAAGGCTATGATGTAAAAGTAGCAGATTACATTGCAAAATTCACTGGCTTACCATTCGTAACAGCGGAAAACAAATTTGAAGCATTAGCTGCGCACGATGCAATCGTTGAAACTCACGGTGCAATTAAACAATTAGCGATGAGCTTATTCAAAATTGCAAACGACATTCGTTTATTAGCATCAGGCCCACGTTCTGGTATCGGTGAAATCTTAATTCCTGAAAATGAACCAGGTTCTTCAATCATGCCGGGTAAAGTGAACCCAACTCAATGTGAAGCGTTAACCATGGTATGTGCGCAAGTATTCGGTAACGATACCACTATCGCATTTGTTGGCTCACAAGGTCACTTCCAATTAAACGTATTTAACCCTGTAATGGTGGCGAATTTCTTACAATCTGCACAATTATTGGGTGATGCTTGCGTATCATTTGATGAGCACTGTGCAACCGGTATTCAACCAAACTACCCACGCATTAAACAACAATTGGAAAATTCATTGATGTTAGTAACCGCACTTAATACACACATTGGTTACGAAAATGCAGCGAAAATTGCGAAAACTGCACACAAAAACGGTACAACCTTACGTGAAGAAGCGATTAACTTAGGCTTAGTTTCAGCCGAAGATTTCGACAAATGGGTTCGTCCAGAAGATATGGTGGGTAGCTTAAAATAAACTCCCCCAATAATTTGATGTCAAAGGCAGGTATTCCTGCCTTTTTATTTGTGTTTTTTTAGAGGGCTTTTTTGTTATAATCACGGCAATATTTTTGATATGAAAAAAACTATGAAACTGAAATTTATTATTGCTGCTATTTCAGCCTTATTTTCCACCGCACTTTTTGCCCAATGGCAACCTGTCGGCAATGCTGAATATACATGGGGGCCATTCCATGTTTACACTGTCGGCTTATATTCTGAAACGGGTTCCTATGAAAAAAATGAACGTCCATTAATGTTTTCGATTAAATATGAAAAACCAGTAGAAGGAAAAAACTTCGCCATTGCTTTAACCAAAGAAATGGAATCACAAAATTTAAGTAAAGATGACACTACTGCATGGCTCAAAAAAATGCAGGAAATCTTCCCTGATTTTTCACCAAATGACATTTTAAATTTTGTTGCTTTATCGGATAAAGGCTATTTTGTGTTGAATGATACCGTGTTAGATCACGAATTCGATCAAAAATTTACACAAGCGTTTATTGATGTATGGCTTTCAGACAAAAGTAGTTTTATCAAATTACAACCGCAATTATTAGGTAAAGAAAAACCGGCTCACGATAGCAAAGAATTTCAACATCAACCAGCAAGCGAGTCTTTTGATGAAGAAAATACGATGCCGGAATTACCACCAAATTACGATTTTAAACAAGACACAAAAGGATAAACAACAAGGGCGAAGATAATATGGTTCGCCCTTTTCTTTTATTGTTTCACTTGCTGTTCTAAAAACAAGATCATCTGCAATGCAATATCAATGCCACTGGTTTTCTCAATCATTTCTAACCCTGGGCTAGCATTTACTTCCAGCACCAATAACCCTTCTTTTGAACGAATCAAATCAACACCAGCTACAACAAGCCTTAAGGCTTTAGTGGCTCGAATGGCAATGGATTTTTCCTCTTCAGTGAGTTTAACTTTTTCTGCTGTGCCACCACGGTGAAAATTTGCACGAAACTCGCCATCTTGCCCAATACGTTGCATTGTGGCGACGACTTTATCACCGATCACAAAACAGCGAATATCAGTCCCTTTAGCCTCTTCTACAAAATATTGCAATAAAACAGGCACATTCGCATCTTTTAACGTTTCTAAAATACTAACCGCACTTTGTGGACGTTCGGCTAAGATCACACCAATACCTTGTGATCCTTTTAAGGTTTTAATAATCATTGGGGAGGTTGTTTGCTTAATGGCTTGTTTCGGCTCAACTTCACAACCCGATAAGACTGAACTCGGTACTGCAATACCTTGCTCTAATAACATCTGCAAACTACGCCATTTATCGCGTGCGACTAAAAATGCCTGTTCTTTATTAAGGCAATAGACACCTTTTCCTTGGAAATGACGCAATACGGCACAGCCCATTTGGGTACTTGCCGTCCCAAAACGTGGTATCACCGCATCGTAATCGGGCAATAAATAAGGCTCACTTTCTGCATTTTGTTGATAATACAAAGAAAAGTGCGGTTGATTTTTGTCGAGTTTTAAAATGCAACGATTAGGATCCAAAATATCCATTTGATGCCCGCAACTTTCTGCTGTTTCTTTTAAACGCTGGCAGCTATAAAGGCGAGGCTCGCGGCAAAGCATCAATAATTTCATTCAGTTATACCCTTAGGAAAAGAATAGTTGATATATTACACCAATCACAATAATCCTGAAAAATGATTTCTGCTTTTGTGGAAATAGAGTAAAATCATTAGGAATTTTGTTTAAATAAAAGGAAAATTTTATGTTCGTAGTTATTTTTGGTCGTCCTGGCTGCCCTTATTGTGTACGTGCAAAAAACCTTGCTGAAAAATTAAAAGGTGAAGTAGCGGATTTCGATTATCGCTATGTAGATATTATCGCTGAAGGTATTTCTAAAGCAGATTTATCAAAATCTGTAGGTAAAGAAGTGGAAACTGTGCCACAAATCTTTATCGATGAAAAACCAATCGGCGGTTGCACTGATTTCGAAGCATTAATGAAAGAACAATTTAACGTTGTTGCTTAATTTTTGCTAAAACATAAAAGTGCGGTTAATTTTAACCGCACTTTTTTATTTCATCTTATTCAATTTGCAACAAAATAGACCAATCCCATTCTGTTTCATTCAAACGATATTGCGCTTTTAACGCGGGTCCACAAGAGTTAGAACCCACTCCACTCATTTTGTAATCCACACACAAGATCGTACTGCCACTTTTCTCCAAATCATATTGGTGCTTTTTACTGCCCAATTCTTCTTGAGAATAAGGGGAAACATTCATACTAAAAGACATATCACTTTGCACGGTAAAGCAATCAGACGAATGCGCCACCTTCACTTCACGACAAGCGTAGTGACTGCCATTTTCTTGTGGTTTTAAATAAGATACATGATTACTTTCTGGCGTTGTCTTATAACGACCGAAAGCCGTGGCGTGATGTTTATCCAGATAACTTTCCGTTGGACCATAGCCTACATACTGCACTTGATTAAATCCTTGATTAAGGAAGAAACGTAAACCAAAGCGTGGTAAAAATGGCAAATGCGGTTGTTTTTCAGCATGAATATTAATCTGAAGCAGCCCATTTTGCTCAATACGATACACCACATTCAATGTCAAAATTCGCGCTTTTGATACGGCAACCAATCCTAATTTAAAGGTAATTTCAACCGCACTTTCCTGCTCAATTACACGGTAATCATAGACTCGACTCATCGCACGATCGTAACCTGCTGCAAGCCAATGTGTTTTCATTAAACTATCATTATCTAAAGGCGCACGCCAAATATTGAAATCAGCGGCTTGATTTAACCACGGCTTGCCATCTTTAGTAATTTGTTGAATGGTGCCTTTATATTGATCAAACTGGTATTCAATATCTGCCACTTTAACTGAAATTAAATTGGCATGTTCTGAAACAGAAATCGAGTGATGATTTGGTTTGAATTCATTTGTAGAGAATTGTTGTTGCTCCGACAAAATGATCTGATCAAATCCCAAACAATGCCCTTGGGGAATTAAGCCCGTTTCTGTTTTTTGATGATAGGTCAATGTTAAAACTTGTAATGAACCGTTACTTGCCGGCAATGTTAAAGGCAAAAGTGCGGTTGATTTTGGTGCAATGTTTAAACCATCTATTTGGCCTTCTTGTATAACAGCAAAATCTTCGGTGATTTGATAATGAATCGAAATAGCCTCTGCCGTATCCGTAAAATCCAAATAATTTTTGAGTTCAATATGACCATTTTTTAAGGTAGCGCGAAGTGGACGATATACATTTTTGTATTCCAACAAATTGCTTTGAATTTGACGGTCAGCCGTCACTAATCCATCGGCACAAAAATTACCGTCATTCGGCGTGTCATTAAAATCTCCGCCATAGCCCATTCTGTTTGAATTTGGCAAATAAGGCGAATGATTGCACCACTCCCACACAAAGCCACCACAAGCACCAGCATGTCGTTCCATAGATTGGAAATAATCTTCCGTATCCCCGCAAGAATTCCCCATCGCATGCAAATATTCACAGAAAAGATACGGCTTTTGATTTTGGGTATCGGCAAAATAAGCATCCAATTCTTCCGTGCTGGTGTACATTTCGCTATGAAAATCTAAATTGGATGTGTCATTTTGATGCGCTGAATGTTGAAAGATCGCATTTTCATAATGCACTAAGCGACTTGGATCGCGTTGTTTTACCCAAGCGGCCGCTTGCTCAAAATTCTCACCGTAGCCACTTTCATTTCCCAATGACCAAATCACAACAGAAGGACGATTTTTATCTCGCTCAACATTGGCATAAGTGCGGTCTAAAATGGCTTGATTAAATTCAGGGCTTCGAGCCATATAGCAATAATTGTCGATTGTTTTTTGACGAATTGCTTCCTGATCAATCTCTGTTTTTACCCCTAACAAAATACTTGTTTCTGGCGACTCGACATAGACTGCATTCGTGCCGTGTGATTCGATATCACTTTCCGCAATCACATAAAAGCCATATTCATCACACAATTCAGTAAACCAAGGTGCATTCGGATAGTGCGCTGTGCGAATAGCATTAAAATTATGCTGTTTCATTAAGCGTAAATCTTGCAACGCTTGTTCTCGACTGATGACATAACCCGTTTTCGGATCGCTATCATGACGATTCACACCTTTAAACTTAATGGCTTGCCCATTAAATAGCATGACGCCATTCTTCACTTCAATATGACGCAAGCCGACCTTTTGGCAAATCACTTCTGAGCCATATTGCAAAATCAACGTGTATAAACGAGGGTTCTCCGCATGCCATAATTGTGCATTTTCAATTTCAGCATGAAATACGTGTCCTTTTTGTTCTGTTATCAATTTGCCTTGAGGATCACATAATTGCCAAGAAATGGGTTGTTCTCGTTCTGCAAACTGACAGGCTACATGTAATTGAGCTTTAGTAAACTCTTGATTCAATTGCATTTGAATGAAGAAATCTTGTAAGTAATTTTTTTCTCGCTCTAATAGATAAACATCTCGAAAAATACCAGACATTCGGAATTTGTCTTGGTCTTCCAAATAACTGCCATCACACCATTTCAACACGAGAACATGTAAATGATTTTCCCCTTGTTGTAAAAAGTCAGTGATATCAAATTCACTGGTGCAATGACTAATTTGGCTGTAGCCCACAAATTGTTGATTCACATAGACAAATAAACAACTGTCTACCCCTTCAAAATTTAAGAGATACCGTTTTCCTGCATTGATTTCGACATTAAAGATTCGATGATATAAACCACAAGGATTTTCAATGGGTACATAAGGGGGATCAAAAGGGAAAGGATAATTTACATTTGTATATTGATGATTATCGTAACCATGATTTTGCCAATTGGAAGGAATGGGGATTTTATCTGTAAATGAAATATGAAGGAAATCTTGAGGCAAGTGAGTATAGCTTTCAAAATAAGCAAAATCCCATTCACCATTTAGTAAGGTAAAGTAAGGGGAAAATTCTCGTGTCTTTTTGACCGCACTTTCTGCTGAAGAAAAAGGAATAAAATAAGCATGATGTGGTGTGGTATTCACATGTAAGGTTTGCGGATCTTCAAAATAGCGAGGCAACAACATAAAAACTCCCAATGCAATTTAGACACATAAAAAAGGGCGCCTGAATGACGCCCACTATACCTAAAATCGTCGATTAATCTAGCGATAAGTTCACAAATCGTGATACTTATCACATTAATTTTTATGGCAATTTTGCCAAGAAGGCATAACCGCCTTTTTCACTCATTATCTTAACGTTAGAATCCGCTGTAATGAATGCTGACTCACCTTGCTTCAACGTAAGTGCGGTTGATTTTTCTTGTATTTTTAGCTCACCTTGCATCACCAATAAAATGCCTGCACTTTGAAGACTCAATTCAGTATGTTGTTGTGATTCAACACGAATTTGAGCTAAAGCAAAATCGTTTACTGGCGTTTTATAAGTAAATTCTGACTGATTTTGAGGTGCGGCTGAGATAATTTGAGGTGTTACTTCGCGACAATCTACAATTTTTAATAATTCGACAATATCGACATATTTTGGTGTTAATCCACCACGAATCACATTATCAGAACAGGCCATTAACTCCACGTTTTGTCCGCGAAGATAAGCATGAGGAATCCCTGCATCCTGGAAAATACCTTCCCCTTCTTTCAAATGTACGATATTAAAGAGATAAAAACATACCAAGCCGGCATCTAATTTTTCAGGTGAAATCGCCATGGCTTCCATGGTATAAAGCACCCAATAATCAGGATTATCTAGCGTCAACTCACCATTTTTATAAGGCTGTTGGTTGGCTTCAATAATAGGTAATAGCCAATTTGCGAGCGTTGATTGATCCGCCAACATCACATCTGCATAAAATTCAGCAAGGCTTTGCTTACCTAATTTTTCAGCCAAAGGTTGCAAAGAGGGGCGTGCATTTAATGTCGCAAGAATTTGATCCTTTGTTTTAAAACCGTGTAAAAGCCAAAAATCTGATAAGGCCATCATCATTTCAGGCTTGTGGTTTCGGTCTTTATAAATCCGTGTGTTATCAGTGAGTGATACACCTTTTGCATTTTCAGCCTCAAAGCCCTTTTCAGCTTGCGCTTTCGTTGGGTGTAATTGAATCGACAACGGCTTTTCAACATCTAAAATCTTTAACAAATAAGGCAGTTCATCACCAAATTGCTGGCGGCTTGCTTGCCCTAGTGCGGTCGGATTTTGCGATAAAAATTCAATAAGGGATTGTTTACCTGTTACATTCTCAACTTCAGAAGGTGCTGATGGATGTGCGCCTAACCACCACTCCGCACAAGGTTGATCTTCCGCTGAATTTAATCCAATCAATGATGCAATATAGTTTTTTCCGCCCCATGCATAATGCTGCACTTGGCCAGTTAATCGATAAATCATCTTTACCTTCTTTAAAAAGAATAAGGATAAAAAAATCCGCTTATTTAAAGCGGATCTTTTAGTCTATAAATCTTATTTTGTTAAACTTAAAACAACAGATTCTCCAGCAATCACTTCACCTGATTTTTTCTCGATAGATGAAATTTCATCCATATTAGAGATAACAACAGGTGTTAAAACTGATTTTGCTTTTGATTCTAATGTTGCTAAATCAAATTCGATTACTGTGTCGCCGCGTTTTACGCTTTGACCTTCTTGTGCGATGCGAGTGAATCCTTCACCTTTTAATTCAACGGTATCAATACCGAAGTGAACGAATAATTCAACACCCTCTTTTGATTCCATTGAAAACGCGTGATTAGTTTCAAAAATTTTACCAATTACACCATCAACAGGCGCCACAATTTTGTTACCTGTTGGACGAATTGCGATACCATCACCCACGATTTTTTCAGAGAAAACAACATCTGGTACATCTTCGATATTCACAATCTCACCAGAAAGTGGCGCATAAATTTCGACTTCCACTGTTTTGTTTTCTTTTGAACCAAATAATTTGTCAAATAAGCCCATTTTAATCTCCTATCTATTAAAGATGGCTAGTATTTTAACGTAAAACTCTGTTTTTGTATCTAGTTTAACAATTTTTCTGCTAAAAAAGCTTGAATTAATTGCTCAATTTCAGTAGCAGTTGGTTTTTGTAATGCTTCATCAGCTAAGGCTTTCACCTCTTGATAATTCACATGACGAATTAATTTTTTAATACGTGGTACAGAAATTGCACTCATACTAAATTCATCTAAGCCCATACCGAGTAACAATAAGGTCGCGCGTTCATCACCGGCTAACTCACCACACATCCCCGTCCATTTACCTTCAGCATGAGAGGCATCAATCACTTGTTTGATCAATCCTAGTACTGAAGGTGACATTGGGTTATATAAGTGAGAAATCAATTCGTTACCGCGGTCAACAGCTAAGGTATATTGTGTTAAGTCGTTTGTACCAATACTAAAGAAATCCACTTCTTTCGCTAAGAATTTCGCATTCACCGCTGCAGATGGCGTTTCAACCATGACACCCACTTGGATGTTTTCATCAAAAGCTTTACCTTCTGCACGTAATGCTGCTTTTAAGGTTTCCAATACAGATTTTAATTCGCGAATTTCTTCTACCGAAATAATCATTGGGAACATCACGGCAAGTTTACCAAATGCAGACGCACGTAATACCGCTCTTAATTGTGCGTGTAAAATCTCACGACGATCAAGTGCAATACGCACCGCACGCCATCCTAAGAATGGGTTCATTTCTTTTGGTAAATTTAAATATGGAAGCTCTTTGTCACCACCGATATCCATGGTACGTAATACCACTAGACGCCCTTCCATTGCTTCAACCACTTCTTTATAAGCAATGAATTGCTCTTCTTCGCTCGGTAATTGATCACGATCCATAAAGAGGAATTCAGTACGGTATAAACCCACCCCTTCTGCTCCATTACGGTGTGCGCCTTCGCAATCACGAATCGTACCAATATTGGCTACCACATCGACTTTATGATCATCAAGGGTCACTGCAGGCAAATCTTTTAATTTCGCTAATTCTGCTTTTTCTTCAGCAAGTTTTGCTTCTAGTGTTTTTAATTCATCGATTTCAGCTTGAGTCGGATTCACGTAAACACGATTGTTCACGGCATCTAAAATAAGATAATCACCGGTATTCACTCGCGCAGTGACATTATTTGTCCCAACAATGGCCGGCAATTCAAGTGAACGAGCCATAATTGAGGTGTGAGATGTTCTACCACCAATATCAGTGATAAAACCTAATACTTTTTCTAAGTTTAATTGAGCAGTTTCTGATGGAGTTAAATCGTAAGCCACAAGGATAGACTCTTCGGTAATATCACCAAGATCTACGATGTGCATACCTAAAATATTTTTGATTAAACGATTACCGATATCACGAATATCACCCGCACGTTCTTTTAAGTATTCATCATCAATTTCAGACAACATTTCAACTTGTTGATCGATGATTTTACTTGCTGCCACACTCGCATTCACTTTGTTTGAACGAAGATAATCAATAATTTCCTCTTCTAACTCTTCATCTTCAAGGATCATTAAATGGCCTTCAAAGATGGCCGCTTTTTCTTCACCTAAGGATTTTAATGCACGTTGATGAATAGAATTAAGTTGCTCAACAGCAGCTTCACGACCAGCATAAAAACGGGCAACTTCTGCCTCAACTTGATCTTCTGAAATTTTTTGCGTATCAAGAACAATTTTTTCTTCTTTTAATACTAAGGCTTTACCAAAAACAATACCTGGTGACGCTGGAATACCTGTAATCATACTTTTACCTTCCGAGATAATTTATTAAAAGTTAGATAAACAATAGCCATAGAATAGAAATCCTATGGCTAATCGTAAATTATTCTAAAGTAGGAATTAATGCTACTAAATGTTCAACGGCTTGTTGTTCGTCTTCACCTTCCGCCGAGATGGTGATTACAGTTCCTTGCGTCAAGCCTAAGGTTTGTAGCTTAAATAGGCTCTTCGCACTTGCACTTTTTCCACCGGAGGTCACTGTTACATCAGAAGCAAATGCTTTCGCTTCTTTTACAAATTGCGCCGCTGGACGGGTGTGTAAACCATTAGGAGCTGTAATTTCTACATCTTTTGAGAACATAATGTTACCTCTATAGTAATTGTAAAATTTAGTCTATAAATCCGCTGTAGTATCTCTATTAAATGCCCAATAATCAAGGCTAAACACAAAAAAACTTGAGCTACGTCACGAAATTTGGGGTAATTTATACCTAATTTACAGTAATTTGTCTACTACACAGAAAAATGACGCTGTGATTTCGTCTCACTCAAGCTTTCAATGAGGCGATGATAATTCTCATAGCGTATAGCTGAAATCCGACCTGCTTCGACAGCCTCACGTAATGCACAGCCAGGATCGTTCAAATGCTTACAATCTCGGAATTTACATGTACCTAAGACATATTGAAATTCACGATAGCCTTTGGTGATTTGGTCTGGCTCCAAATGCCATAAACCAAACTCACGAATCCCTGGTGAGTCAATCAAATTACCACCTTGTGGCAAATGGTATAAACGAGAAGAGGTTGTGGTATGTTGACCCAAGCCTGAGGTTTCACTAATACCGCCTACTTGTGCATTTACTGTCGGTAAAATATGGTTAATTAAGCTAGATTTGCCTACCCCAGATTGCCCCACAAAAATGGATGTTCCATCACTTAAAAGTGCGGTCAATTTTTCCATATTTTTTCCGGTTTCAGCAGAAATGATGATGGTCTGATAACCAATATCACGGTAAATCTGTAACTGGCTTTCCACTTCCTGCTCTTGCTCGGCATTCAGTAAATCGCCTTTATTCACCACAATGACAGGTTCGATCCCTGCATTTTCACACACCACTAAATAACGATCGATAATATTGAGTGAAAGTACCGGTACAACGGCAGACACAATAATAATACGATCGATATTCGCCGCGATTGGTTTCAACCCATCATAATAATCTGGACGAGCAATTTCATTTTGTCTTGGGTGAATGGCTTCAATCACGCCACTCACACCTTGAAGCTGTTCGTTGCCTTGTCGCCAAATCACTTTATCTCCAACTACGAGACTAGAAAGTGTACGACGTAAATTACAACGGAAAATTTCACCTTGTGCATTTTCTACATCTGCATGAACCGAATAACGCGTAACGACTACCCCATCTTGGCTTTCACCTAGCATATCATCTTGCCATTCCACTTCTTTCTTCTTGTGGCGATGCAAGGCTTTCGCGTTATTTGATTGAATTCGACGAGTTTGATTTTGCGTTAGTTTACGTTTGCTCATAAAGTGCGGTCGTTTTTTCCGATGTTTTTCGTTAAAATAAACGGGATTAAAAATGTTTATAGGATACCTTATATTATGCAATTAGATAAACAAAATCTGATTTGGATCGATTTAGAAATGACAGGATTAGATCCTGAAAAAGAACGCATTATTGAAATCGCGACCATTGTGACCGATAAAGATCTTAATATTTTAGCTGAAGGACCTGTGATTGCAGTTCATCAAAGTGATGAATTATTAAACAAAATGTCGGAATGGTGCGTAAAAACCCATACAGCAAATGGCTTAGTTGACCGTGTTAAAGCGAGCAAACTCACTGAACGTGCAGCAGAATTACAAACATTAGATTTTTTAAAACGCTGGGTGCCGAAAGGTGCTTCACCGATTTGTGGCAACAGCATCGCACAAGATAAACGCTTTCTTTATAAATATATGCCTGATTTAGCCGATTATTTCCACTATCGTCATGTGGATGTCAGTACATTAAAAGAATTGGCTTCTCGCTGGAAACCAGAAATTTTAGATGGATTTAAAAAAGGCAATACTCATTTAGCTCTTGATGATATTCGTGAATCAATTAAAGAGTTAGCTTATTACCGTGAGCACTTTATTAATCTGGGTTGATGAAAACTTAGGCAAACTCAATCATTTGCGAAATCTGCGCTTGCGTTGAATAAATTTTTTCGTATAATGTTGCCTCATTCACCAATGTGAAATGCGGGAATAGCTCAGTTGGTAGAGCACGACCTTGCCAAGGTCGGGGTCGCGAGTTCGAGCCTCGTTTCCCGCTCCAAATTTTCACATGAATGCCTGCGGGAATAGCTCAGTTGGTAGAGCACGACCTTGCCAAGGTCGGGGTCGCGAGTTCGAGCCTCGTTTCCCGCTCCAAATTCTCAATCCGTTGCTGAAAAGCAGCGGATTTTTTTATTGTATTTTCCCTACATATTCCCTTCAAAATACGATAAAATCCCCCAGAAACTTTAACCTAAAAAATCACTCTAAGAATGACCGAATTAACCCAATACATTCCTGATGAAGGCACGATGCTCCGTTTTGGTAAAAAACTCGCAGAAGTGCTTGTAAAACAACCGAAAGATAACGCCATTGTGCTTTATTTTAATGGCGATCTTGGTGCAGGGAAAACCACCCTGACTCGTGGAATGGTGCAAGGTTTAGGCTACCAAGGCAATGTCAAAAGTCCTACTTATACGTTAGTGGAAGAATATAGCATCGCAGGAAAAATGATTTATCACTTTGATTTATATCGTCTTGCCGATCCTGAAGAATTGGAATTTATGGGTATTCGTGATTATTTCAGCCAAAATTGTATCTGCTTAATCGAATGGGCAGAAAAAGGTGAAGGTATCTTGCCTGGAGCTGATTTATTGGTGAATATTGACTATTACGACGATGCTCGCAACATTACGCTAATTGCTCAAAATTCAGTGGGCGAGCATATTTTGACACAACTATAAAATTGACTTACATGAAAGCAAAATTTTCGTTTCTTTTTGGAATATTTTCTCTAATTTCTACCACCGTATTTGCCACGCCACAATGGACAATTGCCATTGATCCCGGCCACGGCGGTAAAGATCCCGGTGCAATCGGAAAAAATCTCGGCATTTATGAAAAAAATGTCACCCTTTCGATTGCACGAGAATTAAAAGCCTTACTAGATAAAGATCCTAATTTCAAAGGTGTTTTAACACGTAGTAGCGATTACTACATTTCCGTGCCAGAACGTTCTGAAATTGCGCGTAAATATAAAGCAAATTTCCTTGTGTCTATTCATGCTGACTCCTCTCTTAATGCAGACCAACGTGGTGCATCTGTTTGGGTGCTATCCAATCGCCGTGCCAACGATGAAATGGGTCAATGGTTAGAAGATGATGAAAAACGCTCTGAGCTTTTAGGTGGTGCAGGAAAAGTACTTTCCAATAACAATGACAAATATTTAGATCAAACTGTACTCGACCTACAATTTGGTCACAGCCAACGTACAGGCTATGAACTTGGTAACAGCATTCTACGTCGCTTTGCTCGCGTAACCTCATTAAGTCGTAGCACGCCACAACATGCAAGTCTTGGCGTATTGCGTTCACCCGATATTCCTTCTGTTCTGGTGGAAACAGGTTTCCTTTCCAATATGGAAGAAGAACAAAAACTGAATACCATTGCTTATCGTCGTCGTATTGCTTATATGATTTATGAAGGCTTAGTCGCTTATCGCAATGGTAATTTAAAATCGATTGCTGTTCCACCTAGTGATGAGCAAGACAGCAAATTAACAAAATCAAACGATAAAAACAATGAAAAATCAGACCGCACTTCCGATGTAAAAGACAGTGGTATTCGCCATAAAGTGAAATCAGGCGAAAGCATTGGTAGTCTGGCAAATAAATATGATGTTAAAGTCAGTGAAATCATTGAGTTAAATAAACTGAAACGCAAAGAACTTTGGTTAAATGAAACCATTAAGATTCCTGATAATGGTAAAGGCAAAAAAACGGAAGAGCCAACTAAAAAAGAAGAGAAAAACATCGAAAAATCTGACCGCACTTCCGATGTCAAAGACAGCGGCGTACGTCATAAAGTGAAACCGGGTGAAAGCATTGGTAGCCTGGCGAACAAATATGATGTAAAAGTCAGTGAAATTATTGAGTTAAATAAACTGAAACGTAAAGAACTCTGGTTAAATGAAACCATTAAAATTCCTGATAACGGCAAAGGCAAAAAGGTAGAAGAAAAACCTAAATCGGATGATAAAGCCAAAGCCGATAACAAAGGAAAAAACAGCAAGATTGTTGAAGCTGAAAAAGCCGTTTCTAAAAAAGATAAAAAACAAGAAAAAACTGAGAGTAAAAAAGAGCCTGAGAAAAAAGGCAACGATAAAAAAGACGCTTCTTCAAAAGAGAATGAGAAGAAAGATAATGGCAAGAAAGAAATCCCGCTTTATCACACAGTAAAAGCTGATCAAACTATCTATGCTATCTCTCGTGAATACAATGTACCAGTTAATCGTCTTTTAAAACTGAACCCAACATTGAAAAACGGCAAAGTCGTAACTGGGCAAAAAATCAAACTTAAAGAAAAATAAGGAATCCTATGGCAATCAAAATTCTTTCTCCACAGCTGGCTAATCAAATTGCCGCAGGTGAAGTGGTCGAACGCCCTGCTTCTGTGGTGAAAGAATTGGTGGAAAACAGCCTTGATGCTGGTGCCAATAAAATTCATATTGATATCGAAAACGGCGGAGCTAGCCTGATTCGTATTCGAGATAATGGTAGTGGGATTCCTAAAGAAGAATTAAGTCTCGCACTCGCTCGACATGCAACCAGTAAAATTGCTGATCTCGATGATCTCGAAGCCATTTTAAGTTTAGGTTTCCGTGGTGAAGCCCTTGCCAGTATAAGCTCAGTTTCTCGTCTAACCCTTACCTCTCGCACAGCAGAGCAAAATGAAGCATGGCAAGTCTATGCACAGGGGCGAGAGATGGAAACTACAATTAAACCCGCGTCTCATCCAATCGGCACAACAGTTGAAGTCGCGAATCTCTTTTTTAACACGCCTGCTCGTCGTAAATTCTTACGCACTGATAAAACAGAATTTGCTCATATTGATGAAGTCATTCGCCGAATTGCTTTAGCAAAATTTAATATTGCTTTTACACTCACTCATAACGGCAAAATGATTCGACAATATCGTCCTGCAACGAATGAAGAACAACAACTAAAACGCGTTGCTGCCATTTGTGGCGATGATTTTGTTCAACATGCCTTACGCATTGATTGGAAACATGATGATCTGCATCTTTCTGGCTGGGTGGCGACACCTGAGTTTACACGTTCTCAAAATGATTTGAGCTATTGCTATATCAATGGACGAATGGTGCGTGATAAAGTGATCACCCACGCCATTCGCCAAGCTTATGCAGAACATTTGCATACTGAACAATACCCTGCATTTGTGCTATTTATCGACCTCAATCCACATGATGTCGATGTCAACGTACACCCTACAAAACACGAAGTGCGTTTCCATCAAGCTCGATTAATTCATGACTTTATCTGCCAAGGCGTAACAAATGCACTCAATGCCATTCCTCAAGCTGCAGTGGATTTAGCTCCAGCGATAAATGAGGCAAGAGAGCCTTCGCCTTCGTATCAAACCCACTATGAACCGAAACCCAATCGTGCAGCGGCAGGGCAAAATATTTTCGCTTCGAATTATCATCAGCCTCGCGAAAAACAATCAGAAAATCGACCGCACTTTTCAAACCGTAGTGAGTACGTTCCGTCATATGGTTATCGTGAACAACCTACAAAGACGGAACAACGCTTATATGGTGAATTAGTACGTTCAACAGAAGCTTCTCAAGTTTTAACAACACCTGTCGCTGAACAACTCCCACAGACAAGTGAAACAGGCTATTTACGCGCATTAGCATTAATTGAAAATAAAGCATTGCTTTTACAACAAAATCAGCTGTTTTATTTGATGTCATTAGCTAAATTGCAAACCTTAAATTATGAATTAACCTTACAACAAGGTGAAATTTCACAACAGCCATTGCTCATCCCGATTATTTTCCGCTTAGATGAAAAACAATTTGAACAATGGAAAAAACAAAAAGCTTTTTTCCAACAAAGTGGTTTTGAATTTATTGAAAATGAAGCCCAGCTACGTCTCACTCTAAATAAAGTGCCTACGGTTTTACGTACACAAAATTTGCAAAAATGTGTGGTGAGCCTACTTGCTGAACATCTAGAAAATATGCCTGACTTCCTGACCTCACTTTGTCAGACGCTAGAGGTGAAACCGATTCAAGTGTTAGCAGATGCGGTCAGCTTATTAAGCGAAACGGAACGCTTACTGAATAAAGCTCATCAAGAGAAATTTAATACATTACTGAAACCGATTAACTGGCAGCCCTTTTTAACTGATTTGTAATATGACACAAAAAACTGACTCCAAACCAACCGCACTTTTTCTGATGGGACCGACGGCCTCAGGAAAAACGGATCTTGCTATTCAATTACGTCAAAGCCTGCCAGTGGAAGTGATCAGTGTCGATTCTGCATTAATTTATAAAGGCATGGATATTGGCACGGCAAAGCCTTCTAAAGAAGAACTTGCCCTTGCTCCTCACCGCTTAATCGATATTTTAGATCCCGCTGAAAGTTATTCTGCGATGAATTTTCGTGACGATGCGATCAGAGAAATGGCTGATATTACCGCGCAAGGCAAAATTCCACTTTTGGTTGGCGGCACGATGTTGTATTACAAAGCATTGATTGAAGGACTTTCTCCTCTTCCATCAGGTGATGAAAATTTACGCTTAGAAATTGAAGAAAAAGCACAAAAACTTGGCTGGCCAGCACTTCATCAAGAATTACAAAAAATTGATCCTATTTCAGCAGAGCGTATTAATCCAAATGATTCACAGCGCATTAATCGTGCATTAGAAGTATTCTATTTAACGGGTAAATCATTAACTGAATTAACCGAACAAAAAGGCGAAAAATTGCCTTATCAATTTTTACAATTCGCGATTGCACCAGAAGATCGCGCGGTATTACATCAACGTATCGAACAACGTTTCCATAAAATGATCGAATTAGGCTTCCAAGAAGAAGTGGAAAAACTCTATCAACGAGAAGATCTCCATCCAGATTTGCCTTCTATCCGCTGTGTGGGCTATCGCCAAATGTGGGAATATTTACGAGGTGACTATGATCATGAAGAAATGCTCTTCCGGGGGATTTGTGCAACTCGACAATTAGCCAAACGACAAATCACTTGGCTGCGCGGCTGGAAAACACCATTAAATTGGCTAGATAGTCTGCAACCGCAACAAGCCAAAGAAATCGTACTACGCAAAATTGACGAACATTTTAAGGGGTAAATTATGTCGCTTTCACTTCCGCTTTCGACTGAAAAACTCATTCAACTTGGCGAAGTGCTTTGCCAATATTTCCCTGAAATGAATCTTGATGAATTAACCCAACAAATCGAGCGAGATGCAACAGATCTCACAACACCAATCGGACAAATAAACTATGCCATCAGTCTGTCTGATTTCTTGGAAAAAGTCTTAAAAAAACAACCGCACTTTTTAGCCCAATGGTGGGAAACACCTCCTCAATTTTCAGATTGTCAACATTATGCTAGCCGTTTAGCTTACCAACTCTCCACTATCCAAAACGAAGAACAGCTTTACAAAACGCTACGAAATTTTCGTAATCAAGAAATGGCAAAACTTAGTTTCTGTCAAAGCTTAAATCTTGCCACCGTAGAAGAAATTTTTATTCGTCTTTCTCAACTTGCAGAGAGTCTTATCATTGGTGCGAGAGATTGGCTATATAAACAAGCTTGCGAAGAAATGGGCACGCCTTGTGATGAAAATGGCAATCCTCAGCAACTCTATATTCTTGGTATGGGAAAATTAGGTGGTTTTGAGCTAAATTTCTCCTCTGATATTGATTTAATTTTTACCTATCCTTCACAAGGCGAAACCGTTGGGGTAAGACGAGCCGTTGATAACGCCAAATTTTTTACCCGTTTAGGACAGCGTCTAATTAATGCGTTGGATCAATTTACGCCAGATGGCTTTGTCTATCGTACAGATATGCGTCTTCGTCCTTTTGGCGACAGCGGTGCACTTGCCTTAAGTTTTTCGGCAATGGAGCAATATTACCAAGATCAAGGGCGAGATTGGGAACGCTATGCCATGATCAAAGGGCGTATTTTAGGCGCTGATGCGCAAGATCCCAATGTAAAAACCTTACAACAATTACTTCGTCCTTTTGTGTATCGACGCTATATTGATTTTAGTGTGATTCAAGCTTTACGTGAAATGAAAGGTAAAATTGAGCGTGAAGTGCGTCGTCGCGGCTTAAAAGACAATATTAAACTAGGTGCAGGTGGGATTCGAGAAATCGAATTTATTGTGCAAGTTTTTCAACTGATTCGAGGTGGACGTGAGATTAAGCTCCAACAACATGAATTGCTTAAACTTCTCCCTGAAATACGAGATCTTGGTTTAATTACGCCTCAACAATATCATGAATTAAGAGACGCTTATATCTTCCTTCGTCGTACTGAAAACGTGCTACAAGCCATTGATGATCAACAAACGCAACTTCTCCCAACAGATGAAGAAAATCGCCTTAGATTAATGGTTGCTTGTCGAGAATACACTTATTTAGATGAGAACAATCAAACTACGATGAAATCTTATCCAATTGAAAACTGGGATGATTTCTATCAAATACTACAAGCACACCAACAAAAAGTGCGGTCAGTTTTTGATGCATTAATTGGTGAAGAAAAAGATGAACCTACCGATGACAATAGTCAGTGGATTGATTTTTTAGAAAGTGATCTTGATGACATTGAACAAATGCTGATTGATAATCACATTGATGATAACGCAATTTCCGATATCTTAGATAAACTTATTCAATTCAAAGAGGGGCTTGCGCGCCGTGTTATTGGCTCTCGTGGTCGAGAAGTTTTAGCTCACTTATTACCAAATATCTTTACCCAAATATTTGAGCAAAAAAATTACCGTACTTTATTGCCACGCATTCTTAATATTATCGATAAAATTGCGAGTAGAACGACATATTTGGAATTGCTCTTAGAAAATCCTCAAGCCATTGAGCAGCTAATTGAACTATGTGCGCAATCCCAGATGATCGCTGAACAAGTGGCTCGCTATCCTATTCTACTTGATGAATTATTAAATACTGAAGCGCTACGTAATCCATTGCCGTTCACACAGTATCCTGATGAATTGAAGCAATATATGCTGCGATTACCGCAAGATGATGAAGAACAATTTATTGATGGTTTACGCCAATTCAAACAGTCTATTTTATTACGCGTTGCAGCCGCAGATATTCTCGGCGTATTGCCTGTTATGAAAGTGAGCGATCATCTCACTTATCTGGCTGAAGCAATCATTGATGCGGTTGTCAATTTTGCTTGGCAACAAGTCAGTCAACGATTTGGGGTCCCCGAACATCTTGTAGATAAAACTGAAAAAGGCTTTTTAGTTATTGGCTACGGCAAATTAGGCGGAATTGAACTCGGTTATAAATCTGATTTGGATTTAGTCTTTTTATACCAAGCTGTTGAAGGCCAAACCATTGGTGGAAAAAAATCCATTGATAGTAATCAATTCTATTTAAGATTGGCTCAAAAAATTGTCAGTATTTTTAGTATGAATACCAGTGCAGGCATACTTTACGATGTTGATATGCGCTTACGGCCTTCAGGCGATGCAGGCTTATTAGGCTGTTCACTTCAAGCATTTGAGAACTATCAACTCAATGAGGCTTGGACATGGGAGAAACAAGCGCTTGTCCGTAGCCGTGCTATTTTTGGTGAAACTGAATTAAAAGCAGAATTTGAAAAAATTCGCTGTAATGTACTTTCCGCTCAAAGAGATATTAATCAGCTAAAAATCGAAGTAAGAGAAATGCGTGAAAAAATGTACGACCATTTATCTCATACAAAAGACGGCTTTTTTAATATCAAAACCGATCGTGGCGGCATTACTGATATTGAATTTATTGCCCAGTATCTGATGCTTGCGAATGCCCCAGCTAATCCAATATTAACCAAATGGTCTGATAACGTCCGTATCTTTGATTCAATGGCAGAATATCACATTATTTCTCTAACAGAATGTGAAAAGCTCAAATCCTGCTACGTGACACTACGTAATAAAATTCATCACCTGAACTTATTAGGAAATCCTGTCATTGTTGATGATTCGGCGTTTGCAGAAGAAAGAGAGTTTGTTTGTTCTTTCTGGAATAAGCTATTTTCTTAAAAGATTAAAGGAGTCTATCTCCAGATATTTGGGATAAACTCCTTTTTATATATTCTCTACGTAAAAACAGCCTAACTTTCTACTGCACTTATATTGTCAAAGTAATCTTTCACAAAACTTCATAAACAAAAACCCCAAGCCATTCAGCTCGGGGTTCACATTCAGTACCTGGCGGTGTCCTACTCTCACATGGGGAAGCCCCACACTACCATCGGCGC
>OBYZ01000710.1_pt1 | contig 24295 bp, 10 predicted proteins | sample 1501501 | NCBI WGS metagenome assembly OBYZ01 (sample SAMEA2580213, study PRJEB22360) | human gut metagenome | biome: human gut; feature: human-associated habitat; material: faeces | place: Denmark | collected 2008/2010
TGTCTTAACTCCTTTAACTCCCTTTCACTCCTTAACTCCTAAAAGATTCCCCTTAACTCCTAAAAGATTCCCCTTAACTCCTAAAAAATCTCAAGGAATCTCCTAAAAAGTCCCGAGGGGGCGCCTTCTACTTGTCTTCCGGAGCCTTGTCGATCAGATCCATGAACTGGTCAAGCTTCGGCGTGATGATGATTTGGGTGCGACGGTTGCGCTGTTTGCCCAATTCGGTGGAGTTGGTGGCCACGGGATTATACTCTCCACGACCGCCGGCGGTGAGACGCTTGGGGTCTACGCCATAGCGGTTTTGCAGATACTGCACCACCGAAGAGGCACGAAGGGCACTGAGATCCCAGTTGTTGCGGATGTTTTTCATCTTCGGACTGTCGGTGTTTACAGGCACATTGTCGGTGTTGCCCTCGATGAGCACCTCATAGTCCTTATAGTCCATGATGATTTTGGCAATCTTGCTGAGAGTCTCTTCAGCGCGGTCGTTGATTTCATAGCTGCCACTCTTGTAGAGCATGTTGTCGGCCAGAGAGATATAGACTACACCTTTCAGCACCTGCACATCCACTTCCTTCAATTCCTCCTTGCTCAGCGAGCGGGTCAGGTTGTTGGTGAGCACCATGTTGAGTGAGTCGCTCTTGCTCTTCACCTCCACCAAGTGGCGGATGTATTGGTTGCTCTCGTTGATCTGATCCACGAGTTTGGAAATGTTGATGTTGTTGGAGTTGGCGTTGACCAGACTCTTGTCGAGCATCTCCTGCAAAGAGGCATAGTCCCTCTTCTGCTGGGCGAGCTGGTCTTCGAGCGAAGCCACGCGTGCATTGGCAGCGGCCAACTGCTCCTTGGCATCCTGATAGTTGCCCGAGAGTTCTTTGTTCTCCAACCGGCAGTTCTCCAGTTCTTTTTTGCTTGCACAGCTTGAAACCAGCAGCAGTCCGGCCATCAAACTGAGAGCTAACACGTTTCTTTTCATCATATTCGGTTTTTGTCTTTTAGTTATTGATACTTTTCTTTCCTGGCTATATACCTTTATTATAAGGACATAGTATGACTGCAAAGTTATGATTAAGACGGAGAAAAACAAAAAAAGTATAGCTCGTTTAGCTTATTTTAACCGCTTGAAAAGCCTTTCCCGGCGAATTTAACATAAAACGAGTGTTTTTCGTGATGGTTCATTGCGGCGGAAGATGAAACTCGCAATGCGGTGGTGGCTGGGCCCATCCGGCGAAAAACATGGATGGTGTCGGCGAATAGGGCGAATTGAGCGAATGAGGGCGGCGGTCGATGGCCGTTAAGGGTAGGGACTGTCGTTCTCCTTCGGATTTGTCAAAGATATTATCCGAAAAACCGCTCTGTGCTTGCGATATTTCCGCCGGGAAGATCCTTTATCGGAAATACGAGAATTTTAGGGGAGGGGGTAAAGCATTGTCTATTAGTAACTTGAATATTCTTGACCTTTGGGTGTGCCGCGAAAAGGCTGTAAAACAGCTGTAATGAGGAGGTGAAAGAGGCCGTCTCGTGCGCTCACTACAGCCGTTTGACATCCTCGGTCGGCCCGTTTTGCATCATCATTCCGCCCAAACGGGAAAGGCGGAGTGACTTTCGGGGCTTTTAAAGCCATCTTTCCAATCTATTTGACGACTTTCAGACGAAGTGCTTTTGTATTGCTTTTTCGCCATCCCCTAAAAAGACAGCCCACAGCAACAATAGGGGCAGTGTTTTTATGCCTGTCCCTACTGCTGCTGACGAACTGACAAAGAGGGAGAGCCTGTTTGCCGAGAGAGGATACGGGAAGGCTCTCGGGCTATTCGCTCAGCATGGTCACCTCTATGCGACGGTGGCTGCCGAGAAGGTCTTTCGCCACCTTCTGCACATCGCCGGCCGTGAGGTTGCGCACCAGTTGCTCATAGTCGGTGTGGAAGTCGATGCCGTCTTGAAGCCGGTGGTAGATGACATAATCCCAATAGCCGTTGTCAATGATGTTCTGCCCGTATGTCTTCAGCAGATATTTCTTCGCCTTGTCCATGCTTACGGGGTTGGGCCCGCGGTCGGCAATATGCGCCACCTGCCGGTAGACTATTGGTATCAGAGCGGCATACTTGGCAGGATCGGTGCGGAAAGATATGCGCAACATGGCCGTGGGACGGTTGTCCTTCTCGAGCGCATAGCCTACGCTCACCCCATACGTTCCTCCCTTCTCCTCGCGCACACTGTCGGTATAGGCTGTTTGTAACACCCGTTGCAGCACATCCAGTGCAAGGTCGCTTTTGGGTGTGTAGGGCTCTTCGAAGGTGTAGAAGATGTTGACCAGCGCCGAGGGCGTGTTCATCCGCTTTTTGAAGAGATGCGTCTCGTCGGTGTTGCGCACGTCGGGTGTGGGATATTTCTTTCTGCTCGTCGGTTCCGCCGTTGCCGTGTTATTTTTGCTCGAGGGCAGTGTGGCGACATATTGGCAGAGCAAGGGGCGCAGGGAGTCGATGTCTACGTTGCCCACAAGCAGCATCGTGAACTTGGAAGCGTCGGCAAAACTCTCCCGGTAGATCTGCCACACGCGATCGTAGGACACGCGGTCAAGCGTCTCCCGCTTGGTGGGCTGCATGCGCGGATGGTTGCCGTAGAGTATCGCCACGAGCGAGTCGTTGTAACTCACCTGCGGGTTGGCCTCCCTGTTGGTCAGGAAAGAGCGCATACGGTCTATCGCCCCGTTGAAGGCAACGGTGTCCCGCCGGGGCTGGGCGAAGTAGAGATAGGTGAGCTCCAGCATTGTTTTCAGGTCTTTGACCGACGACTTTCCGGAGAGTTGCTGCGTGTCGTCGCTGATGGAGGGGGTCACTCCAGCTATCTTTGAGGAGAGCATCTTGCGCAGCGTGTTCTTGTCGAAGGTGCCCACACCGGCATCAGTAATGGCACTCGCAACAAACGGGAAGTTGGGCGCATCGCTGTCGGGATAGCGCGAAGTGCCGCCTTCGCCCCAAAGACGCATGGTTATCTGGTCTTTGCTGAAGTCGGTTGGCTTGACGTAGACGGTGGTGCCGTTGCTCAGCTCCAGCACTTTTGTGCCGTATGCACCGGTCCGTTCGCCGACGATTGTCCCCGGTTGGGGCAGCCGGGGGATGAGTTCTCCGGCCAGTTGCGGCTCGCTGTAAGGGGCGTAAGTTGCGGCTTGCGCGTTGAGTACATACTGTTCGAGCGTGTCGTTGGGTGGCAGTTTGAACTCCGGTTTGTCGGGTGCATAGACCACGAGCACCTGATTTTTGTCTGAAATCAGCCTTTTCGCCGCCCTGTTCACCTGTTCCGGCGTGACGGTGCGGTTGAATTGCCTGATGAGTTCAAGCTGTAAAGTCTCCGTGACCACCGGTTCGGCCGACAGAAAATGTTGCAGTGCCTTGTTCACGAAGTAGCGGTTGCGCCGGTCGTTGCGCTCGGCATATTGGCGTTCGGCCACCTTCAGCTGCCTGTCTTGCGCACGATGTAGTTCGCCCTCGGTGAACCCGTAGCGGCGGGCACGCTCGCTCTCGGCTATCACGGCATCGAACGAACCTTTCACATTCTCCTGCCTGCAGCCGAAAGAGAGCCAGAAAGCATCCTTGGTACGCGAAACGAGGAAACGGCCGGCATGGGCTGTGGCCGAGAGAAAGGGCGGAACGGCCTGCTGCTGCACTTCCTGCAAACGGGCGTTGAGCATCGAGATGATGAGCGACTCGATGTAGTTGTCTCGCAGATAGCCCACATTGCTCTTCTCCCCGTCGGGCACGACATCGTGCTTCATGTAGAGGTTGGCCAGCATGATGGGCTGTTCGCTGTCGCGGTCGGTGGCTACAATCATCCGGTTGTTGTCGGTCACGGGATAGTAGACGCGCTCCGCAGCGTGCTTGGGGCGCGGAATGGAACCGAACAGACGCTTGATTTTCGCCTCCACCTCGGCCGGATCGATGTCGCCCACCACGATCACGGCCTGCAAGTCGGGGCGATACCATTTCTTGTAATAGTCGCGCAGATCTTTGTAGGGGAAATTGTCCACGATGTCCATCGACCCGATGGGCAGGCAGTCTTCATATTTTGTGCCCCGATAAACCACCGGCAGCACGCGTTCCATCATGCGCTGTGTGGCCTTGCCGGCACGGCGTGTGCGCCACTCTTCGTGTATCACACTGCGCTCCTTGTCTATCTCCTTGTCGGTGAGCAGCAAGTTGTGGCTCCAGTCGTGCAGGATGAGCAGGGCCGAGTCGAGCACGGCCTTGCGCCTCACGGGCACGGCCGAGATGTTATACACCGTCTGGTCGACACTCGTATAGGCATTGAGATTGGCCCCGAACTTCACGCCCACGCTCTCGCACCACGGCACGATGCCCGGCGACTTGCCGTCGCCCCGGAAGTTTGTCGTGCCGTTGAAGGCCATGTGCTCCAGGAAGTGGGCCAGTCCGCGTTGCCGGGGTTCTTCGAGGATGGAGCCCACCCGCTGGGCGATGTAGAAGTCGGCGATGCCCGGTTCTTTGGCGTTGTGGCGGATGTAATAGGTCAGCCCGTTCTCCAGTTTTCCCGTCAGGAAAGAGGCGTCCTGCTCCAGCGGTTGTGCGGAGACAACGAGCGGAGATAGCAACAGGAACAACAGCCATGAATAGTTTTTCTTCATGTAGGATATATTTCAGGAATTGCAAGTCTGTGGGAATTTAGGCGTTCGGGTTGGCGAACGGCCGGTCACCGGTTCCCGCACTGCTATGCATGGGGCTGCCGGCTGTACCTCTAATTCGCCAACCCGATACCACTGCCAACTTGCAACGGTTTGTTTACTTCGTTTTTACTTCACGACAATCTTCTTGCCTCCGATGATATAGAGGCCGGAAGGCAGACCGTTGGTGGCTTCTGCCATGGTCTTGGCCCTCTTGACGAGTACGCCCGCAAGTGTATAAACGTTGCAGTTGGCCACTCTGTCTTTCTGCACATTCACATCCTTGATGCCTGTCGATGTGTCTTCATCGGGCAGAATGTCGTCGCAGGTGTACTTGGTGAGGACGATGCCCCAGCTGAAGAACGTTGTCGGCTCTCCCGTTGCGCCCAAGATAGTGCCTGAATCATTGCTTGCCCTCCCCATAGATACAAAACCGGTGCCGTCTATCAATGGTTCACAAACCATCCCTATTTGGGCCTTGTTAAGTGTAACTTCTTCCGTACCCTTTATCATTTTGTTGTCTTCGAGTGTATACTTATTAAGTCTGGACATGCCAAACAAAGCATATCCATAGACCCATACAGCTTTAGGATCTTTTGTCTCCACAACACCGAATGCTCCCGTAATGCCCTTTCCGTCTATACCGGCAGCAAGACGTTTACCATCTTTGGCATCTATTTTCACGACCAACGCTTCATAGTATTTGTCTGATACAGCAATAAAAGGAGAAGAGGTCGCGTTGTCGGCTAAACTCCCCAACAGTAGGCCTGTAAGATAAAGGCTTCCATTGTAATACTGAAGATTCTTATTCTGTATCCCATAAGATTTTCCATTGAATCTCCCCGTCACAAACGACTTGATATAATTCATGCTCAAATCGTTGCAATTTAAAGAGGCATAAATGATATTCACGCAATCGTTTGGTTGTAAAATTGTATCACCAAACTTGATCGTTGCGGTTCCGTTTCCTTGGAAACGCCCGCTCAGATAGATGATGCCTTCCTTAATGACAATCCTGTCAAATGACGCAAACTTGAGATTACTTTCATCTTCCGTCATGAATTGGAGCAGATAGCCGTCTTTGTCGAGCTTGGCTATAAAAGGGTCACCGACCTGGCTTTGGATGGTTCCATCCCAGCCTTCCGCGCTTTTTGCCTCATGGGTTTCTGTCGTTTTATCACGTTTGGTGAATGTCATCGAAGACATGTAGTGGCCACAGATATAGATGTTTCCTTTGTTATCCAATGCCAATCCCCGATAAAACGCAGCATAGCCGCCAAAGTATTTTTGCATCGGGTGCGCGGTAGTGGCGATGAGCTTTGCCCATTCCACTTTGCCGTTTTTATCTATTTTGGCAATTACTCCTTCGGTGATGGTACGCTTTATGGAATCAGGCGTATAAGTCACTTCGGTCTTTACGCCGTCAGCACCAACCATACGGAATAAAGTCTTTTCAGTTCTGTCTGCTAAATTACGTACATCTGATATCAGGATGAGACCTCCATCCTCCGTAGGTTGAATGGCCTGGTTGTTGTATAGGTAGCCTTTGTCGGAATATACCGTCCATAACAAGTCTCCTGTTTTCTGATCATATTTCTGCAACAGGAGATTATTGTTTGTCGCATTTACATTATTTCCCACATACTGGCAACCCTCGACTTCTTTTCCTTCCGCATTTTTAAGCGGTTCACCGTCGAAATAGAGTTTGGTGTCGGTGAGAGTGTTGGAACCGAAAGTGGTAAATGCCACATAGTTGCCATCCGTTGTCTTGATGATGGAAACAGGCGTGTTGCCGGCCTTGGTCTTTCCATAAATGGTGTGGTGCCACTGATACTTGAAGTCCGCAGCGTGGGTTGCAGCTACGGTCACCAGTATTACCAAAGCAGCGAGTAGTTTTTTCATCATAGTCTTTTGGTTTTCAATATTGATATTTATTTATGTTTGTTTTGCAAATCTACCGGTTCCCGACACAACGGATTGGCAGATCGCAGGCAGCCGGACTACATGTCGCCTTATACGCGAGGTAGTCCACCTATCGTCGATCCGTCAACCCGAAATGACTTGTGTGACTTGCAACGTTTTGTTTACTTCACGACAATCTTCTTGCCTCCGATGATATAGAGGCCGGAAGGCAGACCGTTGGTGGCTTCTGCCATGGTCTTGGCCCTCTTGACGAGTACGCCCGCAAGTGTATAAACGTTGCAGTTGGCCACTCTGTCTTTCTGCACATTCACATCCTTGATGCCTGTCGATGTGTCTTCATCGGGCAGAATGTCGTCGCAGGTGTACTTGGTGAGGACAATGCCCCAGTTGAAGAATGTTGTCGCAGGCCCCGTTGCGCCCAAGATGGTGCCGGAGTCGTAGCGTGGTCTTGCCATAGACACGAAAGCGTTACCGTCGATCAGGGGTTCTCCCAACATCCCCATAGTGGCTTCTTCGAGTGCAATTTCCTCCGTTCCTTTCAATAGTTTGCCCTCTTCAAGCGTATATTTGTTGAGTCTGGCCTTAGCAAGTAGAGCATAGCCGTAAACCCAAACAGTGATGGGATCCTTCGTTTCGATCACGGCATAGGCTGAAGTGATGGACTGTCCGTCTATGCCGCCGACAAGCCGTGTACCGTCTTTGGCATCCACTTTCACGATCATGGCTTCGCGCATTCTGGACTTTGTGGCGATAAAAGGTTCTGACGTGGCATCGTCGGCCAGACTTCCCGTGATCAGACCGGTCATGTAAAGGCTGCCGTTATAGTATTGGAGGTTCATATTCTGCACGGCATAATTCTTGCCGCCGAACTTCCCTGCGACCAACATCTTGATGTAGTTGAGGCTCAAATCTTCGGTCTTCACGGAAGCGTAGAGGAGATTCCAGCAATCGTTGGGTTGCAAAGTGGTGTCACCAAACTTGATGGTGGCGGTGCCGTTGCCCTGCAAGCGTCCGCTCACATAGATAACATCGTTCTTGATGACCATCTTGTCGAAAGTCGCAAACTTCACGTTGCTTTCGTCTTCTGTCATGAATTGGATCAGATAGCCGTCCTTGTCGAGTTTGGCAATAAACGGGTCACCGGCCGATGTCTGTATGGTTCCGTCCCACGCTGCTGTATTCTTGGCTTGATGGGTCTCTTGAGTGCCGTCCCGCTTTACGAAGGTGACAGCCGACATGTAGTTACCGCATACATAGATATTGCCCTTGCTGTCTACTGCCAGTCCCTTATAATAGATGTCATACTCGCCGTAGGTTTTGCCCTTGATGGTGGGATGCGTGGTGGTGGCTATCAACTTGGCCCATGCCACTTTTCCGTCTTTGTCTATCTTGGCAATGACACCTTCAACTGAGGTGCGCCCGTTTCCCGCCGGTGTGTAGTTCACTTCGGTCTTTTGGCCGTCGGCACCGACCATCCTGAGCAACGTAGTTTCCGTCTTGTCGGCAAGATTGCGCACGTCGCCAACAAAGACCAAGCCGCCGTCAGCGGTCGGATAAACAGACTTGTTGTTGTACAGATAGCCCTTATCCGAGTACACCGTCCAAATCACTTTACCCGTTTCAGGATTCATTTTCTGCAACAGGAGGTTGTCGTTGCCGGTGTTTGCATTAGTCCCTTTATACGGACAACCTTCAATCTCTTTCCCTTCAGCGTCTTTAAGCGGTTCGCCGTCGAAATAGAGTTTGGTTCCGGTGAGCGTGTTGGACCCAAAAGCGTTGAAGGCTACATAGTTGCCGTCCGTTGTCTTGATGACGGAAATGGGGGTGTTGCCCGATCTGGTCTTTCCATAAATGGTGTGGTGCCACTGATACTTGAAGTCTGCTGCGTGGACTGCAGCCACAGCTGCCAGCATCACAAACGATAGGAGTAATTTTCTCATCATAATCTTTGAGTTTTTGGTGTGGATACTTATTTGAATTTAAAATCAGAATTCCATGCCCAGCGATAGGTGCAGGAGGCTGTTGTGTTCTGTCTTCATGTAGTGCGCATAATCCCATCCGGAAGCGACAAACACGCTGTAATGGCGATTCACGGCATAGTTGGCTTCGGCTCGCAAACCGGCATCATAGCGGTTGTTGCCGTAGAAAGCGTGACGATGATACACGGGAGCCATCATGCTCTCATTGGCATTTCCGTTCAGTATCATGCTGCAATGGCTGTTCCAAGTATAGTCCAGATGAGCGGAAGTCTGTAGTAGCCACCGCCTCATCCGCCACATTCCTTTCAGCGAGAGGGCCGAGACCTGTGCCGAAGAGGCCATTTTCCGCCACGGTTCGGCGTAGGTTTCGCGGATGTGGCGGTAGTGTTGGCTCAGCGAAAAGTCATATACAGCCGTGCCCGACGGGCGATATTGGCATAGTATGGCACCCGAGAGGTTCCACCGGTTCTCCTGATACTGCCGGCCGGATGCTATCTGCGGATAGATGTTATCTTGCGCCGAACCGAAGATGTTTTCTATTCCCCGACGTTCGCCATAGCTTTCCGTCATCCTCACGCCCCATGTGCAGGTTTGTCCCTTGTGCAGATAGCCCGTTTCAAAGCCCTGATGCCGCAACTCCAACTTCGTCAGCGGCAACTCGTTGAGGTCGGAAATGATGTTCTCTATTGACAAAGAACGGTAGCTCAACGAGGCATATACGCCGTTCCGGGGAGCTACGGGGCGCAGTTCCATCGTGGCATCCCAGCCCAGTCCTTTATAGTAAGTGGAGGTGTAGGAGCCCCTGAACCGATAATAATCCATGCCCAGTCCGGTGAGATGATAGACGGCCGGCCGCGACGTTTCGTTGTAAAACTCAAGCGTATTCGTCTGCTTGTATCGCCGGAAACCTACCGAGAGTCCCCCTTCATAAGTCCCGTTGAAAAGTCCGGACCAGCCCATTCCCGTCTTCACTTGCAAATATCCCGTGAGATTTTTTGGCCGGGGATCCACCGTCCGATACTCCAACCGGGCCGTGTAGCGGCCTTCCACGCCCACCGTCCACTTGTCCTTGTGATAGGCAAATCCCCCCATGAAGTCGTAGGTCTCCTTGCGCGAGACTCCTCCCCCAATGGTATCGGCCATCACGTAGGGGTAAAGAAGGTCGAAATCGGTGGTTTCATTGTAGCGTATATGGTGGGCCTTGCCATTGGTGTAGTGCGCTGTTCCCCACAGAGAAACTTTCTTTTTCCGTAGAAATGCGTCTATATCGCCCCCCACAACTGCCGCCTTGTCGCCACACTCCAACTGCTGCGGCAGGGTGGCCCGGCTGTTGGTGTAGGCCGCACTCAATCGGTTCAGCGAATACCGGTAACGATTCCATTGCATGGCGGGGTTGCGGTAGATTTCCGGAAACCACGAACGGGTGTCGCTCCGGTGTTCTACCTGCCTCTCCACAACATCGTCGGCAGCCTTTGCCGAAGCAACATGGCCGAAGGCAACCAGTGAAAGTGCCATCAGGAAGTGAACTGTCTTCTTATCCACATCTTTTGTTTTTAGTCATCTACTTCTTCGGAGTCACGCCATCATAGGTGTGTGTTGAAGCCTTTGTGCCGTCTGCACTGATGGCCGTGCCCTGCTCCTCAATCACCGAGGGGATGCACTCCGTGTTGAAATCTTCGGTGGAGTTGTTGGTATCTTGCAGGTGCATGATGTCCTTTCCGTCCACAAACTGCAACTTGCGGCGGATGCTGCGGAAGTAGCGGGTCTTGTCGTGGTCCACTTGTCCGACGTGTGTCCACCCTGCGTCTACCGATGGAGGGAGAATGTTCCACAGCCGACTGCTTTGCACACTGCAGTTCACTCCGTCTACAATCCACGCATTGGGAATCTTGTAGGCCGTTTGTTTCATGGGGAAAGTGCCCTGCGGAAGATACATCGTATAATAGTAGGTGTACAGATAGTCTTTGAGATACTGTTCCTTGGTGATGTTTTTCGGGATGCGGGCGAGGGCAAACGACGTGAAGCCCCGGTTGTGCAGGACGTAGAAACTCAACGTGTAGCAATACCACTTGTCCAGATTGGGCACCGTGGGACTGTCTATATCCAGATGGGAGGGGGATGTGGAAATGTCATACCATTCGAAGTCGGCCTTGCTCAAATCAAACGAGTTGGGGTTGGCCACCCGATGGTCGATGCCCGTGTCGCAGATGAGCAGCGACTTGCCGGGCATGACCGGATGTTCCGTTCCGTTGCCGGGAATCACATAGACAGACCACACCGTGAAAGTGTCTTTGCGGATGTCGGGCGAATAGTCGAAATATAACACCGACTTGAACTTCGACTCGCAGAAGGCCAGTCCGTCGGCATAGAGCACATGGTCGGTGTTGTTGAATATCTTGATGTAGCCGTCGCCATAGTATTGCGATCCCGAAGCGCGCAACGTACCGGCAAAGAATATCTCCTCAAAGATGAAGTCTTCGTTTGTCGCCGAGAGGAATGTCTCTATCCGGAGTGTCTCCGACGCTCCCGCGAGAGTGATGTTTTCAGCCTTGCCGGTGAGGTGGCCTTTCGCCGTGGCAACCTCCGTTCCGTCGCCGTTGTCGTAGGTGACATCGGCTGAATACACGCAGTCGTAAAGTCCCTCCGGCAACCGGATGGTGCCGGGACGGGCCACACTCGTCTTCTCTCCGGACGTAAGGTTGGTGAATTCAATCTTTTCCGAGACCACCTTGAGGTTTTTCACGTTCGTGGGATAATCTATCTTGAGGTCTGTGGAGACCTCTGCGAGCACCTTGTCATCGCTGCACGACGAGAGCAAAGCGAGCATGGCCAGTGCCAAAGTGTATATAACGCTTTTCATATTCTTGTTCCTTTCAGTCATTAGCTGTTTTGGTTTATATCGTGAGATTGGCTTCCACTCCGAAATAGGGCGAAGCATTGCGGCGTATCACCTTACCGTTGGACTTGTAGTCGGGCAGGTAATCTAATATTTTGTTGGCAAAGAAAGACAGCCGCATGTAGCGTCCGATGCGTTTGGTGGCCTTGAGGTTGACGATCATTGACATCGGCACCGTGAATGGGCGGAACATATCTTCCTTATAGGTCTGCACCAACTGTTTCAGGAAGACATCCTGCTCGCTCTCCGGAGTGTAGGGATGCACCTTCCCGTCGGCTGCCGAAATATAGGCTATGGGGTAGCCGTTCTTCTCCTGCCTCTTGGTTTTGATGAGCCACATGCACTGCACCGAGGTGGTGAAGATGAATCCCCATTCGGGCACTTGGGTGTCGAGCGTGAAGTTGGTGTTCAACCTGTCGTTCACCCGTCCGTCGTTCCAGTCGTACAGCCCCACGTATGACTCGCTCACGGGGCGGTTGTCTATCACCGTGCTCACGGGGTCGAACATCGGTTGGCTGTTGGTGTAGGTCGTGTGAAACCACGCTCCGCTGACATTGACGCGGGTGCGCAGGGCGCGAATGCGGGCCGAGGTGAATTGCAGTTCGATGCCCTGCTTCACCATCTTGCTGCCGTTTGATGCCTGCTGGTAGCCGTCGAGCACGTGCCGATTCTCAAAAGGCAGCGTGCGCCAATCCGTTCCGGCCGCCATCTTCGAGGCATCATATCTCTTGTAAAGGTAGTCACCGTAGATGCGGGAATACCGGAACCCCGAGGTCATTTGTTCGAAGAAGTAGTCCACGCTTAGCGAGTTCTCCTTCCAGTCGACATCCAGTCTCACCTCCCACTTCCGGTTGCGGGCCGGCTTGATGGCATAGTTGGTGGGATCCTGCCGGTAGCTCATCACCACAAAGCGGCTGTCTCGTTCGGGATTTTTAGTATCATAGTAGGACAGCTCCACAAAGTCGCTATAATAGTTGTCGGGATAGAGATAGTTGAGTGTGGGATTTTTCGTTGTCAGCCCCCATCCCGAAGCGATTGCAAGGCGCAGCGGACTGCCTCCCACCGTGAGGTAGGGCAACCGCCAGTTGAGGTTGACACGCGGGTCGGCATACACCTTTCCGCTCATCTCAAATCGCTTGTCGAGGCCCGGCATGGTGTTCAGCCGCACCCCGAACATGCCTTCCAGCACACCGCCCCCTATCTTCGCCACGAAGTTTTCTTCACCAAAGGCCGACAGGTTCTGCAATCCGGGAATGTCCTTATATCGTCGTGGCCTGGCCGACCAGCCATTCACGCTGAGCGGATGACTCATGTCATACACCTGCCCGTCGCCGTAGTTCTTGGAAAAATCCCAGTTGAGGCCCACTTTCAGGCGGTTTTCCAGCTTTCCCACATCCAGTCGTAACAGTCCCTTGGCCTTGAGCCAAGCGTTGAAGGGCTTGCCGTCGCACAGATAGTCGGCCACGTATTCGGCATAGACGGCGGCAGCCTCGCGTTCGCCCTCCTCCCATCCCGTGGGCACGATGCCGTAGCGTTGCGGGGCCACGAGCCGTTTCTCGTGCAGGCGATCCAACTGCTGCGACACGGAGGTGTTGACTTCCACCTCGCGTAACAGCCCCTTCTTGCGCTTCAGCGACCAACTGTTGGTGAAGACCATGCGATTGTAGTTGGAGCGGTATTCGTCGATGCGCCCGTAGTTGAGGTCGGGGTCGGCCTTGCTGTTGTCGAAGGAACCGGAATAGTCAAACGCCGACTCCCATTTCCACTCCGCTTTTTCCGCCGTCGTCTTCCTGAGCGTGTAGCGCAGTGAGGCGTTCAGCCGCTTGTAGTTTTCGAGATTGTCGGTAGGATCCACCTTCGAGTCCAGATAGCCGAGGTCTACATTGAGCACCCGTGCATCGCCACTGCCGAGGGCGATGCCTTTCCCCAAAGAGAACAGTTTGCTGTAGCCGTCGGCCTTGAAACGGGCAGAGAGCGGCATCTTGCGGCGTATCTTCTTGATGTCTACGATGCCGCTGGTCAGGTTGCCGTATTCCACCGACGGTATTCCCCGTATCACCTCCACGCGCTCGATGTCGTCGGTGCCTATCGTGCGCATGTCCACTCCCTTGTTGGTGATGTTGCGATAGTTTTCAGCCCCACTTCCCGAGGTGACGTGTTGCGTGTCGGAAAGCGGGGAAAATTGCAGGTTGGCATCGGTGTTGATGGGCGTGCCGTCCACGATAAACTGTGTGCCGAGCGACGATATGGCAAAGGCGTTGTTGTGCGACAGGGCCCCGCCGGAAGTCATGGTTCCCGTTTCGCGCAGGCTTATCGTGTTGGCTACGCCCATGTTCGGGTCTTTGGAGTAGCCGCCCGGCAGCAGCTCCATCAGGTCGGCCAAGCTGTTGGGTTGCAGTTGGTTCATCGCGTCGCGCCCGATGACCGACTTGGTGACGAGTCCCTGCGCCTCCTTGGCCGTGACCGTCACTTCGCTGAGGCGGAGGTTGGCCTTCAGATTCACATTCAAGGTCGTGTTCTTGGCAAAGGTCACCGAGCGTCTGTAAGGCTCATAGCCCACATAGCTCACCTTCAGCACATAGCTCTCGCCGGCCACCACGTCAATGGAGAAGCGTCCGTCGGCATTGGCCAGCGTGGCTCTGGGATGCTTGCCTTGAAACGAAACGGTGGCCGCGGCAAGCGTGCTCTTGTCTGCGGCATCGGCCACGACACCGCTCACATTGACATATTTCTGGCCCGCACAATGCAGCGAAAACCAACAGAACAACACGATAAAAATATATTTTGAATCCATCGAAAAGGATATACGCATGACGAAATCGGTACTTACGGCTACAAAGATAGGGCAATTAAACATTATTGACAATACCTAAAAATGATTATTTCGCGGCTGTCGAATATGGGTGTGGTCGGCGAATTGGGCGAATCGGTCGAATGAGGGAGGGGCAGATAGCCGTTGAAGGGACTGTCTGCCATTGCTCTCTCGATTTGTCAAAGATATTATCCAAAAAGGCACGCTGTGCTTGCGATATTTCCGCCGGGAAGATTCTTGGCCGAAAATACGAGAATTTCAGAGCAGGTGTTAAAGTGCTGTCTGTTAGCCGTTTGAATATTCTTAACCTTTTCTGATGCCCTAAAAAGGCCGTCAAACGGCCGTAGTGAGGAGTCCGAAAGGGCTGTTTGGCACGCTCACTACGGCCATTTGACATGCTCGTTCGGCCCGTTTTGCATCGCCATTCGGCCCAATCGGGAAAACAGGAGCGGCTTTCGGGGCTTTCAAAGCCACTTTTCCAATCTGTTTGAAGACTTTCAGATGAAGTGTTTTTGTATTGCTTTTTCATGCGTCACCCACTTGCTGTCAAAGGGAAGTGGGCAGGCAAGTGAGAATAAATTCGCGTCATTCGCACCATTCGCTGAGAAAAACCGTGCCGCTGAATAGGGACGAGGATGGTGCATTTTGCAGATTCTCTGACGACATTTTACCCGTTTTTCAGTCCTTATTGTATATGAGCAAAACGATTCTTACCCTTCTTCTGGCTCTTGCCGTGGTTTCGGCCCGGGCGCAGAGCGGCGTGGAGACCGAGCGGAAGTATCTTTCCGGCCACGGTTGCGACGATATGGTGCAATGGGACTTCTACTGCACGGGCGGCCGGAATTCCGGCAAATGGGCCAAGATAGGCGTGCCCTCGTGCTGGGAATTGCAAGGCTTCGGCACCTATCAGTATGGGATGCGCTTCTATGGCAAACCAACGCCCGAAGGCATCGCCGACGAGCAGGGCCGCTACCGCTACGACTTCTCCCTGCCCAAGGCTTGGGAGGGGCGACAGATAGAACTGGTGTTCGAAGCTGCCATGACCGATGCCCGGGTGACCATCAACGGACGCAAGGCCGGCAACGGTCTGCATCAAGGGGGCTTCTACCGCTTCGCGTTCGATGTGAGCGACCGTGTGTATTTCGGCAAAAAGAAAAACCGGTTGGAGGTGGAGGTGAGCAAGGAGAGTGCCAATGCGCAGGTGAACATGGCCGAGCGCCGCGCCGACTACTGGAATTTCGGGGGCATCATCCGTCCGGTGTTTGTGGTGGCCAAGCCGGTGACCAACATTGAGCGCGTGGCCATCGATGCCGGCATGGATGGTCGGCTGCAGGCCGACTGCTATCTGAACCGGGCTGCACCCGGCACCCGGCTGACAGTGGCGGTGGTCGACGCTTCCGGAAAGACCGTCGGCAAGAGTGGGGAATACCGGTTGGCGAGCGACCGGGCCCGGGTGGACTTCCGTGTAGGCCATCCCCGGCTGTGGACCGCCGAGACCCCTTCCCTCTACACAGCTGTTTTCACGCTGACGGGTGCCGATGGCAAGGTGTTGCACCGCGAGCGGCAGAGGTTCGGCTTCCGCACCATCGACTGTCGGGCGGGCGACGGCGTGTATATCAACGGCCGGAAGGTCATCTTCAAGGGTGTGAACCGTCATTCGTTCCGACCGGAAAGCGGGCGCACGCTCTCCAAGGCGAAGAACATCGAAGACGTGAAACTCATCAAGAGCATGAACATGAATGCCGTGAGGCTGTCGCACTATCCCGCCGACCCCGAGTTTCTGGAGACCTGCGACTCGCTCGGACTCTATGTGGAGAACGAACTGAGCGGTTGGCACTGGGCCCACGAGACAGTCGTAGGCCGGCAACTGGTGAAGGAGATGGTGACACGCGATGTCAACCATCCGAGTGTCGTCTTCTGGAGCAACGGCAACGAGGGCGGCTTCAACTACGAACTCGAACCCGAGTTTGCCCGTTGGGATCCGCAACGGCGGGTGGTGCTCTATCCTTGGGCCAACCGCAACGGCTTCGAGACCAAGCACTACCGCTCGTGGGGCGAGACGCAGGAATACATGCGGCAAAAGGAAATCTTCATGCCCACCGAGTTTCTGCACGGTCTTTACGACGGCGGCCACGGGGCCGGGCTGAAGGACTACTGGGACATGATGATGGCCAACCCGCGCTGCGCCGGCGGTTTCCTTTGGGATTTGGCCGATGAGGGAGTGGTGCGCACGGACAAGGATAACATCATCGACTGCATGGGCAATTTCGGGGCCGACGGCATCGTGGGGCCGCATTTCGAGAAGGAAGGCTCCTATTACACCATCAAGGAGGTGTGGAGCCCCATCCAAGTGGAACGGAGAACGGACGTGCCTGAGCCGCAAGACAATGCCATGACGCTTGCTGTGGGCAATGGTTACGGCTTCACCAATCTTCGTGACTGTCGTTTCAGCTATCGCTACTTGCGCCTTCCGGTCTTGGGGGATCATACCGTCAAGGTGCTGAAAGAGGGCACGTTGAAGCCTGTAGATGTAGAACCGGGAGAGGGTGGCCTGCTCACCTTGAAAGACATTCCGACCACAACCTCGTTGGTGGAGCTGACAGCAGTCGATCCCTTTGGCAATGAAGTGATGACATGGAGTTTCCCATACGTGGGTGCATCGACCGAAAATGCCGTTGCACCAACCCCTGCAGCCACTTTCTCGGAGACTGCCGACGAGGCTGTTGTGAAGGCTGCCGGGCGCGTCTACACCTTCTCCAAGACCGACGGCCGGCTCAAATGCGTGACCGTGGGCGGGCGGACAATCAGCCTCTCCAACGGCCCCCGCTTCGTGGCTGCCCGCCGGAGTGACCGCAGTTTCGACCAGTTCTACAACCACGATGACAAGGATGCTGAGAAGAAAAAGACACAATACACCCTCTATGCCGACCAAGGCGTCTTTACGGGCTTCGACTGGCGCGACGGCATCAGCGGCGGCAGGGTGCTCCATGCAGGTTATGCGCATGGCACGATGCAGGCTGTGAACTGGGAGTTTCTGCCCGACGGTATGGTCGATATGCAGGTGCAATACCGCTTCGGGGGCGTTGTCGACCTCATGGGCATCGCCTTCGACTATCCCGAAGACAAGGTGAGGAGCAAGTCGTGGGTGGGCCGCGGCCCTTACAGAGTGTGGCAAAACCGGCTCCAAGGCCCCCAATACGGTTTCTGGCAAAATGCGTACAACGACCCCATTCCCGGCGAGTCGTGGGACTATCCCGAGTTTAAAGGCTACTTTGCCGATGTCGACTGGATGCAGCTGGTGACCGACGAAGGGCGCATCGGCCTGCAAAACGGGGAGGCGGGACAATATATCGGTGTCTACCAACCGCGCGATGGCCGCGATCATCTGCTTTATGAACTCCCCGCGACGGGACTCTCCGTGCTTGATGTGATACCCGCCGTGCGCAATAAGGTGAATGCCACCGATCTCAACGGCCCCTCTGCCCAGCCCCATTGGTCGGTGGCTCCGGCAACCATCACCGTCAAACTAAGATTTGAATGAAGCGTCTACACCTTATCATATTAGCGGCATTGTTCGCTTTTCCCCCATCATTAGCCGCACAGTCTTTCGGACACATCACTCCCCTCTCCCCTCGGAGAGGGGCCGGGGGTGAGGTTTTTACGTTCTGGTACTGGATGTATGGTGCCGTTTCGAAGGCCGGCATCAAGGCCGATTTGCAGGGTATGAAAGACATAGGCCTTGGCGGTTGCTACCTTATGCCCATTCGCGGAACCTCCGACCGTCCGGAATATGGGGGCACGGCCAATCAGTTGAGTCCTGCTTTCTGGGACATGGTAGACTATGCCTTCCAACAAGCCGACTCCCTCGGGCTCGACATGGGCATCCACATTTGCGATGGTTTTGCCCTTGCCGGTGGCCCGTGGATAACGCCCGAGGAAAGTATGCAAAAGGTGGTGTGGGCCGATACCGTTGTCAGTGCGGCTGCCCTCAAAGGTCTGCGGCTGGCCCGTCCCGAAGCCTATCGGGGCTATTATGAAGACATTGCGTGCTATGCCATTCCCTTGAAGAAGCAAGGAGTCGGTAGCGGGGCAGTTGCCGATGCTATTCCCATTGCCAAAGAGACCCTCTCGGGAGGTATGACGCGCGACGACAAAGGTGCCTATCGGGCCACAGAACCCGGCTCTATTCTCTTTGATTTCGGTCGCGTGCAACTTGTCCGCAACCTTGAAATCATCCCTTCGGGCAACAACATACAGTGCCAGCGCATGAAGGTGATGGCCTCCAACGACGGGGTGAACTTCTATCTGGTGAAGCAGTTGCAGCCTGCCAGGCAAGGTTGGCAGACCGTCGGTTATAGTTTCACCGAGGCTGTCAAGCCCACTTTGGCGCGCTACATCCGTCTCGACTGGACACCGGAGGGCACCGAGCCCGGGGCGGAAGACCTTGATGCAGCCAAGTGGCGGCCCGTGATGAAGATGGCAGGCGTGCGCTTCGGTGTAGTTCCGAAGATAGGGCAGTGGCGTGGCAAGGCCGGCTTTACATGGCTTGTGGGGCCCGAAACCACGGCCGAAGAATTGCCCCCAACCGATTGTGTCGCACCCGAAGACATCTATCGTGTCATCTTGAATGGCGACAAAGTCACCTCGTTAATTCCCAACATCGCAGCCCGTATTTCCCATAACGTCTCGTTACATGGCAATAAAATCACTCCATTAACACCTACCACCCATCACCTACCACCTAACACCCCCCTCCTCATCCGTCGCATCGGGCACACTTCCACGGGGCAGATGAATGCAACAGCAGGTGATGGAAAGGGCTTGGAGGTGGATAAATTTTCTCAAGCGGCTGTGCAGAAGCTCTTTGACAACTGGTATGGAAAGTTCCTCGCTCGTCCCCACTCATCGGTGGTGAAGTATCTCCATGTAGACAGTTGGGAGTGCGGGGCACAAAACTGGGGAGCACATTTTGCCGAAGAGTTCAAAGTCCGCAGGGGATATGACCTCTTACCGTGGCTCCCGGTGATGACGGGAATGCCCGTCGCATCGGCTCAGAGGAGCGAGCAAGTGCTGCTGGATGTGCGCCTCACGGTCAACGACTTGGTGAACGAGAAGTTTTTCAAGACCCTTGAGCAGCTCGCCCACAGCCACGGTAAGCTCGTCTCCCACGAGAGTGTAGCACCTACGTTTGTGGCCGACGGACTCGAACACTACAAATATTCCGACCTCCCGATGGGGGAATTTTGGCTCCGTTCGCCCACCCACGACAAGCCCAATGATATGCTTGATGCCATCAGTGGGGCGCATATCTACGGCAAGCGCATCGTGCAGGCCGAAGGATTTACCGAAATCAGGGGCGTGTGGGATGAGACGCCGGCAATGCTCAAGCCGTTGCTTGACCGCCACTTTGCCCTTGGCATGAATCGGCTCTTCTTCCATGTCGACGCCCACAACCCGTGGATGAATCGTCAGCCGGGTATGACGCTCGACGGCATAGGACTCTTTTTCCAGCGCGACAACACGTGGTATCGGGAAGCTAAAGGACTGGTGGACTATGCCAACTGCTGCCAACGGCAACTGCAAAGGGGTGTGCCGGTGGTTGATGTGGCTGTGTTCACGGGCGAGGAAATGCCGAGTCGGGCGTTCACCCCCGACCGCTTGGTGCCCGTCTTGCCCGGTCTGTTCGGACGGGAGCGTGTAGAGTCCGAGGCCGGACGGCTTGCCAATGTGGGCCAACCGATGGAGGAAAGTCCCGTGGGCGTGCATCATTCCGCAGGCATCGTGGACTTGAAGGATTGGATCAACCCCCTTCGCGGTTATCAATACGACTCGATGAACAAAGATGCGTTGCTCCATTCGTCCCGCGTTGAGAACGGACGCATCGTCATGCCGGGCGGAAACAGTTATCGGGCATTGGTCGTTCCGGGGCCGATGAAGATGAATCCGTCGCTCGACACATTGTCGGCCGAGGTGCAGGACAAGCTCGAAGCGTTGCGAAAGGCCGGTGTGGCGGTCATCGAAGAGGCTTGGCAGGGGGCTGACCTTGCCCCCTTAGGCATAGAGCGGGATGTGGAATTGCCCGTCGGTGTGGCCTACGCCCATCGCTCGGTGCCCGGAGAGGAAGACATCTATTTCCTCAGCAACCAGCGGGCAGAGCCTGTGTCGTTCACGGCCGGTATGCGGGTGAGCGGCAGCACCGGTTGTGTGCTCTACGATGCAGTGGCCGACAGCTATTCCCCACCGGTCGGTCTGACCGAAAAAGACGGTCGTACGGAAGTGCAGATCAGCTTGCCGGCCCACGGCTCCGTGTTTGTCATCTTCAGTCGGGGAGACACGGAAAGGGGCGTTCCTCTCACACTTCCGCTCACGGGAAGGGTGAAGGCGATAGCCGGGATGTGGAATCTGGAATTTGAAAAGAATGAGACAAGGATGCGCACGGAGCTCCCCAATGACTGGACGCAGTATGGCGACGATGCCGTCAGATATTACAGCGGGCGGGCTTTCTACACCAACTCGTTCCGTTGGCCCAACAAGTCAGCCGGCCGGGTGATGCTCTCCGTGGGTGAAGTGCGGGACATCGCCCGTGTCTACGTGAACGGAACGGATTGCGGAATCGCCTGGACGGCTCCTTACGAGGTTGACATCACGCGTGCTTTGAAGCGGGGCAAGAATACCGTGCGCATAGAAGTGGTAAACACATGGGCTAATGCACTGCGTGGGGCAGACTGCGGTAAGCCGCCATTTGAGGGCATTTGGACGAATGCCAAGTATCGTATGAAAGGCGACCGCCTGCTCCCTGCCGGACTCATGGGGCCTGTGGAATTGCGATACTGACAAGATATTGATAGGCAAGAAAGGAGTAACAATCTTTTAAATACAGACAAATGGTGAATGTAAACAGACTTTTTCCGGTCATATTGCTGGCTTTTGCAGGAACCGTTGCGCGTGCTGAAGTGAAGCTGCCCAAGATGTTTGGTGACAACATGGTGCTGCAACAGCAAGCCGATTGCAACCTCTGGGGCACGGCCGATGCCGGAAAATTGGTGAAGGTGCGTACCTCGTGGGACGGACATATATATAAGGTGGAAGCCGACACACACGGCCACTGGCGGCTGAAAGTGAAGACACCGGCTGCCGGAGGGCCTTACGAGATGGTGTTCAGCGACGGGAAAGAGACCCGGTTGAAGAACATCCTGATGGGTGAAGTGTGGATTTGCAGCGGACAGTCGAATATGGAAATGTCCATGAAAGGGTTCAAGGCGCAGCCCGTAGACGGAGCTGTGGAGGAACTGATGAGCGGTGGCGACACCGACTTGCGGCTGTTCACGGTGAAGCGTGCAGCCCGTTTGATGCCGGCAGAAGATGTAAACGGCAGTTGGGCGGCGGCCGGTGCTGCGGCCATCCGAAACTTCAGTGCAACGGCCTATTACTTTGGTAAGGCACTCCGCCGGAGTCTCAAAGTGCCCGTAGGGCTGATCGTGACCGCTTGGGGTGGCAGTGCTTGCGAAGCTTGGATAGCCCCCGGACAGTTGAAAGCTTTTCCGTCGGTGACGCTGCCGCAGTCGCAAGGCGATGTAGACAAAACCAAGCAACGTTGTCCCACGGCCCTTTACAACGGTATGCTCCGTCCGCTTGTGGGTTACACCATGCGGGGCGTCCTCTGGTATCAGGGCGAAGACAATGTCAACCGCCACGCCAACTACGCCGACTTGATGAAAGCGATGGTGGAGGGGTGGCGCGCCGAGTGGCAGGAGGGAGCCTTCCCATTCTATTATTGTCAGATAGCCCCCTACGACTACAGCCTCATCAACTGGCCCTACAACAGTGCTTTGCTGCGTGAACAGCAGCAGAAGGCGGAGCGGCTTATCCCCAATGCCCGCATGGCCGTGCTGTTGGACGCAGGACTGGAATATGGCATTCATCCCCGAAAGAAACGGGAAGCCGGCGAACGGTTGGCTCTTTTGGCCTTGGCCGACACATACGGTGTGAAGGGATTGCCCGACTTTGCCGTCTACAGCGGTGTGGAGTTTAGGGGCGACACGGCTGTGGTGGCTTTCGAACGTAGCAAGGAATGGGTGTATTTCAACGGCGGACCGAGGAGTGACAACTTTGAGGTGGCCGGAGAAGACCGTGTGTTCCACAAGGCTGAGGCATGGACGGAGCGCAACCGTGTCTATGTCAGGAGTAAGGAAGTGCAGCGTCCCGTAGCTGTGCGTTATGCGTTCAAAAACTGGGTGATGGGCGATCTCTTTCACGATGGCCTGCCCGTGAGTTCGTTCAGGACGGATGGATGGGAAGTTGACGAGTGAACGAGTAGACGAGTGGACAAGTTGTTTGCCAAGAGGCATAGAGGCCTTTAATGATACGACAAAAAGGTCTTCCGCCTGCCTACTCGTCCACTCGTTCACTCGTCAACTTGCCCCTCCGCCCCTCACCCCTGCAAGCAACTTGTCCAGTCGTCTACTCGTTCACTCGTCAACTTCAAAAAACATGAAATACAGACTACTTTTTATCTTTTCCCTTTTCTTTGTTTTGTCGGCCCAAGCTGCCGACGAGACTTCTGTGGCCGGCCTTTTCCCCACCCCTGATCAAGGCCGGCAGGTGTGGAATTTCAATCCCGGATGGCGGTTCCATTTGGGCGATGTGGCCGGTGCTGAGGCCGTCGGTTTCGACGATTCGGCTTGGGAGGTGGTGAGCACTCCCCACAGCGTGAAGCTCGAACCGGCCGAGGCCAGCGGCGGGCGCAACTATCAGGGCATTGTCTGGTATCGTAAACGCTTCAAGGCACCGGCCGACCGTTGCGAACTTTACTTTGAGGCCGTCATGGGCAAACAGAAAGTCTATGTCAACGGTCGTTTGGCCGGAGAACACTTCGGAGGATATCTGCCTATCGTCGTAGACTTGGGAAAACTGGGCGTGAAGCACGGCGAGGAGTGTGTGGTGGCCGTGATGGCCGACAACTCCGACGACAAGACCTACCCGCCGGGCAAACCACAGTATGCACTCGACTTCTGTTATCATGGCGGAATCTACCGCGATGTGTGGCTGATAGCCAAAAACGACGTGTTCATCACCGACCCGTCGGTGGAAAACCGGCGCGATGCGGGTATCTTCGTGCACTATGGCGAGATTTCGGAGCAGCGTGCCGAGGTGTTTGTAGAAGTGAATGTGCGCAACGGTTCGGCCCGTCCGCGCCGTCTCATGGTGGAGAATGCACTCGTAGATGCTGCCGGGAAAACCGTAGGCCGTGCTTCCCAAGCGTTGATCTTGTCGCCGGGAACGCAGAGTGTGTCGCAACGGATGGTGGTAAAACGACCCCGTCTGTGGTCGCCCGAGACGCCTTATTTGTACAAGGTGGTGACGAGCGTGAAAGAGGGGCGGCTCACACTCGACGGCGGCACTACCCGCATCGGCATCCGGTCGGTTGAGTTTAGAGGCCGCGAAGGCTTTTGGCTCAATGGCAAACGCTACCGACAGCTGATCGGGGCCAACCGCCACCAAGACTTTGCCTACGTGGGCAATGCCGTGCCCAACAGTCAGCAGTGGCGCGATGTGCTCAGGCTGAAGCATTGCGGCTTCAACATCATCCGCACGGCCCACTATCCTCAGGATCCGTCGTTTATGGATGCTTGCGACGAACTGGGTCTTTTCGTCATTGTGGCCACGCCCGGTTGGCAGTTTTGGAACAAAACCGACAGTGGGTTTGAAGCGCGTGTGTTGCAAAACACGCGTGAGATCATTCGCCGCGACCGCAATCATCCCTCGGTGCTGATGTGGGAGCCGATTCTCAACGAGACCCGTTTCCCGCTCGATTTTTCGCTGAAATCGTTGCAGATTACCAAGGAAGAATATCCCTATCCCCACCGTCCGGCTGCCGCTGCCGACCTGCACTCGGCCGGTGTGCGCGACAACTACGATGTGGTCTACGGGTGGCCGGGCGACGACGAGAAAGCCGACAGGCCCCGCCAGTGCATCTTCACCCGCGAGTTTGGCGAATATGTGGACGACTG
>OBYZ01000714.1_pt1 | contig 24148 bp, 21 predicted proteins | sample 1501501 | NCBI WGS metagenome assembly OBYZ01 (sample SAMEA2580213, study PRJEB22360) | human gut metagenome | biome: human gut; feature: human-associated habitat; material: faeces | place: Denmark | collected 2008/2010
GGCCAACTGGGGGGGTGGAGAAGGGGGGGGGGCGGAAAAAACCGCCACAGGCAGCCAGACCCAGAGCAGCGGCGGATGCACCGGCCACTTTCAGGAAATTACGACGAGAGATCATCTTTTTCATAGTAGTACTCCTTCTTCTTTTGGTTAATATCTGCCACCGTCCACAGCATGAGGACGGAAGTTAGACTGAATAGTTCCGGCGGCAGGGGCAAACGCTTTCGCCCTGCTGCAATTCCGGCTGGAGCGTGACGGTCTGGGCCGGGGCTCCGTGTTCGATCTGCCGCACCAGCAGCTCGATGCTCTGCAGTGCGATCTGTTCACTGGGCTGGACGATGGTGGTCATCACCGGCACGCAGTAGCGGGACATCGTGATGCCATCAAAACCGATCACTGAGACATCCTCCGGCACCCGCATACCTGCACTTACCAGCGCCCGGATCGCACCAAAGGCGATTACATCGCTCATGGCAAACAGGGCAGTGAACTCGGCCCGGCGGGCCAGCAGACTGTTCATGGCGTGGTAGGCGGACTCGAAATCGTAGTTGCACAGGCCATAGAGTTTATCGTCAAGGACAAGCCCTGCGTCCTCCATGGCATCCTGCGCACCCAAACGGCGCATCCGGCTGGGAAAGCTGGTGGCCGGGCCGCCCAGCACCGCGATCTTGCGGTGACCCTGTGCGATGAGATGGGAGACTGCCGCTTTTGCTGCGGCCCGGTCATCCACACCCACCATCGAGAGGTTGGGAAAGTCCAATTCATTGGAGACCAGCGTGGCCAGTACGGAGGGAACGGAGATGTTTGCAAAGCCGTTCTGGAAGTTCGTGACACTGCCGCCCAGAAAGATCATGCCCTTGGGCTTGATCTCCCGCAGGATCTTCTCGGCAGCATCGATCTCGTTGGCGTTCTCGTCCAGGTAGGAGACGATGCCGTTGTACCCATACAGGGTAGCGGCCCGCTGCAGCTGAACGAGGAAGTCGGAGAAGAAGATGTTCCGGGTCCCCTTGACCACGAACACCAGGCTGCGGGATTGCTGGATCTTCAGCTGCCGCGCGTTGGTGTTGGGGGTAAAGCCTGCCTCCCGCATGACCTTGAGCACATGCTCCTTGGTCTCGGGCCGGACATCCGGCCGGTCATTGATGACGCGCGAAATGGTGCTGACAGAACAGCCGCTGATGCGGGCAATGTCCTTGATCGTCATATCGCGTGCCCTCGCTTTCGGTTGGATTATCGGGAACGGTGTCGGGAACGTTTCCAGTGACTATAGTATGGCACATTTTGTTCAAAAAATCAATCATGTTGGAGCGATTTCGTGAAATGTGTACAAAGAATCGGCTTGACGTTGTGCAGTTTGATTTGCCAACACATCAAAACACCGGTTGATTTCTGAAATTACCGGTAACATTTCAGAAAATGCCGGGAAAACCGTACCGGTTTGTAACTTTTTGACCGGGTGATGCAATTTTATGGACGAGGGTGATCTGCCCGGAAATTGCGGGAACGGTTCCATAAGATGTTCCCAGAATGCGGCAAAAAGAAACAGACAGACTACTGAGTGCCGGGAGGATTGCACAAACGAAAGACACAACAAAAAAGCGCTTTCACCTTGTCATCGGTGAAAGCGCTTTGCTGATTGCTGATTATTTTGAATGGGTTGATAAAGTTCTGATTAGTCGCTGACGTAGGGCATCAGAGCAACGTGACGAGCACGCTTGATGGCGGTGGTCAGTGCGCGCTGATGATAAGCGCAGGTGCCGGTCACACGGCGGGGAATGATCTTAGCACGCTCAGAGACGTACTTACGCAGACGGGGCACGTCCTTGTAATCGATGGTGTCGATGCGATCGACACAGAAGCTGCAAACCTTCTTGCGGCCGCGACGCATGGGGCGTGCGGGGCGAGAGCCTTCGGTTCTTTCAAAAGCCATTGCTTATTACCTCCTATAAGAATTGAACGGTCAGACCGTTACGGAATCAGAACGGCAGGTCATCACGGTCATCAATGACAGCAAAATCATCTGCACTGCCGGCGGAATAGCTGGGAGCTGCCTCCACAGCAGCCGGACGGGCAGGGACTGCGTTCTGGTAGGCGGGAGCAGAATTCTGATAATTTGCTCCACCGCCCTGATTGCTGCTCTTGGGGCCTGCAAAGCTGATGTTGTTGGCTACGACTTCCACAGCCGTGCGATTGTTGCCGTTCTTATCCTGATACTGGCGGGTCTGAAGAGAGCCTTCGATGGCGATCAGACTGCCTTTCTGGAAATACTTAGAAACAAACTCGGCCTGAGAACGCCAGGCAACGATATCAATGAAGTCAGCCTGACGCTGCTCACCCTGACGCACAAAATTGCGGTCGCAGGCGATGCGGAAGCTGCACACATTGGTGCCCTGGGGTGTGGTGCGGAGTTCAGGATCCGCCACAAGACGGCCCATGATAGCAACAACATTCAACATTTTACGGTCTCCCTTTCTGTCACGAAAAGATTACTCCTCGTGGGCAACGATCAGGCTGCGCATAACACCTTCAGTGATCTTGTACACACGGTCCAGCTCAGCGGGGAAGCTGGGCTCGCTGGTGAAGTTGATCACAGTGTAAACGCCTTCCTCCTCGTCGTTGATGGGGTAGGCCAGACGGCGCTTGCCCCACTCGTCGATGGAATCGATCGTACCGTTGTTCTCGATCAGGGTCTTGAACTTACCAACCAGAGCGGCGGTAGCCTCCTCGTCGAGAGCGGCGCTGGTAATCAGCATGGTTTCGTACTTTGCCATTTTGTAGCACCTCCTTTTGGACTTAAGGGCCTCAAGGTTATGAGGCCAAGGGTACACACGACATGCGGCATCGCTTGCCGTGTGCGGCGTGTCTGTTCAGACAGCAATTTATTATAGCAAGTCCCTGCTGTTTTGTCAAGCCCTGCGGCCCAAAAATCCGCACAAAAATTTGTGCTGAAGCTTTGGTGAACTTTGTCTGTTTTTTTAACGAGAAAGATTGAAAAGTATTTTGATTTTGGTTCTGAGCGGCGATATAATAAAAAAATAGGGGGTCGGGCGCGGCTGACCTTCCTATATAACGAAATAAAACGGAGGAAGGTAAATTTATGTATTCTGTTTTTCGGAACCTTGCTATCATCATCCTCAGTGCCAAGTTCTTCGGGCTGGTGTCCCGCAAGTTCAAAGCACCGCAGGTGGTGGGCGAGATCATCGCGGGCCTGATCATCGGGCCCTGTCTGCTGAACCTTGTGCATATCAGCGATACCATCTCGATCTTTGCAGAGATCGGCGTGGTGCTGCTGATGTTCTCCACAGGCCTTGGCACCAACCTGAAGGAGCTGATCAAGGCAGGCCCCATCGCCACCCTGATCGCCTGTGTGGGCGTGGCGGTGCCGCTGGCAGGGGGCACGCTCCTTTATAGTTTATTCTACGGCTTCTCAGCGCTGGGCAGCCAGGAGTTTTACCGCGCCCTCTTCATCGGTACCATTATGACCGCCACCAGCGTGTCCATCACCGTGGCTACCTTGCAGGAGCTGGGCCACCTGAAGAGCTTCCTGGGCACCACCATCGTCAGTGCCGCCGTTATCGATGATGTCATCGGCATCGTGGTGCTGACCTGTGTGCTGGGAGCAAGCTCCGGCACCGGCACAGGGCTGGGTAAGGTGCTGATGAACACCGTGCTGTTCTTCGCTACCGCCATCGGCGTGGGCATCATTGCCCATTTCGCCATGAAGTGGCTGGACAAGCGCAACCCCCACACCCAGCGCATCACCATCGTCAGTATGGCGTTCTGCTTTGCCATGGCTTACATTGCCGAGGCCTACTTCGGCATTGCAGATATCACAGGTGCCTACATCGCGGGCATCGTCCTGTGCACTCTGGAGGATGCCCCCTATGTGGAGCGCCGGGTGGATATCAGCAACTATGTGCTGTTTGCTCCCATCTTCTTCGCCAGCATCGGCCTGAAGACAGATATCAGCGGCCTAACCCCGGAGATCCTGCTGTTCAGCGTGTGCTTCGTGGTGGTGGCCCTGATCACCAAGATCATCGGCTGTGGGCTGGCGGCCAAGATTTGCAGGTTCAGCTGGGGTGATTCCCTCAAGGTGGGTGTTGGCATGATGACCCGCGGCGAGGTGGCCCTGATCGTGGCCCAGAAGGGTCTGGACATCGGCGTGGTGGATTCCGTCTACTTCACCGCCGTCATCCTGCTCATCGTCGTGTCCAGTGTGGCCACTCCGCTGGTCCTGAAAGCGCTGTTCACTAAAATGCCTGTGCAGCCGCATCCCAGTCAGGCAAAGCAGTAAGGGAGCTCTGCCAGAACCCTTTTGATATTTTCCAAAACGACAGCAGCACCTCACCAGAAATGGCGGGGTGCTGCTGCTTTATGGGGCGAAACGGGGCGAAAAGTTTTCGCAAACGGTGCAAAACAGGCTGAAAAGCGGGGCCCTTTTGTGAATAGTGCTAAAGAAATGGCGGAATCCTTGTAAAAAATAACAGCAGGTGGTATAATTTACCTGTAAAACGAAAATGATTGGCTCAAAAGAAACAAACTTGGAGGGATTTACATGAAAACTGTAGCGCAGACTGTGATCGAGGCAGATCGCTTCTATACCATCGCTGCCAAGGGCGGCAGTGTCATTCAGGCCGTGGAGAAGGCCACCAACGGCGGCGATATCCGCCTGGGCAAGTACGAGCACAAGCCCGAGCAGGAGTGGGCCTTTGTGCGCGAGGGTGACGGTGTGTACCGCATCCGCAACCGCGCATCCGGCAAGCTGATCGACCTGATGATGACCGGCACCGCCAATGGCACCTGGCTGCACCTGTGGGAGGATGTGGGCGGCACCTCTCAGATGTGGACCGTGGAGCCCACCCCCGCCGGCACCGTCCGTCTGCGCTCTTCCTGGGCCAGCGGTAAGTGCATCGATACCGTGGGCATGGGTGCCAACGATGGTGCCATCCTGCAGATCTGGCAGGAGGCCGCAGGCGATGACCAGCTGTGGACCATTTCCGAGGTGAAGGACCGCGCAAAGCGTGCCCCTGCCAAGAAGGCAGAGGAGCCCGTTGTAGAGGCTGCACCTGTGGTCGAGAGCGCTCCTGCAGAGGAGGCAAAGCCGGAGGTCAAGGAAGAGCCCGTTGTGGAGGAAAAGCCCGTGGAGGAGCCTGCAAAGGCTGAGGAAAAGCCCGCTGAGCCTGTTAAGGCCGAAGAGGTGAAGGCGGAGCCTGTCAAGGCCGCTGCTCCCGCTGCCAAGGCTCCCGCAAAGAAACCCACCGCCAAAAAGACCAGCCGCGCCGCCCGCAAAAAGGCCGCTGCCGCTAAAAAGTAAGTAATACAAGCAAAAGCAGCTGCATTCCGTAAAAACACGGAGTGCAGCTGCTTTTTTGTTGCGATCTTACAGGCCTCTCCTGCGAGGAGAACTGGAACGAAACGCCTGAGAAGGTCAGACGTGCATCATGCCGCGCTGTGCTTTGATGCGGAATTTGAGTGCGGCGGCGATAAAGCCCTTGAACAGGGGATGAGCGCGGTTGGGGCGGCTCTTGAACTCGGGGTGGAACTGTGCACCCAGATGGAAGTCACGGCCGGGCAGCTCCACAGTCTCCACCAGACGGCCGTCAGGGCTGGTGCCGGAAATGACCAGTCCGGCATCCTCCATCTCCTGACGGAACGCGTTGTTGAACTCGTAGCGGTGGCGGTGACGCTCCCAGATCTCAGCCTCGCCGTAGCACTCGGCCATCTTGGTGCCGGGCTTGACGGTGCAGGGGTACTTGCCCAGACGCATGGTGCCGCCCTTGGGGATGTTGCCCTGCTGGTCGGCCATCAGAGCAATGACATTGTGGACACCATCGGGGGTAAACTCGCTGGAATTGGCATCGGCATAGCCCAGCACGCCGCGTGCGAACTCCATCACCATGATCTGCATTCCCAGGCAGATGCCAAAGTAGGGGATCTGGTTCTCACGGGCATACTGTGCAGCCTGGATCATACCCTCGATGCCGCGGTCACCAAAGCCGCCGGGCACAATGATGCCGTCCACGTCAGCAAACACTTCTTTGCAGGCATCCTGATCGATCAGGTCTTCGCTCTCCACCCACTTGATGTCTACCTGACTGTCGTTCTCAAAACCGGCGTGGTACAGGCTCTCCATCACGGAAAGATAAGCGTCGTGCAGTTTGACGTACTTGCCCACCAGCGCAATGGTGCAGGTTTTGCTGCGGGTGGCAATGCGGGAGACCACACCCTTCCACTCGGTCAGGTCGGCGGGGGGCACGTCCAGTTTGAGTTTTTCCACCACCACATCATCCAGGCCGTTGGTGTGGAGCATCAGCGGGCACTGGTACAGGCTGGGCATGGTCAGGTTCTCAATGACGCACTCAGGCTTGACATTGCAGAAGGTACTGATCTTGCGGCGGATATCGCCACCCACGCTGCCGTCAGCACGCAGGATGATGATATCGGGGTTCACGCCCATGCCCTGCAGCTCCTTGACGGAATGCTGGGCCGGCTTGGACTTGTACTCGTCGGAGCCGGAAATATAGGGCACCAGCACAACATGGATGTAGCAGCAGTTGTCGCGGCCCTGCTCCAGGCCCACCTGACGGATGGCCTCCAGGAAAGGCTGGCTCTCAATATCGCCGGTGGTGCCGCCGATCTCGGTAATGACCACATCGGCATCGGTAGAGGATGCCATGTTGTAGATGTAATTCTTGATCTCGTTGGTGATGTGGGGGATGATCTGGACGGTCTGACCCAGATAAGCGCCCTGGCGCTCCTTGTTCAGCACGTTCCAGTACACCTTGCCGGTGGTCAGGTTGGAGTACTTGTTCAGATTTTCGTCGATGAAGCGCTCATAGTGACCCAGATCAAGGTCGGTCTCAGTGCCGTCATCGGTCACGAATACCTCACCGTGCTGCAGGGGGCTCATGGTACCCGGGTCCACGTTCACATAAGGGTCCAGCTTCTGGCTGGCGACCTTCAGTCCGCGGCACTTGAGCAGGCGGCCCAGAGAAGCCGCAGTGATGCCCTTGCCCAGACCGGAGACGACACCGCCGGTCACAAAGATGAATTTTGCCATTTGTTCAGTCCTCCTCTAATTTATCTTTCAGAGATCATTCTTTCCCAGTACGGATGCGACCGCATCCGGAACAAAACATACAACACCAGATTATAATCCTAATCCTCGCAAGAATCAAGGATTTCCTGTGCAATTTCTGCACGGCTGCGCCGGGTGTCCATGGCGCGCTTTTCAATGTAGCGGTGGGCGGCATCCTCGCTCATCTGCTCCCGCTCCACCAGACAGCATTTTGCATGGCTGACCAGCCGTACCTGTGTGATCTTTTCCTGCATCCGGGCGTTTTCCTGCCGGAGCAGCTGCAGGCGGTGGTTGCTGGCCGCGGCCAGATGGATGGCCTGCAGGAACAGCGTGTTGGAGAACGGCTTGCTCAGCAGCAGTACCCCCTGCTCACTCATGGGGGCCAGCAGCTGCTCGGCGGCTGCTGCCTTGGCCAGCAGCACCACGCCTGCGTCTGTTTTTTCTACGGCAGAGGAACACAGCTCGTGGCCGAACTCGTCCGGCAAAGGCGCGTTGACCACGATCAGCTCAAAATCGGATTCCAGCATCCTGCGCCGGGCCTCGGCACCACTGGGGATGATCGTAGGCCGGGTGTATCCCAGTTCTGCCAGCCGCGCGGAGATGTACTCGTTGGAGCTTGCTCCGGCGCTCACGATCAGAGCACGTCCCATTTGAATCGCTCCTTTCTCTTACATCCAGGCAAGGGGCCGAATCATTGCCCCTTCGTACCTTCCCTCAAAAGCGGTTCAGATGGCGTTGAAGTAGTGCACCCGCTCGTACTCTGCCGGGTCAGCGGCAGCTTTCAGGGCGGCACAGCGCTTCAGTTCTTCCTCATAGTACCGATGCGAAAGCTCTTCCGGCAGCACGCGGTGCAGAAATTCGCTCTCCTGCGCGGCCTGCACGGCCTCCTCCAGCGTGGAAGGCAGTCTTTCCAGCCCAAGACCTGCGGCCTCGGTGGGATCGAACAGGTTCTTGTTGATGGGGGCCTGCAGCACCATCCGGTGCTCGATGCCGTCCAGACCGGCGGCCAGCACCAGCCCCACGGCCAGATAGGGGTTGCAGGCAGGGTCAGGGCTGCGCAGTTCCATGCGGCAGTTGTTGCCCTTGACCTGCGGGATGCGCACCAGCTGGCTGCGGTTCTGGCGGCTCCAGCTCACATAGCGGGGGGCCTCGTCACAGCCAAAGCGCTGGTAGCTGTTGGGCAGGGGATTGGTGAACACGGTCAGCTCCCGGCTGTGGGCCAGAACACCCGCCATAAAGCTGCCTGCAATGCTGTCCGGGGCAATGTCGCCCTCAAACAGATTGCGGCCGTCCATGCAGAGCGAAAGGTTGATGTGCAGGCCGCTGCCGGCCTGATCCGGCAGGGGCTTGGGCAGGAAGCTGGCGTGGATGCCGTTGCGCATGGCAACAGCCCGCACGATCTGCTTGAACATCATCACATTGTCGGCTGTTTTCAGGGGGCCGGCGTAGTGGCAGTCGATCTCATTCTGGCCGTGGCCGCTCTCGTGATGGCTGTGCTGGGGGCTCATGCCCATCTGCTCCATGGTCAGGCAGATGTCCCGGCGCAGGTTCTCACCTGCATCCAGCGGGGCTACATCAAAGTAGCCGCCAAAGTCGATGGGGATGCGGGTGGGGCGGCCCCGGTCGTCATTCTCAAACAGGTAGAACTCGCACTCAGCCCCTACGTTGCAGGTCAGCCCCAGTTTGCGGAAGCTGCGGCTCATCTGGCGCAGGAAGCCGCGGCAGTTGCCGCCAAAGGCAGCGCCGTCCGGTTTTTCCACGTCACAGAAGAACTGCATCACCCGGCCCTCGGTGGGCCGCCAGGGCAGGATGGTCACGGTGGAAAGATCGGGCCGGAGCACAAGATCGCTCTCCTCCACCTTCATAAAACCGGCAATGGAGCTGCCGTCAAAGCAAACACCATCCTCCATGGCCTTGGGCAGGTCGCTGGCAAGCACGGCGATGTTTTTCTGGGTGCCAAAGATATCGCAGAAGGCAAAGCGGACGAATTTGACGTTGTTGTCCTCCACAAAATCAAAGATGTCCTGTTGGGTATTATAGCTCATAGTGGTTCCCTCCGAGCCGCAGGGTGCGGCGAATGGCACATCAGTGCAAAACTGGAAAAATCAGCTTGTGTTCTTAAAAAACGCCTAAAGGCCTGCTTCGTATGCGCAAAGCAGGTCTTTAGGCTGGTGTAAGAAATAGGAAAAGGGGAATGGCTTAAAAATCCAACAACCCAGCGATGCTTATCAAGCTATGTCAGAAAGATCAGACGTAGTAGAGCATCTTGCTGTAGCTGGGCAGAGGCCAGTAGTCCTCACCGCAGATGGTCTCGGCATCGTCAGCAGCGGCGCGCAGAGCATCCATCCTGGGCAGAACGTCATCGTGGAAGGAAACAGCTTTGGCACTCTCATCGGTCATGGCCTCAGCGGTATCCACAGCAGCCTGCAGGGCATCGATGGCATCGCTCATGGCATCGGCATCGGTGGACAGGCGGGTGAGGGTCTTAGTCTCGCTGCGCACGCTGATGGCCTCGCTGACGGCCAGCTTGGATGCAGCGGTGTTGGCAACCTCGCTCATGTAGGCGTTGATGGCGGGCAGCAGCTGCTTGCGTGCCATCTCCAGCATGGTCAGAGCCTCGATGTTGATGATCTTGGAGTAGTGCTCCATCTCGACCTCGTAACGGCTCTCCATCTCGATCTTGGTCAGAACACCGAAATCCTCCATCAGCTGGATGTTCTTCGGGTCGATCAGTGCGGGCAGAGCAGCGGGAGTGTTCTTCTTGTTGGGCAGGCCGCGGCGTGCTGCTTCCTCTTCCCACTCGGCGGTGTAGCCGTTGCCGTTGAAAATGACACGGCGGTGGTCACGGATGGTGCGCTTGATCAGAGCAATGGCAGCGCTGGTAAAGTCCTCAGCGCCCTCCAGCTCGTCGGCGTAGCCCTTCAGCTCCTTGGCAACAGCAGTGTTCAGGATGGTGTTGGCATCGCTCAGGTTCTCAGCAGAACCGGGCATACGGAACTCGAACTTGTTGCCGGTGAAGGCGAAGGGAGAGGTGCGGTTGCGGTCGGTGGTGTCCTTGCTGAACTTGGGCAGGACATCCACGCCCAGATCCATCTTCATCTTGACGGGGCCGGCATAAGGCGAATCAGATGCAATGGCATCGATGACAGCTTCCAGCTCCTCGCCCACGAAGATCGAGATGATGGCCGGGGGAGCCTCGTTGGCACCCAGACGGTGATCATTGCCCGGGGTGGCAACGGAGGTGCGCAGCAGATCGGCGTACTCGTCCACTGCCTTGATGACAGCGGCCAGGAATACCAGGAACTGCAGGTTCTCCATGGGCGTGTCGCCCGGGTCCAGCAGGTTCTCGTGGGTGGTGGACATGGACCAGTTGTTGTGCTTGCCGCTGCCGTTCACACCCTCAAAGGGCTTCTCGTGCTGCAGGCAGACCAGACCGTACTTGGGAGCGATCTTCTTCATCATCTCCATGGTCAGCAGGTTGTGGTCAATGGCAACATTGGTGGTGTCGAAGATGGGGGCCAGCTCATGCTGGCAGGGAGCCACTTCGTTGTGCTTGGTCTTGGCGGGAACGCCCAGCTTCCACAGCTCCTCGTCCAGCTCCTTCATAAATGCGGAGACCTCGGGACGGATGACACCGAAGTAATGCTCCTCCAGCTCCTGACCCTTGGCAGAGGGAGCACCGAACAGAGTGCGGCCGGTGAGGATCAGATCCTGACGTGCCTCGTAATCCTCCTTCTTGACAAGGAAGTACTCCTGCTCGGGGCCGACGGTGGTGGAGACGTAATCAACATCCTTGCCAAACAGCTTCAGGATGCGGATGGCCTGACCGGACAGTGCGTTCATGGAGCGCAGCAGGGGAGTCTTTTTGTCCAGTGCCTCGCCGGTGTAGCTGACGAAAGCAGTGGGGATGCACAGCACGTCATCCTTCACGAAAGCGTAGCTGGTGGGGTCCCATGCGGTGTAGCCGCGGGCCTCGCAGGTGGCACGCAGGCCGCCGGAGGGGAAGGAGGAAGCATCGGGCTCGCCGCGCACCAGCTCCTTGCCGGAGAATTCCATGATGGCGGTGCCGTCGCCCACGGGGCTTACAAAGCCGTCGTGCTTCTCACTGGTGATGCCGGTCAGCGGCTGGAACCAGTGGGTATAGTGGGTGGCACCCAGCTCCATGGCCCAGCGCTTCATCACGCTGGCCACAACGTTTGCCACCTCGATATCCAGAGGTGCGCCCTTGTGCAGGGTGCGCTCCAGGCTCTTGTAAGTAGCGCTCGGCAGACGCTCCTTCATTACATGCTCGTTAAAGACCTTGCTGCCGTAGATTTCCATAACATTTGCTGCCATAAATCCTACTCCTTACTTGATCTTATGTCTGTCCCTTCCGAAACTGTCTCCCGCCGCCGAACTGCGGCCCGGAAACAGCGAAAAGCTTTTTAACAAAAACGGCGCTGCGAGTCAAGAGGTGACCCACAGCGCCGTTGCTGTCTATGGTTTGATTATATCCCGGAACGGCTCAAAAGGCAATTGACAAAACTGACGATTCTGCACAAACACGTTCCCGTTTTTTTGGGAGATATCGTATTTGGTATTACTTTTAGATCACCTGGAACAGGAAGAACTTCAGGTAATTGGTCTCGGGCACGCCCCACAGGATGGGGTGATCCGGGGCCTGCTGCTTCACCTCGATCTGCCGCAGCTGCCGGTGGGCATCCTTTGCGGCGGCGTGCAGCATCTTGATGAACAGCTCCTCGGTGGCAAAGTGAGAGCAGCTGGCCGTGGCCAGATAGCCGCCCCGGGGCAGCAGTTTCATGGCGCGGTAGTTGATCTCCTTATAGCCGCGCATGGCGTTCTCCACCGTGCGGCGGGCCTTGGTAAAGGCCGGCGGATCAAGGATGATAAAGTCGTAGGGATGGCCCTCTTTTTCCAGCCGGGGCAGCAGTTCAAAGGTGTCCTCGCAGAGAAAATCCATGTTGGTCAGGTTGTTGCGCTGGGCGTTCCGCTGGGCCATGGCAATGGCCTCGGCGCTGATGTCAGCGGCAGTGACCCGGGCAGCCCCGCCTTTGGCGGCGTTCAGCGCAAAGCTGCCGGTGTGGGTAAAGCAGTCCAGCACGGTGTGCCCGGCAGCAATGCGGGCCACAGCCCGGCGGTTGTATTTCTGGTCGAGGAAAAAGCCGGTCTTCTGGCCGTTCTCAAAATCGACGTGGTAGAACACGCCGTTCTCGCAGATCTCAGTCTGGGTGCTGTCGGGGTGCGTCTCGCCGGGCAGGTTAAACCAGCCCTTGTTCTGTGCCAGGCCCTCCTTGGCCCGCAGAGCCTCGTCGTTGCGCTCATAGATGCCCTCAATGGTCTGGCCGTCAGCGCGCAGGACTTCTGCAAGCAGGGGGAAGAGAATGGGCTTGAGCTTTTCCATGCCCACGCTCAGGGTCTGGGTGACAAGGATATTGTTGAACCGGTCCACAGTCAGGCCCGGGAACTGGTCAGCCTCGCCAAAGATGACACGGCAGGCGGTCAGGTCGGCGGGCTCCAGCACGGTCTTGCGGTAGGCCCAGGCGTATTCGACCCGGCGCTTCCAGAAAGCGGCATCGAAGGTGTCGTTGGCGTTGCGGGAGATGAGCCGCACCCGGATCTTGCTTTCCAGTGAGAGAAAACCGGTGCCAAGATAGGCACCCTTTGTGCTGACCACATCGACCAGCGTGCCGTTTTCAGGCTCTGCTTCCGGGGAACCCAGGATGTCGTTTTCGTACACCCAGGGGTGGCCGCCCACCAGCAGGCCCTCGGCGTGTTTGTTGACGGTGTAAACGGGGTAATTGCGAGAAGATTTCATAGTTGCTCCTGTTATAACTGGCTCGCCCTCTCAGTCTCGCTCCGCTCGCCAGCTCTCCCAGAGGGAGAGCCTTTGGCGATTTTCGATTTAGTCTCATCAAGCTTGAATACAGAGCTGGCAATGCCGTCAGGCATTGACTGAGAGGGTGAGGATGCTAAAATTTCATACTGATATTTATTCTAACATAAAAACGTGCTAGAATAAATACAAAAACACAGAAACGAGGAAAACGTCATGGAGATCGAACGCAAATGGATGGTGAACGGCTGGCCGGAGGGCGAAAACTTCCCGGCTCTGCCGCTCAAGGAAGAGTTTGCCATGCGGCAGGGATATATCAGCGTGCGGCCCACCGTGCGCATCCGGGAGGAGGCGCTCAAAGGCGGCGAGACGGCCTATATCCTCTGCTTCAAGTCCGGAAGCGGGCTTGCACGGGAGGAGATCGAGCGCCCCATCGACAAGAAACTGTTTGATGAACTGGAAACAAAGATCATCGGTAAGCCCCTGATCGGGAAGATCCGTAGAAGCTACGCCCTGCCCGATGGCCTTGTGCTGGAGGTGAACTATGTGGATGAGGGCCAGCCCACTGCGTTCTGGTACGCTGAGGTGGAATACCCCACCGTGGATGCCGCCCGCAGCTGGAAGCCGGAAGCCTTTGGCCTTGCAGACTATCTGAACGATGATGTCACAGACCAGCCCGGCCAGAGCATGGGAGCCTACTGGGAACAGACAAGAGCCTAAGAAGAGAAACGCAAAAAAGCAAGTGCAAACCCATTGTTACAGGAAACTGTCCTGAAAAATGCGTTGCACTTGCTTTTTGTTTAATCAAAAATGGAGCTGGGTATATGATACGCCATGCTCCATATAGGAGAGAAGGTGTTTCGCTACATAGGAAGCGAGATCAACAGGAACGGCGTTTCCAATCATTTGCTCCAAATCGGTTTTGGTACCCTGAAAATGAAAGTCGGCAGGAAAAGTTTGGATTCGTGCTCGTTCCAAGGTTGTTAGACAGCGCAGACCATCCAAATTCCGTGTAGCATCTCCCGGATGCACCTTGTAATTTTGGGGAAGAGGACGATTGACCCCCCGAATCGTTGGGCTTGGCTCGTCAATACTGAAAATACCACGTCTGGCGTAAGAACGGGGATGGCGATAATAATACTCAACCCCAAATTCATTTTGGAGGTAGTCACGAATCGTCATGCAATGGGAAGATTGGTCATTTTGCAAAGCGAATTCTAAAGCACAATCTTCGCCATTCAACTCACCAATCAAGAAAAAACGCTTTCTTTTTTGAGGTACACCGCATCGAGATGCATCTAAAATGACCTGTGAAAGACCATAGCCAGCATCACGAAAAAGGGACAGTGCTTTCGGAAGAGTCGCAGATTTCAGAATCCGGTCAACGTTTTCCATGACAAACCAATGAGGCGAGACCTCACAGACCAACCGGGCGTATTGAAGCGTCAGATTAGCACGTCCAAGCGTTTCATCTTGTTTTCCGGCAGAAGAATAGTCCTGACATGGTGGGCCACCAATGATTACGTCAGGTGAGAATGACTTCAAGTAATCTGGAGATAGCTGATTGATATCTTGCAATTCTGCAGGATGAGAAAAATTGAGGTTGTAATTATTTATGGCTTTATCCCAGATATCAAAAGCACGCAAAATTGTAAAACCTGCATTTTGAAAACCGAGCGAAAGACCACCACAGCCACAGAATAAATCAATAGCAGTAGGCATTTAGAGGAAATCCTCCTTGAACAAATCAGGTGAGTTATATATGATGGCATCAAATCTCCGCTCTGGGCTTAACAAATTTTGTCCACCACCCAAGATGATATTTTTGATTTCTCCCTTGGTGATTCTTGGATGGGTGAGTTCTGGACAAGCCATAATGGGATGAGTGCGTAATCCATTTGAAGAAAAAGCTTTATCATTTTTGGTATTGTAAGAGAGTTCATCAATGATTTTAGAGCCGTTGAAATGACCAGTATCAGCATAATCTTTCAGCATTTTGAAGAGCCAAATCATTGTGCGAGTATGACGACTTATTTTATCTAATGTTTTTACTGTACCTACAGAAATAAAATCCTGTTCGGATGGCATAAATAAATTCAGAAGACCACAATTGCTCCAAACAAAAACATCAAGGCAGTCGTTAGCAAGCTGAGGTGACTTTCCTCGAGTCTTCCATACAGGTTCCATTACAACAGGAGATTGGAATGACGCACTTATAGAAACAAGTCGTTTGATGGCCTGATAGATATCATATAAATGCGGAAGAACACAACTTGCAGAAGTCCAGTCGATAACAGCGTTACCAGCATCCTGAAGAATGCTTTGTAGAATATTGCGATCATCGTTGCAAGCATAAATAAAAGCACAGGCGAGATAGATGATGGTATCTGGACGAATTACAATTTCAGAACCATATGCATCTTCAGAAAAATCACAGGTTGAATTGTCAGGCAACGCAGTAAGCTTGATTTCCAAAGAACTGACACTTTGGGTGCCATTCATGATTACAAGATCGTTTCGAGGAATAGAGCCAAGGACATATTTTTGAAAGGGCGTGAATTGAGTTTCAAAAGCAAAATATGTATCGTCCCCCAAAGGGTCGGCTTTGTAGAGATCCTCAATACCAATATGCTCAATAACCGTTTGCATGGAGGAATCAGTTTTATAATAAACTGCTTTTAACTCTTTCGAATAAAGATAACAGGCTAAGGCTGCTGGAAAAGACGAGTTAAACTGATTCTTTCCCCAGGTATCTTTCAAAGAAAAATCTCGGTTGGAATGTGTAATACCAAAAAGGCCTGGTACAACAGCCATTTAAAATCCTCCGTTTTGTGAATCCTTATGAAACTGCAAATTATCGTTGCAAGCGATAGAAAATTATTTCTTATGGTACATCCGGTCTGCTTCCTCATAGGTGGGCTCGCAGGTCAGATACATGCCCAGCTTCTTCACGGTGTCCATATCCACGCTGGACAGGATGACGGTGGAGTGCATATCGCAGCCCTTCAGGTGGGAGAGCTGCTTGAGGGCGGCTGCTGCAGTGGGATTCTGCGCGGCCGAGCTGGACAGGGCGATCAGGATCTCGTCGGTGTGCAGACGGGGGTTCTTGCTGCCCAGATAGTTGGTCTTGAGGGTTTGGATGGGCTCGATGGCAGCGGCAGAAACGAGGTCAAGCTCCTGGTCGATGCCGGCCAGCTTTTTCAGCGCGTTGAGCAGAGCGGAGGAAGCGGCACCCAGCAGGGGGCCGGTCTTGCCGGTGACAACGGTGCCGTCCGGCAGCTCAATGGCAGCGGCGGGGGCACCGCCGGTCTTTTCAGAGACTGCATGGGCGGCCTGCTCCACCGGGCGGCTGCCCTGGGTCAGTCCGGCCTGATTCATCAGCAGCTCCAGCTTGTAGACTTCGCTCTGGATCTGTGCGCCGTTCTTGAGGTCGCACAGGGCCTTGAAGTAGCGGCGGACGATCTCGTTGCGGGAAGCTTCGCAGCAGGCCGCATCATCCACGATGCAGTTGCCGGCCATATTCACGCCCATGTCGGTGGGAGAGTGGTAGGGGCTCTTGCCTGCAATCAGCTCAAACATGGCGTTGACCACGGGGAAGATCTCAATGTCGCGGTTGTAGTTGACCGCGGTCTTGCCATAGGCCTCCAGATGGAACGGGTCGATCATGTTCACATCGTTCAGGTCGGCAGTGGCAGCCTCGTAAGCCAGGTTGACCGGGTGCTTCAGGGGGATGTTCCAGATGGGGAAGGTCTCAAACTTGGCATAACCGGCCTTCACGCCCCGCTTGTATTCGTGGTACAACTGGGACAGGCAGGTGGCCATCTTGCCGCTGCCGGGGCCGGGAGCCGTGATAACCACCAGCGGGCGCTGGGTCTCAATGTACTCGTTGCGGCCATAGCCCTCGTCGCTCACGATGCGGGCAACGTCGTTGGGGTAGCCGGGGATCTTATAGTGCCGGAAGGTGCGGATGCCCAGGCTGTTCAGCCGCTTCTCAAAGGCTTCCACCTCGGGGGCAGCGGTGTACATGGTCACGCATACGCTGCCCACAAACAGGCCGCGCTCCTGGAATGCGTCGATGAGACGCAGAACGTCCAGATCATAGGTAATGCCATAGTCACCGCGCACCTTGCTGCTGACGATGTCCTCAGCGTTGATGACGATAACGACCTCGGCCTGATCCTTCAGCTGCAGCAGCATCTGCAGCTTGGAATCGGGCTGGAAGCCGGGCAGCACGCGGGAGGCGTGGTAGTCATCGAACAGCTTGCCGCCGAATTCCAGATACAGCTTGTTGTCGAACTGCGCGATCCGCTCCCGGATGTGCTCCGACTGCATCTGCAGGTATTTGTCGTTGTCAAATCCTTTTTTCATTCGTTGCTCCTCTTCCTGATTTCGGTTCCCATATCCTGCCCGGGCAGCGGGTTCCACAGCGGAAGTGTGCCCGGGGAATTACACAATACATAAAGCAGTATATCATATCAGAGGAGCGGGTGCAATAAAAAATCAACAAAAGTCCCGCTCCTTCCAGCAGAGAGCTTTTGCCGGAAAGAGCGGGGCAGGGAGGAACAGTGCGGATTACAGGGTCAGCTGGATGCCGCTGAGGGTCACGGTATCCGGATCGGGCTCCTCATCCTTTGCTTTGGCGCGGGTCTGCTTGGGCAGAGCGTCTTCGTGGACTACTTTGCCGCATTCCAGCTCAGGGATGGCAAAGAAGGCTGCTTCCAGAGCATCAGGCAGCTCTACTTCACCGGTAACATGCAGGAATTCGATCTGAGCCAGCAGATCTGCGCTCTCTGCGGGGATGACAGCATCACCCAGTACATAGAGACGGGTGCCATACCGGCGCAGGGAAGAGGCGGTCAGTTCCAGGTCGTCCTCCACCACGGCGGTGCCGTCCGGCACGATGATCAGCTCGGTGGAATCCGGGAAGAGCGGGGCCAGAACGGGCGCAAGGCTTGCGCACAGGATGGCCTTTGGAGCGGAAAAGCTGCAGCCCTTTGCGGCCAGTGCGGCAGTGTCGAGTCTGGGGTCAACCGCCAGGAAGCGATGTTCATTCCAGTACAGGCGGCTTTGTGCCCGCAGCAGGAAGGTGTTGTCCAGCTTGATGGAGCTTCCCGGCAGGAGCACTGCATCATCGGGGTAGACCGCCAGCTTTCCGTTCAGGATGCAGCGGGCGGATACCACTGCCGAGAGGCACTGCGGGCAGTAGATCATACCGTTGACCAGAATGCAGGCGTACTTCTGTAAAACCTCCGCAGCATCCGGTGTGATCATCAGCTTGCCGTTGACCACCAGTACCTGCCCGGCGGCGGTCTGGCTGGCAGAGCTCAGCGTGACCTTGCCATTGACCACACCCACCGAGACCTCCTCCGGGACATTTTTGCAGAGCATCGAATCCAGAGAAATGTTGTGCTGGCTCAGGAGCGCCTGCACCCGGGGCGAGGTCAGCGCGATCATGCAGTCCAGCTTGATCTGCTCATAGCGGTCAAGAAAATCCTCCTGCACATTGCGCAGGTCCAGGATCATAGCGTCCACATTCAAGTTCTTTTTCATCATTTAATCCTCCGTAAGTTCAGTTTTGAGGCGATGGCGTATCTGGGCAAGGCGGCTGCGGACCGTGCCGGGCGGGAGATTGAGCAGCTGACCGATCTCGCTGGCATTGTAGCCCGCTGTATAGCGCAGGGTGAACAGCCGCCGCTCTTCCGGGGTGAGCAGAGCCAGCAGACTGGCGGCTTCCACCGTGTCCAGTGCGGAATCCGGTTCAGCACTGTCCTCTTCCGGGAAAAAGGTGCTGAGCAGCTGCGCCTCCTTTGCTGTCCGGCGGAGCTGGTCGCAGTAGAGATTTCGTGCAGTGGTAAACAGCCAGGCTTTGCACTGCCGCTCTGTAAAGCTGTTGATGAGGCTCCGGTTCTGCAGTGCCCGCAGAAAGACTTCCTGGGTCAGGTCCTCCGCCCGGGCTTCGTCCCGGCAGAGATTGAAACAGAAGTGTTCCAGCCTGTCCCAGAAGGTCTCGTACAGCAGCTCCCACATGGGGCTTCCTCCTTTCATTGCGTCGTTCTGCCTGTAAGACGAAGGAGACCGGGGAAGTGTTGGATAGATTCGGAAAAAAATAAACCCTCAGTCTCGCTGGCGCTCGCCAGCTCCCCTACCAGGGGAGCCCTTGGCATGGCGGTAAACAGCGTGAAACTGAGGGAAACTCCTTGATTTAATGTTTTGCTTCCAGTGCTTCGAGATCTTCTTTGATCTCTTCCACATCTTCTTTCAGGAACATCAGGCAGAAGCTGACGGCCAGCAGCAGGCAGGAGAACCAGATGGCCTTTGCGCCGCAGAGGTCCAGCGTCAGGCTGCCCAGGCCCGCGCCCAGCGCAAACAGGAGGATGATGCCCCAGTAATAAAGGGATTTTTTCAGGGCGGCAGGATTGCGGTTGAGCACCCAGCTGCAGAGGGAGTCCATGCCGCTGCGCATGTTGCCGATGCACATGGTGCTGGCAAAGGCATAACCGTTCACCTTGCGGAAGGTCTGCACCTGCATCGCACAGGCAAACGAGACCAGCGCATTGGCCACAAGATTCCACTCCTGCGGGAAAAAGCCCACCACGAACAGCATCACGATCTCACACAGCACCACCAGCTGCCGCCAGTGGAGCCGCTGCAGGTTCTGCAGCTTCTGGTGCATCAGCTCTGCCGCGAACACGCCCAGCGCAAAGAAGCACAGGGGCACAAGATAATGCAGCACACGCCCCCACTCCCCGGCAAAGGCATGGACAGCCATCAGCACGATATTGCCGGTCTGGGCGTTGGCAAACACCTTGCCCCGGAACAGATAGGTGTATACGTCCTGCAGGCCGCCGGACAGTGAAAGGAACATTGCCGTGCAGAAGGCTTCCGACATCTGGCCGCGGCGCTTTTTCTTGGAATTCATGCAAATTCCCCCTCTGATTTTTTACTCCTATACTATAACGCGGGTTGACGGATTTGTCAAAAACAAAAGGTGATTTTTGGCGGTTTTGACTATGTAAAACGAATATGCCTGCCATGTTTTTTGCAATTGCATCCGGGTTGTGCTACAATAAGACCATTCATACAGAAAAAGGAGAATTTCCCCATGCCCAATATCATCGAGATCACGGATTTTCACGCGCCGGAGCTGGACCCCTACGCCCGCCTGACGCAGAATCAGCTGCGCAGTCGGCTGGAACCCGAAAAAGGCATCTTCATTGCCGAGAGCCCCAAGGTGATCTCCCGGGCACTGGATGCAGGCTTTGTGCCGGTCTCCCTGCTGATGGAGCGCAGGCAGATCACCGGCCCTGCGGCGGAGATCCTGACCCGCTGCGGGGATGCACCCATTTATACTGCTGACCGGGAGCTGCTGGCTGCACTGACAGGCTACGAGCTGACCCGGGGCGTGCTCTGCGCCTTTCAACGTCCGAAGCCCCGCACCGTGGAGGAGCTCTGCCGGAACGCCCGGCGGGTGGCCGTGCTGGAGGGCATTGTGGATTCCACCAATGTGGGTGCCATCTTCCGCAGCGCGGCAGCGCTGAACATGGACGCTGTTCTTATCAACCCCTCCTGCTGTGACCCGCTCTGCCGCCGGGCCGTGCGCGTGAGTATGGGCACGGTATTTCAGGTACCCTGGGCGCAGATCGGTGAAACTCCTGCTGATTGGCCCGAAAAGGGGCTTGCTCAGCTGAATGCCCTGGGCTTCAAGACGGCTGCCATGGCCTTGAGTGACCGTTCGGTCAGCATTGATGACGAAGCCCTTGCCCGGGAGCCGAAGCTTGCCATTGTGCTGGGCACGGAGGGAGACGGCCTTTCCCATACCACCATTGCTTCCTGCGATTACACAGTCAAGATCCCCATGTCCCACGGGGTCGATTCCCTGAACGTTGCCGCCGCCAGCGCCGTGGCGTTCTGGCAGCTGGGCAAACAGTAATTCATAAGCCACACAGCAAAAAACTCCCGCCCGGAGCGCATCCGGGCGGGAGTTTTGCTATGCCTTAGAAGGATTCAAAGGAGAAATTACTTTTTCATGTAGATGTGGTGGGGCAGACCTGCAATGTACAGCGGAGTCAGCTCAGCCTGGATCAGCGGGCGGGCATACTCGAGAAATTCCTCGGTCATCTGGGTGTGATTTTCGTTCATCCAGCTCAGGGGGACCTTCTTCTCGAGGTTTGCAACTTCACTGATGGGGTGCAGCTCGGTGATGTACTGATAGGGGCTGTTGGAGATGCGCTTCAGGGCGACCATCTGACCGGTGACACCCTCAAAGGCAGCCTTGGCAGCAGCGCCGCCCACCTGGTAAGCCTCGGTGATATCGGTGCGGCTGGTCAGGTGACCAGCGCAGCGCTGCAGGGTAGACAGCTCGATGCAGCGGGTCTTGGTATCCAGATTGCGGGCGACCACATTCGCCAGATAGCGTGCGGTACCAGTCAGTGCCTTGTGGCCGAAAGCGTCCACTGCGTGCACATCATCGGCCAGCTCACAGACGTAACGACCGTCCTCGAGCTTGACACCCTCGGAAACAGCGATCACGATGCTGGGCTTCTTCTCCTGCATGGCGCGGACCTTCTCAATGAAGTGCTCCACGTTGAAGGGGACTTCGGGCAGGCAGATCATATCCACGCCCTCGCAGTCATCGCTCTTGGCCAGAGAGGCAGCAGCGGTCAGCCAGCCGGCGTTGCGGCCCATGATCTCGACCACGGTGACATAATTGGTGCCGTAAACGGTGGCATCGCGGATGATCTCCTTCATCACCACACCGATGTACTTTGCCGCGGAGCCGTAGCCGGGGGTGTGGTCGGTCACCATCAGGTCGTTGTCGATGGTCTTGGGAACGCCCATGAAGCGGATGTCGCTCTGGATGCGGTTGCCGTATTCAGCCAGCTTGCCGATGGTATCCATGGAGTCGTTGCCGCCAATGTAGAAGAAGTAGCCAATGTTCAGCTTTTCCAGGATGGCGAACAGCTTCTTGTAAACGGTCTCGTCATCGTGCCAATCGGGCAGCTTATAGCGGCAGCTGCCCAGGAAGCTGGATGGGGTGCGCTTGAGCAGCTCGATATCCAGGTCATCGGTCAGCACGGTGGAAAGATCCACCACGCGCTCCTCCAGCAGACCGGCAACGCCGTTGCACATGCCGTAAACGATCTCAGCGCCGCGGCTCTTGCAGCTCTCGAATACGCCTGCCAGACTAGCATTGATGACGGAGGTAGGGCCGCCAGACTGACCAACGATTGCATTTTTACCCATGATGATTTCTCCTTTTCTTCTGTTTCGGCTTTTATATTATCGTGCAGGATCACGAAAACAGACCACGAGGGGGGAGGAAGCGCGCAAATGAAACTTACAGGCAGATATGGCGCGGGGTACCGTTGACGTAGACCGGTGTCACTTCGTCCAGGATGAGCGGGCGGGCATACTCCTCAAATGCCGCCGTCACCTGCATTCCGTCCGGGGTGATCCAGTCCAGCGGCACCTTTTTCTCCAGGTTTGCCACCTGCTGGACATCCACGGACTCGGTGATGCACTGGTAGGGGTAATCGGAAATGCGCTTGAGCGAGATCATCCGCCCGGTCTCGCCCGCAAAGGCAGCGGAAGCGGCAGCGCCGCCCACGGCATAGGCCTCGTTCACATCGGTGCGGCTGGCCAGATGGCTGGCGCAGCGCTGCAGAGTCGAAAACTCGATGGCACGGCTCTTGCAGTTCAGGTTGTCGTGGATGAGATCAGAAAGATACCGGCTGGTGCCGCTGAGGATGGCCTTGTGGCCAAAGGCATCCAGCTGCCCGGCGGTGGAGACCAGATCGCACAGATAGGTGCCGTCGGCTGTCTTAACGCCCTCGCTGGCTGCAATGATGACATTGGGCTTGACCCGCTGCAGCTCGTCCACCCGGGTCAGGAACCTGTCCGGGTCAAAGGGAACTTCGGGCAGCAGAATGAGGTCGGGGCCTTCGCAGTCATCGCCGCCGGCCAGACAGGCCGCACCGGCCAGCCAGCCCGCGTGGCGGCCCATGATCTCGGCCACCGTCACGCTGCGGATGTTGTAAACGGAGGAGTCACGGATGACCTCCTTCAGGATGGTGGCAATGTACTTGGCGGCAGAGCCGTAGCCGGGGGTGTGGTCGGTCAGGCAGAGGTCGTTGTCGATGGTCTTGGGCACACCGATGAACCGGACGCTGCTGCCCACCTGGGCACCGTAACGGGAGAGTTTTGCAATGGTGTCCATCGAGTCGTTGCCGCCGATGTAGAACAACGCACAGATATCGTATTTGTCAAACAGGGTGAACAGCTTGATGAACGGGGTAGAGTCCACGTCCGGATCCGGCAGCTTGTAGCGGCAGCTGCCCAGATAGCTGGACGGGGTGCGCTTGAGCAGCTCGATGCTCATGCGGTCATCCAGCAGAACATTCAGTTCCAGCATCTCTTCCTTTAAAAGGCCCTCGATGCCGTACTTCATTCCGTAGACCTTATCGGCCCCCAGACTGCAGGCAGCTTTGTATACGCCTGCCAGGCTGGAATTGATAACGGCGGTAGGGCCGCCGCTCTGGCCGATGATGACATTTTTTGACATACGTCCTCCTTATCCAAAAGAACAACATTTCACGTCCTGCAAAGCGCGGCAAGTCCTTCTGTGTCCTCCCAGAGCCCTGCACTGCCCGGGGAAGGAGATTGCGGATGCGCGCCGCAAGTCGTACAAAAAGAATGCAGGATGTGCATCTGATTCAATGAAAACTGTGCAATTCCTGCAACAATACTATTGTAAACCATTTCTCTGTTGTATGCAAGACCTGATTGGTTGCACGGGCAAAAAAATTATGATACAATATTTGGCGTATCCTACAAAAACACAGGGTCGGTCGAAGTGCAGAATGCAAACTTTGCAATTTTTCGGGGATACTGACCGTAATGATAGAGAAAAGAAAACAGGGAAAGGCGGGAAAGAGAATGGGGATCTCACACGAATATCATTCCACCCATGGCCGGAGACGGCGCAGCAAGGCAGGCATCGGCCTGCGGCTGGCGGGGGTCATTGCAGCGATCCTGCTGCTGTCGCTGGCCATCACGGCCATTCTGGAAAATGGCGAAAAGCAGAGCGAGGCTGTCCAGCAAAGCCCGGCGGCGGGCACAGCGGCCAATATCCTGGCTCCGCTGCCCATGCAGGGAGATACGGGAGCCTCCGCGGCAGACAGCGCCGGCGGTACGGCAGGGGAAGGCAGTGGAGCCGCCGATGCGGGGGGGGGCTGCGGTTC
>OBYZ01000725.1_pt1 | contig 23673 bp, 32 predicted proteins | sample 1501501 | NCBI WGS metagenome assembly OBYZ01 (sample SAMEA2580213, study PRJEB22360) | human gut metagenome | biome: human gut; feature: human-associated habitat; material: faeces | place: Denmark | collected 2008/2010
GTTTGACTTCCTCAAAGTCCCGGACAGTGCATTTCAGTTTTGCCTTGCCAGACCAATCGCTGCGCTGCTCATTGCGAAGGTTGAAGTAGTCCACCAGCAGGTCGGACAGCGTGGGTTCTTTCGCCTTTTCCAGAGCGTCCAGAAGAAGCTGTTTCTTTTCGGTCAGGTCTGCGATCCAGCGTTGCAGCCCACGGATGGTGTTACGAATGGACTGCATCAGGCTGTTGGCGGCACGAATGTCCCGGTTCAGGTTGCCGAGAAAGGTTTCTATCCCACGTTTTTCTATCTGGTGAGCAGCGGGGCCGAGATGGACGGTCGGAATCTGCTGCACTCCCTGACGTTCAAACGAACGGAGGTCAACACGCTCCGGTCTGCCAGCGGCTTCCAGATAGCGGTTGGTGATGGTTTCCCAGCTGTGCCGCCAGACCTCGGCGTACTTCTGGTCGTTCCAGTCCACCGTGTTTTCCTTGTGGCATTTCCAGTTGCCGGATGGGAGTTGGATGCGCTCTCCATTTTCATCAAGGTCATAAACCTTGCGGGCTTTCGGGAGCCACTTGCCATGTTCGTCCATTGCCCGAATCGTCAGCAGAATGTGGGCGTGTGGGTTCCCATCGCCCTTGTCGTGGATGGCAAAGTCAGCAATCATCCCTTTGGAAACAAACTGCTCCTGACAGAATTCCTGTATCATGGAGAGATACTGTTCTTTCGGCACCTCCACCGGAAACGCCAGCACGATGCGTCGGGCAAGCTGGGAGTTCCACTGGTTTTCCACGGCTTCCACGGCATTCCAGAGGGTTGCCCGGTCTGCAAATCCGGGTGGTGCATGGGACGGCAGCATGACTTCGGCGTGGACAAGTTCTTTCTTCTTGTTGTAGAATTTCGTTTTCTGGTCGTACTCGCTGAACAGCCGTTCGCCGCTTTGGTAAGCTGCCCCGGCAACAGCGGACTGCCCTTGGCTGCGCTTGACGATGGTGATTTTGAAATGCGGACACGGAATAGGCATCACCCCCAAACAAAAAGACCGCCCAGCAAGATTGCTCTTGATGAACGGTCTGGAATCGTATTCGGTTGTGCTCACCGCCTTAGAACGGAGTGCTATGCGCTTCGATCTCAGGCGGGAGCCGCAAAAGGATAGCTGCGGTAGCAGCGCAAGGAAAATGCAGTTTTCCTTGGGATGGAATCGGGCTGGCGCACAAACGCCAACTTCGATTTCATCGAGCCGTCTGCAAGACCGCAATTTTCACACAAAGGGGTCCCCAGAAAAGCATCGAAGATGATTTTCTGGGGAAGAGGAGGAACTACGGAGTGAATGAGCATTTGTGCTTTTGCACAGATGCGAACGATACGCAGCAAGTGACGACGAGGTGTATAATTGCGCCCTTTATTCTAAAGGGTTTTGGACGTTGCTGCGTTCGTGAAGGTCATGCACCATCTTTGCAAGTGCCAGCACGACTTCCGGCTGACGGAACGAGATCTTCAAAAGCTCCATCACCTGATCATCGGTCAGTTCTCCCGGACAGACCAGAAAGTTTTCCAACATTCCGGCACGGGTGCAAAGACGATGCACACGCTCTCTCCGGTTCAGTTCCGACATCCTGCGTTCAAGGATCTTCTCCCGGTGCTGGCAAGAGCGCAGCTTCTGCTCTGCTTTGGCTTTTTCGTTGCGGAGGTAGGCAAGGTCGGATTTGGGTTCGGTCATGGCATCACGCTCCTTTTTCAAAAGTTTTTATTCGGTTACAAACATTTTATAATTCATATTTACCGCCTTGTATTCTTTGAGATAACGAATATAATACGTCTAGGAGGTGTGAGCATGAAAATCTTCATTATAGAAGATGAACCGGCAATCCGCGAGGAACTTGTTCAGCTTCTTCAAAAGTACGGCTACCAATGCGACAGCAGCGATGATTTTCACCACATTGTGCAAGCTGCTCTTTCATCAGGGGCTAACTTGATTCTCTTAGACATCAATCTGCCCTATCAGGATGGTTTCCAAGTATGCAGAGAAATCCGACAGAAATCCAATCTTCCTATCATTGTACTTACCAGCAGAAACAGCGATTTTGACGAGTTGATGAGCTTGAACATCGGCGCAGATGATTATATTGCAAAGCCGTACAATGCACAGATTCTTTTGGCGCGAATCCAAAAACTTCTGGCTCGGACCTATGAAGTACAGGACAACATCGTTCTCACGCACAAAGGCTTGACCTTAAATTTGCTCAAGGCGGAAATCAGCTATCAAGGGAACAAAAAATCACTTACCAAAAATGAACTTGGGATTTTGCGCCTGCTTATGGTGAATAAGGGCAACATTATTCCCCGTGACGCTATTATTGATGAACTCTGGCAGAGTGAACAATTTATAGACGAAAACACATTGAATGTCAACATCGTTCGGTTACGGAAAGCACTGACCGAAATCGGTCTGCCGGACTATCTGGAAACGAAACGTGGTTTAGGGTATTGCGTATGAAGTTATCCGAGTATCTGCTTGACCGTATCTTTTCCCTGATTTGTATGCTGGTGGCTGCACTCGTGCTGCTTGCGCTCCTCTGGCTGATTGAAACACCTGCTGTGTTTATTCTGTTTGCCGAGGTGATTTTACTTGCAGCGTACAGTACAGCGCTGCTGTATGACTTTTTTCGCAAGCAGAGTTTTTATAATCTGCTTCAAAAAATGACAGAGCAGCTGGACATAAAAACACTTTTAGGTGAGTTAATGGTACCGCCTCATTTTTTAGAGGGTCAGATTTTGGTGGACGTTCTGCGGTGCTGCAACAAATATCAGAACGACCAGCTTGCCTGTGCAGAACAGGAGAACCGTGAATATCGGGAATACCTTGATTCATGGGTGCATGAAATCAAAACGCCTATCACCTCTGCCCGGCTGATCGTTGAAAATGAAAAGAATCCCACCACACTGCGAATTGACGATGAACTGCGGAAAATTGATGCTTATGTGGAGCAGGTACTATATTACGCCCGCAGTACCGATGTGGAAAAGGACTTTAAGGTGGAGAAAACCACCTTGCAGGCATTGGTGTACGCTGCGCTAAAAACGTACTCAAAGCCGTTGATTCAGGTCGGTGGAAAGCCGGTTCTAAAGGAACTGGATATTCCTGTGTCCGCAGACAGCAAAAGCTGCACCTTTGTGATCGGACAGATTCTGTCCAACGCCATTAAGTATCGGAAAGATAATTTACAAGTTGAATTTTCAGCCAGAGCAGAGAAAAACACGGTATCTCTTTTCATTTCCGATAATGGCATTGGTATTTCTGCTGCTGACTTGCCGCGCGTGTTCGACAAAGGCTTTACCGGTGAAAACGGCCGCCGTTATTCCAAATCAACCGGCATTGGTTTGTACTTGAGTCAAAGGCTATGTCGAAAAATGAATATCTCACTTTCCATTTCCAGTGTTCCGGGACAGGGAACGACTGTGACGATGGTTTTTCCTACGGAAAGCTATTTGCAGGCGGCGGGGCTGTAAAGTCCCGCTTTTTTCAACCTTACATTTTGGTAATACAAATGTAATCCAACTTAATGGCATCGGAAAATTCCTTGTGGTAGAGTAAAAGCACAAAAGCAAAGCGCTTTTGAGAAAGGAGCCTGACCTATGGGCGATACGATCTTACGGGTGGATGACATCCAAAAATTTTACGGTAACAAAGGCAACCTGACAAAAGCCATCGACCACATTTCTTTTTCTGTTCGCAAAGGAGAATTTCTCGGCATCATGGGTGCTTCCGGCTCTGGCAAAACCACCTTGCTGAACTGCATTTCCACGATTGATACCGTCACCAGCGGTCATATCTATGTAGAAGAAAAGGACATCACGGCGCTTCACGGGGCACAGCTTGCAGACTTTCGAGGAAAAAAGCTGGGATTTATTTTTCAGAATTTCAATCTTTTGGACACTTTGACCGCCTATGAAAATATCTCTCTGGCCCTTTCCATCGCAGGTGCCAAACCCAGTGAAATAGAGCAGCGTATTCCACAGATTGCCCAAGCGCTGAACATTCAGGATGTATTGGGTAAATATCCTTATCAGATGTCTGGCGGTCAGCAGCAGAGAGTAGCTGCTGCAAGAGCGATGGTGACAAATCCCGCCATCGTACTGGCAGATGAGCCGACCGGCGCACTGGATTCCAATTCTTCCCGAATGCTGTTGACAATGTTGACCGAATTGAATGAACGGCTTTCAGCAACGATTCTCATGGTAACGCATGACGCTTTTTCTGCCAGCTATTGCAATCGCATTTTGTTTATCAAAGATGGGCAGGTGTTCAACGAACTGCATCGTGGGACGGATACGCGCAAAGAATTTTTTACAAAAATTCTGGAAGTAGTTTCCGTCTTGGGAGGTGAACAGAGTGAACACGTGTAAGCTGATTTTCCGAAATGTGTGCAAGAACATTCGTGACTATCTGATTTACTTTCTTACGCTGACCCTTTCGGTCAGTTTGTTCTATGCGTTCAATTCCATTTCTGACCAGCCGGCTTTTTCCAATATGGGCATGACTGGCACGCTCTTATATCGTCAGCTCGGAATTATGCTTTCTACGCTTTCCACTATGATTGCGGTTGTTCTGGCTTTCCTGATTCTTTATGCCAATCAGTTTTTATTGAAACGTCGCAAAAAAGAATTAGGCGTGTATATGATGCTCGGCATGAAAAAAGGGCGTATTTCCCGGTTGTTTGCAGGCGAAACGCTTTGTGTTGGCATCATTGCGCTGGGCACAGGATTGCTTTTAGGCTTTTTCTTTTCGCAAGGGTTTTCTTTGATTGCATTGCGGCTTTTTGCAATCAATCTTGAAAAGTTTCGGATCGTGTTTTCAGCCGGAGCGCTTCGCCAGACCGTGTTGTGTTTCACAATCATCTTTTTTATCGTCATGCTTTTCAATATTCGGTCTGTCACCAATGTTAAATTGATCGACCTATTGACGGACGGCAGAAAAAACGAAAGCATGCAGACTGAAAACCGTATCTTGCCGGTTTGTCTGTTCCTGCTCTCGCTGCTTTGCATCGGAATTTCTGCCGCGCTGTTCAACAAAAACGGGATTCTGCCATCGCATGAAAATAATCTGTTCCAGTTAGCAGCGGCGGCATTGGTCGCGGGAACTTTTCTGCTGTTCTACTCGCTGTCAGCCGTTTTCATGCAAGCGGCAAGTGCAAGGAAAGGCTTTTACCTGAAGGGTCTGAATACGTTCCTTGTCCGTCAGATTGGCAGCAAAATCCGAACCAATTATCTTGTGGTAACGGTTGTATGCGGATTGCTGACCATCACGATCTGCGCCGTGTCGATTGGCACAAGCACAGCGCTTGCTATGAACAAAATGTCCCAATCTGCAACGCCCTATGATTTGAACGTGCTTTCCAATGTTTCTGTTGATGGGGACAGCGATATTGCTGCCTACCTCGCCGCACACGATATTACCATAAGCAACTACGCCAAAGTCACAGAGCAAATCAGTGTTTACGAGGCCGATATAACCTACTCTGAACTATTTGAAGGACAGAAAGTCAAATTTTGGCCGATTGATGAAAAAGTTCCTGACAGCAAGGTTTCCGTAATCTCCATTTCGGACTTGAATCGTGCCTTAGCCATGCAGAACAAAGCACCCATCACGCTGAACGATGGCCAATACCTGTTGAACTGCAATTACAATGGAACGTATCAGTATGTTGCTGCTGCATTGCAGAGCCACCCGGAAATCACGGTTGGCGGGGCGACTTTACAGCGTGCAGAAGATAACGTTTTGCAGGAAACATACGTTATGACTTCGGTTGGCAATAATGACCGCGGCACCTTGATTGTTCCCGATTTTGTCACCGCTTCTCTTGAAAAAGACGTAAATGTGCTTTTGGTGCAATATAAACCAGATGCAGATTCCAATGAAGTTCTGCAAAAGATGATTCCGATTGGATTGGATAGTACACACGGCTATCGGTATGCCGAAAAGAACATGATGTATGAGACGTTCTACGGCCTTGATGCCTTGGTGAGCTTCCTTTGCTGCTATATCGGGTTGGTCTTTTTGCTGATTTGCGCCGCACTTCTAGCGTTAAAACAGCTTACCGAAACGACCGACAATGTGTATCGTTATGGCTTGCTGCAAAAGCTGGGTGCAGGCCGCTGGCAAATCGATCATACGCTTTTTGTGCAGACAGTCGTGTTCTTTGCCATTCCGCTAGTCGTCGCTGGCGTGTATTCTGCTTTCCTGATTGGCAAAGCAATGGCTGTGGTGGAAGAATTTATGAATATCCATATCGCAACCAATATCGGACTGACAATCGTTCTTTTTCTGCTTGTCTACGGAAGTTATTTCCTTGCAACGTATCTTTCCTGTAAACGTATTGTCACAGAACAGCGAGAATTGGAGGTCTAAACTATGTTGCCCGAAAATGTAAACTGGAATGCCGTATTGCAAAGCATCACCGACACATGGCTCCCTTTAATTGGTATGGTCGCCGCAATTATTTTAGTTACCATAATCGTCCATGTAGCACAAAAGAATAAAAAGTAAAAACACCTGCCGCACGACGGCAAAAGAAAAAAAGCCGTCGTACAGCAGACATATCCGCGCGCCCATTTTGAACCGGCGGCTCAATTTTCAGAGCCGCCGCTTCTTTGTGTTTACACAAACCAATGATGACTTGCAGGGATACGGTAGCCGATTGGAGATTATTTTACCATAGCAGATCGGTTATCGCTTTCAGGAGCCCCGCACGGGCTGGATAGCCAGTGCGGCACCCCTGACCTGATACGTTACCCCGTCAGCTTCGCCCCTTGCTTTCCTCTGGCACACCTCCGGGTGCTGCGCTGCAAGGGCATCAAGCTGCTTCTGCAAGGCGGGATTCAGCGTAAATACGCTGCTTGTCCCGTCCTCGCTGGCGTAAATCATGGTTTCCAGCTTAAACATCGTCAATCAGTTCTTCCTCCTCAGATTCGTCAAAGATGGTCGGTCCTCGTCCTCCTCGATGTCCCGTGACATTTTCTGCATCATGGTATAATGCTCCATCTCGGAACGGACGAAGTAGAACATCTGGTCGTACCAGTCTGCCAGCGTTTCGTCCTCCAGCTTCCGGCAGAAGTCAAGCACCAGCTTGTTCTGGTCGGGGTCAACCGTCAGCCCGGCAACTCCGCACAGCCGCTTGCGGGTCAACTCCAGATCGGCGCAGCCATAGGTGTAGAGCAGCTTCTTTTCATCAAACGTCAGTTTCATAGGCTTGTTCCTCCGTATTAAAAAAGGGCCTGCCCTGTGCAGACCCGATGTAACAAAAAGACCGCCGTGCGTTGTGCAGGGCGGTCAGAGATGCGATATTGTATCAGACAAAAATCAGCTCAGTCTTGATGATCTCTTCGGCACGGTTGCGGATGCTGTTCATCCGGCGCACCCATTCCAGTTGATTGGCAGCTTTCAGGGCTTCGGTCACGCCCTCAGACTCCTGCATCTGTTGGACGGTCAATGCAAGCTGTTCCTCGGCTTGCTTGTCCAGCTTGGCAAGGTAGCCGCCCAGTTCACCGGACAGGAGCAGTTGGTTGTACCGGATGGGATGCTGCTCCTTCAGATATTTCTTATGTAAGCGACCCCACCGCCCGGTGGGGTGCTCTGCCGGGGCTGCTACGGTCAGGTTCGGCAGATAGTGGTTATTAACAAGGGTGTAGTCCAGGCCGGTAGTGTTGTCATGGATGGATTTCTTCAGTTCGTTCATGCGGATTCTCCTTTCATTTCTTCAGATGGTTCAAATTGAATGGGGACTGTATCAGCAGACTCCTGTTGCGCCAGCTTTTTATTTTGGGCATACTTGCGGCATCGTTCACGGCCTTTCTGCAAGAGGGCTTCATACTCTGCTGCCGCCTGTGAATCAGTTTTAGCCGCTTCACGCAGAGCCGCACGTTTCTTTTTGCGGTTTTCCCCGGCAGTTTTCTGATATTTCTTACGCTTGGCAAGTTGCTGTTCTGTAAGATTTTTCTTGTCGCCGCGACTAATCTCAATTTGACTAGGGAACGTATCACCGATAAAATTGAAGTAGATGTCGATTTGCTGCTGACGGTAGATCGTCCGTCCGCCGGATGCGGAATGAATCACCACTTTTTCTACCAGTTCGTACAGCATTTCATCTGTCAGCGTGTCACAGTCCTTGTATTTCCGAATCAGTTTGATAAAGCGTTTCAGATCAACCTTCGTTGTTTCAGCGTTGTCCAGTTCTTTCTTCAACTCGGCAATGCAAGCTTCGCAGACAGTTTGTTCCTCATCATATTGCGCCATCAACCGCTGATACTGTCGTTCTGGGATTTTTCCTAAGACGCTGTTTTCATATAGGCTCCGAATCAAAGCGTCCAACTCGTCCATTCTTTTTTGAACTGAATGCAGTTCTTTTTTACTCTCGGAAGATACCTGTGTGTTTTAGTTTTCCCATGCAGCTTGAAGCTGCTCGGCAAATTCATCCTCATTTTCAATAATTTCTTTTGTCATCGCTTTGATTGCATTGAGAATAGCGGCTTCAATGGTTGAGGTCTTGATAAAATGGGATGTGCAGGAAACGTACATATTACGGTATTTGCTGCACTGCCATGAAGAATCCGAATCATACACCACCTCAGAATCCCGATGTTTGGATTCGGGGCTGGAAAAGCTCATTCGGGAGCCACAGTCAGCGCAGAATACCATTCCGGCTAACCGGTGCGAGTATGTTCCGCTCGGAAGTTTTTTCGGATTCCTCTTGCGCAGACGCTGTGCTTGATCCCATGTTTCTTGGTCGATGATAGCCTCATGAGTGTTTTTGAATACGATCCTTTCTTCCGGGGTTGCAGCACGGCGCTTTTTTAGCTTGAAGTTTTCACGGATACTTTTACATAGCACTGTATGGCCGAGGTATTCCTGCCGGTCAAGAATATAGGTCAAGGTAGTCGTATTCCACCGATAAGGATCATGGTATGAATGGTTTCGGGCAGCTTCGGGATGATGCTGTTCTTCGTATGCAGACGGAATCAACACTTTTTCATCCGAAAGAGTCTGGCCAATTTGTGCAAGACTGGCACCGCTGGCTGCCATATCGAAGATCCTGCGGACAACGGAAGCTGCTTCCTCATCTACATGAAGGGTTTGCTTATCGCCGGGAACCCGCTTATAACCGTAGGGAATACTGCCGCTACACCGTTTGCCATCCTGCATCCGTGATTTGAAAACGGCACGGATTTTATTGCTGGTATCCTTGGCGTACCACTCATTCATGATGTTCAGGAACGGAGTAAAGTCATTGTCCGTGGGATTGGCACTGTCAACATTGTTGTTGATAGCGATGAACCGAACACTCTTTGAAGGAAACTGAATTTCTGTGTAAAATCCAACTTCCAGATAATTGCGTCCGAAACGGCTCATGTCCTTTACAATGACAGTTGCAATGTGCCCGGCTTCAATCTCGGCAATCATAGTCTGAAAACCGGGACGGTTAAAGTTCGTTCCGCTGTATCCATCATCAGTAAAATGCTGGATGTTGTTAAAGCCGTTTTTACGAGCGTAGTCTTCCAGATACTTTTTCTGATTCAGAATGCTGTTGGATTCACCTTGCAGTTCATCATCTCTGGAAAGCCTTTCGTACAGTGCCGTGATTTTTCCTTGGTTGGATTTTGCCATAGTTTCACCTTCTTTTATTTTTAGTGGGGACACGATATGTAACAAAGATACGATACTTTTCTGATTTTATAAACGCATCTTTGCTTTGTCCTCGATAATTATAACCCTTCGGATCAGTGCAGACATAGGACGAATGAGCTTGCAGCAGCGACGGCTTACAGAAGAACCGCGTCTTGCCGCTGCCGGAACCGCCGATCACCAGAATGTTTTTATTTCTGGCATACTTCGGCTGCTTTGGACGGCTCGCCATTGTGATCCGTTCCGTCTGCGTCATGGGGATGTTTTGGAAAAAGTCCTTGTCCATGTAGGGAGCAATATCCGCCGCCGTACCCCACCGGGCAGAACCATACTCGATCCCGTGGCGATACTTCTTAGCGTTCTTGCCTTTCAGGTAGACCGCCATGCGAAGGACCACCGCACCGGCTATACCGATCAGAAGGTCCGTTGGCTGGAAACTGAGCCACGGGGAGGAAAGCGCTGCCGTGAAGCCGACCCCAATGGAAAGCAGCTTGCCGGAAAGGTCAGCACCGGGCGCAAGCCGGAAAGCCTGTGCCAACTTATCGAAGGGATACACGAACAGAAGATACGGAAGGTTCAGCAAAAACAGTTTTTTCATGTTCATCTCTGCACGCTCCGATCTTTGACCTTTACTTTTTCCCGGTCAATGATGCGGTGTTCCGTTTTCTCCGCCGCCTGTTCCTTCGCCTGGGTCAGCCGCTCCCGGATGGAGGGCTTTTCCTCACGGCTTATTTTCCGGCTGGCAAACTCCTGAAATGCCGCTGTGATGGCATCCGCGTCCCGGCTTTTGAAAAAGACCAGGTAACGGGGCTGCTCTGCGGAGGTGTCTTTCTTCAAGGCAAAATCCACATGGTATTTCTTCGCCACACGGGAGAAAGCCTTGATATTCTTGTCACTGATCTCGATATTGGCAAGACCGGCGTTCTGGCTGGCAAGCTGTTTAAGGCTCTGCCTGCCGCGGTAGATTTTGGGCTTCTGGCTTTTCTGGATTTCCTCCAGGAACTTTTTGACGGCCTTTTCAAAGACTTGCTCGCTTAGCTTGGCTCCGTCAACAATGAGCGTTACGGCGCCACGCGTTACTTCCTCCTGCATTTAGCCTCGCCCCCTTTGCCCGTCCCCGTACATATCGTGCTGCACCAGGGAAGAATAGTAGCTGTTGATGGTGGTCGGGGCGTTATACAGTGCCGCCAGAAGGTATTTCTTGATATTGCGGACATAGGTGGTGTTGTCCTTCATGCAGTCCATGACATACTGAACATGGGAGCTGTCCAGCTTCATAAACCGGGACTTTACCACCTCCGCCGGATAATCGTCTCCGGCAATGCGGATGACTTTGCGGGCAGAACATACGGTATCCACGATCAGGTCAACGATCTCGTCAAGCTGCTCACGGTCGATATGGCTGTCCTGCACCAGATAGCTGTACTCGATGTTGTCCAAAATCACTTCACGATAACATTCTCTGGCTCCCATCCGATCCGTTTCAATCCTTGCCCCTGCGGGGGTAGGGGGATTTGATTGGATAGGATTTGATAGTTCCGTACTTGATAAATCAGTCTTTGGTTGATTAGTATTTAATTGTGTGGGGTTTTCCGTACACGGTTCCGCCGTATCCGGGACACCCATATCCGGGTTTTCCGTATATGGCTTTGCCGTACCCGGTAAAGGCGTACCTGGGCTTGACGGTGGCTCGCACTGAGGCATTTCGTAAATGACATACTCGGTATCCGTGATCTTGCCTTTTTCGTCCCGAAGCTGGGTACGCCGGATATAGCCGTGGGTTTCCAGCTCCTTCAAGGCTGCGCCGATGCTGTCCACACCTTCCCGGCAGATTGCCGCAAGGCCTCTGGTGGTGTAATTCCACTCGTCAGGGAGCGACAGCATCATGGACAGCAGCCCCTTGGATTTCAGGGTCAGCGTCCGATCTTTCAAGTGATGGTTCGACATGACCGTATAATCACGGGTCTTTTCAATACGAAAAACAGCCATCTTCGCACCTCCTTCCTGTGAAAATAAAAAGTGTTGATTTTGAGCGGTTTACCCGTCTGTATGCCTCCGTTTTCTCCCGCATGGGAAAACATCCACGCCCTGTTCAGAACGCAAGCCACAGAGGGAAAAACAGAAGATATCCCACTGATTTTGATACATTTTGGGGGCGGCTACCTCTCACGGTCTTTATGGTCATAGTGGAGGTCGCCGGAAAGCACCTTCGCATGGTTGCGGATTTTGATATGACCCTTTTCCTGATTCTCCAAAGCCTTGCTGTATCCGGCATCCGTCAGGAACAGGCGCATTTTCTCACCCTTCCAGCCAACAGGCGAGTCATGGGTAAGAACATCAAAGACGATCATGTGTCTGGTCGCCGGGTCGAAACGCTCCAAAGCCATAATGTCATGGCCAGATAACTTCTGCGCCCCGGATTGCTGTCTGGCCTCTGCCAGCATTTCCCCGATGGTGCGGGCTTTCTCCGGCAGACGGTATTCGGCCTGCACCTTGCGGATCAAATCCATGCACTCCTGATCCGACAGTGGGCGGAGCTTGTCCAGAAGGCCTTCCGCCGTTTCTTTCGTTGTCGGGTTCGGCGCATAGCGCCATGTCATGTAAATCTCATTCAGGGCAGCGTTCTGATTGGTACTTTCAATCTGAAACACCATCCTCATTTCTGCTTCTGTCAGTTTCATTGCCAGCCTCCTTCAAAAATGGATAAAAAAAAAGCCATAGGTTTTTTGAGCCTACGGCGTTTCTTGCGATATTCACAATTCCAAACTTTCCAGCCACTCGTCAAAAGATTTCTTGGAAACGCGGATCGCATTGCCTATGCGGACGATCCTGAACTCCTCCTGCTTGACGAGCTGATATGCGGTTGTGCGGCCAATGTTGAGCATGACCGCAATCTGTTCCACGGTATATGTGCGCGGTTCCGGCAGTGACTTTTTCTCTTTCTTGTCCATAGTAACCTCCATGTATTTGCCTTGTCATTTTGACTAAGGGAGTGAAGAATGGCAGTAGCAATCGGCTTTGGCTGGGTGTCCTCTTGCTAAGAATTTGCTAATAGGACCACCCAACGGACACAGAAAACTGCGTCAGAATAGGTGTTTTGCACCATAAAGTTCGTTTACTACAAGTCATTCTGCGTAAGGGATGATATTGGAAGTTACATCCGAACCGTGTATCACATGGTAAGCCATACTCCTAAGAATTCGGTCAACCTGATACCTTGGGGGCAGAAGTGATTGCTCTAATCAAAAGCAAGACCGGGAATCGAAGTTTTCTCAACAATTTTTGATGCAACAAGTTTAACACCGTTCCGGTTGCAACGCAGTCGGTCACTTCGTTGTGAAAAGCATTCCATACAAAGTGCAGAAAAGTCAAAAATCAACGATAATACATATATGTCTCTATACCTCAGCTGGATAGAGGGTTCGCCTCCTAAGCGAAACGCCCCCGGTTCGAACCCGGGTAGGGACATCCTTTTAAGAAATGCGAAGGTCATTTTTCCATGTGAAAGACGATCTTCGCATTTTTCATTTTGAACCTATCACCAAAATTAGCCAGCTAATGCCATTAGCAGAATTTTCGGTTTCAGCTAATAAAATCAGGTTTCCAGCTAATGAAGCCCCATAAAGCACCTTTTGAACTCCGTTTTCCGGCTCTCTGCTAAAATTGGTAGCCGCTTTCCTGTAAATCCATGTAAATACAAGATAAACTGTGTAAATCTATTTTCCACATTCCAGCCCAAAACCGTGCAAAACACTTTTCTCCATACATAGCGCGTTCACTCGCTGTTCTCTCGGAACAGAAAGAGGAACGCGCTTTTTGTTTTCGGGCTGAACTTCCCGAATCCACCAAAGGAGGGTTTACCGATGAAAAAAGTTCTGACCGTCACGATCGACGGTATCCGCTACCATGCTTCCCGCCCGGCAGATTGCCGGCACTGCTTCTTCTGGAAGAATCGAAAGAAGGGCTGCGTTCTTGGCAAAGAGAACTGCTACTATCTGATTGAACCGCCCAAAGGCCCCAGCAAGTGCGAAGGGTGCCCCTACAAGCGGGCAAAGCCCTGTGTGCTGATCCCCTGCTACAAAGACCTGATGGCACCGCTGGAGAAACGAGGTGATGCCAAGTGAGCCACAAGCGAAACGAAGCTCTGCGCCATGTTCAGCACTCCATGCACCATGTGATCGCCGCTGGCGAAGGTTCCGACCGTGCCCCGGACAGCTGCAAGCTGTGCCCGTACTATCGACCCGATTTCAAGTTCCGCACCTGCCTGTATGCCCACTGCCCTTATAAGAAGCAGGTCAATGTATTCCGTTCCACACCTGAAAAATGGGATATTCTCTATGCCCGAAAGAAAGCCGACAAGAACCGCAGACCTTGATTACTTCTATGGGCGGTCCAGCGAGCTGTTCTCCTTCTACCGGATTCCCAAGCTGTTGTTTCAGGATAGCCGCTTCCAACCGCTTTCCACAGATGCCAAAACCCTGTACGGTATCCTGCTGGACCGCATGAGCCTTTCAGCCCGGAATGGTTGGTTGGACAAAGCTGGGCGGGTGTTCATCATCTATACTGTGCAGGAGGTGCAGGATTCACTGGGCTGTGCCGATAAAAAGGCCACCAAGCTGCTGCGAGAACTGGAAGAGTACGGCCTGATTGAACGCAAACGGAGGGGGCTGGGCAAGCCCGACCTCATCTATGTAAAGAATTTTTCGTCAGAATCGTCAAAAACGCCCTACTTGAATCGTGATAATGACGATTCTGGAACCGTCCAGAACACGCTTCAAGATCCGGCCAAACTACGATGTAATAAGACTAAAGAGAATGATACTGAAATGAGTGAGACTGATCCTTTCTATTCTGAAGAAGCGGAGGGGATGAGCAAACGCACCCAACTGGAAGAATATTTTTCGCAGTCTTTGGAAGTGGAACTCTTGCTCCGGTTTTGCCCGGACGATGAGGACACCATCTATCAGATCGTAGATTTGTTGGTGGACACCTGCGCTACCAACCGCAAGCTGCTGCGCATTGCCGGGGACGATAAGCCCGCCGAGGTGGTACGCAGCCGCTTTATGAAGCTGAACGCTGACCATATCCGCTTTGTGCTGAAGTGCCTTGCAGAGAACAGCAGCCCGATCCGAAACATGAAACAATACCTGCTCGCTTCTCTGTACAACGCACCCACCACGATGCAGCTTTCCTACCAGAACCAAACCAACCACGATTTAGCGATGCGGAGGTGATAAAAATTTCAAAGAAAGCAACCACGATAGCCATCGTCAACCAGAAAGGCGGCACCGGCAAGACCACCACCTGTGAAAATTTGGGCGTTGGACTTGCAGCCGAAGGCAAAAAAGTTCTGCTGGTAGATGCTGACCCACAGGGCAGCTTGACCATCAGCATGGGCTGGCAGCAGCCCGATGAACTGCCCACTACCCTTTCCACCCTGATGCAGAAAGCCATGAACGACCAGAGTATTCCACCCGGCGAGGGCGTTCTGCACCATGCAGAGGGCGTTGACCTGATCCCAGCAAACATCGAACTGGCAGGGCTGGAAGTGTCCCTTGTCAACTGCATGAACCGGGAAAAGATGCTGAAACAGGTGCTGGAAGGGGTGAAGCACGAGTACGATTTCATTCTGCTGGACTGCACCCCTTCCCTTGGGATGCTGACCGTGAATGCACTGGCAGCAGCAGACACCACCCTGATTCCCGTGCAGGCGCAGTACCTGTCTGCAAAGGGTCTGGAACAGCTTTTGCAGACCGTGCAGAAAGTCCGGCGGCAGATCAACCCGAAACTGAAAATCGAGGGTATTCTGCTGACTATGACCGACAGCCGCACCAACTACGGACAGCAAATCGACAACCTGATTCGAGGTGCCTACGGCAGCAAGATCAAAGTGTTCGACCAGACCATTCCCCGGTCTGTCCGCGCTGCGGAGATCAGTGCCGTGGGTAAGAGCATTTTCCAGCACGATCCCAAAGGCAAGGTGGCAGAAGCCTACCAATCTCTGACTGGGGAGGTGATGGCGAATGCCGAAAAACAGCTTAAACGTGTCGCTGAAAGGGGCAGATGACATCTTCTCCACCGAAGAATCCCGACAGGAACAGCAGCGGGAACAGGTTCAGCAAATTCCCATCGGGGAGCTGTTCCCTTTCAAGAACCACCCCTTTAAGGTCTTGGATGATGAGTCCATGCAGCGCACGGTGGAAAGCGTAGAACAGTACGGCGTGCTTTCTCCGCTGATTGCACGTCCACGCCCGGAAGGTGGCTACGAGATCATCTCTGGGCACCGCCGTCAGCACGCTGCACAGCTTGCTGGGCTGGATGCCCTGCCTGTCATCGTCCGTCAGATGGATGATGATGCCGCAGTTTTGCTCATGGTGGACAGCAATCTCCAACGTGAAAACATCTTGCCCAGTGAAAGAGCTTTCGCCTACAAAATGAAGCTGGAAGCAATAAAAAATCAAGGTGCTAGGTCAGATTTAACTTCTGGACAAATTGTCCAGAAGTCGAAGTTGTCCATTGAACGGGTTGCGGAAGATGCTGGCGAGGGATATAAAACCGTCCAGCGTTTTATCCGCCTGACCAACCTTATTCCCGAATTGCTGGACATGGTAGACGAAAAGAAAATTGCCTTCAATCCCGCTGTGGAGTTGTCCTATCTGGACGAAAGCCAACAGCGGGATTTTTTAGAAGCGATGAACGACACCCAGAATGCACCGTCCCTTTCCCAAGCGCAGCGGCTTAAAAAGCTGGCGCAGGAAGGGCACTTTTCGTATGATGTTGCCTTTGCTGTCATGGGAGAAGAAAAAAAGGACGAGCTGGACAAGGTGGTCATCAAAAACGACACCCTGCGGAAATACTTTCCCCGCAGCTACACCCCGAAACAGATGGAGGACACCATCATCAAGCTGCTGGATCAGTGGCAACGCAAACAGCAGCGGCAGAATGAACGCTGATACACCTTTTGAACGTAAGACCCGACCGGGTCTTTCTTTTTTGCAAAAATTTGGAGGAAACCCACTATGAATACTACCATTGATCTCAAGACCGCAAAGACCATCGAAGCTATGAACCAGAAAATCAACCACATGGACAATGCTGTGACCGACTTCTTCAATAAGATGAGCGATGTGCTGGAGCGGCAGTTCGGTGATGATGAAGTTTACGCCGCCGTGATTGCCCCGGAGATCGAACTGACTATCACTCCGCTGGCGAACGTTCGCAGTTACCTGCCTTGCTTCGATGAAGCAGATTCCTGCTACAGCATCAGCGAAGATGTGCCGCTGGCTCTCTGTTACGACCCTCGTCAGGTCATCACACTGGCTGGTAAGCGGTATCTGTCCGGTGCCGTTGTCTTTGTTCGCTACGATACCAATGGCAGCTTTGTTGCCCTTACCACCAGTGACCTGTATCTGATCCAGTGCTATCTGGCCGAGAACAGCGTCCCTCTTATGGCTGGCCGCGAGAAGATGGTCTGCATCTGCATTGACTGAGAGGTGCAGTATGGATACTGAAATGACCTGCTATGAGAGTTTCGCAGAAGTCACGGAGGACTTTTACTGTTCCGCCGTTGATGTTTTGAAGATTCTGGTTCTCCGTCTGCACGACTACCATGCTCGTTGCTTCCATTCTCTGCGGGATGCTCTGTACGACTATTTTTCTACCGATGCCGCACCGCATACTCATGCCAATGTTTCCACTAAGCATACCGTCACCGCGTCTTGCGCTCCCCGTCCTCCCTGAGAGGATTCTTCTCACAGTTCAGTCAATGCAGGAGGTTCGCTATGAATTATATTTATTCGTTTATCATTTTTGAAGCTGGTGCCTTTTTTGGCTTCTTTGTGGCAGCTCTGTTGAACGCCGCCCGTGCTGGGCAGGAAATCACTATCAAATTCGAGGAGGAAGATAATGGAGCAGAACGAGAACACTCTGTCGGTGCTGAAAATTGCACCGGGACAGTATCCGCAGCAGGTCGAGATCGATAACGACCTGAAAGCCTTGCAGCAGGCGGTGGGCGGCTCTATCGGCGCAAGCTACCCCTTTGCTGATGACCCGATTGCCATCGTTTATAACGATGACGGCAAGCTTATGGGTCTGCCGCTGAACCGGGCCTTATGGGACGAGGACGGGCTGATGTACGATGTCATTGCCGGAACCTTTCTGGTGGTGGGGCTGGGAGAAGAGGACTTTGCATCGCTCTCCCCGGAACTGGCGCAGAAGTACGAAGAAGAATTTCATCAACCCGAAGCCTTTCTCCCTCTGGGGCGTCGCCTGATGGTCATTCCGGTGCCGGATGAATCGATTCGGAGTGATGCAGAAAAGGCTGTGAGCAAGCCCTCGGTGGAACATGACCGTTAAGCTGAGTTTCTCTCAGGGAGGTGGTAACGATGCAGGAAGAAATCGAGCATAAGACGGTCAACTTTGCCATCTCGACCACAAAATTGTCTGCCCGCACCCTGCTGCGCGGGATGCAGTTTCTGCTGCGGCAGTACGACAAGCACGCTTCACAGGGTAAGCAGTCCATGAAGCGGCTGGTGCGGCAGAACCGCGGCGTGACCAATGTGGAGATTCAGAAAACCGGCATCAAGGACTTTGACCGCTTCGCCAAACGGTATCACATCGACTACTCCATCCAGAAAGATCTGTCCTGCGCGCCGCCCCGGTATATGGTCTACTTCAAGGCGCAGGACACGGATGCCTTGAACGTAGCTTTCAAGGAATATTCGGCATCGGTGCTGGATAAAACCAAGCGTCCTTCCGTGCTGGCAAAGCTGCATGATCTGGCACAGTCCGTTGCAAATCTGCCGGACAAAGTGCGGCACAAGCAGGAGGAGCGCGGCCTATGAGCAAAAAGAAGCTTTCCAAGCTGCTGGCGCTCTATCTGCCCTATGTGGTGATTGGGCTTGTAGCTACCAATCTGGGCGAGGCATGGCGGCTGGCTGCGGGTAAGGAACTTGGCGACAAAATCGTATCGCTGATGGATACTCTCCCGGCTGCATTTTCAAATCCGCTGCCCAGCCTGCACCCTCTGGATTTGCTGGTGGGCTTGTGCTGCGGCGCAGGGTTACGGCTGGCGGTCTATCTGCGTGGTAAAAACGCCAAGAAGTACCGCCACGGCATGGAGTACGGCTCTGCCCGGTGGGGCGGACCCAAAGATATCGAGCCGTTTATGGCTCCGAAGTTTGAGGACAATATCATCCTCACCAAAACAGAACGCCTGATGATGTCCAACCGCCCACCGGACCCCAAGAACGCCCGGAACAAAAATGTGCTGGTAGTCGGCGGCTCCGGCAGCGGTAAGACAAGGTTCTTTATCAAGCCGAATCTGCTGCAATGTGATTCCAAGAATTTTCCGGTATCATTCGTGGTTACAGATCCGAAAGGTAGTATCGGCGTGGAATGTGGAGAAGCCCTGTTAAAGCACGGCTACAAGCTAAAATTCTTCAACACCATCAACTTTTCCAAGAGTATGCGCTATAACCCCATGGCGTACATCCACAGTGAAAAGGATGTTCTGAAACTCGTGACCGCACTGATGACCAACACCAAAGGTGAAGGTCAGGGCGGCGACCCTTTCTGGGACAAGGCTGAACGGCTTTTGCTGGTTTCACTGATCGCGTACCTCCACTACGAAGCCCCTGTCGAGGAGCAAAACTTCGCAACGCTGTTGGAAATGCTCAACACCATGCAGGTCTCGGAAGATGATGAAACTTACCAGAATCCGGTAGACCTGTTGTTTGAGGATCTGGGCAAGAAAAAGCCCAATTCCTTCGCTGTGCGCCAGTACAAGCTCTATAAATTAGCTGCCGGCAAGACGGCCCGTTCGATACTGATCTCCTGCGGTGCCCGGATGGCACCTTTCGACATTCAGGAAGTCCGGGATGCCACCATGTACGATGAGCTGGAGCTGGACAAGCTGGGCGACCGGAAAACGGCATTGTTCCTGATTATGAGTGATACCGACAGTACCTTCAACTTCTTGATCTCCATGATCTACACGCAGCTTTTCAATCTGCTCTGCGATAAGGCAGATGACCAATACGGCGGCAAACTGCCCGTCCATGTGCGGTGCTTGATTGACGAATGTGCCAACATCGGTCAAATTCCGCAGCTGGAAAAACTGGTGGCTACCATCCGCAGCCGTGAGATCTCGGCGTGTCTGGTCTTACAGACCCGCAGCCAGTTGAAAGCCATCTACAAGGACAACGCCGACACCATTGTCGGCAATATGGATTCGCAGATCTTTCTCGGCGGCAGCGAGCCTACCACCCTGAAAGATCTTGCCGAAGCACTCGGCAAGGAAACCATCGACAGCTACAACAATTCTGATACCCGTGGCAATAGCCCAAGCTATGGCACCAACTATCAAAAACTCGGCCACGAACTTATGAGCCGGGATGAACTGGCGGTGCTGGATGGCGGCAAGTGCATCCTGCAGCTTCGTGGTGTGCGCCCATTTTTGAGCGACAAGTACGACCTGACCCAGCACCCGAACTACAAGTACACCTCCGATTATGACCCCAAGAACGCACTCGATATCGAGAAGTTCTTGAAACGAAAAGAAAAAATCCACCCGGATGATACCTTCATCATGGTGGATGCCGATTCACTCCCGCCCGCCTGATAAGACGAGCGGTTATTTTTTACCCATTGACCCAACAGGTACACCGGAAAATCGGCCTTCGCCGTGGCTTTCGGCTTTTTGCAAACGGATTTCAGGTGTGTGCAGGGTCACTTTTTCAAAACAAAGGAGATTTTTCTATGGAATTCTTTAACAGCGCAGTGGACGTTCTGAAGACTCTGGTTGTGGCATTGGGTGCCGGTCTGGGCGTGTGGGGTGCCGTCAACCTGATGGAGGGTTACGGCGGCGATAACCCCTCCGCAAATGCTCATGTACGGTAGAGAAGCACAAAGCAAAACAAAGACAGCCAGCCCTGCCACTATTCCGAAGTCAGGGGAACGCAATAGAAAAATTCATAGCTGTGTGCTATACTTAATTAGCATTTGAACATATCAAGCTGACACAGCAATCTCTTTGCTTGCCGTTAATGCGCGTCTACCAATAGTCCGCAGAAAGCAAGAGTATCGTAAAGGTATAAAAATTTCAAACTTCTTTGTAACGAAATTCCGATTTCTCCGTCTAACCTATGAAGCTGAAGGAGGTGATGACAAGTATGGACTATGAAAAGCTCTATAAAGCCTACTATTTACAGGTATACTCGTATACTATTTCTCTTGCCAAAAATCGTGAGATAGCAGAGGAAATCACGCAGAACACATTCTATAAGGCTGTTTCTACAACATCACAATTCAAAGGTAAGTCAGATGAATTGACATGGCTCTGCTCCATAGCAAAAAATCTTTACCATGATGAAATGCGAAGCCGTCAGCGAGTAGCTGATGTGAGTGAAATCAATGACTTGCCATCAAATGAAAATGTTGAGAACTCAGTTGCAGATTCTGACATGGCGTTCCGCATACACCTCGTTCTTCACCGTTTGGAAGAACCATACAAAGAAGTCTTTCAGCTTCGCGTATTCGGGGAACTATCTTTTTCACAAATCGCTGCAATTTTTGGAAAAACAGAATCATGGGCGAGAGTTACTTATCATCGTGCAAAGCTAAAAATTCAAGAAAGGATGGATGAAAAGCATGAGTAAACAATGCGATATTGTTCGAGATATTCTTCCGCTGTATGTTGACGGTGCTTGCAGCGAAGCAAGCGCAGAGATGGTAAAAGAGCATTTGAACGCCTGTGCTGACTGTAACGCAATTTATCAGAAATTGCTTTCTCACACGAACGAAGATGTTCTTCACGAAGAAAGCGAAAGCGTTATTATGCGCCATGAGGCAAAAGAAAAGCAGAGAGGCAAAAAAAAGATAACGATTGCTGTTCTCGTTTCCATCGCTCTTTGTATCATTGCAATTTTTGCAGCTCTCTTTCTGTTACCTATAAACATTGCTTATGAGCCTGTCAAAATCGACTTCCCATTTGAGGTTGAAGATGTCGAAAGCGTTGAAATGTACCACTATGACGAAGTGCCTGCATCAGCAGAAAAGAAAGTAGTTGTTGCTGAAAATGATATAAAGACCCTGTATGATAAGTTCAAGGGCTTATCCTTAAAAGACAAAACAACTGAGGAAACTGCCGGAGCAGCTGTGACCAGCTTTAGATTTAACCTCTCAGATGGAACAAGCTACGATTTGATTTACGCCTGCTATGGAGTTAAAAACGGCGAATTGAAGTCAGCAGCAGGCGGTTTTAAGTATTTCACAAGTGCGGATATCGGCTCTTATTGGAACAATTTGAATACGGAACTTGAAGCAATTCCTATCAATGAGAGTGAATTGCCGTGAGCAGATAGCAAACCCAGCCGAGCCTGTCAACGGTCAAGATGAACGGCGGAAATGCGCCGCTGTTGACAGCCCCGCCCGTCTTTGCTGTTCGGTAATCAAGAGGGCGACAGCACAAGATGCTGCCGCCCTCTGCCATTATTCAGAAAGGGGGATTTTCCATGACCGAACACGAAAAGTATCAAGAACATATCCGGCATACACACGATGCCTTTTGCAAGACTGTTATTCGCCACGCTGCCATAGACGCAGCCCGGAGCATACGGAGCCGCCGCAAGCGGGAAATCTCGCTTGAATATCTGATAGAAGAAAAACACTATCCATTCAGTACCACAGATAAATACTTTGCGGAGCAATCCGGCATGACCAGCTATCCGCTTTTCGTCTGTGGTCAGATGGTGCTTTTGGAAAGCCCAGAGCTTGCCGCAGCCCTGTCCGCACTATCACAGATGGAACAGGAAATCATTTTCTTGTACTACTTCCAACGATTGACGCATAGGGAGATTGGACGGAGATATGGACGGGCTGGCAACACAACCGGGCGGCGTATTCAGATGATTTTACGGCGGCTACGGGCAGAGTTGGAGGGTTTGTCCTATGAGCCAGCTACTTCCCTATGAGACAATCGTTAAGGCAAGCGAGGGCGACCCGGAAGCTGTTGCCGCCGTCCTATCCCATTATGCGGGATATATCCGCTCTTGTGCGAAAATGGACGGACAGATTAACACGGATATGCAGGAGCATATCGTCAGGCAACTGATAGAAAGCCTGTTGAAGTTCCACTTTGACCGCTAAACAGAAAAGTTGTATAATTAGAGCCTAACAAATTAAACTTCAATGAGGGTAGAGCAAATGGAACAGATTATCAATTATAGAGACATACCCACAGATAAAAGGATTGACATATTAAATGCTCTTGAGCGAATAGGTTTTTTTCCGGCATACGGCGGCGTGAAAACAATGCAGCAAATTATGGAAAAGTCAGTTCCAGGTTCAGGCCCACAATTCTATTTCGTTTTCCGTGAAAATGAGTTGATAGGGTACAATTTTCTCATTGGGGACACTAAGAAATATAAAGCGTTCCCATGGCTTGCTATTAGCAATATGGATGAGCAGAAGTTGACTGTTTGTGAAGAAATGATGAAAATACAAATTGCCTTTTTTGAAAAACTCGGAATGCAAAAGATAGCAGATCATTGCGTTAGGATTATGGAAGATTACAGAAAAGGAATTGGAAAGCAGAAAGAAAGCGATTGCAGATAAATTCCATTTGAAAAACGGCTGACAATTTAATACCGCCGCCCATCACAGCGGCAGATAAGCAGTAAATCTTGAAAAGGTTTACTGCTTTTTTTGCGCCCATTTTCAAAAATCTTTGGCAAACCACACCGCCGGATTGTTGTAGGGAGCAGACAGGTAAAACAAAAAAATTTCCGCTGCGTTTGCCAAAACGCCCCCTTTTCACCGTTGTAGTGGTGAACAGCGGGCAGAACACGCCGCCGCAATCGCTATATTGGTGGAGCAAGCCAGTATATCCGCAAACCAGAGCCGCCGAGGAAAGCGGTAGTTTTTTAGAGCAAGATTCTACCGCAGTACCAAAATTCGCTTTTCGCTCATTTTGCCCCTGCGGGAATCTTGTTGGGGAGTGCCTTCCCCAAACCCTG
>OBYZ01000732.1_pt1 | contig 23501 bp, 18 predicted proteins | sample 1501501 | NCBI WGS metagenome assembly OBYZ01 (sample SAMEA2580213, study PRJEB22360) | human gut metagenome | biome: human gut; feature: human-associated habitat; material: faeces | place: Denmark | collected 2008/2010
GCTGGCGCCTACCATGCTTCAGTTCCTCCAGTGCAAGACATTTGGCAGCCACCGGATTCCGGAGGGCTGGATCATTGCGGCCGCCGGTAACCCGCCGGAATACAACAAGTCGGTCCGGGAGTTTGACGTGGTTACCCTGGACCGTATTAAGCGGATTGATGTGGAGCCGGACCTTGGGGTGTGGAAAGAGTATGCCTATAAGGAGAATATACATCCTGCCATCATTTCCTATCTGGGAATCAAGGGCCAGTATTTCTGCCATATTGAGACCACGGTGGACGGGAAAATGTTTGCAACGCCCAGGGGCTGGGAGGACCTGTCACAGTTGATCCTGGTCTATGAGAAGCTGGGCAAGAAAGCGGACAGGAATGTAATCAGCCAGTATATCCAGCACCCCAGGATTGCAAAGGATTTTGCCAATTACCTGGAGCTGTATTATAAATACCAGGATGAGTACCAGGTGGAAGGAATCCTTAACGGGGTCATGAACGAGGCTTTGTGCCACAAGGTGGCAAAGGCTTCCTTTGACGAGCGGCTCAGCGTCACCGGCCTGCTGCTGTCCAAACTGACGGATGGGTTTAAGGCCCTGTTTGCGGAGAACCAGGTGATGGAGCTTTTGATGGGACAGCTTAAGGCGGACCGCCAGGAGCTGGAGAGGGCGGATGACGGCGGTATGGAATCCGCGGGGCAGGAACCTGTGGGACAGGAACCCGCAGCGCTGGGAGGACGGCCCCAGCCTTCAGAAATCCTGCAGCAGCTGGCAGAGGACATGGAGAAGGAGAGGCTGCGGGGCAAGAAGAACGGCCTGCTTGGAAGGCAGGAAGAAAGGATGGGACGCAGATGCGCCGCTATTCTGGAAGATTATGCGCAGCAGATGAGGGAAGAGGCTGTGAAAGGCGCTGCTGCCGGGAAGGATGAGGCATGGCAGTGGGTGCGGGGCCGTTTCATGGGCCGGAGCGATGACTATGAGGCGTGGAAGGAGGACCTGGGCCGGAAACTGGAACATGCATTCAATTTCATGGAGGCGTCCTTTGGAAACGGACAGGAGATGGTCATATTCGTCACAGAACTGAATACCAGTGCTGCCAGCGTATGGTTTCTGGAGCAGTATGAATGTGAGCGGTATTACAGATATAATAAGGAACTTCTGTTTGATGAGCAGGAACAGGCCATCAGGGAGAGGATACGGTAGGGAGCACGGATGGTTACAAAGCATAATGTTTGTGGAGAACGCAAAAATCAAATGTGCAGAGGCTTTCTTCCGTCAACTGACAATTGACGGTTATGCCGTATCATTCCAAACGCAGTTGAGCAACAGGAAGGTCAAGCAGGTTATTGATGATGCAGAAACAGGATTATAACATCAAAGCACCGAGCTACATAACGGTTCGGTGCTTTGTCTTATACGTGAATTGCATCTTTCCGGTACGGATAAGATTGACATATTCTGATTTTCTTCGATCGCTTCAAAATACAGATACTATGGTTCTTTATAATACTCCTCTATAACGCACTCATGCGCTTTGGTCTTAGTACTATAATTTATTCCTACCAACAATAGCTTTCCGCTATAGTTTTCCAGAGATTTTGCATAACGCCGTTCCTTAATCTGTGTGATTGCACCTTCTGACGAATGATTCCATTTCAACTCCACAACTATACCCGGTTTATCCAGGTGATTCTGACGAGGAAGAAACACAATATCCGCATACCCTTTCCCCGAAGGGAATTCACGGATACACTGATAGTATTCCCGTGCGCTGTAATAGGCAAGGGAAATGACACAGGACAACGCATTTTCATCATTATAGGCCAAGATGGATGTTTCCATATGGGACTCTGAAAGCCCCATCGCAACCGTCTCACTGTCCATATTCCATGTGGCCGCCAGAATCTTTCTTTGATTGTTCTATGGATTTCACCACCATATCCCATCCGGCTGATTCTACCGCATTGCAAAATTCCGAAGATATTTCCGAGTTTGGAATAAACACCTCTCTGGATATGAAATCATATCCCAAATATCCCAAATGCACCAACAGGGTCAGTACATCATCCGCTGACTGAAAGGTTGTCATATCATTGGAAAAGGTGTTTGTATTAACGGTTCTTCTCCCGCCGGCCAGGAGATTCACCACAGTGTCTTTCAGGCCCTTATAATTCATGACAATATAATTACGCAGTGCTTCAAATGTCTCTGTTTTATTCCAGAAATTATCATAATCTCCGGTCAGCATTGCGCTGACAACTGAACGCGGACTATAGATATGGGTATCTCCCCCGAAGCAATAGCCATCATACCAGCGCTGTATCTCGAAAAAATCCATTTTATACTGTTCGCACAATACCTTCACTTCCCACTCCGTAAATCCTGTAAAAGCAGCCAAGGGGCCGGGATTTGTCATGGAAAATTCATCAAACATATTCAGGGCGGAATGAGAACCATACTTCTTGATTGGCAGTATACCCGTCATATAGGCAAGGGCGACATAACTCTGATCCTTCAGGAGATTGCGTATAAAGTCAAGATAAATCTTCTGTCCCTTTGCATCATCCCTATTTTCACGGAAAATACAGTCCCATTCATCTATAATAAAAATAAACGGGTCCGATGTTTCTCCATAAATATCCATCAGGCTGCTGATTAAGTCCGACTGATCCAGGTAATCAATATCCGGATACACTTTCATAAGATCCCGGAGCAACGACTTTTCAATCATGCTTCTCAGCTTCATGATATCATGTGTCCGGCTTAAAAACGTTTGAATATTTAAAAAAACCACATTGTACTTGTTCAGATGCTTTTTGAACATTTCATCTTGTGAAATAGATAGCCCCTGAAACATCTCTGACGAATCAATATCTTTCTCATAATATGCAGTCAGCATATTTGCAGCCATGGATTTTCCAAAACGTCTCGGACGGCTCACACAGACAAAACGCTGTTCCGTCTTCAATACAGAATTTGTATAAGAAATCAATCCGCTTTTATCTACATATATTTTAGAATTTAATGCCATTTTAAATCCATCATTTCCCGGATTTAAATATACTCCCATAGCTTATCACGCTCCCATTCCTAATTTAGTAGATATTCTTCTATTGTAAAGTATTCTTCCTTAACAATCCAGTATTAATCATATTTCCCACATTTTTCTCAAACAAATACTAAAATAAGGGAGCATATCAGGCTGAAATTCCAGCCTGATATGGCAGCCCTCTTTGTATTCCCGCCTAACTGCTTAGGGAACGCAGATATTCCTGGGCATCTGACAGCGCCTGTTCAGGCGTTTTCCGCCCGTTCAGGGCATCTAATAACCTTTGCCCCAATTGACATTCAAATTCCTTCTGGTCATAGCTGAAGGAACGGAAGGACAGGAGCGGCCTGCTTATGCCGTCCTTGATGTGTTCGGCCAGGTACTTAAGCCATGGATATGAATCAATGATATCCTGCTGCTCATAGACAATGGCAGAGGAAGATATCCCCCCAAGCATCACAAGGGCAGGGGCAATATCCGGGCCAGTGGCCCATTGTATGAACCGGCAGGCCTTTGCCGCATGTTCCGAGAACCTGCCCACGCCCAGGGAACCGCCTGCCAGCAGTGAATTATTGCCGGGCAGCGGGGCAAACCCGATATCCCCGTTAAAGGCGGCGCCCTCAGCCCTTACAAACTGGGAAGCGTAGTGAAGGTACAGGATGGTGGTTGCATAGGAACCGTTCACAAAGCCGGAAGCCACCTCGCTCCAGTCATGGGTGTGCGTGGTATCGGCATATTTGGAAAAACGTATATAATCCTTAAGTGCAGTGATGGATGCATCGGTCTGGAGGTTGATCATTCCCTTAGGGGTATAGGCCAGCCCCCCGGCAGAAATAAGCCTGGGAAGATACTCGCTGGTTACGGAGGTCTGGCTGGTATAGGCAGCGATACTGGAACCGTATGGCGTAGGGGAATCACTCCTGCATGCCCTGGTAAAGAACCTGGCCACGGTTTCCAGTTCCCCGTAGGTGGCGGGGACCTTAAGGGTGCTGCCGGATTCTTCATAAAAGGCGCGCTGCTGTGCCACGCTTTCAAACAGGGATTTTCTGTAGAAGAGCAGCTGCATGCTGATATCAAAGGGGTAGGCGTATAAGGTCCCGTTAAACCTGGAATAGTCCTCCGGGATGGAATCCAGGAGATGCCTGAAATGACGGTCCGCGTCCCTGTCCGCCTCTTCCAGGGGAAGAAGGATTCCGGGAGCCATATGGGACAGGCTGGAGGGGTCCACCCGGATGATATCCCACCGGTCATCCCGGGACGCGGCTTTGTTCAGTAACTCGCTTAAGGACGTGGTAATGATGTCCACCTGGATTCCCGTGCTCCTGGTAAACTGGGGAAGCAGGGTCCTGAGGGCTGATATGGTGGGGGTATTGTGGGCGAGCATGCGCAGGGTGCATCTGTCCTGTGGGTGTATGCCGCCTATGGCGCCGGCTGTCCTGTCCTTTGGCATCACTGCCCTGGAACCGTAACAGATTCCGGAAGGCATGAATATCCTGGAGGCCAGGGGTTTTTCATAATTCAGCGTATGCATCAGGGCTTCGGCGGCCGACATGCCCAGATACCTGTAATTCAGCTGGATGTTAATATAATGGTTGTCCGGCAGTGCGGTAAGCGGCGAGAGACAGATGATGCAGGGGCTGCTGCCGGTGAACCTGGTATAGGCATTTTCCGCCAGACGCGCCAGCAGCCCGCAATACAGTAATCAGCGTGAGGATGGTCTGCGGCCAGCCGGTAAGAGGAAGGGGAGAGTTCACCGTGATTGTTTTCATAGATGGAACCGTCTTCCATGGGGATCAGGCGCTGTAAACCTGATTTTAAAGCCAGCTGGTCCCTGAAGGAGAGGGAATCCAAAAGAAAGCATACATCCGGCGCCCCATCCATCACAGAGGAAATCAGCCTGGCTGCTTCTTCCATATCAAAGGTATAGGAACAGAGCGCCTGTTGGGCTCCCTGACGTTCAAGGAAAACCACAGGGATGTCCGCGGTGAGGAAGGGGGCGTATTCGGCCTGCCCATCCTCAAGGCAGGACACGGTAAGCACACCCATGACCTTTTCCCTCATGGCCTCAAGGATGACCTCCCGCTCCCTGTACGGCTGGTCCCCGGATATGTACAGGCAGACCTTGCAGTCAAATCCTTTGGCCGCTCCCAGGACGCCCATGTAGATATCGCTGTATTTTTTTTCGGAAATGTCTGGGATAATGAGGGCAATGGAACCGGATACCCCTTTGCGCAGGGTGCTGGCGCGCTTGTCAAGGCTGTAGCCAAGCCTGGCGGCCGCGTCTTCTACCATCCGGATCTTTTCGTAACTGACACAGCCCCGTCCGTTCAGGACGTTTGATACTGTGCCACGCGACACCCCGGCAGCTTTGGCTATGTCGTTCATGGTTGCCATAAATAGTCCTCCCTTTTTAACAAAAAGTATATCATAATCATATACCCATTTCAAGAATTGAAAGCAATGGGGGCCACAGGATTGGAACGAGATAATTTTTCAAACATTTTACATACCTAAATGATTGACACGTGATAATCACGGTGTTAATATAAAGTTAAGAAGAAATTAAATTGAAAGACACAGGAGGATTACTATGGATATAAAGGCAATACTTCTTGACTTTGACGGAACCACCCTTCAGCGGGACCAGGTGTTTATTTCAGTCAGAAATATGTACGCAATCAGAAAAGCGCTGGATAAAGGTATATACATAGTTCCTTCAACCGGCAGGGCTGAGAATATGCAGCCTCCCCAGATAGAAGCTGAAAAGAGGATCCGCTATTATATTACTTCCGGCGGGGCCAGGGTAGTGGACCACAGCACCGGGGAAATCATCCATGAGGAAATCCTTACGCCGGAGGACAGCGCAAGGATGTGCAGGGTATTCGAGGGCAGGAATATATATACGGAGATAGCTGCGGGCGGGAAGATATACCTGGAAAAGGCCGTGGCAGACCATCTGGAACAATATCCGGTCCCTTCCCACCATGTCTGGTTCATTGAGGCAGGAAGGCAGATTGTGATAGATAAGCCGTCCCGGTATTTTTCAGAGAACGGCATTGGGATTGAAAAAGTAAACATGTACGGCATTCCGGCAGGTTTACAGCAGCAGATATATGACGAAGTGGAACATTCAGGCGTGGCACACATAACCGATCCCGTGGGAGAGAACATGCAGTTCTTCCCCCAGGGCCTTGACAGGACCAGAGGGATCAGGAAACTGCTGGATAAACTGGGTATTTCCATGGAACAGGTAATGAGCATCGGGGATTCGGTGCTGGACGCGGAGGCTGTCAGGGCGTCGGGCGTCGGGGTTGTGGTGGGAAATGCACCCCAATGGCTGAAGGATGAGGCTGATTTTGTGACGGCTCCATTTGACGAGGACGGGGTTGCCATTGCCATTGAAAAATTCATTTTGAATAAAGGTTAGCCATTGGGCGTGCCTGTTGGCCGCTGCGGGCGGCTGGCTGCAACGGAGGTAAAGAATGGGAAAAGAAGTATTTGAAAGCTTCAGGCCCGGGCATCAAAGGCTGGTATGCATTGACTCGGACGGCTGTGCATTTGACACCATGGAGATAAAGCACAAGGAGTGCTTTTGTCCGGCCATGATAAAGCATTGGGGATTACAGCCCATATCCAAGTATGCAAGGATGGCCTGGGAGTTTGAGAACCTGTATTCAAAGGACAGGGGATTGTCACGTTTTATCACGCTGTACAGGTCCATTGAGTTGTTAAAGGACTGGGACGCGGTCAGGGAGTATGACTTTGAGTTTCCGGATACAGGGGCATTGGGCAGGTGGCTTAGGGAGGCGCCCGCTGCCAATAATGCCGCGCTGGCAGGATCAGGTGACCCTGTCCTTGAGAGGACCCTCTGCTGGTCCCTGGAATCCAATGAGCGTATATCGGATATGGTTTACGGCATACCGCCGTTTCCGCATGTAAAGGAGTCCATTTTAAGCCTCAGCCGGGAGGCGGACATCATAGTGGTTTCCGCCACTGCCAGGGAGGCCCTTCAGCGGGAGTGGGAGGAAAACGGCCTTCTGCCCTATGTGTCCATGATCTGTTCCCAGGACGAAGGTAGCAAGAAGGAGTGCATCAGCCGGGTCAAAGACCACTATGCACCGGATTGCGTGCTGATGATTGGGGATGCCCCCGGGGACATGAGGGCGGCCCATGACAACGGCGTGCTGTTTTATCCCATCAGGCCCGGGGATGAGGTGGGCTCCTGGAAGGAGTTCAAAGAGGTTTATATGGAAATGTTCCTGAACCGCACATACGGGTCAGGGAGCGAGGCAGCGCTCATAGGACGTTTTGATGAATGCCTGCCTGTTTTACCGCCATGGAAAGCTATGCATTTGTAACATACAAGTGATGTACCATAAAACAAAATACCAAGGAGGTTCATACTATGAAAAGAAAAGCAATTGTAGCGGCTGCGCTTGCGGCAGCCATGACGGCCACACTTATTACAGGCTGCGGCAAATCCAAAGAGGCTGCATTTCCTGACCCGGAAAAGACAATTACCCTGATTGTTCCCCAGGGAGCGGGCGGCGGCACGGATACCCAGGCCCGTCAGCTGGTGGAGGCCATGCAGGAGGTTTCCGGCAACAACAATATCATAGTTGAAAACGTAACAGGCGGCTCCACGGGAACCGGTACCAACCAGGTCATTGATTCCGAGGCGGACGGATACACGCTGCTTATGTACGGGACATATGTAATCTGCGGCACCATGACAGGTTATACGGACGGATTTAAAGAGCTGGATTTCATAACAGGCCTTTCCATGGAGCCATTCGTGCTTGCGGTTAACGCGGATTCACCCTACCAGACCCTGGACGACCTGATTCAGGCTGCCAAGGCTGACAGCGGCAAGGTCACCCTGGGCAATGCAGGCGCCACCGCCACCACAGGCGTTGTTGCCTATGGGCTGAATAATGCGCTGGAATCACCTTTTAACGTTGTTTCATTTAACGGCGGTGCGGAGCTTATCCCGGCAGTGCTGGGCGGCCACTGTGACGCAGGTATATTCTCACAGTCAGAAGTGCTTGCAAACATTGACGGCTTAAGGCCCCTGGTATTCTTTGGGGAAGGCCATTCCGTGCTGGCTGAACTTCAAGACGTTCCCAATCTGGCAGATGCGGGTTATGGAGACCTTACGGTGCCGGGCGGCTGCTTCAGGGGCATCTGTGCGCCGAAGGGCACACCCGATGAGGTAAAGACATACCTTGCGGACGTGCTTGAGAAAGCATACAATTCCGATTCCTTCCAGAACTGGCTGAAAGAGCAGGGACTGCTGGGCGATTATTCAAAACTTGGGGATTTTGAAAAGTATAACGGGGAAATGGTCGAGTCCATGAAGCCCATCATCAAGGCAACCGGTCTGGCAAAAGGGGAATACGCTGAATAAGAACGGCCGTGTCTGAGTCTGATAGAATTGCGAAGGTGGATGTATGAAACTGAAAGTAAAATTAATGCCGGCTTTCATGACGGTATTATCAGCCCTTTACTTTATATATGTATTGTCGGGCGGGGATACTACCCTGTCGGCGGATGCTGTTGGCGGGGATCCGGGAGGCAAGGTGCTTCCCCTGGCAATGGCGGTGTTCCTGTTTGCCGGCTTCCTTTATATTACCCTTAAGGAACGTCCGGATGGACAGGGCATGGATACGGGAACAAAAAGGCTTTTCCTCATTACCCTTATCCTGTCGGTCCTGTATGTATTACTGATCAGGCATGCAGGCTTCATCCTGCTTTCCTCCCTGCTGCTGTACTGTCTGGAGTATATCTATACGGCCGCCGGCCAGGATTGTGATAAGAAGCAGGCTGTCCTGGGAGGCCTGGGGACCATGGGAATCACGGCGCTTGGGTATTTCATCATGAGGACAATTACCAAAAGCCTTATGCACCTTGGAAGGATAGGCGCTCTTCCCGGGATATTTACCGTATCAACATTCCAGGCAGTGATTTCCCTGGCATATGTGGCTCTGTTCACCTTTGCTGTCAGCAGGACCTTGTGCAGGAAGCTGAAGGCGGCGGGAATGAAGCGGATTGCGGACCCGGGTCTTCTTACCTTGGCCACGGTACTCTTTTTATATGTTGTATTTAAACAGTTTTTCAGTGTGAATCTGGCTCCGGGCATATTGGACTTTTAGGAGGTAACTATGAGTGAATTTATTGCAGGGGTAGGGCTTGTGGCCCACCTTTCAACGTTCCTGTGGTGCGCGTTCGGAGCCGCCCTTGGCATTGTCCTCGGCGCCCTGCCGGGGCTTACCGCAACAATGGGCATTGCCCTTGTCATCCCCATATCCTACCAGTTAGATACCGCCACCGGCATTGGACTGCTTCTGGCCGTGTACTGCGGCGCTGTATGCGGCGCATCCATACCCGCCATACTTTTAGGCATACCGGGCAACCCCAATGCCATAGCCACCACGGAAGACGGACAGCTTATGACCAAGAAGGGGATGGCCGGGCAGGCGCTGGGGGCCGCGGTCATTGCCTCCATGATCGGCGGCCTGGGTTCGGAGATATTCCTGATTTTCTTCAGCCCCCTTGTGGCGAAAATGACCCTGGCCTTTGGCCCTGCTGAGAAATGCACGCTGGCCCTGGTGGGTATCGTGATCATCGCCGCGGTTTCCGGCGACGACATACTAAAAGGCCTGCTCATGGGAGCCCTGGGCTTTGTGTTCGCGTTTTTGGGGCCGGACCCCATGTCAGGGGCGCTGCGGATACCATTTGTATCCGTCCTTGGGAAGACGCCCTTTGCAAACGGCCTGGATATGACCTCCACGCTGATTGGGCTTTACGGCGTCAGCCAGGTGTTTTCAGAACTGGACAATTTCAGGAAGCCGCAGAACAAGGAGATATGTACGGATATCGGAAAAATATTCCCCCCAATGAAGAAAATCCTGTCCATGTGGAAGATCATCTTTTCGTCCCTTGGAATCGGCACCCTGATTGGCGCCATACCGGGAACCGGGGCCAGTATCGCGGTGTTCATGAGCCGCAATGCTGCTTCCAATATATGTGAGCACAGCAAGGGAAAGCTGGACATGCCAGGAACCGGATGCCTGGAAGGCGTGTTTGCCCCGGAGGTGGCCAATAACGCGGTTACCGGAGGCGCGCTGATCCCTGCCTTAAGTCTTGGCATTCCCGGGGACTCTGCCACGGCAGTGCTGATCGGCGCCCTCATGATAGACGGGATTACGCCGGGATTTGCCCTGTTTTCCCAGAACATGCCCCTGGTTTATTCCATTTTCCTGACGCTTTTGATCTCAAACATATTTATGGGGGTGTTCCAGCTGGCAGGGGTCAGGTTTTATCCAAGAATCCTTCTTATTTCACAGCGCGTGCTGATGCCGGTGGTCCTGATTCTTTCATTTTTAGGGCCGTATGCCCTGGCTGGTTCTTCGGTCTCAAAAGGCGTTTATTTCCTTGGAACCGCCCTGGTCATGGGACTGGCGGGATATGTCATGAAAAAGAATAAGTATCCCATTGCGCCGGTGGTGCTTGGGCTGATTCTCGGGAAAATGTTTGAGGAACAGTTCAGGAGGGCTGTAAAGCTGGGCGGAGGTACATTTTCCAGGTTTTATACATCGCCTATCTGCTGGTTCTTCATCATGCTGGTTGTCTGTATTGTGACATCTGTGGTGCTTAAGAACAGAAAGCGCAGGGCAGACAATGCTTAAACTTATATTTTTAGGTGTAAATGGTTCCCTCCAGGATACGGACAGCGGCAATACCTCCCTTCTCCTTATGGGAAGGAAAGGGAGCCTGGCCGTGGACCTGTCATGTAACATCGGGACCCTGGTCAATGCCGGTGTGGACGCGGTAATCCTCACACATGAGCATATTGACCACGTATATGGACTTCCGTCGCTGTTGCACCAGATGTGGATTGCCGGCAGGAGGAAGGCCCTTGATATCTATGTGCCCAAAGGGCTGGAGGGGCTGGCGGACGGTCTGATCCAACTGTTCGGTATACGGGAAAAAAAGAACATGTTTGAAATCAGGATGCACACGGAACCCGTGTTTTCTGTGGGTACCATGAAGGTCACTACGTTTCCGACGGACCACACAAAGATGTCCATTGGGGTTGTTGTAGAAGAGGGCGATGTTATAGAGGATGGCGATGTTATAGAGGATGGCGATGTTATAGAGGATGGCGATGTTATAGAAGAAGGCGATGTTATAGAGGATGACGATGTTATAGAAGAAGGCGATGCTATAGAAGATAGTGATGCGATAGAAGATGCCATGGAGGATGCCATGAAAGGCCGCAGGGCTAAGCTGGTCTATACATGCGATACAAGGCCCCTTAGGGATATCCCCTCATTCATGGAAGGCGCCCAGGTACTGGTTCATGAGGCCTCCGGCCTTTCAAAAGACGGGGAGACGCTGCTGAGGAAGGGACATTCCAGCGGCGCGGACGCAGGGAAAATGGCCCGGATGCTGGGAGCGGATAAGCTGTATCTCTGTCATCTTCCCAGGGGGGAGGAGGCCAAGGCTGAAATCCTTCATGAGGCTAAGATGGTTTTTGAGGAGAGTTTCATACCAGAGGTGCTCAGGGAGATTGCGGTTGACGGTATTCACGTATAAATCCATAGTCAAGATAAGACAGCAGTGCTGCGTCATATAAATATGGCCGGTGCTGCTGTCTGTTGTTCAGGTAGGGAAACTTTTGTAAACATTTTGTAAACAGTGTCTTTTCAGGTGTCCAGCATTATGACTTCAGAGTCGAAATATTGTTCCTGGAAATGTATCTCTTTTTTAATGTGGTCCATGGAAAAGGTCTGGTTTTCTGGCGCGACCACCCATTTTTCTTCCTTATCATCATATCGGTGTACAACGGCGATTACCCTTCCGGTAAACTGCTTGACCGGTATATTGATACCTATGATGTAAGCGTCCTGTTCTTCCCCATCAGGCGCCATAATACCCTTTATGAAACCATAATTGATAGGGTAACGCATATCCGGATATTCCGGGTGGCAGGTACCGATTGCCCTGTCCACGGTTACTGTCACGGTATTCTTAGCCGCACTTCTTTTATCCGCATCCATTGGAATCCTGTCCTTTCGCCATGATTGGAATTTCATTTACTTTATTAATAGTACAATCCAGTTTATTATCTCATAAAAATCATAGGTATAAAAGCAAAACTTTTAACGGATACGGAATTACCAATAAAAGCAAATTGCACATTCAGCAGCATTTTGTTAATATGGTTTTAATGATGGTTAAAGATAATGGTTCAATTGGTCATAGAAAGTGAATATAAAGGGGAATGCTGACATATGAAGAAAACAATATCGGTCATAACATTAATCCCAAGGTCCAGCCGGTTTTATGCGGAGCAGGTCCAGGCCCTGTTCGGACAGTGGGCGCAGGTCCATTCTTACAGCACAGGGGACAGGTCTGTGGAGGGGATTGTGGAATCAGACCTGTATCTCCTGTCCACGGATGCTTTTGAGGACGCGCAGGAGGCCAGGCGGTATGTTCCGTCGGACGGGCAGGTGGTGGAAATCCAGCTCACGTATCCCAAGGAGGTAATACAGGACCTGAAGCGGATCCCAAGGGGGACCAGGGTCCTGTTTGTGAACGCCACCCGGCAGATGGCCAGGGAGGCCATCACACAGCTGGAGCAGCTGGGGGTGAACCAGATCGGGTTCGAGCCATATGGTCCGGATTCTCCTGTGCCGGAAGGCCTGGACATTGCCGTGACGCCGGATGAGGCCGGTTTTGTGCCTCCGGGCATGAAGAAGGTCATCAACATCGGGCACAGGCCGTGTACGCCCGGCACCATGATTGAGGCTGCCATCCGCCTGGGGCTGGAAGGACTGCTGGAGGAAAAACAGTTTCAGAATTATATGAAGACCATGGCGTCCGGTAATTACAGTTTTGATGAAATGTTTGCCAGGTCCAGGAAGATGGAGAGCCGTTTTGACATCCTTCTTGAGATACTGGATGAGGGAATGGTGGGGGTCAATGAAAAAGGGGAGGTATATGCGTGCAACCAAAAGGCCAAGGAGATAACAGGGGTTAACCGCAGCCTGATCATGGGGAGGATGGGAAGGGAGGTATTTCCCTATATTCCTTTTGATAAATGCATGAAGTCCAGGGCGCCTCTGGAACCAAGGCTTATCCGCATCGGCTCCGTGAATATCAACATGTCCCTTGTCCCTGTGCTGCGGCACGGGGAATGCATCGGGGCATTTGCCACCCTGCAGCCCTTTAATGAACTGGAGAAACGCCAGAATGAACTGCGCAGCCAGCTGCTCCACAAGGGATACAGGGCCAAGTACCGGTTTGACGATGTAATCGGCACATCCCAGTCAATTGAAAAAACAAAACAGATCCTGAAGAAAATGGCGGTAACCGAATCCCCGGTACTGCTGATTGGGGAGACAGGGACCGGCAAGGAGCTGTTTGCCCACGCGGTCCATCTGGCATCCGGGCGCTGCGACGGCCCCTTTGTGGCAATCAATGTGGCCGCCATGCCGGAAAACCTGCTGGAAAGCGAACTTTTTGGATATGAGGAAGGCGCGTTTACCGGGGCGCGCAAGGGCGGCAGGCCGGGATTGTTTGAATTTGCCCACAAGGGAACCCTGTTCCTGGATGAAGTGGAGGGAATGAGCCAGGCCATGCAGGTGAAGCTGCTCCGCGTCCTTCAGGAAAGGGAAATCATGCGTGTGGGCGGGAACCAGATCATCAATGTGGATGTGCGTATCGTGGCCGCGACCAATGAATCACTGGAGGAAAAGGTGGAGGACGGCAGTTTCCGCCGGGATTTATATTACAGGCTCAATGCCCTGCCTGCCCTTATTCCGCCCCTGCGTGAACGGGGAAATGATATCCTCCTGCTGATTGAAACCTTCCGGCAAAGGAGCAATGGCCGTTTCATCCTGTCAGATGAAGTGCGGGACCTGCTGCTTCATTACAGCTGGCCCGGTAATATAAGGGAACTTCAGAATGTGGTGGAATATCTGAGCTTTACGGGCCAGGACGAGATTGGGGTGGAAGACCTGCCGCCCACGTTCATAAAGATTAAGGATACGGATATGCGCCATGGCGCAGGAGGTCTGATGAGGGGATGGCTGACTGAAAATGGAAATAAATGGAAGATGGATGCGGCTGGCGCCGGAAATCCGGCCGGTGGAATCCCGGTCGGCGGAGCTCAGGCCGGCGGAATCCCGGTCGGCGGAGCTCAGGCCGGCGGAATCCCGGTCGGCGGAGCTCAGGCCGGCGGAATCCCGGTCGGCAATACCATGGACGGTCAATACCCGAACGAGCAATACCCGAACGGGCAATACCCAAACGGGGAATATCCGAATGGTCAATACTTAGACGGCCAATACCCGGATGGTCAATACCCGAACGGTCAATACCCAAACGGCCAATACCCGGACGGCTTCTGGTTCGTGCTGGAACAGCTTTACCTTGCATCGGAACAGGATGAACTGATTGGACGTGAGCGCATCCTGAAAACGGCAAAATCCAACTATATCCCCTTATCCCAAAAGGAAATACGGGACATACTGAATTACATGGCGTGCAATGGGATAGCCAAGGTAAGCAGGGGACGGGGAGGCAGCAGGATTACATTAATTGGTCGGAACAAGTGGGAGGAATACAAAAGAATGACCAATTAATCGAATTAGACCATTTGTTGGCAGGCAGTGGAACGGAAATAAAGGAAAAATCCCTCTGTAAAAGTTGGCATGAATTTTGCTTATATAAAATGATATAAATTTACTGCGATATAGCAGGGATTGGAAGGGTGAACATGAAATACAATTTTGACGAAATCATTGACCGCAGCCACAACAGGTCTGCCAAGTATGACGAAGCAGGTAAGAAGTTCGGATCCCGGGATGTGATACCGCTTTGGATTGCGGACATGGACTTTAAGACGGCCCAGCCCGTGATTGACGCCTTAAAGGCCAGGGCGGAGGAAGGCATCTGGGGTTATACGTCCCGTCCGGATTCTTACTATGAGGCTGTGTGCGGTTGGCAGAAGCGCCGCAACGGATGGGACATTGACAAGAGCATGATCAGTTTTAACCTGGGAGTGGTTCCCGCGCTGTCCTCCATGGTCTATGTGTTTACGGAGCCGGGAGACAAGGTGCTGATCCAGACCCCTGTGTACTCTGAATTCTACGATGTGACCGAGAGCTGGGGCCGTGAAGTGGTTGAGAGCCCGCTGAAGGAACAGGACGGACGCTGGATTATTGATTTTGAGGATTTTGAGGAAAAGGCAAAGGAAGCAAAGGTATTCTTCCTGTGCAGCCCCCACAACCCCCTGGGTATTGTGTGGACAAGGGAAGAACTTGAGAGGATGTGCCATATCTGCATTGCCAACAATGTGCTCATTGTTTCGGATGAGATCCATTCAGACCTGGTTTTCCACGGGAAGAAGCATATTCCCACCGCTACCTTATCGCCTGAGATAGCAGCCCATGTAATCAGCTGTATTTCCGGCACTAAAACCTTTAACCTGGCAGGGCTTCAGGCGTCAGCCACCATTTTCCCCAATCAGGAGTTAAAGGCACGGTTTGATAAGTTCTGGTTTAACCTGGATATACACCGCAACAATGCATTCAGCACCATTGCCATGGAAGTGGCGTTCAATGAAGGGGAAGAGTGGCTGGAGCAGCTGTTGGGATATATCGGAGGGAATTTTGAATTTATAAAAGATTACTGCGCGGCCAATATCCCCCAGGTTAAGCCAAATGTGCCGGATGCAACCTATCTGGTATGGCTGGACTGCCGCGGCCTTGGCATGGGCAATGAAGAGTTAAGGGATTTCATGATCCGCAAAGCCGGTCTTGGACTGAATGAGGGGTGGTCCTTTGGCCGCAGTTTATCAGGCTTCATGCGTCTCAACGCAGCCTGCCCGCGCCCTGTGCTTGAAAAAGCCATGGAGCAGCTGAAACATGCAGTAGACGCAAGAAATGCATAAAAACAATGCATAAAACAATGGAGGTATAGTTATGACAAAAGAAAAGGCTAAAAAAGGATTCATCGTCCGGGCATTGGACACAGTGGAACGAGTGGGAAACGGTCTGCCTAATCCAGCCACCATCTTCCTGATACTGACAGGTATCGTAATCGTTCTGTCAGCTGTCTGCGCCGCTCTCGGCGTATCCGTAACATATGATTTCCTGGACAGCGCCAGCGGCGAGATCTCACAGAAGACAGTACAGGCAGTAAACCTTCTGGCTCCTGACAGCATCCGCCACATGGTAACCACCGTGGTGTCCAACTTCACCGGATTCTTTGCGCTGGGTACCGTGTTCACCATCATGATTGGTGTGGGCGTTGCTGACGGAACCGGGTTTATGTCCGCATTGCTGCGCAAGGTGGCTGCTTCCACGCCAAAGGCGTTTGTGACCGCGGTGGTGGTATTCCTGGGCATCATGTCCAATATTGCTTCCTCTACCGGTTATGTTGTGCTGGTTCCCTTAGGGGCCATCCTGTTCATGGCTTTTGGACGCCACCCCATTGCAGGCCTTGCGGCTGCATTTGCAGGCGTGTCCGGTGGCTGGAGCGCCAACCTGTTAATCGGTACCAATGACCCCATGTTTGCAGGCATGTCCACCCAGGCCGCACAGATGATTGACCCGGGATACACGGTCCTTCCTGTCTGCAACTGGTATTTCATGATAGCTTCCACATTCCTGATTACCATTATCGGAACCATTGTTACGGATAAGCTGATTGAACCGCGCCTTGCGCCTTATGTGCCGGATGCGTCTGAGGTTGTGCAGGATATTGCTGAGAACGAGAAGCGCGGCATGCGCTGGGCAGGAATCACTGCCCTGGCATATGTGATTTTCATGGCAGTGCTGGTAGTTCCCTCCAACGGGCTTTTAAGGAATCCTGAAACCCACGCATTCCTTACATCCCCATTCATGAGCGGAATCATTTTCTTCATGATGCTGCTGTTCCTGCTTCCCGGTCTTGCCTATGGTATCGGCGCCGGGACGGTTAAGAATGACAAGGACGTAGTTGCGCTGATGAACAAGACCATTGCCGGGCTTGCAAGCTTCATGGTACTGATTTTCTTTGCAGCACAGTTTACCGCATGCTTTAACTATTCAAACCTGGGAACCATTATTTCCGTATCTGGCGCCAACTTCCTGCAGTCAGTTGGGTTTGTAGGGCTTCCGCTGATCATCTGCTTTATTGTACTGACAGCATTCATCAATATTTTCATTGCGGTTGACTCTGCAAAATGGGCTATCATGGCTCCGATTTTCGTTCCCATGTTCATGCGTCTGGGCCTGTCACCGGAGCTGACACAGGTTGCTTACCGTATCGGCGATTCCAGTACCAATATCATTGCGCCGCTGATGCCTTTCTTCGTACTGACCGTTGCATTCTTCCAGAAGTATGATAAGAAGGCCGGAATCGGAAGCGTCATCTCCACCATGCTGCCTTATTCCCTGGCATTCCTGGTTGGCTGGATCATCATGTTCGCTGTATGGTATCTGCTGGGCCTGCCCTTAGGACCTGGTTCACCCATGTTCTATTAATTAAACTATATGAAATGATGCGCCGCCCATCATGCGGCAATGCCATATACACGGAATGCTTCCGGAGGCCGTCAGCCGGCCCACGGAAGCATTCCACATATAATAAACAGCCAAACAGGCGGTTTAAGATAAAGAGAGGGATATGCGTTATGAAACCAAAGGAAGGTAGAATAAAAGAACTGCTTCGGGAAAGGGGACTTGACGGGGCAATCGTGTCCTCGCCGGAGAATTTCCACTATGTCACGGGTTTTGGGGGACACCAGCACACGGTCTCAAGGCAGCCGGGTTTTACGCTGGCAGTCATGTGCTCTGACGATAAGGCGCCAACCCATATAACAACCATGGATTTTGAGGCTGCCACGTTCCGTATTAAGTCCGCGGGCCTGGGTTTTGTGGTAGACCCTTACGACACCTGGGTCGGGTTAAAGACATGGCCGGAAATTTCCCAGGGAGCAGTGCTTCCCGACAAGACCAGGATGGAAAGCTCGGCCGATAAGCTGGAGCAGTTTGTAAAGGCATGCGACCTGGCGGATAAACGGATTGGCGTTGAGATGGACTATCTCACGGTTCCGTATTATAATATGATTTGTGAGAAGTTCCCCGAGGCACAGCTTGTTGATATCTCGGATCTGTTCGTGTATGCCAGGAGCATCAAGACAGAGGAGGAAATAAAGATGTTCCGGGAACTCTGCCGCATTGCCGACCACGGCTTTACCCAGGTCAGCAGAATGGCGGGAATCGGGGTGTCGGAAAAGGAGATGTCTGACTGCTTCAGGGAGGATGTCATTAAGTCCGGATTCTGCGTGCCAAGCGCCTGGTCCATGTTTTCCACAGGCCCATCCGGCGCCCGCCTGACCCTTCCGGGAGACGGGATTGTGAAGGACGGGGATGTGGTCAAGTTTGACGCAGGGGTCAACGCGGAATTTGATTTTTATACCACGGACACCTCCAGGGCATGGATCATCGGCAACGGGGACCCGGCCCTGATGAAATTAAAGGACAGGCTGTACGAGGGGCAGCGCAGGATGATAGCGGCTGCCAGGCCAGGCCTTCCTATAAATGAGCTGTACCATGCGGCCTATGACTATGTGAAGGAAATGTTCCCCTGCTACAGGAGGGGACACCAGGGCCATTCCATCAGTATGGGTCCGGCAACGGCAGAGGCCCCTTATATCAATGCCGCGGAGACAAGGCCCCTTGAGGCGGGCATGGTGCTGGCAATGGAGGTGCCCTGCTATATTGACGGCGTTAACGGATTTAATATCGAGGACATGGTACTGATTACAGAAAACGGATGCGAGGTACTGACACCCTGCACCCCACATTATTTATAAGGGAGATGGATCATTGATGAAGGTTGTGATTGTAGGAGGCGTGGCAGGCGGCGCGGGAACGGCTGCCAGGCTTCGCAGGAACGATGAGACGGCGGAAATCATCATGCTGGAAAGAGGATCATATATTTCCTATGCCAACTGCGGCCTGCCCTATTATATCGGCGGCGTGATTACGGACAAGGATGCCCTGCAGCTTCAGACCCCGGAGCGTTTCCATGCACGTTTTAACGTGGATGTGCGGGTGGACAGCCAGGTGGTATCCGTGGACACGGAGAAAAAGTGCGTGGTTGTAAGGCATGGGGAAGAAACCTATGAGGAAAGCTATGACAAACTGGTGCTTTCACCGGGAGCAGGACCTGTCCGCCCGGGCATTCCCGGGATAGGGGAGAATCATGTATTTACCTTGAGGAACATACCGGATACCTATGCAATATTTGACTTTGTAAAGGAACATGGACCTGCATCCTGCGCTGTGATCGGAGCCGGATTCATTGGCCTTGAGATGGCTGAGAACCTGGCTGAACAGGGCATCAGGGTGTCTGTGGTGGAAGGGGCCGCCCATGTGATGCCCCCCATTGACAGGTCTCCATCCCATGCAGTACATAATTATATACGGGCCCAGGGGATTGGCCTTTATCTGGGACATACCTGTGCGGCCATGGATAAGGACGGGATTATCTTAGATAATGGCGTCAGGGTGCCGGCGGACATGGTAATCATGAGCATCGGCGTGCGCCCGGATACCGGATTCTTAAAGGACAGCGCCATTGAACTGGGAGCCAGGGGGGAAATCCTTGTGAACCAGTACATGGAGACCTCGGCCGAAGATGTATACGCCCTTGGGGACGCGGTGTCCGTAAAACATGTGGTCAGCGGACAGAAGGTACTGATTCCCCTGGCATCCCCGGCCAATAAGCAGGGACGCATCGTGGGCGACAACCTCTGCGGAAGAAAGACTGCTTATAAGGGAAGCCAGGGCACATCGGTGATGAAGTTTTTTGATATGACCGTTGCGGTGACCGGGGAAAAGGAAGAATCCCTCATTGCCCAGGGAAGGCCTTACCGCAAGGTAATCACCACATCCGCGTCCCAGGCAGGTTACTATCCCGGCGGGGACATGATGACCATCAAGACCATTTTTGACCCGGTGACAGCCGTTATCCTGGGCGCACAGATTGTTGGCGGAAAGGGCGTGGATAAACGGATTGACGACCTGGCCAATGCAATCCGTTTTAAGCTGAGCGGATTTGATTTACAGGAAATGGAACTGGCCTATGCGCCTCCGTTTTCTTCGGCCAAGGACCCGGTTAACATGGCAGGGTATGTAATCGGCAATGTGATGGAAGGCCTTATGAAGCCCTTTTACCTGGAAGACCTGGAAAGCATTCCTGAGGATGCGGTGCGGCTGGATGTGCGCACCGTGGAGGAATATGCCGGGGGAACCATCCCGGGCTTTATCAATATCCCTCTGGACAGCTTAAGGGAGCGCATGGATGAACTGGATTTGACCAAGGACATATATATCACCTGCCAGATCGGGCTCAGGGGTTACCTTGCCCAGAGGATCCTTGACCAGGCCGGCGCCAGGACATGGAACTTAAGCGGCGGGTACCGGTTCTATGAGATGAAGGCAAAGGATGAACAGTCTATGGCAGCGGCCATGACCATGTGTACGGAATGCGGTATGGAAGTAAATGCAAAATAAGATGTGGATTCGCAGGGAATTTTGGATAAATTGAAGATTGACGCAGAATGTTGGTTGCAGTAGGCTTTTATAGAAAACATTCTGCGTTGATTTTTTTTGTGATTGCAAGGGTATGCATTTGTGAATGCAAGGGTATGCAGCGGCATATGCCAGGCAGGCCATGGCATATATCGGGCAAATCATCGGATATAAGGCGCAGTGGGAAGAGGACGGTAAGAGGTACATGGAAAAGAGGAATCCGGGGGGATACATGTTTTCCAATGCAGACTTAAGGAGATTGATATTTCCGCTGATTGTGGAGCAGATACTGGCTGTGTCGGTGGGGATGGTGGATACCATGATGGTATCAAGCGTGGGGGAAGCAGCCACCTCCGGCGTGTCCCTGGTGGATATGGTCAATACCCTGTTCATCAATATATTTGCAGCAGTGGCCACCGGAGGCGCCGTGGGGTCTTCCCAGTACCTGGGACAGAAGCGTCAGGACAGGGCCTGTCAGTCCGCAGACCAGCTGTTAATCATAACCGGGATACTCTCCTTGGCCATCATGGCGGTGTGCATCGTGTTCCGCAGAGAATTCCTGTCATTACTCTACAGGGGTGTGGCAGAGGATGTGATGAGGAATGCCAGGACTTATCTGGTAATATCAGCCGTATCCTATCCGTTCCTATCTGTCTATAATTCATGCGCGGCCCTGTTCCGTTCCATGGGCAATTCAAAGATTTCCATGCAGGCATCCATTATCATGAATATGATAAATGTCATAGGGGATTCTATTTTCATATTCATCTTCCGCTGGGGAGTGGCAGGGGCGGCCCTTGCATCCCTGATATCGCGGATGGCCGCCTGTTTTATCCTGCTGCTGCGCCTGAGGAACCGAAACCTGGATATCCATATCGGGACCAGCCTTAAGATGAACCGGCGCATGGTCAGGCAGATCCTTCATATCGGTATCCCCAATGGGATTGAAAACAGCATATTCCAGCTGGGCCGCGTGCTGGTGGTGGGTATCATCGCCATGTTCGGCACCACCCAGATTGCCGCCAACGCCATCGCCAATAATCTGGACGGCATGGGCGTCCTTCCGGGACAGGCCATGAGCCTGGCAATCATAACCGTTGTGGGGCGCTGCGTGGGCGCAGGGGATTTTAAACAGGCGGATTACTATGCAAGGAAAATGATGAAGGCAACCTACCTTATCAGCGGCCTTTGCTGTATTGCCGTCATCCTGACCATGCCGTTCACGCTGAAACTGTATGGACTGTCCCAGGAGGCGCGGCGGCTGGGAGGCATCCTGGTGCTAATTCATAACGGATGCGCCATCCTTATCTGGCCGGCCTCCTTCTGCCTGGCCAATGTGCTGAGGGCTGCCAATGATGTGAAATTCCCCATGTGCGTGTCCATTGGATCTATGGTTGTGTTCCGCATCGGCTTCAGTTTCCTGCTGGCAGCCGGACTGGGCATGGGCGCGGTGGGCGTGTGGTGGGCCATGATTGCCGACTGGGTGGTGCGCTCCTCCTTCTTTGCCTGGAGATTTTTTGGAGGGAAGTGGAAAACGTTTTATGTCCGGGGTTAGGCTGTGTTTCATGATGGATATGTGCGGTCCGGTATGGACTTTGGGTGAAATGGGATAAAATAACTATACGTATTTTCCGGATTATGTTACTATAAGACATATATGAAGGATGGGAGATGACAAAACATGAAGGTAACATATATCCATCACAGCAGTTTTATGGCGGAACTGGAACATGCGGCGCTTCTGTTTGATTATTTTGAGGGAGAGATTCCTGCGGTGGAGGGGGACAAGCCGCTTTTTGTATTTGCCAGCCACCGGCATGGAGACCATTTTTCCCGCGCTATCTTTGACCTGGCGGACCAAAGAAGGAATGTGACCTATATCCTGTCAGATGATATCTGGAGGAGACAGGTGCCGGAGGAGCTTTTGGGAAGGACCACTTTCCTGGGACCGGACGAGGACACAAGGCTGCTGGACGGTGCAGGCGGGCCCCTGGACATTGAGGCATTTAAATCCACGGATGAAGGGGTTGCCTTCCTGGTCAGGGCGGAAGGGAAAGCCATTTACCATGCAGGGGATCTGAATAACTGGGTGTGGGAAGGCGAGCCGGAGAAGGATAACCAGAAGATGAGCGAACGGTATCATGGGGAGCTGGCCAAGCTGGCCGGACGCCATATCGATGTGGCGTTCATGCTCATTGACCCGAGACAGGAAAAGGATTTTTATCTGGGCATGGATGACTTCATGCGCATGGTGGGCGCGGATGTGGTATTCCCCATGCATTTCTGGGGGGATTTTGAGGCGGCGGCCAGGTTCAAGGCCCTGCCATGCGCGAAGGATTATCAGGACAGGATACGGGAAATACACAGAACGGGCGAATGCTTTATTGTATAGAAAGGAATTAAATCATGATATTGATTCGGAACGGGCGCGTTATCGGGCCTGCTGAAGGACTGGACATAAAGGCGGATGTGGTGCTGGATGGAGGCAGGATTGCCAAAATCATCCCAGCTGCAGGACAGGGAAAAGACGGGCGTATAGGAGACACAGGAGATGGGGGAGAGAACGGGCCGGATGGCGCGCGCGCAGATGATATGGGGGCGGACAGCGCTGATATGCACGGTGCGGATACGTACGGCGCTGATACGGACAGCGCAGTTGCAGGCAGCGGCCCCTATGCGCAGATCATAGATGCCGAGGGCATGATTGTGGCGCCTGGTCTGGTGGACGTCCATGTACATTTCCGGGACCCGGGGCTTACCTATAAGGAGGACATCCGCACAGGGGCAAAAGCAGCTGCAAAAGGCGGTTTTACCACAGTGGTCTGCATGGCCAACACAAAGCCCATTGTTGACAATAAGGAGACCTTGT
>OBYZ01000758.1_pt1 | contig 22262 bp, 16 predicted proteins | sample 1501501 | NCBI WGS metagenome assembly OBYZ01 (sample SAMEA2580213, study PRJEB22360) | human gut metagenome | biome: human gut; feature: human-associated habitat; material: faeces | place: Denmark | collected 2008/2010
GTAAGGGCAAACCTTTTTTTAGAACCGGAGTTAGTCTTCATCTTTGGCATCTTACTTGATTTTAAATTATTAAATTATATGGCAACGCACTATACCTGGCGCGTTACGCATTTCTTTCTTATTCTTCAGTTGGCTCTTCGCTCGCTTTCGGAGCTGCAACTTTGGGCGCAACTACCTTAGGAGCAGCAGGCTTTTTAGAAGTCCCTTCCTTCTTTTTAGGAGAAAGCTGGATAATCATACGCTTCCCTTCCAAAACAGGCAACTGATCTACTTTTGCATAATCTTCCAGATCATTGGCAAAACGCAATAACAACACCTCACCTTGTTCTTTAAAAAGAATAGAACGTCCTTTAAAGAATACATAAGCCTTCACTTTGTCACCATCTTCCAGAAATCCTTTCGCATGCTTCAACTTAAAGTTATAATCATGGTCATCTGTCTGAGGTCCGAAACGTATTTCTTTTACGTTCACCTTCACTTGCTTGGCCTTTTGTTCCTTCTGACGCTTCTTCTGCTGGTAAAGAAATTTAGAGTAGTCAATAATACGACAAACAGGGGGTTCTGCATTAGGTGAAATTTCCACCAGGTCAAGTTCTTTTTCTTCAGCCATCTTCAAGGCCTGGAAAATAGGATATACCTTAGGCTCTATATCATCGCTTACGATGCGTACTTCTTTGGCTCGAATCTGTTCATTGATTCTGTACTGCCCTTTTAAGCTGTCATTCTTCATCAAATAACGTTTACTTCCTTGTTGTTTTTTATTGTCTACCAATTTATTTTAATTTATTAATTGCGCGCAAAGTTACCACTTATTTATCATATTCTGAACTTCTTCGTTCAAAATTTTAGCAAATTCTTCAAATTTCATAGTCCCTTTATCGCCTTCACCTTGTCTGCGAACTGAAACTTCACCGTTTTCGGCCTCTTTCTCACCCACAATCAGCATGTAAGGAATACGTTTCATTTCATTATCGCGTATCTTACGACCAATCTTTTCATTACGATCGTCAACAATCGCACGGACTTCGTGTGTTCTCAGATACATCTTTACCTGTTCTGCGTAATCATTAAACTTTTCACTGATTGGCAGAATGACTACCTGATCGGGTGTCAGCCACAACGGGAACTTACCAGCTGTATGCTCAATAAGCACTGCCACAAAGCGTTCCATCGATCCGAAAGGAGCACGATGAATCATCACCGGACGATGTTTCTGATTATCAGATCCCATATATTCGAGTTCAAAACGCTCCGGCAGGTTATAATCTACCTGGATTGTTCCCAACTGCCAACGACGACCGATGGCATCTTTCACCATAAAGTCAAGCTTAGGACCATAGAAAGCAGCCTCTCCATATTCTATTTTAGCCTTCAAACCTTTTTCTTCACAGGCTTCAATGATGGCTTGCTCTGCCTTTTCCCAATTCTCATCACTACCGATATATTTCTCACGATTAACCTTATCACGCAGAGAAATCTGAGCCTCAAAGTTAGTAAAGTCCATCGAACGGAACACAATGGAGATAATATCCATTACGCGAAGGAATTCACCCTTCACCTGATCCGGACGGCAGAAAATGTGCGCATCATCCTGTGTGAAACTACGTACACGAGTCAAACCGTGAAGCTCACCACTTTGTTCGTAACGGCATACCGTACCAAACTCTGCAAGACGCAAAGGAAGGTCTTTGTACGAACGCGGGAAATTCTTATAAATCTCGCAATGATGCGGACAGTTCATTGGTTTCAAGAAGTACTCTTCGCCTTCCTCAGGGGTATGTATCGGTTGGAAAGCATCTTTACCATATTTGGCATAGTGTCCGGAAGTTACATACAACAATTTATTACCGATAGGCGGAGTTATCACTTCCTGATAATCATAACGGGTCTGGATACGACGCAAGAACTCTTGCAGGCGCAAACGAAGTGCAGTTCCCTTTGGCAACCACATCGGAAGTCCCTTACCCACTGTATCAGAGAACATAAAGAGCTGCATTTCCTTACCAATCTTACGATGATCGCGCTTTTTAGCTTCTTCCATCAGTGTCAGGTATTCATCCAGCATTTTCTTTTTCGGGAAAGTAATACCATAAATACGAGTCAGCATCTTACGGTCTTCATGACCACGCCAGTATGCACCTGCCACAGAAGTCAGTTTGATAGCCTTGATCGGAGCGGTTGTCAGCAAGTGAGGACCACGGCAAAGATCTGTAAAAGCTCCTTGCGTATAGGTAGTAATATGACCGTCTTCCAATTCGGAAATCAATTCGCATTTGTAGGTTTCACCACGATCACCAAACATTTTCAAAGCATCGTTTTTTGCAATGTCTGCACGAACCACAGCCTCTTTCTTTGCCACCAACTCTGCCATTTTGGCTTCAATAACCGGCAGATCAGCTTCCTTGATCACAGCTTCACCCGGATCAACATCATAGTAAAAACCATTCTCAATAGCCGGCCCAATACCAAACTGTATGCCTGGATAAAGTTCCTGCAATGCTTCTGCCAGCAAGTGAGCACTTGTATGCCAGAAGGCATGTTTACCTTCTTCGTCCTCCCACTTATAAAGTACGATAGAAGCATCTTCATTAATAGGGCGACCTAAATCATAAATTTCACCGTTCACGCCACAAGCCAGTACGTCCTGTGCCAGTCGCGAACTGATACTTTCTGCAATTTGCAAACCGTTCACTCCCTCGTTATATTCACGAACAGAGCCATCGGGAAATGTTATCTTTATCATAATGTGATGTTATATTTTTCTTTTTAGCACGCAAAGATAGTGCAAACCGAGAGCAGAATAAAATGAACTCGTTCATTTTTTATGCCAAGGTGCAGTTTATATTTACTTTTTGGTGCAAAAATAGCTAAATCTTTTTGAGTTTTCTATTATTTATAAAAAAAATGTTATTCCATCTGATCGGTGAAACGTTTAATAATATTGTATGCCGAAACAATACCCAGTTCACCTGCCTTACTCAAATCTGTAATACCTTGCTTATTATTACCCAGGAAAATATGGGTCAATCCACGGTTATAATACGCATCTGCAAAATCATGATTCAACTCGATGGCTTTGTCATAATCGACCAATGCAGAACGATAATCTTTCAACATTGCCGACACATTGGCACGATTGTAGTAAGCATAAACGAAATCGGGTGCCAAAGCAATCACACGGTTTAAGTCTGCTATTACCGCATCATAATCTACCGCGCCGATCTCCTTATGAGACGAATCGATACCCTGTTTGGCACTTGTAGCTTCTTCGGCTTTTTGATACTCCAACTGTTTACAACGCACCAAAGCTCTCATAAAGTAAGCAGGGAAGAATGTATCATCCAGCAAGATGGCTTGTGTCAGGTCGTCAACCGAACTTGTAAAATCTTGTACAAGATAAAAATCGAGCGCACGGGCAAAACGTTTCGCAGCACTCTTCTCATCTTCCACAATGGCAGAAGTATGAGCATCGATCAATGCAAAATGGAACTTAACCTGCTCTTCAGTCAATGGCGCTTCCATATTAGTGAGACGCAGGCGCTTCGGGAATATACCCGTCTGGTTCAGTTCATCAATGTAGGTATGATAGTTTACGGAACGCTTCACATCACTCATCTTCTCATAATAAGTAAGTGCAAACATCGGTTCGGGCTTGATATTCACGTTGCGATCCTGTACCCTGCCCCGGTAATCGCTCTTGTACTGCCGTTCCTGTTCAGAATCGTCTGCTATCACTATCTTACGATAGTTATTCATATTTTTATCCGACTTCTTACGTGTCTTGCCTTCGTCTTCCTCATCTTCATTATTCTCAGCCTTATCATCTTTATTATTTTGTGCCACATCTTTATTTGACACACCATTCTGACGATCGAGCTGCATCTTCATAATTTTGAAATCATCCGCTTCGGCTCCTTTACGGTCTCCTATTTTCTTTCTGGCTTCAGCACGCTGATAATAACCGGCCAGGAAGTTAGGATACTGATCAATAACTGTAGTATAATCCTTGATCGCTCCCCGGTAATCTCCCGTTTGTGCACGCAACAATCCACGGTTAAAGGTAGCCATCATATTATCCGGTTCTATTTCAAGCACAAAGTTAAAATCTTCAATAGCACGGTTATCATCTCCTACTTGTGCACGCAGCAAACCACGGTTATAATGCCCGATAAAATTGTTTGGATCTATATCTAAAGCGAGGTCATAGTCGCTCATGGCCCCTCTCAGATTGTTTTGATGGAAGCGAGCCAAAGCACGATTAATATAATTCCCGGCATTCCGGGCACTCAGGCGAATAGCCTGGTTGAAATCGGATTCGGCCTCTGCATACTTGGATTGTTGTAACTGTACAATAGCCCGTGACGACCATGCATCCGGATCATATTTATCCAGTTCGATAGCTGTATTAAAATCATTCAGTGCCCTGATAGTATCCTGCTGCTTTAAAGCCACTTCACCACGCATAAGATAGGCTCGTGTATATTTGGGAGATATAGCCAATAATTTACCCAAATCTTCTTCTGCAGCTTTATAATCTTTTTTCTGAATATGGCATAGAGTCAGATTGTGCCACAACGTAACATTCTCCGGGGCATAAAACAGGGCTTTCTGATAATCTTCAATCGCACCACCATACTTATTCTGCCGGATACGGGCCAACCCTCGAATCTGGTAAGCTCCCACTACAAAAGGATTACGCTCGATAGCTTTATCACAATCAGCCTCCGCACCCTGAAAGTCATCCAGATTTATTTTAGCCAGGCCTCTGAAAAAATATGGCTCGTACAAATAGGGTTTCGCATTGATTACCTGATTAAAATATTGGATAGAAAGCACATAGTCTTCAAAATAAAGCGCATTACGGGCAATCATCATTACCCGCTCTGTATTTATTTGAGCATACACCAGCGTGGGCAGTAGCATAAGTGCTACTAATATCTTTTTTATCATTGGCCTTTGAATACTACTTAATAAGTGAAGCAAAAGTAATGCTTTTCGGCTATTAAACAGGGATATCGGTTAACTTTTTATATTTTTTGAGTATTTAGCCAAGAAGATTTACGATTTGACGATTTACAATTTACGATTAAAGTTACTTTTTTTTATAAATAAAACATTTATCAATCGTAAATAGTAAATCGTCAAATCGTCCAATCGTAAATCCCCCTCACTTCACTTGTTTCATCTTATATGAGCTACGGGCTTTTCCTTTCAGCATTGTATTCAGCTTTCCTTTTATCATCTGTTTACGAAGCGGAGAAATGTGATCAATAAACATTTTACCATCCAGATGATCGAACTCGTGCTGCATCACACGAGCCAGATAGCCTTCTACCACCTCATCGTGTTCAACGAAATTCTCGTCCATATACTTCACATGTATACGGTCTCCTCTTTTCACTGTTTCATGAATACCCGGAAGGCTGAGGCAGCCCTCCTCCATTGCTACTTCGTCTCCTCCCACTTCGAGTATGTGAGGATTAATATAAGCACGATTAAAATCTTTAAACTCCGGATAATCTTCTGATAACGGATCCAATGTTATGGTTACAACCCGGATAGGGAGTCCGATTTGAGGAGCAGCAAGACCAACCCCATCGGCATGAACCATTGTTTCAAACATGTTCTCTATCAGTTTCTTCAGCTCCGGATAATCGGGCGTAATATCTTCGGCCACCTTTCTCAATACAGGCTGGCCGTATGTGTAAATTGGTAAAATCATATTTCTTTCTTATTCCTTATTTATATTATACGGTTGTCTCTTTACTAAAAACGTTTACTTTCGAGATATGTTTGCAAGATAATAGTAGCACTGATTTCATCTACCAAAGCCTTATTCTGACGATCTTTCTTTTTCAACCCGGCCTCCAGCATCGTACGGTGTGCCAACACAGAAGTAAAACGTTCGTCTACAAACTCAACAGGCATTTCCGGTAATTTTTTATTCAGCAAACGGACAAAAGGTTCAATATACTTCATATTTTCAGAAACCTCATTATTCATCTGTTTGGGCAAACCAATAATGATACGTTCTACCGGTTCTTTTTGTACATAACCTGCTATAAAGTCCAGTAACTCATGCGTAGGCACAGTTGTCAGCCCATTTGCGATAATCTGCATTGTATCGCTAACAGCAAGCCCTGTACGTTTCCTACCATAATCTATTGCTAATATTCTACTCATAATTGGGGTACAAAAATACGATTATTATTTTGATTACATCTCATTGAGGTACAAAAAAAGGACGTCTGCAACAGACGTCCTTTCTCTCATTCAGAGCTTTCGCTCTATAGAACCCATATTTTATTCCAGAATCACTACACGGTTCAGGAAGTTCTTACCGAACATATTGTCAGTTCCACCGAAATCAACCAGTTCAAGCTGATCTTTGCTTACGCCTTCTTTAACAAGTGCGTCGTAAACAGCCTGAGCACGTGCTTCAGACAGTTTCTGATTCCACTTAGAGCTACCGGTTGCCTTGTCAGCATATCCGGCAATCTTGTATTTCTTATCCGGATTAGCCTTCAGGATCTTAGCTGCCAACTGGATGTTAACCATGCCATAGTCGTCAATCTTAGACTTGCCAATCTGGAAGAAAATAGCACGAGGACCGGCTACTTCTACTTCCTTCACAACTTCCTTAGTCACAGGTTTCGCATTAGCCAATGCATTCTTTGCATCTGCTAAATCTGTCTGAGCCTGTGCCAGTTCGTCGCGATATCTGTTCAATTCATCATTGATAGCGCTCTGGTCTACTTTACCTCCTGCAACAAATTTCTTACCGCCGAATGTATAAGTGAAACCAGCTGTTAAGTGCAGATAACCGTCTGTACTTGCACTACTATATGCACCCAAGATAGCAGGAGTCACCTGTCCACGAGCTTCTATATCAATAGCCCATTTAGGGTTGATGTTAAATTTAGCTCCCAAACCGACACTTGCTCCTACAAGCCAACGCAACTCATGATCGTTCGGAGTTGTCTTTGCAGGATCTATCTTAGTTTCATACAAAAGACTTCCGTCAGGCTGAACTACACCTTCACCGGTTGAATATCCGAGCTGCCAGCCATCATAGTTCTTAACGACATTCATAGAAGGACCAACAAAAAGCATTCCTTCGAATACACGTCCAGGTTTGTAACCACAGAACAAATTGGTCAAGTTCAACATTCCGTCCAGGTTGACACCAACATAGTTTTCTTTACGTTTTACCTTGTTACCCGTTTGCAAAAACGGATATGCAGTAAACTGTTTGGATTGCCATCCATAAACCTGTCCACGAAATCCCCAGATAGGATTGATAAATTTACCCACCGATACATTGATCAGCGGAGTAATGGATTTGCTAAATTTGGAATCCGGATTGGTTGAAGCCTGTGCTCCCACTCCAACGCTCACAAAGATATTGTCCTTCCAGTTTTCACTGTAGTACTTCTCTTTTTCCTGAGCAGACACCGAAGCAGCAGTCCCCGCCAACAATAAAGATAATATTACTAACTTATTTTTCATTGTTTTTTGTTTTTAATATTCAACTCTTTTTATTCTTATTCACTTTCATTCCTTGCAACAGCCTTATTTCAGGCAAAACCTGAACATCAACCCACCAGTGAAATACTTCATTTTCTGAAACTCCACCTGCGCATGCAAATGATTGAACAGCAAATAGGTGGCACCCAGTGCAAAATCCTTCGAATCATATTCGGCAATTAACCGCAACTGCGGATGAAAAGACGGATTATATGTAATACCTGCCGCAATTCCATTTAAATGGTAATCTTTTCTCCTATTATATAAATAAGAGAGGTGTACCCCGATTGTCTCTTTCCCCAGTTGAATGTGCTTAGTTGCAGCTAAATAAAAACGGCTGTAATATCCATTTCCACCCGTAGGAGCTACCACTTCACCAGAAGATGTGAACGGATCCGAAGTTCCTATCACCACAGCCGGTGTGTATTTCCAAAACTGGCCTTCCTTTAAAGCACGCAACCGGATTGAGAAATACCGATCCTGATTCGTAAACCCTGTATAACCATAAGGTTTTAGTCCCAATGCTTCGGCTTTGAAAAGCGTACAGGTATATGCTACTTCCAGCCAGGGCATTATAGTTACATTCAGGTAATAATTGTACGTGTGGTAATACCACTTAGGAGGAGTTATCTCCTTATTCATAAAATTGGCACCCAGCATTACTGTTTTAACTTTCTGCATCTCTGCCGAAGGAGCATGCAGCAATCCTGTGGTTCCATAGGTTAATTGAGCTGAAAGCATATATGGTATACTTATAAGCAGTAATACTATGTAAATGCGCTTCTTAGCCATTTCTTCACTTATTTATATTTATATGCTTTCAGCCTATGCTATTTATTCAGCATCAATAATACCACCACCGGAAAGGTTGTCATTTCCATGACCATGGCTATGTCCGTGTCCATGTCCGAATGTATAAGTTTCAATACCTACAATTACATGATCAGCGGTCTTAACAGTTACTGTTACCGGTTTCTCATTGATAGTAAACGTGTAAACAGTAGTCAGATAAACTTGCTGAGTTGTAACTTTTTCAAGGCAAGTCCATGGATCAATTGTTTTATTCTCTTCTCCGGAAACTGTTGTAAAAGGCTCAGCAACAATACCTTTTTCTTCCATATAAGCTTTTATAACAGAAGTAACTACAGCATTTGCTTTACTATCTGTAAATCCAGCAGATGTAGCTGCCTCTTCTATTGAAGATATTTCAGTACCTTTCTTTTGGTTATATTTTACTGTTACTGTAATAGCATTTTCAGTATCATTCTTTTTACCAACTACAGTTTCTACAACAGCATCTTTTACTTCTTCAGAAGTGCCAACAGAGCTTTCGCTATTAATAACAGCTTTAATTTTAGAGAAGTGACTTATATTCATAGTATATACGCCATCACTTCCACGTACAACATCACCTTCTGAATCTCCCCATTTACCATCTTTTTCGTAAACAAGTTTCATTGTACCCAACTGATTAGCCCAAATATCGTTAAACTTAACAGCAATAGGCTCACTAAACTTAATTCCATCAGGAGTACCTTCATATACTCTCATAGCCTCTTCATCCGATGCCTCTTCACCAACCAGACGCTGAATATTAACTTCAACATCTGCAAAATCTACGACTTTACCATCAGGCAATGTAATTGTCGTACCTTTTTTAACTGCAGCAACATCACCATCTGTACCAGCAATTTCAGTATCTTGTCCCGGTACAATCGGAGTAGAGCCTTCCTGAGCATTGGTATTCAAAAGTACACCAAGAGAAGTCATATCATCTGCAAAGTTCTTTGTTACAGTATTTTGACTTCCATCAGTACGCTCATAAGTAACAAACAATTTATAATTTGCAACTTCTTCTTTTTTAACCTTAAAGGCAAAATGACTTGTATTGGTAACAATTGATTCAGGCACATCCACACCGTCTTTAGCCACCCACGCTTTTACAACATTCACCAAATTACCATTAGAAGCATTTGTAAAGTCAGCAAACAGCATTGTATATTCTGTCATATCACCTATTAAAGGCATATATGCAGAAACAACTACCGTAAGATTAGGATCACCTTTTGGTACATATACTTTATTTAAAGAAACCAAAGTAGTGAAATCCTGCAATGTCTTCTGAGCACCTGCAGCCACTTTCTCTACAACATTCAGTGTATAAACACCATATTCAAGATCCTCAAAACCAGCTACTGCTACACCTTCTTTAGTTATTGTAGCTTCGTATCTTGACGGATCAAGCAAAGCCATTGCCTCACCACCATATGCCTGAACTTTTATGTTATACTTAGCAACTTCTTCAGTTACAACAGCATTAGGTTTCAAACCAATTGTTTGAGTATAAACAGCCGACTGTCCGGGTTTTATCGGTGCAACATTTACAGAACGAGTAAATTCCTGATCTTCATTATACCCCTTTACTTTCACTGCAATAACATTAGTTTCCGCTTTCACAGCTACAGTAAAAGAGCCATTAGTCAAGGTTACATCAACATTATTCACTTTTACATAATCTCCGGCTGCAGCATCCAACTTAAGATTCTGCATTGTCGATGCATCAATCACTGTACCATTTAAAGTATAAGTAGCTTCTGGCAATACAGTCTCTCCTATTGGAGCATCCATATCCAAGCCATCGTCTTTATAACATCCGGTTAAAAGAGCCCCAGATAAAGCTACAATAGCCAATGCCATTTTAGCATTAATACCATTAAAAAAACTTTTCTTTTTCATCTCAATAAAATTAAAAATTTAGTAATTCTGATTTAATAAAATATGGGTTAAAACTATTATTCTGCATGATATTCTCACCAGGACTCGTTCTGTATCCTTTATAATAATACCGTTCATTTCCTGCATTATAGGCTATCCCCATGTTTTTAGACGGAGTCACACGTGGAATATACCCCTTACGTTTGTACCTATATGGCGGAAGAGCAACCTGGAAGCGAAAACCTCCATTAGCCCTCACTCCTTCTGCTTTCATAGCATAAAAGCCTATAGACGTATATCGAAAATGCCTTATTATATCAAGACGTACCCCTTTCTCACCTAATAAATATTGCTCGGCCTTCAAAGTGGTCTGCAAATTAAACTGGGGCCAATAAAAACTGCCCCCAATACTCCACGTAAGCCTTTGTTTGCTTCCATATACATATTCAAAACCATCCCAATAATAAGTCCCGGTTGTCCCTATTCGTCCCTCTACACTAAAACGTTCATCCTTGAATGGATGAAACAGCTTCAAATCAACCCCATATCTCCCAGCATTAAAAGTACCAACTGCCAAGGTACCCCATATATTATAAGGTAGCCGAACAGTTTGCTGCAGAGTAAGAAATCCCGGGTGTACTTTACCCGCACGTGTTCCATACCCATCATTATATACCGGAATCACCACTTGCGCAGTCAACTTCATCCCTTTCCAAAACGAAACTTCAATAGCCGGAGACAAATTAAACAGCACTTGATAAATCTGAGTTATTACCAAATTCTTTAATGATAACTCAGGGTATATTGTAACATCCACTTTAAATAGTGAACTATTTTTTTTCTTTCCTTTAACCTGTTTTCTCCAGTTTTTTCCAAGGTTATAGCTAACTTCCCAGTCTTTCCGATCAACCTCAGAAATACTATCAGCAACTGTTGGCTGATAATACAATGATATCTGAGGAACGTTATTGTCCAAAAAAATTAACCGACATGGCTTATTCTGTGGTAAACCCATCCTTTGGACAACGTCAACAGCTTTGCCGATTCCTACTCCATTCAGGCGGTAGGCCGTATTCTCCATCACATAAACACGTTCCTTATCATCTTCATGCCAGCCGACATTCTCAAAACCCATTCCAACTAAAGTGTTAACAGTCTCTTCTCCCGTTTGGCTCATCCCCTTTGAGGAAAGCAAACAGAATAAAAAGATCGCTATACAGCGTATTATATCGCTATTATTTAGGCCTTTCCACATGTAAGAGACTTTATATCCCATTCTTTAGTTTTATCTTAAGTGTCATCTTTATGATGCGAAATACGACGCAAAAATAGGTACATTTTTAATAATACCAAAGAATTTTACACGAAAAATCAAAATATTGTATTATATTTTTTTATTCTTGTTACGGATTTCTCAAAATAGATACCAAATCGGTAATATTCTTTCTGAATGTTACAAAGAATAGCGCTATTTAAGGTGGTTACAACTGTACGAATGAAGGTAAAAATGTAGTTCAATAAAGAAAGGAAAAGAGTATCAATGTTGTCTTTAATTACCATACAATAAGAGCTTATTATATCATAGAACCAAAAGTACGTACTTCTATACTCCAAAAATACGTATTTAACTATGACTTAAATACGTACTTTATATACATAAGAGTACGTACTTTTATAGTCAATGATATATATATTCTCTAAATACTGATAATCAGCATTATGTTATCTCAGGAATGAGGGCAATTGCTTTACTCTTGCTCTCATCTACAATCTTTGCATAGATCTGAGTTGTCTGGATATTTGTATGTCCTAACAATTTAGAAACTGTATATATATCAGCTCCCAAAGTGATCATCATAGTTGCGTGGGTATGTCTCGCGGTATGAAAAGTAATATGTTTTTGTATCCCTGCATCCTTTCCCCAGCGAGATAATATTTCATTGGTTCTTCCCAAGGATATCAAACCATTAAAAACCCGTTCGGTATCCAATGCTTTACCTCTCTCGGGTAACTGTTTTAATGCTTCAGGACTAAGAGGAAGAGATATTATTTCTTGAGTCTTTTGCTGTATTATATGTAATTGAGTATTACCAGCTTTATCTTTCCTGAGATTCTCCCAGGTCAATGCAGCAATGTCCGAGTGTCTTAATCCACAAAAACAGCTGAATAAAAAGGCTCTTTTTAACATTTCATTATAGAAATGAGTTTGAGACAACAACCGTATTTCGTCCATGGTCAAATATTCCCGTTCAGTTCTTTTTCGTTTAGGTTTATCTTCATTTTTTATTTTATTCATCGGGTTTGTAGATAAAACATCTTCAACAACTGCATATTTTAGGCAATAGTTTAACTCTTTCAGATAGCATATCTGGCTATTCACATTGATCAACTTTTCTTTTTTACTATGTTTCTGAGTTGCAGACTTTAAGTACTCCATAAACCCTAATATGTAGTCTTTATCAACAGCTTTTAATGAAATTCCACTTTTATCATATCTCTGAAGATGGTGAATCAAGGTATTCATCAAAGCTCGTTTTGCCTTTTGAACCATGTCTCTATTTGCCAAATAGCCTATATAGTCAGTAAGTAGCATATTTGACCTATTCTTATTTGCATCGAAGCCAAATTTGCCATTTTGTAATGCTATAATCTTCTGAGCTTTAATAGCATTAGCCAACTTAAGCGTTTCTGCATTTCTATCCTTATCTATCCGGCTATTTTCCGGAATAATATAAAGTTTTAAAAATTCATATCTTCGCTTTTTATCCATATAAATATCGAGATAAAGTGATAAACACCCATTCGACAATTGTTTTGACCGAAGTTTAATCGGTTCTTTTATTCTAAGTTTCTTTTTCATATCTGTCTACTAACCTATCATTAATATATACACCTTTCTGTTCGGAGTAACAAACTGGTAACATCCTTCATAAAGGGTAATTAGAACGTAGTACTTATTTCTATTGTTTATGCTATAACGTTTATTACTATTAGGACTAATTAATAAGGAATAAAGTATTACAATACAATGACCTGTTTTATACGTCTATATATGGTTTCTCTTGAATTTAAGTAATAAATTATTCTTTATAAGGTAAAGAAAAAAAATATGAACCTCACTATGTAAATAAATAGTAACATATTGGTAACAGTAATACTATTATTATAGTTGATATAACGTTCTTTATATCTATTTATTTTCTTGTAATAAAATTGCATAATACGCTGTGGTGTAATAAACTACTATTGTTTAGTAGGTTTGTGGTTATATCTATCTACATATCCACAGAATAAGCCATGCAGACTTATTTTACTGGATAATAATATTCCGCAAATTTCGCTTTATTATCAGCCAGTTATAGGTGATAGCATCCCTGAAATAAATCGACAAAACTGGAATATAAGTTATAATCTGGGAAAAAACTGGAGACAAGCAACAAAAGGTAAGAAAAAAAATAGTTCACTATTTAAAGTAGATATTACAATATACCCCGAGTTATCATTAAAAAACTTAGTGATAACGCAGATATACCAAGTGTTGTTCAATTTATCTCCTGCTATTGAAGTTTCATTATGGAAAGGGATGAAGTTGACAGCACAGATGGTGATACCTATATATAATGATGGATATCCTTATTTATACGGTAAAGTACGCCCGGGGTTTGTTGGCCTGTCACAAAGCGTAAGACTGCCCTATAATATTTGGGGAACATTGACTATAGGGCACTTTAGTAATGAAAGATATGGCGTCGATTTGAAAGTTGACCATCATTGCATATGGGATAAACGATTCACATTATCAGGAAGAATAGGATGTACCGGAGCCGGATATTGGGAAGGATTTACGATGCATTATGGCACAAAGAAACGCATTACATGGTCATTAGGAGCAAGCTTCTACTGGCCACAATACAATGTAGAGACAACGATGAAAGTTGAACAATATTTATTAGGAGAAAAAGGGGTTAAATTAGACATTATCAGACATTTCCGTTATGCATCCATAGGTTTTTATGCCATGAAAGCAGAGGGTGTCAAAGCAAACGGAGGATTCCGTTTTCAGATAGCCCTCCCCCCTTATAAATATAAACGCAGAGGATACCTTCCCAGAATCATACCTTCCAAAGATATGGGAATGAGCTACAATGCAGGAAACGAACAATATTATTATAAAGGCTACAGATCTATGCCTGACGACAATATAATGCAGAATAATAGTTTTAACCCATATTTTATTAAATCAGAATTATCAAATTATTAATTAATTTTATTGAGATGAAAATGAAAAGTAAATTTTTCGGTTTTAACGTCAAGCTGGCGTTAATGTTGGTAGCAATCTGCGGTGCGTTCGCCAGTTGCTACGAAAAAGAAGAGATTGATGTGCCTGCTCCAAGTACACAAGATCCGATTTATCTGATCAAAGGTATTGTGACAGACGAAAGTACAGGAGACATTCTACCTTCTGCAAAAGTCAATGGAGTTACTGTTGGAACAGATGGCTCATATACGGTTACTGCAACAGAAGGAACCAACATCATTAAGTTTGAAGCAGCAGATCATGTGTCCGCAACTACCTCTGTCTATGTAGACAAAAAGGACAAAGGAACAACTACTGTTTACACTGTAAACGCAGCGTTGAGACTTGGTGAAGGAGAAGAAGAGCCAGTTACGTACAAAAAAGTTGAGTACCTCATCAAAGGTTCAGTAACTGACGTAGCAGGCAATACTGTGAACATCAAAACAATTTATGTATCCGGTGCCCCTACACAACCAGCAGGTGCAGTTGGTACAAGTAAATTTGAATTCACAACGACTACCATAGGAACTTACGAAGCATACATTACTGCTGATGGTTATATGCCTGCATTGGCTACAATCTATGTATCTGCTGTAGCACCCGAAGAAGGTCCAAGCACAGAAATACAGACAGTAGAAGTTAAAGTTGGCGTTATCATGGAGAAAGAAGCTGACAAACCGACAATTATCGATCCTGTTTATTACGTACAAGGTAATTTGTACAATGATAATGGTACAGGTGCTAACGATGTTAATGTAAAAATGACAACCAAAACGGGTTATAGCAACTCTACAAAAACAACTAAAGGCTTGTTCTATTTCGAGCTTACCAGCAACTATGTTCCGGCTGCTACGATAGGTACTATCAACTGCACCCAAGCTAACTACAAACCATTTGCAACCAGCTTCCTGATTTTACCAGTAGTAGGTAGCAGTACTACTCCCGTTACTTCAACAATTACCATCATGGGTAATTTGAAACCAGTAAATGGAGGAGATGTACCTGACGAAGATGTTAGCACCGGTGGTAGCGAAACAATTGAAGTTCCTGTAGAAGATGCAGATATCAAAGAAGTAGAAAAGGCTGGTGACGAAGCTACTGTAGAAGAAATTAAAGATGCAGTAACTAACATAATGAAGCCCGAAGATGTTGCAGCCGCAGAAGTTAAACCTGAGGAAGTAGCTGAGATCATACAGAATATGAAGGATGAAGGTAAGATTGAGAGCATTGAGAATGTAGCAAGTGTTAAAGTAGAAACTCCTAAAGTAGTGGAAGTTGCATCAACAATTGCTACCGGCGAAGGTTCTTCTTCCTCTACCAAAGAAGAAGTAGACCAGATCACTATTCCGGCTGGTGTTATTGTTTATGCTACCGGAGAAGCTAAGAATGTAGTCATCACCCGTGACCCTGCTGCAGAAAAAGCAACGGCAGCTACCCGTGTTTATACTGGAGAACCTACAGGTACTATCTTCACAACTCCATTAGAGGTGAAATTTGAATCACCAATTGCAATTACCGAAACTCCGGATTTTGATCTGAACATTCTGTATGAACAAGCTAATGGTACTTGGAAAAAAGGAGATACAAAAGCAACATTCAAAAACGGTAAATTTGAAGGAGCAGTAAAACACTTCTCTAAATTCAAATTCGGATTTGATTCTAAATATGGTGTTGAAAAAATGTCAGTCGACAGTGTTACACTTGCGCCTATTATCATCAATAAACCTTGTTTCACAGGCGCTGCAGCACAGCCAGTTATCGTAAATATAACTTATGATGGTGGTATGAAATACGCTCCATACGACGAAAGCAAACCGACAATTACCACTCCGTCTCTGGCAGTTGCCGATCAGTTGGCAGGCTCTAACCAGTCAACCACAGCTTTTGTTACTGACATGATGACTAAGATGATTAAATCAAACAACTTAAATATACTTCCGACTCCAAATTATACAAAACAGAAAACTTCTGCAGAAATGGTAATTCCTGCTTATGCTCAAGTAACCGGATTTGAAGTATATCGTACTCAAATTACTTATACCAGCACTATCTACGTCACAAAGACCGGAGCTTCAAAACCAATTCCTGTTAAAGTAAAAATCAGTAAGATTATTTCTGCAACAGTTAAGCCAATCTACACTACTGGTCACGGACATGGTCATGGCGAAGACTTGAATGCAGGTGGTGGTATCATCAACGCTGAATAAGAAGCATTGTTTATATAATTGAATCGAAAGCATTTATAATGTATAAAATGAGTTTAAAACGAATCTATATTGTATTATTACTTATAAGTATACCTTATATGCTTTCGGCTCAATTAACCTATGGAACCACAGGATTGCTGCATGCTCCTTCGGCAGAGATGCAGAAAGTTAAAACAGTAATGCTGGGTGCCAATTTTATGAATAAGGAGATAACTCCTCCTAAGTGGTATTACCACACGTACAATTATTACCTGAATGTAACTATAATGCCCTGGCTGGAAGTAGCATATACCTGTACGCTTTTCAAAGCCGAAGCATTGGGACTAAAACCTTATGGTTATACAGGATTTACGAATCAGGACCGGTATTTCTCAGTCCGATTGCGTGCTTTGAAGGAAGGCCAATTCTGGAAGTATACGCCTGCAGTAGTTTTAGGGACCTCAGATCCTTTTACTTCATCAGGAGATGTGATAGCTTCCGATAAGGGGAACGGATATTACAGTCGCTTTTATATAGCTGCGACCAAACATATCCGGATAGGTAAAGAAACACTTGGTGTTCATCTCTCCTATCTTTATAACAGGAGAATAGAATATCATTTGAACGGCATTGCAGCAGGTATTACCTATAATCCGTCTTTCCATCCACAGCTACGACTGATAGCCGAATATGATTCGAAAGATTTTGCGTTAGGAGCCACTTATCTGCTTTTTAATCATCTTCATGCACAGATAGAATTGCAAAGGATGAAATATTTCACAGGAGGATTGACCTTTCAATTCCGGTTGAAATAAAAAGAGATAAGAAAGAGTTGAAATATTAAAAATTAAAAACAATGAAAAGCAAAGTAGTAATATTATCTTTACTGTTGACCGGAGCAGCCATCTCAGCTTCTGCGCAGACCAAAGAGAAGTTCTATACCGAAAGGGCTAAGGACAATATCTTTATCAGTGTGGGTGCCGGAGCACAAGGATGTGTAAATCCGAACAACTTTGATTATGGCTTTGGACATGCCATAACTCCGCTGATCCATGTATCAGTAGGAAAACTAATCAACCCCGTATGGGGAGTGCGTGCTCAGGTAGCCGGCATGTGGAGTACACTGTATACTGACTACAACAGAGTGAAAGGCGATTATGCCGAATACAAGAACAAGAAATACTTCACACTGCGTGCAGACGCTATGTACAACCTCAGTAATGCTATTGCAGGTTACAATCCGGATCGTCTGTTCAATGTTTCTGTATTTGCAGGTCCGGGACTGACTTTTTCAAAAACGTATGGCGACATGAACAAAATGAATGCGCTGGTCAATGGTTCAGTTGGCTTGGCAGGACAGTTCAACGTAAGCAAATACATCGACATTAATATTGAAGCAAGAGGCGAAGTTTCTCCTTCTATATTTGGTAAATACAGTAGTGCATATACAGACGGTGCAGTTTCTCTGACTGCCGGTGTAACTTACACATTCGGCGGTAAGAAATTTGTATCTTGCAACTCTAAGGTAGACCAAAGCGCTATCAATGATGAATTGAACAGATATCGTGACGAACTGGCACAGGCTCAGACAGATTTAGCAGATGCAAAGAATGCATTAGCGAACGTGAAACCTGTGACTAAGGAAGTTGTGAAGGAAGTAGAAGTAGCCGGTCCTCGTGCTATTTTCTTCCAGATTGGCAAGTCTAAGATTGACGACTATGGCATGGTTAACATCCAGTTGGCAGCTAAGATCCTGAAGGCTAATCCGGATAAGAAATACAAGATTGCCGGATATGCTGACAAGGCAACCGGTAGCTCTAAGTGGAATCAGAAACTGTCTGAAGCACGTGCTCAGGCTGTTTACGACGCACTTGTTAAAGAAGGCGTAAGCAAAGATCAGCTTGAACTGGTTGATTTCGGTGGAACTGACAATATGTTCGGTAAGAACTTCCTGAACCGTGTAGTGATTCTGGAATAAACGCTGAAATCAGATACAAACTAAAGTTTTTAATACCAAAAGGCTATCCCACTAAATTTTGTGAGATAGCCTTTCTTATATCCAACTATTTTAAGGAAACTCCATCTTATTTTTGCAATCAATGGCTATTTACATTATCTTTGCGCCCCAAAAAAACAAACAATTAATATGATTAATAACAAAATCCTCAAACTTATCGGTTTGTTCATTTTGGGTATGTGGAGTTTACAGGCTTGTACTGATAGTAACTCTAATGACCTCCCGACAGATGAAGTGCCGGATAATCCTTACGGCTTAATAAAGGTTACAGAGAATGATCTGACACCTGACGTATTCAAACTTATGTTGCAGGACGACGAACCTTCAACTACGTATTTTGACAACAGCCAACGTTTCTTTTACGTCAATCAGCCTCTGCAAGTGAGTATTAACGAAAAGCAGGAACTATTCATCCGCTTCTATTCGCCCCGTCCCATACATGGAGTAACAATCTGGGCAAAAATCAATGGCTATGATGAAGAGTTTCAATTGGCACAGTTTGATGTAGTGCCTGCCTTCACCGAATATCACCGGGCACTGCCAATGCTCACCGAAAGCAAACGTTATATCACCCGTTCAGGAAAAGAGATACAAATCATGGCTAACCCACATCTGTCAGCATCAGATTTCTCGTTGAAGACAGATTGTGAGGATAGTTATTATCAAAAACTACTCTCTACCAAAAGCAAATACAGGGTGCGTTTTTCTGCCTACAGCCAACAAGGTAGCTGGCAATTCCCCCTACTCGCCGCCCATGCCAGAGAATCGGTAGCTATTATGCTGAACTTTGCCTATATGTTCTCCTCACCGGAATTTGCCGAGGAATTGGAGAAATACAGAGGTAAACTTCATAGTAACAATGATCTGGCAGTGGTAGACATCGACAAATTGCTCAAACAGGTAATCAATCATTCGGGTTTCCTGGTGGGGCATGTGAGTGGAGTAAACGGTCTGGGTGGAGGAGAAACCTATGGACTGAATGAATGGTGCTACCTTGAACACTATGCAGACGACACGAACCAAACCCACACAATTTTTCATGAATTGGGACACTGCCTGGGCTATGGACACGACGGAAATATGACCTATGAACAAACCGGAACGGGATGGATTACCCTTTGTAATAAAGTGTATACCCAGTTGTGTATTGATAAAAAACTTCCCATCTACTCAAGAAGATTTATGCATACACGTAAACAGGGAAAACTGTATGGTACTGCCCGCTACCAACGCTCTAAATACATCATTGAAGATCCGGAACTGGATGCCATAGACGGTGGTCTGGCCCCGGCATTGAAAGGCGACAACGAAAACATTGAAGAAGGAACACCCCTCTCCTGCTCTATTTCTTATGAAAACATCCCGGGAGCTACCAAAGAGACTTTTACTCCAAAAGATGTGTGTGTCTACAAAAAACGCATATATATTGTCAATGATGCAAACGGGAAATACAGTCTGGAGGTCCTGGAAGAGAAAGAAGGAAAACTAACGCATGTAAAAAGTGTGAAAGAGTGGACTGAGAATACAGAAACCAAGACCTTTGCCGGGAAACCTAACGGGGTTACAGTGGCACATGGAAAAGTATATGTCACAAATGAAAGTAGCCGTACAGATGTATTTGACGAGGCTACACTGGACTTTATTACGTGTATAGGTACAGGCAGTTGGGGTGAAGGTAGTACTCAGACAGTACATGCCTTTGATGTACTTGTGCGTCGTGGATGTGTGTTTATCCGGGACAAGAAACGCGTGTGTGTATTCATGGAAGATGATGTTGTAGCAGGTAGTTACAAGAAAGTAGCCAACTATTGCCGCACAATCAATATGGGTGAAGCTATGGGAACTTATGGACAGGCAATGGGAGCTGACGGACTACTCTATACCACCCACCAAGGTAATCGGAAAATTTATGTATTCGACTGTAACGTGATGCGCGAACAAACGGAATGGAAAGCGCAACGGGTAATAGACCTCCCCGCTTCTCATTCTCCCTACGACATTGCTTTTGTTGGCAAACGAATGTTCGTATCATTTGCCACCGGAAAGAATCAACCGGTAGCCCTGGCAGAAGTGAATCAGGAAACCGGAACAATCCTAAAAGATTATACAACCATAGGTGAACATACCTTCCGTAATGTGGAGAAAATAATGCTATCCCGACAAACACTGTTTGTAATAGACCGCACTGAACGTACCATAACCGGTATTCCAATAAACGAACTGAACTAAAAGGAAATAATCATGAAAAAAAAGATAATTCATACAAGCCACCTGCTACTGGCCCTGATGATTGCAGGGGCCTGCTCGGAAGAAGATATGCCAGGAGGTATACCACAAAAACCTGAAGAGCCATATACCAGTCATTATTACTACTCCTATGAAGCAGGACAGCAATTATCGGCTGTGGATTTTGCCCTGAACGAGGGTGAATTTACTCCAGGAGCCACCTATATAAAAGGAGATACACTGTTTGTAGCAAACATACAGAACGGACATTACAGCCTAGAGCTGTATGATAAAAAGAAGAAACAACACCTAATATCACTGCGGTCATGGAAGTATGGAAATACTGATCAGAAATTTCAAAGTCCGATAGAAGCCATCGGAGTATCTCCGGCCAATCGTCTGTATGTATTAAGTAGAGAGACTCGCATCGATGTTTTTGCCCTCGAAGACCTGAATTTCATTACGCGCATTGGGACTGGCAGTTGGAGTGATGGAGTAAGCGGATTGTTTCAGGCACAGGCTATGGCGATTTCCCCGGACGGAAAGATTATTGTTCGCACCAAAAGAGAGATTGCCGTTTACCGGGAGGAGGACGTAACTCCGGAAAAATATCAGAAAGTGCCTTTTTATTGTCGAAGTGCAGCAATAGGAATGGATACAAACAACGGATTTAATCCCCATCAGATGGTACAGGATTCTACCGGTATTGTTTATTTGGCAGATTACGGGCAATACGGTAACAAAAAAATTCAGGCAATAGACACTGCACGTATTGAAAAAGGTGATCAAAAAATATTAATAGATGCAGAAAAGACACTCGATACCAACTTCAACCCTTGCGGTATCGCTTTGCACAACGACCAGATGATGGTGTCTGCCAGTAATGGTTCTATCTATATCTATGATCGTACGAAAAAAGAATGGGGAGACGGTTTCAAATCTGTAAACGGTTACACATTTAAGAAGGCAGAAAAACTATTGATAGCGGGATCAAGCCTCTGGGTTTCTGACACCAATACCAAAAAGCTGATAGAAGTAAAAATCTATAAGAATGAAATACGGGAATACGAGTGATAACTTCCTCGTACTTGTGTAATTATACAACTTAAAAACGCAGATTAACGCCAATTTATCGCAGGTATAATTTAATATTTGCGTAAATTGGCGTTAATCTGCGTTTTAACAACAGCTAATTTTAGTTTTGAGACCCTCTTATTCTTTCATAAGTGGTCAACTATCTAGTCGTCCCTTAAAAAGTATATTTCAGCGAAAGATTCTCTTTTATGAGTGTTTC
>OBYZ01000766.1_pt1 | contig 21924 bp, 13 predicted proteins | sample 1501501 | NCBI WGS metagenome assembly OBYZ01 (sample SAMEA2580213, study PRJEB22360) | human gut metagenome | biome: human gut; feature: human-associated habitat; material: faeces | place: Denmark | collected 2008/2010
GGATTCATCGTGATAGTGGAGAGATTGGCGGTCTGCGTATTTTATCAGGAGCTGAATATAATATTGGCGGAGGCGATGCCAGCACTGGTGTATACCATATTCTTGGCATAGGATGCAGCAAAAAGCCAAATCTGACACAGGAGGCAGGACCACAAAAGATTATTGATGAGGTTCATCGCTGCAGCGGAATTGCCATATTGGCGCATCCGGCATGGTCATTAAATACGGCGCAGCAGGCAGCAGCACTTAGTGGTGTGGACGCTATTGAAATTTTCAACTCTGTATCTGATGAGGGTGAGTCCTCACGTCCATATTCCGGCGATTTTGTTGATACAGCAGCGTGCCAAGGCTTATTTTATCCGTTGGTTGCAGATGACGATACGCATATGTATAACTGCGATGAGACAAAGGCATGGATTATGCTTGAAGCCAAGATTACAGATTCAGATGAGGCGCTACTACAGGCAATTAAAGAAGAAAAGTTTTACGCAACGCAGGGACCAGAGATTCATATTAGAAGAAATGGCGATGAGATAACAGTACTATGCTCACCAGTCAGCCGCATTTCCTTCTTTTCCAATGCCGTATGGGCGCCAGAGCGTGGTCATAGAGGAACAGGACTGACAAAGGCAGTATGCCATGTACAGCCATGGGAGAAATTTATACGTGCAGAGGTAACAGACGAACAGGGAAGAAAGGCCTGGAGTAAGGTGATTAGGCTGTAAGGGTTGTATTTGGAAATATTGGAAAAGTAGTAGATAGGGGGAGCAGTATGCCATTACAAATTATTCGCAACGATATCACAAAATTAAAAGTAGATGCAATCGTTAATGCTGCAAACAGTTCTCTGCTTGGCGGAGGTGGTGTAGATGGCTGCATTCATAGGGCAGCAGGTCCAGAGCTTCTTGCAGAATGCAGAACATTACATGGGTGCGAAACAGGGAGTGCAAAGATCACAAGAGGGTATAAGCTTCCTTGCAAGTATGTGATCCATGCCGTTGGTCCGCGCTGGCAGGGTGGAAAATATCATGAAAAGGAACTTTTGGAATCCTGCTATCGCACATCACTGGAACTTGCAAAAAAATACGAGTGCGAATCTGTTGCGTTTCCATTGATTTCGTCTGGAATATACGGCTACCCCAAAGATCAGGCATTAAAAGTGGCTGTAGATACAATTCAAGCCTTTTTGATGGAACAAGAGCTTAAAGTATATCTTGTCATTTTTGATCGCAATTCGTATCAGATCAGCGAAAAACTATTTGATGATATTGCTTCTTACATAGATGATCGCTATGTAGAAGAACATGTTGATCGGGCAGCGGAAGAGACAAGGTATCTTGCGACTGAGGAAGAGATAACTAGAGAGGAAGACGTTTTTCTAAAGGCAGTATATCCTGGAAAAAAGAAAACATTAGAGGAAGCGCTGAAACAGCTTGATGAGAGCTTTTCGCAAATGCTTCTGCGAAAGATTGATGAGAGTGGAATGACAGACGCTCAGTGCTATAAGAAAGCAAACATTGATCGAAAATTGTTTTCTAAGATTCGCTCCGATAAGTTTTATAAGCCATCCAAGACAACAGTTCTAGCATTTGCATTAGCGCTGGAATTGCCGCTTTCAGAGATGCAGGACATGCTTCAAAAAGCAGGTTTTGCACTTTCTCATTCAAGCAAATTTGACATTATTGTAGAGTATTTCGTTGAACAGGGCAACTATAATGTCTATGAGATTAATGAGGCATTGTTTGCTTTTGACCAAAGCCTCATTGGAGGATAATAAATACATTAAGTAGTAATATCAAATTTGAAAATGTCGCTTCTCGTGCGACCATTCCAATAAAAGAAAATGTTATCATGTGGCTGTGAGGTGAAAAACCAAGCAGCCATTTTTAGATGGTAATTAAAATACGCCTAAGTGGCGAGATAATTGGGAGGAAAGGCACATGAGAAAGGATTTGACAGAACTTGTTTTTATTATCGACCGCAGCGGTTCCATGAGTGGATTAGAGAGCGATACCATTGGCGGATTTAATTCAATGATTAGAAAGCAGAAACAGGCAGAGGGCGAAGCATTGATCTCGACGGTTTTGTTTGACAATGTGAGCGAGGTCTTGCATGATCGCGTAAATGTGAAGGATATTCAGCCAATGACAGAACATGACTATACGGTACGAGGAACAACAGCGTTGTTAGATGCAATTGGCGGAGCAATTCATCATATTGGAAACGTCCACAAGTATGCACGCCAAGAAGATGTACCAGAGCACACCATGTTTGTAATCACGACAGATGGAATGGAAAATGCCAGCCGGTATTACAGCAGTGACAAGGTCAAGAAAATGATCGAGCGCCAGAAGGTAAAGTATGGCTGGGAATTTCTTTTCCTGGGAGCAAATATCGACGCAGTAGAAACAGCAAGTCACTTTGGAATAGGAGCAGACCGTGCAGTCAACTATAACTGCGACAGCGAGGGAACAGCATTAAATTACGAAGTAGTCAGTGATGCAATTTGTTCCGTAAGATGCAGTGCACCATTGAAGGCGGACTGGAAGAAACGGATAGACGAGGACTATAAGAAGAGAAATAGAAAAAAAGTATAAAAATAGTTGAGTCAAGAAAAATAATATTTCATAAGGAGGTGTTTAGACTTGAGTAAAGTAAAAGCGTTATTAATAGGTGTTTGCAAATATACGAGTAACAGATGCTGTGATTTGCCTCTTTGCGCTTATGATGTAGAAGCTGTAAAAAATGCCATTATTGTAGGATTAAATATATTGGAATCAGATATTATAATCTGTGGACATGATGGAATTGTTACTATAGAAGATGTAAACATGGAATTTAAATTTATGACTGATCAAATTACAAACGAAGAAACATTTATCTTTTATTTTTCTGGGCATGGAGGAAAGAATGTTTTAGCATTAAGTGATGGTAACATAAATTTGCAAATACTAATTAACAAGATTGAAAAAATTCCTTTTAAAAATAAGATAATTATTTTAGATAGTTGCTACTCAGGAAATTTTGCAATAAGTGATACCCCAGATATAGATTTATTGAATACGATAGAAACATTTGCTGGATATGGTTATGCTGTTTTAGCTTCATGTGGTGCAAATCAAACATCTAGTTTTAGGGAAGAGCGAGAATTAAGCATATATACGAGTTTTTTTGTTGACGCTCTTAACTTAGATTTTTTAGCAAGAAAAGGGAAAAAATCATTGGAATCTATTAATGAAGCAATTTTTCAGTTCGCAAAGATATGGAATTCTGAAAATCCAAAACAAGTACAAAATCCGATATTCCGATCTAATATTGGTGGAACAATTTTCTTCGATGTAAAAGAATATAAGCCATACAATATTGGGAAAATATTTGAGGAAACAGAAAGATACATTATTTATAATGTTGAACCAGTGCATACTGGATCAGCAAAGCGTTTTTCGGTCAATGTAATTTTGCGGCAGAAAAGTTCTTTTGAAGAAATAGTTAATATTGCAGATGAGATAAAAGACAAATTAAAATATGTGGATGTTTATCAAAATGAGGTATTTGAATCAACCTATAAAGGGAAAGCAGTAAATATTATCTGGTGCTATTTTGGATACAGTGAAGATGATATTATAGAACATAATTATATTTGTCATACGATGTGGGCTGATAGTACTCAAGATAAGAAATGGTGGTATAAAGTAAACAAAAATGCTTGTATTATTAAGAATATTTATTTAGAAAAAAATCCGTCTTATGAAATAATAAAAAAGTTATTACATGATAGCATGGTACCTAAAGCGGATTTTGTTAAGGCGGTTAATGCAAATATGCGAAAAATGATAAATGCCGCTCAGGATTTTATTAAAATATATCGAGAATATTGTAATGATGTATTAAGTGAAAATGAATTAATTGATAGTGTTGAGCCACTTAATCAAGAAATAGAAGCGTTATACTTCCAACAACGAGATTTGCCACATCCTTCTAAGGAAGTTCATGAATGGGCAAATAAATGTACTCAGTTAACAGGAACAATACATGATTTTTCATTGTATTATAATAAAAAATATTTAGATAAGTGGACACGTGAAAATAGAAGACATCTTATGAACTCGTCAATTAAACGTTATGAAGCAGATCTGGAAGAATTACGAATGATGAAAATATAAGGATAAATAAAACAAAAAAATACGTTGATATTTTCATTATTATAATATATGCTAATATTATAGAAATATAAAAACAAGAAATATGTTTTTAAAGGGAGTGAATATATGAAAATACTTCGTATTACTGCACAAGGACTTCCGTTGTTTAAAGAAGAGTTGGATATTTGCTTTTATGCACAACAACGCGTGAGTGAAGATGATAAGAATAATCTATATAATATGATTGGAAATTATTATCTTCACTCGGCGTGTGCTTTTATCGGTATTAATGCATCTGGAAAGACATCTGTACTTAGAGTGATCAACTTGGCATTAAGCATTATAAAAAATGAACCAATCAACCACATAGAGGCTAAGAGCATCTTAGGAGGAACCAAAAGGACTATAATTAGTATATACTTCTATGATAAACGTAAATATGTTTGCTGTTTGGAGACTGAAATTACAGCAGAGAAGGCAAGGACAGGAGAATATATTTATTCAATTTTATCCGAAAAATTGTGGGAAAAGCCAATTGCTAGTGTCAGATCAAAGAAATATTTAACGGATTTTACAGGAGTGAAACCAACAGCAATCCGCAATCAGAATGAAATATATTTGTCAGATGATATTAGTTTTATTATTGCGCACAACAAAAAGGTAAATGATACAGTAGATGTATTCAGTTTGCTTTCTTACACGAATATAAGTGCACTACCATTTATAGAGGATATTCCATTAGAAGTGATTTCCGTTTTTGATTCTACAATTGAAAAATTATGCTTTGAGCAAATAGAGGGAAAGACTTTTATTCATTTGAAATTTAAAGAGAAAGAGGAGATTATTTTAAATAATACAGTCGATCTTGAACGATATTTATCTTTAGGTACAATAAAAGGCATTATTGTATTTTCAATGGTAAAAGAAGTGCTTCAATCAGGTGGATATCTTCTGATGGATGAGATCGAAAATCATTTCAATAAAGAAATTGTGACAACCTTAATTCGGTTCTTTATGGACAGTCATTTTAATAAAAATGGGGGAACCTTGATTTTTACAACACATTATCCTGAGTTGTTAGATGAGTATGATCGAAATGATGGGATATACCTTGTAAGAAAATGTAATGGAATTACAGTAGAAAATTTAAGTGGTATCTTAATTCGTAATGATATTAAAAAGAGCGAGATTTATCAAAGTGGTGTCATTGAAGGAACAACGCTGGCGTATGAAACATATATACATTTGAAAAAAAGTTTAGATATTTCGATTGACCAATGAGGTGATAGAATGGAGTTAACAAAATATAAAGCGTGTATATATGGAGGATTAGCGGAGAATACGATGGATAATATATTAGTAATACGCTCAAATAGAAAGACATTAGCGATTCAGATCAATTCAGATTTAACAGTGACGGTGCGAGCACCAATGTATACGTCTCAAAGAGATATAGAGCGCATTTTAAAAGAGAAGGAAGTCTGGATACAAAAACATATTGAACAAATGAGAGAGCAGGAAGCAAAGAGGAAGGAGATGCAGGGAGAGAATGGTGAACATGAGTATTTGAGTAGGAAAGAAATTCAGAAGCTTGCAGAGAAAGCTTTGGAATATATTCCGAAGCGGGTGAGCTATTTTGCAAAGCAGATTGGAGTTACATACGGAAGAATAACAATTCGAAATCAGAAGACAAGATGGGGAAGCTGTAGCAGCAAAGGAAATTTGAACTTTAACTGTTTAGTGATTCTGACACCGCTAGAGGTGATTGACTATGTTGTCGTGCATGAACTATGTCATCGAAAAGAAATGAATCATTCTAAGGCATTTTGGGCAGAGGTAGAGAAGGTGCTTCCGAATTATAAGGAGCAGGTGAAGTGGTTGAAGGAGAATGGAGGGCAGATAATAGGGCGGATGAAGCAGTAGTGAAAAAGGTCAGGCTGACCATTTGACACAGCTTATTTCTGTGATTTGAGTACACCCGAAAGTGGAGTACCCGTAACAAAAACAGTAAGGGCTGTTGCCGGTAATCTCGATAATTCCGATTTTCATGCGGTAGAGTTTGCGATTACCGCAGATTGCCTTTATACATGAGGCGAACAAAGAAGTCCGTAAGAAGGATTTGTTTGCAAAGGTTCGATCCGGTCAGGTATTAGGGTGATATAGAAAAGTTGTATAATAGTGACAGACTCTGTTTCGGTATGGATGAAGCATTGTCGAAAAAACATGTGATTTTGAGGGCTTCCATTCTCTTATGGAATAGGCTAGATATATGACCACTGTTGGGAAAATATTATTTTTAATCATACTAGTCAGAAAAATTATGCGGAGCACGTTGATGATATTGAACTCCACAAGAAATCGAAAAAGGAAGCATGCCCAGAATACTACAAAGTTAAATATAGGAATCTGTTGACTTACTAGGTAAATCTTGTTGGTGTGTTTGGCATAGAAAATGTGAGAGCAGAAGTAGCGTTTAAGCATGAAGAAAAATAAGCGCTTGAACAGTTGCGTTGTCTAAGGTGAAATCTTCATTCAATGAGGTTTGGGGCTATGTCTCAACAAGCAGAAAACATAGGAATCCGCACAAACAGATTCCTTTTATTGTTGAGTTTTTGTATATATAAAGGCATTGTTTGCCAACGAAATGACTCTATAATTTACCGTTCGACAACCGTGACTCTCGTTGACCAAATGCCCAATTTGTGCTAAACTAATGTAGTAGTTATGTACATTCAGAGCCAAGGAGACGAGACAACGTCTATTCTTCTAACAAGAGGCATTTGTAAAAGAACTTAGTGCGAATTTAACAACTGTGAGCCGTTGGGAGATAGGAAAAAGCAACCTCAATATGTCTACCATGTGACAAATAAGAGAGTTTTATATCAAATATAATGCTGACTACGAACTGCTTGAAAGTAGTTGGAGTGCTTTTGGGCAAGAAAAATAAAGAAGAAATAGGAGATTGTTATGCCAAGTAGAATCATCGGCGAGGGCAAGTTCAATTTTATAGATTTGTTTGCAGGAGCTGGTGGGCTGTCTGAAGGATTTATTCAAGCAGGTTTTAATCCTATTGCTCATGTTGAAATGAATCCGTTTGCAGCTCAAACACTGGTCACAAGAAGTTCTTATTATTATTTAAAGCAATCTAAGCAGTTGGACATTTATTATCAATACTTGCGTGGCGAAATGACACAAGAAGTGTTTTTTCGGAAGATTCCTAATCACATTAAGAAAACCGTGATATGCGAGACGATGTCGGATACTACTCTCTCAGGCATTTTTGAGACCATAGATGGGATTATGAAAATTCGCAATATGCAAAGCGTGGATGTAGTGATAGGCGGACCACCTTGTCAAGCATATTCACTTGTTGGACGCGCCCAGAGTAGCCACATGGATCATCCAATGTCTGAAGATCCAAGAAATGAGCTTTATAAATTGTATGCGAGATTTTTGAAACGCTATCAGCCTCGAATGTTTGTTTTTGAAAATGTGATGGGTATTTCATCTGCAAATGAGGGGATAACCTTTAAGAATTTGAAAAAATATCTTCGGAGAGTTGGTTATGAGATAGAGTGGCATGAGCAAAATTCTAAGAATTTTGGAGTTTTGCAGAATCGCCGAAGAATGATAATTGTTGGTTGGTTAAAAAACAGCGGGATGGCATATCCGGAGTTTTTGAAAAAGGAAAGCACATTTACTGTGAATGATTTGCTGTCCGATCTTCCCAAATTAAAGCCAGGTCTTGGATCATCCGAATACAGAACTAAAACATGGAGCAAGTGTGTATCTGAGACAGAAGTTAGAACAGTGGATGATGTTCTTACGCTTCATAAGAGCCGTCCTAATAAGGAACGGGATATTGAAATATACAAACGAGCAATAGAGCTATGGAATGATGGACACAAGCGCCTTAATTACAACGACTTACCTGAGGAATTGAAAACGCACAAAAATAGACATTCTTTTGTGGATCGCTTTAAGGTAGTTGAGGGAGATGAGTCTTGTTGTCATACAGTACTTGCACATCTTTCAAAGGATGGACACTATTTTATTCATCCCGATATAGAACAGCACCGTTCCATTACTGTGCGTGAAGCAGCTCGTATTCAGTCGTTCCCTGATAGCTATTATTTTGAAGGACCAAGAACAGCACAATTTGTTCAAGTTGGTAATGCTGTGCCTCCTCTTATGGCAAAAGGAATAGCGTTGGGTATAGCTGAACAATTAGAACACAGACAGGGGTGATTGCGATGGGAGGAAATTTGCTTTTAGAACAATACGGAAGATTCAAAAAAGCAGAATTGGAGGAGTCTCCGTTTCGATGTTTGTTGAACACGAACATTGAGATCAACCCTCACCAGATCAATGCATTTTGCGCTGCAATTCAAGCTTTAAAAACAGGAGGTATTGTCCTTGCTGATGAAGTTGGCCTCGGAAAAACCATAGAAGCGGGTCTTACACTTAAGTATGTTTTGGATTCAGGAGCAAAACATGTTTTGATTGCACTTCCAGCAACCCTTCGTAAACAGTGGGAAGTTGAACTCGAAGAGAAATTCAATCTCCAGACATCAATCTTAGATCGTCTTACCGTGGAGAGCAATTTGAGTTTTTGGAAGGCTTGTTTGGAAAATAGAGATGAGGTTAGGATTGTTATTACTTCCTATGACTATTCATCAAAACTGATGCAACGATTTTCTAATGTTAAGTGGGATTTTATTATCATTGATGAGGCTCATAACCTACGCAATGTGTTTCACGGAACGAAACGAGCAAAACGACTGTATGAGTTTTCCAAAGGCATTCCCAAAATATTGCTTACAGCTACGCCGTTGCAAAATTCTCTTTCTGATCTTCATGGGCTGATTTCCTTTATTGATCCTCGGATTTTTGGAAGCGAGAAGGTCTTTAACAAAAGATTTATTGAGGGACAAGATTATACAGAATTAAAAAGAGAACTGATACCGGTTCTATATCGAACACTTCGACGGGATGTTGGAAAATATATGGATTTCAAAAAGAGGGAATGTAGAACGATTGACTTCGTTCTTTCGCCCGACGAAGTTGAACTGTATATGAGGGTAAATAACTTTCTGAAAAAAGATGTACTATACTCAATCCCTAATGCGAATAAAGGTCTTATTGTATTGGTTATCCGCAAGTTACTTGCATCATCGAGCTATGCTCTGATTGAAACTTTTGAGGTATTGAAGAATAGACTTCAAAAGTTATATGAGGGTACAAAGTCAGCTAACGCCCAAGATGGGTTCGATCTATTCTGGAATTTTGTTGAGGACGAAATTGATGAATCCGGTTTTGAGGAAATAGATGACGAGGATACTCTCTTCCAGAAACAACAGATCCAGGCGGAAATAGACGAGGTTGATGCAATCATCGAGACAGCAAGCCGTATTCAAAGCAACGCAAAGGTTAAAGCTTTAAAAACTGCAATTCATACGGCTTTTGAATATCAAGAAAAGCAGAATATTCCGCAAAAGGTTGTTGTATTTACGGAATCAAAGCGAACTCAAAAATACATTGCCTCTGAATTGCGTAAAGACGGATTCGAGGAAGATGATATTCTGTTGTTTAATGGCGACTTTAATGATGCTATGACAAAAGAAATATACCGTGCATGGCAGGTTAAGAATTTTGGCAAGACAAACTATGGCCGTAGTGTTGAATATAAGCATGCCATTGTCGATTACTTCAAGGAACACTCCAAAATTCTCATCGTAACAGATGCCGGTTCGGAAGGTTTGAACTTACAGTTTTGTAATACTGTTATTAACTACGATCTCCCCTGGAACCCGCAGAAAATTGAGCAGAGGATTGGCCGTTGCCATCGTTACGGGCAGAAATATGATGTTGTTGCTATCAACCTTTTAAACACAGGCAACGAAGCAGATCGCCGGGTTTACGAAATTCTATCCAAGAAGTTTGAACTATTTGATGGCGTATTTGGAGCTTCCGATATTGCTCTTGGTGCATTGGAATCGGGAACAAGTTTTGAAAAAACAATTCTTGAAATTTATCAGAATTGTGGAACAAGGGAGGAATTCAAAAAAGCATTTGACAGATTGGATAGACAGCTTGACGCAAAACGCAACAAGAAAGCTGTTCAACTCCGTTCTATTTTGATGACAGAAAGCGATGCAGCGAAGGGTGCCGCTTTGGAAAAGACAAAAAACGATATTGATCAGTATTTGCAACAAGTCGATTTTTGGACTCAAGTAGCAGAACCGGATGTCGAAGGTAATCTGAACTACTGGAAAATCGATAACTGGGGTGAAAGAACCTTCGGTTCACACGGGACATTGTTTGTTGGTGCATTTTGTAATTCTAACAATGAGATGCTTTTCCCTGTTCTTCTTCTCTGTGATGAACAAGGTCGGTATATTGATTTTACGGAAAACGATATTGTTCAGGCACTTGAAAATGTGAATGATGATGATGTCAGATATTTCAAACCTACTGATGAAGAGTTGGCTTCATACAGGAATATTTATGACACACTGGTTCAAGAAATGTTATCTAAGTATCAGGCATCATCTAAACCGGTGATGGACTATAACAAACGCAAGGTGGAAAACTGGGCTGATATTCAAAGAGAACAGTTGAACATCCAGATCGCGGAGATGAATGCAGAAATTGATGAGTTGTCTGCTGAGGCGACTGCTGCAAAGGATTTTTTGGAGAAGGTTGATATTCGCAAAAAAGTTGATGAGAAGAAGAAACAACTTCAGAAGGTTCAAACATCATTCCATCAGAAAGTCTCTTCCATCCAAGAAGAGGCCGAAAGAGAAATTGCTGAGTTTAATCGGCAATTTGATATACAGCCGATTTTGCTTGTCAATGTCGTGCTAAAGTTCTAATAAATAAGGAGACACAGTAATGGAACACAAGGGAAAACTGGAACTCACCTGGGTCGGAAAATATGATGATAGAGTAATCGAGCCTCGTATTTTGATGGAGGATCGAGAGAAATCATATGGAGACCCTCGAAGTGAAAATATGCTGATTCATGGAGATAATTTAATTGCACTGCAAGCACTTCAGCAGGATTTTTACGGCTCAATTAAGTGTATTTATATTGATCCTCCATATAACACGGGCAGTGCATTTGAACATTATGATGATAACTTGGAACATAGCATATGGCTTGGCTTAATGCGAAAGAGGCTTATTCTTCTCAGGGAATTGCTTAGTGAAGAAGGTACAATCTGGATTCAGATTGATGATGAAGAACAGGCATACTTAAAGGTACTTTGTGATGAAGTGTTTGGACGAGAAAATTTTGTAAATATGATTTCTGTCAACATGAAAAACATTGCAGGCGTTTCAGGTGGTGGAGAGGATAAGCGATTGAAGAAGAACTGCGAGTACATTCTCATCTACGCGAAAGACTATTCTTTGCTGCCCCTTTTTAATGGTCCCTATGTTTACACAGAAATATCCGACTTGGTACAACAATACGCGGAAGAGGGGAAAAGTTGGAAGTATACTTCTGTATTAGTTGAACCAGGTGAAAAGGAGTACTGTGGCTCAACTGTTGACGGTGATGGGAACGAGATTAAGGTATATTTACGGAAAAATCCTGTAATGATGTCTATAAAACAGGTTGCAGCAAGAGATGGTATCACTGAGAAAGAAGCCTATCAGAAATATGGTATTTCCATCTTTCAGACTACAAATGCGCAGAGTTCTATTCGCACAAGGGTTATGGAGTATAGAAACGAAAATAGCATAGCAGAGGACTTAATTTCAATAGAATATGTTCCGCGTACAGGAAAAAACCGTGGAACTGTATATGAGCAGTTTTATAAAGGCGATAAATGTAGATTGTTTGTTTGGCTGAAGGATACATCCGAAGTGATTGATGGCGAATTGTTCAAGAAAGATCTTCAAGGAACTTACTGGGATATGAATGCTTGGATGAAGAATTTAACGAAAGAAGGTTCTGTTGAATTCGGCAATGGAAAGAAACCTGAACAGTTGATTCGGCAGATTTTTGAAATGACAACGAAACCAGGAGATTGGGTTTTGGATTCTTTCTTGGGTTCTGGAACAACAGCTGCTGTGGCTACAAAGATGGCAAGAAAATGGGTTGGGATTGAACTTGGAGATCACGCATACACTCACTGTAAGGTTCGGCTTGATCGGATTGTAAATGGTGAAGATACTGGAGGTATTACAAAAGCAGTAAACTGGGAAGGCGGAAGTGGATATCACTTCTACGAACTTGCTCCAAGCTTGTTAGTTAAAAATAAGCGGTTGCCAATTTATCAGATTAACCCAGAGTACACATTTGAAATGCTTTGTGAGGCGATTTGTAAGATCGAAGGTTTCAAATACAAACCAGATGGTGTGTATCACGGACATTCGTCTGAAAGCCGGTTCATCCATATTACGAAAGAATTTGTGAACGGTGAGTATATTCGCTCTATTGCAACGACCCTCGGTGAGAATCAGTCGCTGTTGATATATAGTACGAAGGTGCAGTCTGATTTGAGATTGCCGGATAACATTGAAGTAAAGCGTATTCCGAAAGATTTACTGGACAAGTGTACATTTGAAAGTGAGGTGCAATAAATGGCTGATATTGTAACAAAAATTGGATACGCCATGAGTCTGCGCAACCCCCAGAAGGAAGCACTTTCCTATCTGGATGCAATCAGTACTCACTGCGATTATAAGAAGGACAGAAAGACAGCGATTGAAGCTGTAGCAACGGAACATTGTGAGAAGCAGCGGAAAATAAAGGTTGATGATAAATTTGATTTTCCATCGTTCTGCTATGCCATGGCAACGGGTATTGGAAAGACTCGTCTGATGGGTGCTTGCATGTATTACCTCTATAAGACCAAGGGGTATCGTCATTTCTTTATTTTGGCACCTGGAAATACGATCTATGAAAAACTGAGGAAAGAGTCGAACCCCAATCACCATAAGTACATTTTCAAGGGATTAGAGGCAGAGATGGGGCGTCCCAAGGTTTATGACGGCGAGAATTATGATTCATATCCGGTTAGATATGAGCAGATGAGTCTTCAGTTTGAAAAAAGCTCTGAGATTGAGCTGTTCATCTTTAATATTGGGAAGATATTTAATAGTAAAACGGACTTACAGTTTAATTTCCATAAATTCAAGGAAACCCTTGGGATGTCCTTTGCTGAAGTATTGTCCAGTTTTGATGACTTGGTAATCTGTATGGATGAAGCACATCGTTACTATGCACCCGCTTCCATGAAGGCAATAAACTTTCTGAAGCCGGTGCTTGGCTTGGAATTTACTGCAACACCAAAATCGACCAATAATGTAATCTACGCTTATGATCTTGCCAGAGGAGCCGTAGAGGGTTATCTGAAAACGCCTGTTGTGATGGGAAGATCCAACATGGCGGGTTATAGTTCCGAGGACATCGAGGAGATGAAAATCCGTGATGGTTTGACGCTTCATGAACATCGTAAAGGTGTCATTCGACAGTTCTGCGGTGATAATGCACTACCATATGTAAAACCCATCGTTTTGATTGCTTGCCGTGACACAAACCATGCTAAAGAAGTTAGGGCATTGATTGATAGTGATAGCTTCTTGGGCGGTAAATATAAAGGGAAAGTTATTGAGATTCATTCCAATATGAAGGGTGATGAATCAGAGGAAAATATTCGACTGCTGCTTTCGATTGAAAACGCACAAAATCCTGTTGAGATTGTCCTGCATGTCTATAAGTTGAAAGAAGGCTGGGATGTTAACAACCTTTTTACCATTATTCCTTTAAATGCAGCAAAGAGTGACATCTTAGCGATGCAAACTATCGGAAGAGGACTTCGTCTGCCATTTGGGCGGGCTACGGGTAATGAGGATATAGATACCCTTGACATTGTTGCTCATGATCATTACCGAGAGTTGGTTGATGAAATTAAAAACAGTGACATTTTTAAATATCGTGACTTGGATAAAACAGTGGTCGAGCCTTCGGATACCGTAGATATAAACAGTCCTGTTGATGATGGTCAGCTGAGTATTTTCGATTTTGCTGTAACCGATGCAGGTGTAAAATCCTTCGTAGAAATCAACACCAACGCTCAAACACAGAAGGAACTGTATGCGGCTTATCTGAAGGCATTTGGAGCTACAAAGAAGAAAGAATCAGATTCTTACGGAAATGAACAGATGACATTGGATCAGCTTTTCGATGTGGAGACTGGTGAACCTGATAAAAAGAATGACGAAACATCGGAGACACTGGAAACAACCTCAACTATCAGCAAAGGAAAGAAGCCCCTTTCAAAGGATGAGTTTGTTCAGAAAATTAAAGAGTACTCTGGTAAAGCAATCTCTGTTCCGAAAATCTTGGTTCAGACGACATCTGAAGTGAAATTCAAGCGGTTTGCAGTCAAGAGAACAATACCGGATTTTGAGGTTGCTATGGCAAAAATCGAAAGATTTGATGCTATAAATCAGCAACTTCTGACTGCTGTTGACGCGCAGATTCTGGAAGTTGATGATGCTCTGAATACACTGGCTTGTATGCTTCTTGACTCTATTAGCGAACTGTCCTATGAAGATGCGGATTTTATCATTGATGTGGTAGAGCAGTATCTTGCTCAAATTGAAGGCGATGAAGAGGATAAACGGAAAATAGTTCGTCGTTATGCCTCTTTGATTGTATCTGATATTAGAAAACAGATTTTTGAACACACAGAACGGAAGACGGAGGACATCCACATTGTTCAGAAGGACTTGATTCTGTTCCGCAAGTTTGTCAAGAATGTTAAAAAGGATGGTCGTGTTCGTTTTGACAAGCCTTTTACCGATAAGTCGAACATCAAGAAATATTTGTTCACAGGGTACAAAAAAGCCTACTACACAGAAAATGCTTTTGACAGTGATACTGAACGCTTGTTTTCTATCATTCTTGAAGAAGATCCAGATGTAATCCGCTGGATTAAACCGCCGTTGAATCAGTTGGGACTTTTCTGGCAAGCTGGTCAACAGTACAATCCTGACTTCTTAGTAGAAACAACGAACGGTAAATTTATGGTAGAGGTAAAGGCTTCTAACGAAGTGACGGCAGATGATGTGGTTGCGAAAGCTCGCGAAGGAATCAAATGGTGCCACTTTGCGTCTACGGCTGATCCGGACCACAAAGTGTGGGAGTATCGTTTGATTTCTGATGACAACATTAAACTTGGTAACACCTGCAAGTACACTTTGGGTACAGCTCATAGGGTCGAGGAGGGATAAAAAATGCCTGATAGATTTAAGTATTCAGAAGTGCGGCAAAAGATTATCAATGCACTCAGAACTGATTTGATGGGGCCGCAATCCGAGAATGAGATATTGGACGAAAACCCCAAAAGCTCATATATCATCGGAATGCTTGCTTCTCAGACCGAAGAAAAAGAAGCTTCCACTGCTGGAGAGCAAGAGGTGGATTCTGATATCGCTTATGGGGATTCTGAGGATTATACCGCCGGCGAGGATGATGATAATGAACCCATAATGACCACCAGCTTCAAGTTGCCAACTTCAATCGGCATAAGCTTCTATATTGCTTCCTCTACGAAAACAATCAATATTGATGTAAAATGGGGAGACTATGTTCGTTCGGTTGAGAAGCGAGTTGGAAAAGATGGCAAAGAGTATAACCATGCCAGTTATACCCGACAGCCAATGTCATCCACAATCGTTGTCGATTTCGATTCGTTTGAAAAAAATACCGAATTACGCCTTCAGGAAGATTCAAATGTAATCGTCCATATTTCCAGAATTCCTTTGAAAACGGGATATTCCTTGGTAACAGCTTATGTTATGAATAGACGGAAAAACTCTGAAAATGAAGTTGAATCAATGATGTTCCAAGTTGAACTTAAAGCATACTCTGAAAATGAAGATAGAGTATTCTTTGCAGAGAATATTTGCCGTGATGTACTTGCAGAAGATGAGTTCTATTTTGAACAGCGTCCCATTTTAGGCCGTGGCAGGAATTGTGCTGCAACATGGAATGATGCGGTAGAAGGCAGAACCTCTTGGGTAAAATCGGATTTTATCCCAGAATATGAGTTCCCTGGCGTAAGTGCTGCTTTGAAGGGGTTTGATAAGTTCTTTTTCTCAATGCGGTTCATGTCCAATCCAAAAAATAAAGCAGGTATCTTTGAGCGATTAAATGTCTTAGCTGATTCTTATGGAAAATGGATTCATGAAAAACTAATTTCAGATGATAAAATGTCCAATGCTGAGTTCAAAGAAAAAATTGGCGATAAAGTAATTTCCAATTGTAGCAAAGCGTTGGATAGAATCCGTGAAGGAATTGCAGTGATTACGAATGATGAAGTTGCTTTTGATGCATTTTGCTTTATGAACCGCTCTATGTTACTTCAGCGAAATATTATGAGCTATTCTAAAAAGCATGGCGCTGGTATAGAGTGCAACTTTAGAGATTTTGTAGACCCAAGAAAGCCTGATACAGATTTTGGATGGAGACCATTCCAGATTGCTTTCATACTGATGAATTTGAGTGGAATTGTTAACCCGGAACATAAAGACCGGGATATAGTCGATTTGTTGTATTTTCCGACTGGCGGCGGTAAAACTGAGGCATATTTGGGCTTGATGGCGTTTGTGATTGCTAATCGCAGATTGCGTACCTCTGATGCATCTGAGTATAACGCTGATGGTGGAGTTACCGCAATACTCCGCTATACGCTGCGCCTTTTGACAACACAGCAGAGAGATCGAATTACAAAAATGGTTGTTGCCGCTGAACTTATCCGCCAAAAAACATATCCTAAGTATGGAAAGGAACCTATTAGTATTGGCTTCTGGGTAGGTGGCGGCGTAACACCTAATAAATTTGATGAACTGGTAGAAAAAGCGGATAAGCTAGGCGAAGCAAAAAGAAAACGAAATCTGCTTTACAAGCAGCTGCTGACTTGCCCATTTTGCGGAAAACCTCTTACGGAAGATGAGTTTTATATTGATCCTGATAGAAAATCTGTTGCTATTTATTGTGCAGATAGAAATTGCATGTTTTATAAGTACAAACAGAATCGCATTCGGATTCCAGTGTATCTTGTTGACGAGGAAATTTATGCAAAATGTCCGACAATTATTTTGTCTACTGTTGATAAATTTGCCCGCCTTCCTTGGGATGTTAAGACAAATGCGTTGTTTGGAAGAGTTGATAGGGTTTGCAGCCGTGATGGGTATGTTGCCATTGGTGAAGAGCACAAACGACACAATATGACGCAAGAGCTTCCAACTTCAACATTAACTCCGATTCGACCGTTTCTTCCACCTGAGCTAATCATTCAAGATGAGCTTCATTTGATTACTGGGCCTCTTGGAACGGTTTATGGTGCATACGAAACCATTATTGAGGATATGTGTATTTATGGCGATAAGAGGATTAAGCCGAAGTATGTGGTTTCAACTGCCACCATTAAAAACGCATCGGAGCAGACAAGGTGCCTTTATGCACGAAAATCAACTGCACAGTTTCCTCCTAACGGGTTTGAAATTGGTGACAGTTTCTTCATCAATGAAATATCCACTAAAGATGACCCATTCCGAAAGTATGTTGGAGTCTGCGCACCAGGTCAATCTGTAAAGACTACACTGTTAAGAATGTATGCAATCATTCTTCAAACTTCTTATCAACTTGCTCAGCAGGATGAATACAAGGATGTGATTGATCCGTATTATTCCTTGGTGGGATATTACAACAGTATTCGAGAACTTGGCGGTGCAGTACGCTTGTTACAAGACGACATTCCGAAACGAATCTATCGAATTAAAACGAAATACAATATGGATAAGGTTCGTTATCTAAACAAGAAGGTGGAGATAACTTCCAGAATGTCTTCTTACGAGATCCCGAATAAATTAAGACAGTTGGAGGCTACTTGTGATTCAAAGGATTGTCTCGATACAGCCGTTGCAACCAATATGATAGCGGTAGGTATGGATGTTGACCGCCTTGGGCTAATGGTTGTAACCGGACAGCCAAAGCAAAATTCTGAATATATTCAAGCAACAAGCCGAATTGGTCGTGCTTTTCCAGGACTTGTTTTTACGCTTTATAACCCATATCGTCCACGCGACTTGTCACATTATGAGAATTTTACGGGTTATCATTCGCAGCTATATAGGTTTGTTGAAGGTACAACAGCAACTCCGTTCTCTGCGCGAGCAAGAGACCGTGTAATGCATGCTCTTATAATTTCTGCGATTCGGTTAAAATATCCAGAAATGGCATCTAATGAAAGAGCAGCTGATATTGCAGCTCTTTCTGATATACAAATGTCCGAGATAAAGGCTTTAATCCTTGACCGGCTTAATATAGTTAAACCAGAAGTAAGACTGGATGCGGAGAATGAAATTGACCAGTTTATTGATTGGTGGAAGATGCTGGCAGCACAAGGCAAGCCTTTACGGTACTATGTTTATGGAACTGATAAATATAACCGCCTTATGAATTATTATGGACAGTCATGTAAGGATACTGAGAAGGCTACACTAAGCTCTATGCGTGAAGTGGAAAACGCGGCAAATATGTTCTATTACACGGAGGAGTAAGATGGCAGGATACGATAACAATAAATTGGGCGAACTGCGTCCTAACCAAATTATTACAACATTCGGCCCAGGTGCGATTGTTGATGCTGTCAAGGATTCGGTAACGGTACTTGATATTAACTATTGGAAAGAAAAGGGCAAGAAAATTATTGACGGAAGGTTGGCTTCCTATCTTGGCGTTGATTGCTTTTATATGCCTCGTACTTCATATTCTGGAGATGTGCCGGTGATTTCTTTTCCTACCATTCATGTGTGTTCAAATTTGAAGTGTGGTCGTCTTTTCGATGCACGGGATAATTTTGACCTAGAAAGGTATTTGAGATTCGGCGTTACTTGCCCGGATTGTCACAAACCTGCATACCCGTCTCGATTTATTACTATATGCGAAAATGGACACATGGATGATTTTCCATGGAGTTGGTGGGTTCATCGTGGTATGACCAACTGCAAGGGAAAGCTAAAAATGTACTCGACAGGAAATACTTCAACGCTTGCGGATATGTGGATTGAGTGTGAACTGTGTGGTGCTAAAAGAAGTATGAGTGGAGCTACGCAAGAAGATAACTTTAGCGGATTGCGCTGTTCAGGGCATCATCCTTTCCGTCCGAGGTCAAGAAATGAAAGATGCGATAAAAAGGTTATTCCATCACAGAGAGGTGCATCTAATGTCTATTTTTCTGTAAGTAGGAGTGCTATTTCTATTCCGCCGTGGGTTAATCCTTTATATAATTTAATCGATGAACATCTTCATGATATTGAACTTTTGAAAGATGTAATGGGAGATGATGGCGTAACTGCCGCATATAACAAGTATTTTGCTGACAATTATACGCGCACGGAGTTTGATGAAGCCTTAACTCGTAGATTGAGTAATATTACAGAGTTCAAAGAAATTAAGCAGATGGAATATGATGCTATCACTCATCATAATGATCCTGCGTATGCTTCTAATAAAAAACACTTCAAAGCGGAGGAGGACAGCTTGCCAACATATCTGAAGCCTTATTTTAGTAGGGTTATCAGAATAACTCGCCTTCGTGAAGTGAAAGTATTGCTTGGATTTACTCGCGTAGATGCGCCTGATCCGGATGCAGATGTCCAGGCTAATGTTGTTTATCTTAATAAAGGAAAGAGTGAAAAATGGTTGCCGGCGGCTGAGGTCAATGGCGAAGGTGTTTTCATCGAGTTTAATAAGGAGACATTAGAGAAGTGGCTTGCTATTCCGTCAGTAAAGGCACTTTCACGGAGATACGAAGAGTGCTATGAGGAGTTCTGCAATGCTAAAGGCTGGACATTAAATGTAAAGAGAAATGCAATCTATGTTTTAATGCATACTTTCGCACATTTGTTAATTAAGCAAATGTCGATGGCATCTGGATATTCATCTTCGGCAATACGAGAAAGAATTTATTTTAGTGAAAAAATGACCGGCATTCTCTTGTATACAGGTAGTGCAGACAAGGAAGGGTCATTGGGAGGTTTAGTGGAACTTGGTAACATTGGTAAATTAGTTCCTTTGATGAAAGATGTATTCCAAGAGGCGCTTCTCTGTACCAATGATCCGGAATGTATGAGCAACGCTCCGGCTGGAAATAACCTTAACGGAGCAGCCTGCCATTCCTGTTGTATGATATCCGAAACAGCTTGTGAAAATGGAAACCGTATGCTTGATCGTGGCTTAGTAGTCCCTATTGCATGTCGCGAACGAGAGTCGTATTTCAGAGAGTTGGTGTGCGAGTTATGTCAACTGGAAATGTGAATTTAGATATTTTACTTGGACAAATTGAAGCGGATAGAATCGGGAATACAAAACAATCCATCGCACAAATAATGAACCGATACCCTTCGTTGTCGCAGGAACAGGCAGAAGAGATTTATCAATTAGTTACGGCGGCTTCTGCCGAAGAAAAAACTATAACTGCTACATTAGTGGCTACGGTACCTCCGTCTTTTTCTGTTAGAGCAAAATCCACTAAGAATACTGTTGAAGGGATGATCCGAGGGGCAAAACGATATGTTTTGATTACAGGATATTCACTGTCTGGATACTTTGCGGATCTTGTTGATGTTCTTATTGAGAAAAGCCAAAAGGGTATTTATGTAAAATTGAGAACCAAAAAGGGTTTGACAAACTTTGTCGGTATAAAGGAAGATTTTTGCACATATACAATTTTGTGGGAAGTAAGGATTCTATGGCTGCTTTACACGCAAAGGTAATTTCAGTTGATGAGCAACAAACATTGATTACATCTGCAAATTTATCTTATCACGGACAAGAAGGAAATATTGAGCTTGGTACACTGGTAGATTCAAGAAAAATTGCTAGGCAAGTTGACGATATTTTTACTCATCTGGTTTTTACTAAGGTTGTGAAGGAAATATAGCAACCAGTTTCAGATGACGATACCACCGCATAGGTATTTCGATACTTGAGCGGTGGTATTATCTTTTGTTGAAAAAGAATGGAGGAAGTATCATAAACTTATCACGGCCAAGTGATAAAATTATAAAGTAGTCTCATTAAGCAATACCCATAATAAAGCATGCGTAATCAGGCAGTACACAAGGAGTGCCATCGGAGTTAAGATTTTGTCAGAAATCGCACAGGAAATAAAGTTTTGTGACTGAGATGGATTAATTGAAGCCACAGCTTTAGAAATAAATTGTTAATATTCAGCGTGTGTTTGTCAGTATTTTAACATATGAGGCATATCCGAAAAGGGATTTACTTTAAGGCAAACAAAAAAGTGTGAGAATCGGAATCGCAATATTGCTTGACTTATTTTTGTTATGCCGCATTCATGCGAAAAAATGGATAAAGTTACATAAGAAAAGAAAGTACTCAGCAAAAAAATATAAAAAAGAAGTGAGGACATATAGTAGTATATATGGAAAGAGAAAAAAATAGATGTCGCGTGTGGTATGAGGGCGATCCGATACTGGAGGAATATCACGACAATGAGTGATGCAAAGTAAATCATGATGACAATTTTCAATTTGAGATGCTTTGTCTTGAAGGAGTAAGTGTAGGTTTATCGTGGAAAACAATTTTGCATAAGAGAGCAAATTATCGTGCTGCATTCCATGATTTTCAAATCGATGCATGCAGTGAAATGACAGATAAGGAACTTGAGAATCTTATGCTGAATCCAGGAATCATACGCAATCGCAGTAAGATATTCAGTGTGCGCAAGAATGC
>OBYZ01000769.1_pt1 | contig 21853 bp, 15 predicted proteins | sample 1501501 | NCBI WGS metagenome assembly OBYZ01 (sample SAMEA2580213, study PRJEB22360) | human gut metagenome | biome: human gut; feature: human-associated habitat; material: faeces | place: Denmark | collected 2008/2010
GAAAGAAGGGAAATGGGTGGAATTAGTAAGTGTAGTAATTCCTTGTTATAATCAAGGAAAATATATAGAAGAATGTATAGAAAGTGTAAAAAATCAAACATATAAAAATATTGAAATTGTGATAGTAAATGACGGTTCTACGGATGACGAAACGAATTTTACTTTAAAGAAAATACAACAAAAAAACACATGTAAAATAATAAATATAAAAAATGGAGGACTTGCTAATGCAAGAAATATTGGAATAAAAAATAGTAGTGGAAGATACATCCTTCCACTTGATTCTGATGATAAAATAGGAGAAAATTATGTTGAAAAGTGTGTTGATGCTTTGGAAAAAGGTAAGGGAGATATAATTTATTGTTTATGTAGAAGATTTGGAGAAACTAATAAATTATTGTATCTAAAAGAGTTCTCAATAAAAACAATACTTCAGACTAATGTAGTTTTTTGTTCTGCTATGTTTAAAAGAGAGGATTATAATAAAACTAATGGTTATAATTCAAATATGGTATATGGTTTTGAAGATTGGGATTTTTGGCTTAGTATGATAGAAAATAATAAAACATTTTATAGAATAAATAAAGTAATGTTTTTCTATAGAATAAAAGCAAATTCTATGTATAGCAATTTACAAGGGAAAAAAGAAAACTATAATAAATCTGTTTTACAAATACAACAAAATCATCTTGAATTGTATTCAAAATATAAAGATATTTTAAATAAGGAAAGTAAAGGATTAGGTTTAATAAAAAGAAAGGTAGAAACTATATTTGAAATTGGTAAAATGATTTTATTAGCATATATTTAATTGATTTAGGAGAAAAAATGTATAAAATAAGTTTTATAGTTATAGTTTATAACTTAAAAGAATATATAAAAAGATGTATAAAAAGTATACAAAATCAGACATTAAAAGAGATAGAAATAATAATAGTTGATAATGGCTCAAGTGATGGAACAGATAAAATAATAAAAGAAATTGCAAGTACTGATACTCGAGTAAAGATAGAAAGTTTTGAAGAAAATAGAAGTCAAAATGAAGCAAGAAAAAAAGGATATTTAAGTTCTACAGGAGAATTTATTGCATTTATAGATGGAGACGATTATATAGATAATTACTTTGCAGAAAAATTATTTTCTATTGCAAAATATGAGCACTATGATATTGTTTGTTGTAATTATTATATGACATATAATAATGAAAGCAAAAATTATGTGCATTCTGATAATATATATGAAGATATAAATGAATATAAATTTTTAGAATTACTTTTAGAACAAAAAATTACACATAGTTTATGGAATAAATTGTTTAAAAGAAAAATTATAGAAGAGACAATAAATCAGAACATATGCAAAGCAAAAGTGGGTGAAGATTTAGCTTATAATATTTTAATAGCGCTTTCAAAGCCTAAAGTAAAAATGATAAAAGAAGCTTATTACTACTATTATCAAAGAAATAATAGTATTATGAGAAAAGTAAACATTAATATACTTGACATAGATGTATCATTAAAATATATAGAAAATATTTTAAAAAAAGAAGGTCTTTATGAAAAGTATGGAATAGATATAGAATATTTATGGTTTACCTTATGTTATCTTTCAAAAATTATATTTTTTGAGTTAAAACCCAATATTAAATATCAAAAAAAATTTTATATTAAATGGAAAGCTAAAAAAATAGATATTACTAAAAATAACTTATGCATGGAATATATGAATAAATTTAATAAAAATACAAAGTTTATAAAGAAGATGTTTGATATAAACTTTTATTTAGGAATGTGCATTTTAAATATAAGATATATATTGAAGAAGGTTTAATAAAATGGAAGAATTAATAAGTGTAATTGTACCAATTTATAATGTAGAAAAATATTTAAACAAATGTATAGAGAGTATAATAAATCAAAGTTATTCTAATTTAGAAATAATATTGGTAGATGATGGTTCAAAAGATAGCTCAGGTATAATGTGTGATAGTTATATATTAAAGGATAAAAGAATAAAAGTTATTCATAAAGAAAATGGAGGACTATCTGATGCAAGAAATGTAGGAATAGATAAAGCAAAGGGTGAATATATAGTATTTATTGATAGTGATGATTGGATAGATGAAAAAATGATTGAAATACTGTATAATATTATAAAAAAAAATAATTCAGATATTTCAATTTGTGATTACTTTTTAGCTTATAATGAAGAAATACAGACTCAAAAAGAAGATATTGAAATTATTAATTTATCTAATATTGAAGCTTTGAAAAAAATATATGACAAAGATTTAGGAGTGTGTATGATAGTTGCATGGAACAAACTCTATAAAAGAAATTTGTTTAAAGATGATATAAGATACCCTTATGGAAAAATTCATGAGGATGAATTTACTACTTATAAATTATTGTATAAAGCAGAAAAAATATCATATACAAAACAAAAAATGTATTACTACAGGCAAAGAGAAAATAGTATAACATCATCATTTAATAAAAAGAGATTAGATTGTTTAGAAGCATTTGATGAAAGAGTAAAATATATGAAATATATAGTTAAGAATGAATCTTTATATAAAAAAACACTTAAAGAATACTATGAACTTATAATAGTAATGTATTTTAAATATGAAAAGTTTTATAGTAATGACAAAAGAACATTAAAAACATTAAAAAAGAAAGCTTTAAAAATATTTAAGGAGAATAAAAATTCATTTCAATGGACAATAAAGCAAAAGATAATATTTGGAAGCTTTGTTATTAATCCTAAAATATTTAGAATTATAGAGAAAATAAGTGAGAAAAAGAGAAGGCTAAAAGATGAATTATAAAAAATGTTTGCAAAGGAATGACAAAATATAATGAAAAAAATTTGTTTTATATCCCCAGGAATATTACCAGTTCCAAATACTTTAGGAGGAGCAATAGAAACATTGTTAACTAATATTATTACTGAAAATGAATATTATAATAAAGCAAATATAACAATAATATCTTCATATGAAAATGGTGCATATAAAATAAGTAAAAGTTATAAAAATACTTCAATTAAATATATAAAAAGTTCAAAACTTGAAATAAAATTATATAATTTATTGTATAGGCTTATAAGAAAAGTATTTAAAAAAAAGCTAAATTTCTCCTCTTTATATTATTTGAAATCATATAGAATTTTAAAAAAATACAATTATGATTACATTGTTGTTGAAGGTGGAGATTACTTAGAGTTAAAAAAAATAGTGGACTATTTTGGAAAAAAGAATATTTATCTTCATATACATCATCAATTAATTCCAAATATTGAGTTAGATGCAATATTTGATAATATTATTGGAACAAGTAACTTTGTTAATAAAGAATGGGAAAGAAACTCTTCAAATAAAAATTTACATAAATATGTAGTATATAATTGTGTTAATGAAAATTACTTTAATAAAAAAATATCTAATAATGAAAGAAGAACTATTAGAGAAAAGTTAGGATTTGAAAAGGATGATTTTATTGTTATTTATTGTGGAAGGATAATAAAAGAAAAAGGGGTAAAAGAATTAGTACAAGCAGTTAATTTAATAGAAAATAAAAAAATAAAATTATTAATAGTTGGAAGTATTAATTTTGCACTTGAATGTACAGATGAATATTTAAGAAGCATTGAATCTTTTGTAAAAAAATCTGATAATAAAATAAAATTTACTGGATATATAGCAAATGAAGAAGTTTTTAAATACTATCAAACAGCAGATGTACAAGTGATACCATCTATATGTGAAGAAGCAGCAGGTCTTGTTTCAATTGAAGGAATGCTCTCAGGTCTTCCATTGATAGTTACAAAGTCTGGAGGGCTAAATGAATATGTTTCAGATGAGTGTTCAATTAAAATATCTAAGGAAAAAAATTTAGTAGTTCATATTAAAGAAGCAATTGAAAAATTATATAATGATAAAAATATGTATAATAATATGAAACTAGCGGGACTCAAAAGAAGTAATTATTTTAAAATGAATAAATATTATGAAGATATATTAAATATATTTTTAGGAGAAGAGGATGAAAAAAAATAAGCAGTTATTAGTAAACATGATAGCTAGCCTTGCTACGTTGGCTATAAATTTAATAATTGGGTTTTGTTTTACACCAATTGTAGTAAATAAAGCTGGAGGAGAAGCATATGGATTTGTAAGTTTATCAAATTCTATGATTAATTATATAACAATTTTCACAATAGCACTTAATTCAGTAGCAGGAAGATTTATTACAATAAAAATTCATCAAAATAAAATAAAAGAGGCCAATGAGTATTTTACATCAGTCTTAGTTGCTAATATTATAATTTCATTAATATTAATTACTTTTGGAGTACCAATAATAATGTTTTTAGATAAAATTATTAATATACCAGTTTATTTGGTAAAAAGTACAAAAATTTTGTTTTTTTTAGTACTATTTAATTTTATAATAAGCATATTAGGTACAGTTTTTACAGTGGCAACCTTTATAACTAATAAATTATATTTGAGTAATATAATTAATGTTATATGTTCTTTAGTTAGAATAGCTATATTGTATCTTTCATTTAAATATATATCTACGAATATAATATTTTTTGGAGTTTCTTCATTTGTATCTTCAATTGTAGCAATTATTTTTAATATTTATCTTACTTTGAAGCTCATACCAAATATAAAAATTAATAAGAAATTCTTTAATGTAAAGAAAATAGTAGAACTTGTTAGTTCTGGAATTTGGAATTCAATCACAAAAATAGCTCAGGTATTGTCAGATGGATTAGATTTATTAGTAACAAATCTATGGGTAAGTACCTATGCAATGGGACAACTTTCATTAGCAAAAATTGTTTCAAGCTATATGTCAATGTTAATTTCTAATATAATATCATTATTTTCTCCACAGCTTACAAAATATTATGCTAAGGGAGATATAAATAGTTTAGTTAAGGAATTAAAATTAAGTATGAAAATATCATCATTTTTTTCTAATATTCCATTTTGTTTCGTTATGGTTTATAGTGGGATATTTTTTGAATTATGGGTTCCCTCACAAAATTCTCATGTTTTGCATGTATTAACTATACTTAGTGTACAAGCGGTTATAGTTTCAGGTGCAATAACAGCACTTAATAATGTCTTTGTTATAACAAATAATTTAAAGGTAAATTCAATATTTTGGATAATAATAAGTTTTATTGATGTTGGTCTAGTTGCATTTCTTCTTAAATTTACTAATTTAGGAGTATATGCAGTAGCAGGAGTAAGTACATTTGTAGGGATAATAGCTAATCTCATATTTGTGCCATTATATGCTTGTCATTGTTTAAAAGTAAAATGGAATACATTCTATGGACAAATTTTGAGATATACAACAACAACAATATTAATTCTGTTTATAGTATATATTTTTAATAAAATAACAAATTTCCCGGTAAAATGGATATGGCTATTTGTTGATGGAATTATATCTTGTATAATTAGCATTACGATTAATTATTTTATATTATTAGATAGTAATGAAAGATTATATTTATTTAATATTATAAAAAGAAAGTTTTTTAGGAGGAAAATATAAATTGAAGATTACACTTATAAGTGCCTTTTTTGATATTGGAAGAGCAAATTTTACTAATACAGAGTATACTCGTACAAATGAAAAATATTTTGAATATTTTAAATTTTGGGCAAGAATGAAAAATGATTTAGTTGTTTATACAGATTCTAATAGCTCAAAATATGTAAGAGATATAAGAAATAGTTTTGGGTTAAAAGACAAAACAACAATTATTGAAATTAACAATATATATTCTATACTACCAAACATCTATGAGAAAATGTGTAACGTATCTCAAAGTGAAGAATTCAAAATGTTTAGATATTATGAAAATGCTATGTCTAATAGAGCATCTTATGATTATGTGATGCTTTTAAAGTATTGGTGTATGAATGATTCTGTGGAAAGAGGATTAGCTGATGATATGTTAGCATGGATGGATTTTGGATTTAATCATGGGGGAAAGTGTTATACTAATGCAGAAGATTTTAATTTTGAGTGGAATTACAATTTTAATAGAAAAATTCAATTATTCTCTTTAAAACCAGTAGATAATATATCACCAATTATGACACTACAATATTTATCAGATTCTATAATGGGCTCTCCAGTAATAGTTCCAAAGGAAAAGTGTAAAGACTTGTGGAATGAAGTATTAAGTGCAATGGAAGCCTTATTGAAACTAGAATGTATAGATGATGACCAACAATTATTATTGATGACATATAAATATAATCCTGAACTATTTGAATTACATATAAGTGACTGGTTTATGCCATTAAAAGAATATGGAGGAGAGCACTTAACAATAAAAGAAAAAGAGCATGTGGTAGAAAGAAAATATAGTATTTATAAAAAAATATTTAATAAATTAAAAGCAAGATTTACAAAAAGCTCTAATAAAATTTTTTCAGAAAGAATTTATAAAATATCACAAAGGTATCATTAAAGTGGGGTAAAAGTAATGAAAATAGGAATTTTAACATTTCATAATGCACATAATTATGGGGCAGTATTACAAGCATATGCATTAAAAACTTTAATTAAAGATATGGGATATGATGTAAAAATAATTAATTATAGAAATGAAGCTTTAAAGAAAGTATATTCTCCAAAGCTAAAGATGAATATAGCAAAAAGAGATTTGATATTTCCTACAAGATGGAAAAATTTAATTAAACAAAAAATGCAGAATAAATTTGCACAAGACGAATGGAGTAAGCAATATTTAGCTTTTAGCAAATTTATAAACAGTGTTTTATTAGATGGAGATACCTTAGAAGTTACCCAAACGGATCTAGAGAAAGAAACTTTTGATTATTTAATATGTGGAAGTGACCAAATATGGAATACATGGATTACTAATGGATTAGATAAGGTATATTTTTTAGATTTTAAAACAAATGCAAAAAAAATTTCTTATGCTGCTAGTATGCCATGTGAACTAGTGAATAAAGATAAAAGTGAAACTAAATATTTAAAAGATAATATTTCTAAGTTTGATTATGTATCTGTACGTGAAGAAGAGTTAGCTAAAAAACTATCAAAGATATGCAAACGAAGTATAGAGGTAACTTTAGACCCATCATTGTTACTTGATTCTGAAGATTATGAGAAAATAGAATTAAAAACTGTATTTAATAAAAAATATATTTTTGTTTATTTAGTTAGTGAAGACGATAAGGTTTTAGAGATTGCTGATAAAATAGGAAAAAAAATGAACTTAGAAGTAATAGAACTTCATTATTATCTACAAAAAAGATTAAAAGGTCATAATCAAATTGCAGATATTGGGCCTTCAGAATTTTTAACATATATAAAAAATTCTGAATTTGTGTTAACAAATTCATTTCATGGAACTGTTTTTTCAATATTATATAAAAAAAATTTCTATAGTATATATAGTAGAGATTCAAGAAAGGATAATTTATTAAATATGCTAAACTTAAATTCAAGGCATATATATTCACTAGAAAACATTAACTTAAGTGATGATATTGATTATAATAAAGTATATCTTGAACTTAATAAATGTAGAAAAAACTCAATTGATTTTTTGAAAAAATCACTAAAATAAAAATTTTGGGAAGATGGAGATAATTTATGGATAAAATTGAAAATAATAAATGTTGTGCATGTTCAGCTTGCTACTCAATATGTCCTACAAATGCAATATCTATGAATATTGATGAAAAGGGTTTTAAAAGACCTGTTATAGATAAAAATAAGTGCATAAATTGTGGACTTTGTGAAAAAACATGTGCTTTTAATAATAAAATATTAATAAAACTTAATAATCAACAAGTGTATGCTATAAAGGTTAAAGATGAGAAAAAGAGAAAACAAAGTCAATCTGGTGGTGCATTTTCTATAATAGCAGAGAAGTTTTTAAAAAAATCCTCATTAGTATATGGTGTTACATTAAAAGAGGATTTTAATGCAGAGTATATAGGTATAGATTCTGTTAAAGATTTACATAAGTTAAAGGGCTCAAAATATGTACAAGCACAAATTAATGATGTATATAAAGATGTTTTGAAAAATTTACAGCAAAATAAAATTGTATTTTTCAGTGGTACTCCATGCCATATAGATGGATTATTAAAATATTTAAAAATAAACAATGTGAGTGTAGATAATTTATATACATGTGATATAGTATGTCATGGAACTCCTAGTCCCCAAATATTTAAGAATTACATTAAATTTCAAGAAAAAGAATATAAATCTCAGATACAAAAATTTAATTTTAGAGATAAATTATTTGGATGGCATTCCCATATAGAAACTATAAAATTAAAAAAAAGAATAAGTATTGTATCATCTGAAAACTATGTTAATATTTTTTATAGCCATTTATGTTTAAGAAATGAATGTTATAATTGTCCATATGCTTCAACAAATAGAGTATCAGATATTACAATTGGAGACTATTGGGGAATAGAAAAGATACATCCTAATTTTGATGATAATAAAGGAATTTCATTAGTTATATTAAATAATGAAAAAGGGAAAAAAATTTTTCAATATAAAAAATGATATTCTATATATAGAAACATCATTAAAAGATTGTATTCAACCTAATTTACAACATCCTACAAAACGTCCTAGAGAATATTATGATTTCTGGAATGATTATAGGAATTATAATTTTGAGTACATTATAAAAAAATATTGTAATTATAATGATAAAGAAAATCATTTAATAAATCATTATTTTTTATTAAAATATAAAGATATATTGAAGATATATATGAAAGAAATGATTAATAAATTAAAAAACTTTAAATGCTTTTATTAAGACTATTTTAAAGTTATATAATAATATTAAATAAACAATTAATTGAAATTTTCAAATAATTAAGAATAAGTTCATAAGGTTAAAATTTTCATAAAAATCCCTTGAAAAATTATTGAAAAATGTTAAAATATATATGTCAAGAGAAAGTCTACAAGACATATAGAAAATAATGTTAACTGATATAAGGGAGGATTTTTATGATTAACACTTATAGATGTATAATAAAAAGAGAATGGGGAAATTATTTTATAGGACAAGATTACAATGGAAATAAGTATAAAATAGAAAAAAATAAGAACCTTAATTGTAAGGTTGGAAATGATATTTATTTTTATGCATTAAAGAAGCATGGTCTTTTATCAACTATTTTAATACCTGTTTCAGATGAAGAAGCTGGGGTTAGAGTTAGATAGTTTTAAAAAGATTTTTATGAAACCTAAAATTTTAGTAGTATTACAAAAAAGAATTATAGAATTAGTTTTAGCATTAAAAATTGTATAATTTATGGAAGTTAGGGGCGTCTGAAAGGACGTTTTTTTATTTGAAAACGTAATCAAAGTTTAAATATATTGCATTATTATATTGTTGTGTTAAAATACCAATGAAAATAAATTGTTGGGAGAAAAAAGTCAATGAAGTTTAATAAATTTAACTTAAGTGAGGATATTTTAAAGTCACTTAAAGATTTAGATTATATAAATGCAACTAAGGTTCAAGAAAGGGTTATTCCTGAAATGCTTTTAAATAAAGACATTATAGCAAAGGCTCAAACTGGAACTGGAAAAACAGCTGCTTTTGTTATTCCTTTATGTGAAAGAGTAAAATGGGAAGAAAATGACCCTCAAGTACTTATTTTAACTCCAACTAGGGAACTTGCTATGCAAATTGGTGAAGATGTTAAAAATATAGGTAGGTTTAAAAGGATTAAAGGTGTATGTATTTATGGAAAGGCACCTTTTAAGGAGCAGGAAAAATCTCTTAAAGGAAAAACTCATATTGTTATAGGAACTCCAGGAAGGGTTTTAGACCATATAGATAGGGGGACTTTTAATACAAAAAATCTTAAATATTTAGTTATAGATGAAGCAGATGAAATGCTTAATATGGGGTTTATTGGGCAAGTTGAAGGGGTTTTTAGAAGAATTCCTAAAAAAAGAATCACTAGTGTATTTTCTGCTACTCTTCCAATTGAAATAAGAAATTTATGTTCAAAATATATGAAAAGACCTGTAAATATAGAAATAGAAAAGGAAAATCTTATTACAGATAGAATAGAGCATTTATTTTATAAAGTTAAAGGAGAAGAAAAGCTTGATTATCTTGTTAAGCTTTTAAAAAAAGAGCTTCCAGAAACAGCAGTAGTTTTTTGCAGAACAAAGGAGAATGTAGATTTAGCCTTTGAAAGATTAAAAAAGGAAGGCTATTCTGTTAATAAAATTCATGGTGGAATGCTTCAAAAAGATAGAACTTTTACTATGGAGAGTTTTAAAAGGGGAGAATTTAGAATTTTAGTAGCTACAGATGTTGCTTCAAGGGGAATTGATGTAGAAGGTATAACCCATGTAATAAATTTAGATATACCAGTAGAAAAGGAAGCTTATGTTCATAGAATAGGAAGAACAGGAAGGAATAAAGAAAAAGGAAAGGCTATTTCTTTTGTAACCTTTTATGAAGATAAATATTTAGAAGAAATAGAAAGTTATACAGGTTTTAAAATTCCTGAAGGAAATATAAATAGCCTTAATAAAATAGAGGGTCTTTCAGATGAAATATTAAAAAAGGCACCTAAAAGAAAAAAAGATAAGGCTTTAAAGATAAATAAGGAAATAACAAAATTATATTTTAATGGTGGAAAAAAGAAAAAGCTTAGAGCAGTAGATTTTGTTGGAGCAATATCTAATATAGAAGGAATAGTTTCAGAGGATATAGGAATAATTGAAATACAAGATTTAGGCTCTTATGTGGAAATTTTAAATGGAAAGGGAGCTTTAGCTTTAAATGCTTTAAAAAACATGACAATAAAGGGCAAAAAGCTAAAAGTAGAAAAAGCTAGAAAGTAAAAATTGCTATAGCAGAGAAGTTAGTTTTCTGCTGTAGCTTTTTTTAAGATAAGATTCATTGCTTTTTTGCAGTCTTCATCATTATTATTTATGGCCCAAGCTAAGTTAAAATTTAGTAGGGCTTTTTTATTTTCATTTAGCATTGCATAACAATAGGCTAAGTTAAAATAATATTTACTTTCTCTTTGATAACTTATAGCAACTTTAAGCATAGGAATTGCATTGTTATAATCTTTTAGCTTAATAAAGCAAACTCCTGCATTGTAGTAGGAACAAGCTTCATTTTCTTTATCAGCAATAGATTTTCTATAGTAGGATATTGCTTTTTTATATTCTTTTGAATTGTAATATTTATTTGCTTCACTAAAATAACTCATATTAAATCACTCTTCTTTTTTTATATTTTTTAACTCTTATTTAGATTATTAACAAGAATTTGATTTTTTATACATATATGAGGTATAATTTGTTAAGGATTAATTTGTATAAATTCCTATAATAATATTAGTATAGAAAATTTATTTTCTAATAATAATTGTTATTACTAGGATTTATTTTAATTATATGTTATAATTACATAACTTGAATTTTTATTGAGTAGGTGTGAAGATGAAAAAGTATAATATGGGGTTGGATGTTGGTTCAACTACTGTAAAGGTAGTAGTAATTGATGACCAAGATAACAAAGTTTATTCTGAATATAGAAGACATTTTTCAGATATTAGAAGTACAATTATTCAATTAATAAAGGAAACTTATGAGACTATGGGAGATGTAGAGCTTACAATAGCTGTTACAGGTTCTGGTGGTCTTTCTGTTTCTAAGTGGTTAAATGTTGATTTTGTTCAAGAGGTTATAGCTTGTACTAAAACTGTTGAGGAAGTAATTCCAAGAACAGATGTAGCTATAGAACTTGGAGGAGAAGATGCTAAGATAACATATTTTAAAGGCGGAATTGAACAAAGAATGAATGGGTCTTGTGCTGGAGGTACTGGGGCGTTTATAGACCAGATGGCAACACTTTTAAATACTGATGCTATGGGATTAAATGAACTTGCTAAAAAACATAAGGTTATTTACCCTATAGCTTCAAGATGTGGAGTTTTTGCTAAAACTGATGTTCAGCCCTTAATAAATGAAGGTGCAAAAACAGAAGATATAGCAGCTTCAATTTTCCAAGCTGTTGTTAATCAAACAATAAGTGGACTTGCTTGTGGTAAGCCAATAAGAGGAAATGTTGCATTTTTAGGAGGTCCTTTATATTTCTTATCAGAACTTAGAAATAGATTTATAGAAACACTTAATCTTACAGAGGATGAAATAATTTTTCCAAAGGACCCTCAATTATTTGTTGCAATGGGTGCAGCTCTTTTATCAAGGGATTTTAAAGCAGTAAGTCTAAAAGATTTGGCAGAGAAAGTTAAAAATATAGTAAATATAAAAGATGATGAAGTAGAAAGACTTAAACCTTTATTTGAAAATGAAGAAGAACTTAAAACTTTTAGAGAAAGACATGAAAAGGCAAAGGCTAAAAGAGGTTCTTTAGAAGGATATAAAGGAAATATATTTTTAGGAATAGATGCAGGTTCAACTACAACTAAGGTAGTTGCTGTAAATGAAAATAGAGAAATTGTTTATGATTATTATGGAAGTAATAAAGGAAATCCATTAAAAAAAGTTATAGAAATATTAAAAGACCTTTATTCAAAACTTCCAGAAGGAGTTAAAATAGCAAAATCTACTGTTACTGGATATGGAGAAGCCTTAATAAAAGCAGCTCTTCATGTAGATTTAGGAGAAATTGAAACTATAGCCCACTATAAAGCTTCAGAATATTTCCTTCCAGGAGTAGATTTTATATTAGATATTGGTGGACAAGATATGAAATGTCTTAGAATAAAAAATGGAGTTATAGATTCTATTCTTTTAAATGAAGCTTGTTCATCAGGTTGTGGTTCTTTTATAGAAAGTTTTGCAAAATCTTTAAATATGGAAGTTAAAGATTTTGCAAAAGAAGCTTTAAAATCAAAATCACCAGTTGACTTAGGTTCAAGATGTACAGTATTTATGAACTCAAAGGTTAAACAAGCACAAAAAGAAGGTGCTGAAGTTTCTGATATTTCTGCTGGACTTTCTTATTCTGTAATAAAAAATGCTTTATTTAAGGTTATAAAAATAAGAGACCCAAAGGCAATGGGAGAAAAGATAATTGTTCAAGGTGGAACTTTTTATAATGATGCAGTTTTAAGAAGCTTTGAAAATATTTCAGGTAGACAAGCTGTAAGACCAGATATTGCAGGTCTTATGGGTGCTTTTGGAGCTGCCCTTATCTCAAAGGAAAGATATGTAGAAGGAGAAGAATCTTCAATGCTTCCAAAGGATAAGATAGATAGCTTTGAAATGTCAACAGACTTTAGAAGATGTGGAAGATGTGGAAATAACTGTCTTTTAACAATAAATAAATTCTCAACAGATGAGGAATTTATTTCAGGTAACAGATGTGAAAGAGGTCTTGGAATTGAAAAGAAGAGAGATGATGTTCCAAATCTTTATAAGTATAAATTTAAAAGACTATTTTCTTATAAGCCATTAGATAAGGATAAGGCTAAAAGAGGAACAATAGGTATTCCTAGAGTTTTAAATATGTATGAAAATTATCCATTTTGGTTTACATTACTTACAGAGTTAGGATTTAGAGTTGAATTGTCTCCTGTATCAAGTAAAAAGGTTTATGAACTTGGAATAGAAACAATTCCATCAGAATCTGCTTGTTATCCTGCTAAAATTGCCCATGGACATATAATGTCACTTATAAATAAAGGAATTAAAACAATTTTCTATCCTTGTATATCTTATGAAAGAATAGAATTTAAAGATGCAGGAAACCATTATAATTGTCCTATGGTAACTTCTTATCCAGAGGTTATAAGAACTAATATGGATGTGTTTAAAGATAAGAGCATTAAACTTATAGAACCATTCTTTTCATTAAATGATAGAGAAGGACTTCCTTCAAGAATAGTTACTGAATTTAAAGATTTTAATATAAATCTTGAAGAAGCTAAAATTGCAGTGGAAAAAGCTTATAAAGAAAGGGAAGCCTTTGATAAAGATTTAAGAGATAAAGGACAAGAAGTTTTAGATTATTTAAAGAAAACTGGAAAGAAGGGAATTGTCCTTGCTGGAAGACCATATCATATAGACCCTGAAATAAATCATGGTATACCAGATATTATAAATTCTTTTGATATGGCAGTTTTAACAGAGGATAGTATAGCTCACTTAGGAAAGTTAGAAACACCTTTAAGAGTTGTAGACCAATGGATGTATCATTCAAGGTTATATAGAGCAGCTTATTATGTAGCAGAAAGTGATAATTTAGAGCTTATCCAACTTAATTCCTTTGGATGTGGACTAGATGCAGTTACTACTGACCAAGTGGCAGAAATAATGGCATCAAAAGGTAAAATATATACTTGCTTAAAGATAGATGAAGGAAATAACTTAGGTGCAGCAAAAATAAGAATAAGGTCATTAAAAGCTGCTATAGATGAAAGAGAAAGAAATGGATATGTTCCTAAGGGAGAAAATATAGAATATAAAAATGCTACCTTTACAAAGGAAATGAGAAAGAAACATAAAATATTAGCTCCTCAAATGTCACCAATACATTTTGAAATTATAGAAGAGGCAGTAAAATCTTGTGGATATGATATGGAAGTTCTTCCATCTATAGATATGGAAGCTGTTGAAGAGGGATTAAAGTATGTAAATAATGATGCTTGTTATCCATCAATAATAGTTGTAGGACAAATTATACATGGATTAAAATCAGGAAAATATGATTTAGATAATACCTCAGTTATAATAACTCAAACAGGTGGAGGATGTAGAGCTACAAACTATGTTGCATTTTTAAAGAAAGCCTTTAAAGAAGCAGGACTTTCAAAAATTCCAATAATATCTTTAAATGCAGTAGGTCTTGAAAAACAACCAGGCTTTAAATTAAGTGTAGGATTAATAAAGAAAGCACTTATGGCTCTTGTTTATGGAGATTTATTTATGAGAGTTTTATATGCAACAAGACCTTATGAAAAGGTAGAAGGTTCAGCTGATGCATTATATGAAAAATGGAATAAAAAAGCTAAAGAAAATTCTAAAAATGGAAAGCTTAACGAATTTAAAAAGAATATAAAAGGAATAATAAAAGAATTTGATGAATTAGAAAGAAAAGATGTTGTAAAACCAAAGGTTGGACTAGTTGGAGAAATATTAGTTAAATTCCACCCAACAGCAAATAATGATGTTGTAAAAATTATTGAAAGAGAAGGTGGAGAGGCTGTTATGCCAGATTTAATGGACTTTTTCTTCTATTCATGTTATGATGCAGAATTTAAATATAGATATTTAGGTGAAGCTAGTAAAAAGAACAGAAATATAAATATGTTTGCAATAAGTCTTATGGAGATGTTTAGAAAAACAATGAAGGCAGAACTTGAAAAGTCAAAACACTTCCATGCACCAAAACATATTAAAGAATTAGCAAAAATGGCAGAACCAATACTTTCAATAGGAAACCAATGTGGAGAAGGATGGTTCTTAACAGCAGAAATGGTTGAACTTATAGAAAGTGGAACAGACAATATAATATGTATGCAACCATTTGCTTGCCTTCCAAACCATGTAACAGGAAAAGGTATGATGAAGCCATTAAAAGAAAAATACCCTAAAGCAAATATAGTAGCAGTAGACTATGACCCAGGAGCTTCAGAAGTAAACCAATTAAACAGAATAAAGCTAATGCTATCAGTTGCATTTAAAAAGCTAAATGATGAAGAAAAAATTATAGAACTTCCAAAGCCAAAGGAAGCAGTACAACCTAAAAATGAAAGTGTTACAAACTAAATAAAAATTAAAAGAAGTTTATCATAGCTTTAATTAGCTTAAGATAAGCTTCTTTTTTTGTTTAATAAATAGTTTATATGTAAAAGCAGGTACATATAATAAAATTTACAAAAATATTGAAATAAATAGAAATTTAGTTTATACTCTACAAGTAGGGTAAAATATTAACTTAACAAAATCTAAAAATAGAAAAGGGGGATATTATGAAAAAGAGACTTTTAAGTGGAGTAATAATTTTAACAATGTTACTGCCATTATCAGTAGGAATAGAGGTTGAGGCTACTAACATTAATGAAAGTGAAACATTATCATTACTAGAATCTATTGATAATCAAAATATGTATTTAGAAAAAAGTATTTCAGATGAAAGTGTAGATGAAACTTATGAAGGAAGTTTTAAAACAGAAAATGGATGTATAAATTATAATATAGAAAATAATGAAATAATTATAGAAAAATATGTTGGGGAAGATACAGAATTATATATTCCAAATGAGATTGATGGAAAGTTTGTAACAACAATAAAAAAATATGCTTTCCCAACAAATGTAAATTTAGGAACTATATATATCCCTAGTTCAATAAACAAGATAGAAGATGATGCATTTTTTTGGTGTGATAAATTAAATAGGATATATGTTGATGAAAATAATAAAAATTATAGTGATGAAAATGGTGTATTATTTAATAAAGACAAGAGTGTATTGGTATATTGTCCTTTTGGAAATATATATAAAGAATATAAGGTACCAAATACAGTGACTACTATAGGAAATGGTGCATTTAGAAATCGTACTGGTTTAGAAAAAATAGAAATACCAAATACAGTAACCAAAATAGGAGATAATTCTTTTAACTATTGTATACAATTAAAGAGCATAAATATACCAAGTTCAGTAATAGAGATAGGAGATTTTGCCTTTAATTTATGTAGTTGTTTAGAAAAAATAGAAATACCAAATTCAGTAATAAAAATAGGAAATAATGCATTTAGTTGTTGTAGTAAACTTGTAGAGATAAATATACCAGCTTCAGTATTAAGTATAGGAGATGCAGCATTTAGTCAGTGCATGAAACTAACAAGGATAAATGTAGATGAAAATAATAAAAATTATATAGATGAAGATGGAATATTGTTTAATAAAACTATGAGTAAATTATTAACTTATCCTGTAAGAAAAAAAGAAGAAACATATAAAATTCCAAATTTAGTAACTAGTATAGAAAATTCTGCATTTAACACCTGTACTTATTTAAAAAGTATAGAAATACCAAATTCAGTAACTGATATAGGAGATTTAGCATTTGAAAGTTGTATTAGTTTAACAAATATCAATATACCAAATTCTGTAATAGAAATAGGTGATTCAGCTTTTAATAATTGTAGAGAGTTAAAAAAAATAGAAATACCAAATTCTGTAGTTAAAATAGGAAAATGTGGATTTTCTCTATGCAAAAACTTAACAGAGATAAAAATGTCAAATTCATTAACTAGTATAGAATATGGGACATTTGCTTATTGTAAAAATTTAAAAGAAATAATTATTTCAGAGTCAATAACCAATATAGGAATAGGTGCTTTTTATGAATGTAGTAATTTAGAAAGTATAAATATACCTAATTCAGTAACAAATATAGATGAAGAGGCTTTTTTTAATTGTGATAAATTAACTATTAATGGATATAAAGATTCTTATGCAGAAACTTATGCAAAGGAACATTCAATTCCATTTAAAGAAATTCAAGAACTTGAAATAATTACAAGTATAAATAATTTTACAGCAGATAAAAAATCACCACAAATAAGTGGCACAGTAATAAAGCTTTCAGTAGAGGCAGCAGGAAAAGGTACATTACAGTATAAATTTATAATAAAAGATAATAAAACAGGAAATTGGGCAAAGTTAAGAGATTATGGAACAAATAACACATATATTTGGAAAACAAAAGCTACAGGGGATAAAACCTTATATGTAGATGTAAAGGATGAAAAGGGACAAGTTATAAGAAAGTCTTTAGGCTATACAGTGCAAGAAAAAGTATCTGCACCAGTAATAAAGAGTTTTGTGTCAGATAAAAAGTCACCACAAATAAGTGGAGCATCAATAAAGCTTTCAGTAGAAGCAATAGGAACTGGAATATTGCAATATAAGTTTATTATAAAAGATAATAAAACAGGCAATTGGTATAAATTAAGAGATTATAATACATCAAATGTTTATTTATGGACAACAAAACAAACAGGAAATAAGACACTATATGTAGATGTAAAAGACTCAAATGGACAAGTAACAAGAAAGTCAATGAATTATATTGTTAAATAAAAGAATTTAAGAATGATTATAAAATGAAAAATCAATGTAGGGTAGTTTTCTCATACATTGATTTTTTATTAATATTCTTTTATAGATAGTGTAATGAATTTTATTGAAAATAATGAAATATATAGAATGATAGTTTATACTATTGTATAATAATATTAACTTAATAAGTTTTTTCAAATAGGGGGTATTTAAGATGAAAAATTTTAAAAGATTATTGTCTTACTTAATGACAATAATAATGGGAGTAATTCTGTTTTCAGGTATAAAGGTTACTAATACTTTAGCTGATGAAGTTTTTAAGTTTGAAACTGATAAGGGTTACTTAAATTATGTTGTAGATAATGATGAAATAACTATTACAGATTATTCTGGAGAAGATACAGAATTAGAAATTCCAAGTGAAATTAATGGAAAGACTGTAACTAAAATAGGAAAAGAAGCATTCTATCGTTGTACTAATTTTACAAAGATAAGTATTCCTAATTCTGTAATTATTATAGAGGATAAAGCTTTTAAGTTTTGTGCTAAATTAAAAAATATAGAGCTACCTAATTCAGTACAAAGTATAGGTAGTGAAGCTTTTGCAATTTGCATAAATTTAACAAGTATAAAAATTCCTAATTCAATAGTTAGAATAGAAAATTCTACATTTATTTCATGTATGGCTTTAACAGAAGTAGATATACCAAGTTCAGTAACAAGTATAGGAGATTATGCTTTTATGCAATGTGAAAATTTAACTAATATAACTATACCAAATTCAGTAATAAGTATAGGTGAATATGCTTTTAGTAGTTGCAAAAATTTAAAAGATGTAAATATACCAAACTCAGTAACTCAAATAGGAGAATTTGCGTTTGCGTGGTGTACTAGTTTAACTGATATAAATATACCAAATTCAGTATTAAATATAGGAGAAAGTGCATTTTATTATTGTACAAATTTAGTGAATGTAGATATATCAAGTTCTGTAGAAGAAATAGGAGAAAATGCATTTTTTTATTGTTCAAATTTAAAAAATATAAGTGTATCTGAAAATAACAAAGCTTATTCTGATGAAGATGGAGTATTGTTTAACAAAGATAAAAGTAAATTGTTAAGTTATCCTTCAGGAAAAACAGAAAAATCATATAAAGTACAAAATTCAGTAAAAACTATAGCTTCTTGTGCATTTAGTTTTTGTAGTGCATTAAATAGTGTAGATATACCATCTTCTGTAACAACTATAGAAAGTGCTGCATTTGCTGGAGATACTGATTTAATAAAGATAAATGTAGATAAAAACAATATAAATTATATTGATGAAGATGGAATATTATTTAGTAAAGATAAGAGTACATTAATACAATATCCTTCAGGAAAAACAGAAGAATCATATAAAGTACCAAGTTCAGTAAAAATTTTAGCTCCTTATTCATTTAATTATTGTAGTATGTTAAATAGTATAGAAATATTAAATTCAATAACAACTATAGAAGAAGGTACATTTACAGAATGTAATAATTTAAAAGAGATAACATTACCAAATTCAATAACAAGTATAAGAGAATTTACATTTGAAGGATGTAGTGAATTAACAAGTATAACAATACCAAATTCAGTAACAAGTATAGAGGAATATGCCTTTCTTTATTGTGATAAATTAACTATTAATGGATATAAAGATTCTTATGCAGAAACTTATGCAAAAGAAAATTCAATTTCATTTAAAGAAATTGAAGTTGAAGAAATTCAAGAACCTGAAATAATTACAGCTATAAATAATTTTACAGCAGATAAAAAATCACCACAAATAAGTGGTACAGCAATAAAGCTTTCAGTAGGGGCAACAGGAAAAGGCACATTACAGTATAAATTTATAATAAAGGATAATAAAACAGGAAATTGGGCAAAATTAAGAGATTATGGAACAGATAACACATACATTTGGAAAACAAAGGCTACAGGGGATAAAACCTTATATGTAGATGTAAAGGATGAAAAGGGACAAGTTATAAGAAAATCTTTAAGCTATACAATAAAAGAAAAAGTATTTAAAGCACCAGTAATAAAGAGTTTTGTATCAGATAAAAAGTCACCACAGATAAGTGGAGCATCAATAAAGCTTTCAGTAGAAGCAACAGGAAGTGGCACATTACAATATAAATTTATAATAAAAGATAATAAAACAGGCAATTGGGCAAAATTAAGAGATTATGGAAAATCAAACACATATACTTGGAAAACAAAAGCTATAGGAGATAAAACTTTATATGTAGATGTAAAGAATGAAAATGGACAAGTCACTAGAAAATCTTTAAGCTATACAATAAAAGAAGTTAATTATAGTGTTAATACAAGTGAGTTTAATAAAGTTGTTTATGATGAAATGTATAGATTAGTAAATGAACATAGAAATAATAATGGGTTAAAGTCATTAGCAGTTGATAGTGTTATGGAAGAGTGTGCTTATGGAAAATCAAAACATATGTCAGACAATAATTATTTTTCTCATAGTTATGAAGGCAAATATTGGTGGAATATATATCCAGAAAAATATGAAAATGCATGTGCTATAGGAGAAAATATAATAAAGTCTTATATAAATCCTAATAAATTGTATACAAAGGAAGAATGTAAAGCAATAGCTAATAGATTATTTGAAAGTTGGAAAAACTCATCTGGACATAATGCTAACATGCTTAGTGAAAATTTTGAAGCAATAGGTTTTGGGATATATGTAAACTCTTCAGGATATTTATATGGAACTCAAGAATTTATAAAAAGATGGTAGATTTATTTTAGAAGAATTTATAAAAAAATGAATTTAATTATAACTGGCTTGAGGTTTAAATCCAAAAATGTTAAAATTTATATAGGCTAAAAACAGATTTTATTTCGATTAATGAGAGGTGTTTAATAATGAGTAGAAAATCAAGAAGAACAAGTAATGTAGCTAGAAGAAGATCTCAACCAAGAAAAGAATCAATAAAGGCTGAAGATATAAAAAAGGAAGTAGCAGTAACTGTTAATAGTGATTTAGAAAATGAAAAAATTAAAGAGGTTACTACTTTAGAGGAAACTGTTAAAGTAAAAGAAGCAAATAGTGATAATAATGTTAAAGAAGAAGTTTTAAAGCCTAAAACTGAAGTTAAAGAAGAATTAACTAATAAAAAAGATGCTGAAACTAAATTAGAAGAAAAAGAGATAAAAGAAGAAGCAAAGGAAATTATAGAAGAAGCAAAAGAAGTCATAAATGAAGTAAATGAAGTTATAGATGAAGAAAAAGAGCCAGTAAGATATATAAACATTATAGGAGATAAGGCTATAAAATTATATTCTATAAATAAAAATGGAACAGAATATAAAATAACTGCTTTACTTAAAGACTTTGCTTATGAAAAAGATGTAAAGATAAAGTATACTTTTGATGGATGGAATACTTACAAAGAAGAAGGTATGTATTATTGTTCATCAGGTTATGATACAGAGCAATTAAATGAAGATAGACTTCAAGTATGGGACAAGTATCTTTCTATAGAAGATAATGAAAAGAAAAACTTTGAATTTGTTTTATACTATGGAGTAAATGGTTATGATTATTGGGACAATAATGATGAAAAGAACTATAAAATAGAAGGATAATTTGTATAGACTTATTTAATAAGTTTTAGCTTATAAAAAATATATAATAAGCAAATAAATTAAAAGAAATAAAATATA
>OBYZ01000777.1_pt1 | contig 21565 bp, 17 predicted proteins | sample 1501501 | NCBI WGS metagenome assembly OBYZ01 (sample SAMEA2580213, study PRJEB22360) | human gut metagenome | biome: human gut; feature: human-associated habitat; material: faeces | place: Denmark | collected 2008/2010
GCAACATCTCTATGCTTATCGAAAAGATAAATGCTATTTTACCGCTTTGCCACAGTATCTTCTTCCAACTGTTTCCTATCTTTTCTTCGAATGTCCACATCACTACCGCTGAAAACGGTACCATCATGATTACATTCTCGATGCACTCGGTGGTCAGCTTCTGTTCGCCATTCACAGTCTCCCAGATTCCCCAACCGCCCATGACACCAGATAAAGGATTCATCCACAGCTGACGGTTCAGCAATGTGCGGAACAGAATAAGTGAGGTCACAAAAGCTAAGAAAAACAGCCTCCGGAAGAACACGCTCTCTTTGAACTTCTGATACCAGGTCACTATGGCGTTCTTCCATCCTTTGCCCGCATGTATTGGCTCATACGCATAAAGATAGAAAAACATGGCGAGGAAGGAAAGCAAGAGTGAAAATCCAAATGGCTCATAGAGAGCAGTCAGAATGTTTGTGAGGATCTTTCCGAGTAAATCAATCGTTTCTTTCATCGTCGTTTACAGATTACTGAACAGGTCGGCCTTATACACGCCGTTCTCCAGCATCTTCTTGAAACTGTCCTTTACTGCTGCAACGTCCTCATGGTAGGTCATTCCGTACCAGGTGTCGTTAGTCCTCAGAACCTTCACAGACATCTTTCCCTGCTCCAGCAGTTCACCGATAAAGATAGGAATCAGATATTCTGCTTTCAGAGGATTGCCCGGGACTTCTTTCTCAAAGAACTCTTTGAAGCCTTCTTCCAGTACATCCAGAAAATCAGGAGTCAGGCCCCACATGTTCATAGAAACCAGAGAATTCACATCCACAGCTACACCGTCTGCCTCTGCTCCATCTGTGGTCTTCACGATGTTCTTGGTCTCCACAACTTCCGTCAGATTGTTCTGCTCATCCATCTTGCATATACCACGAGTCACACCGCCGTTATCAGATAGCGTGTTCTTCAGAACGAAACCAGCCATGCAGGACTTGCCGCCATTCACCAGATACTCATGAACCGCCTTGAAGCCTTCCTTTCCATAGTAATCATCTGCATTGATCACAATGAACGGAGTATCAATCACATTTTTCGCTGCAAGGACGGCCTGACCAGTTCCCCACGGCTTTGTCCGGCCTTCCGGCAGAGTTCCCGGGATATCGTTAATATCCTGGAAAGCATAGTCCACAGTTACATTATGAGAAGAGCAAATGGAGGCAATGCGATCACCGATAACCTCTTTAAACTCCTTCTCGATATCCTTACGGATGATAAATACTACATGGTTGAAGCCTGCTTCAATCGCATCATGAATAGAGTAATCCATGATGATATGATTAGAAGCATCCACCGGCTCCAACTGCTTAATTCCCGTTCCGAAGCGGCTACCGATACCAGCAGCCATGATAAGTAATGTTGTTTTCATTTTAGTCACCCTTTCTTTCAATGCGTTCTTCAATAAACTTTGTTACAATTTTCTCATATCCTCCCGGGTCTTTTCTATAATTTTCTGAATGATCTGCCCCATGAACTATATATAACTGCCTTTCACCATTACAACTATCGTATAGTTTATAAGCCATAGATAAAGGTGCCTGCATATCTTCGTCACCGTGAATGATTAAAAGAGGAATATCGGTATGTGCTAAAGCCTTACACGCATCTGCGTCTGATAAATCAAAACTCCCCCAAATCTTTGTTCCTACATTAAGCATAGTAGGAAATAGATTTTTGGGTATGTATTTTGATATTTTCTTGTTATTATTCTGCTTTATCACGTCCAATGTAGATGTAAAACCACAGTCATCAATAATTCCATATACTGAATCAGGCAACTCCAAATCACTGCTCATCATGACAATTGATGCTCCCATTGAAACTCCCATAAGAAAAATAGGATTTTTATCTCCAAAGCGATTTTGTGCCCATTCTACCCAATCAAGACAATCATATTTTTCTAGCACTCCTAATGTTGAGAATTCCCCTTCACTATCTCCCTGTGCGCGTAAGTCACATAGTAGAAGATTCCAATTGTGTTTTTGTGTAATTCTATATATTGGCACGCCATCCAAATAACTGTGCCCCCACAATCCATGAAAAAACACAATTAAAGGCGCACCTTTTTCTCTTTCATAATAATGACCTATCAGTTTTGTATTATCAAATGCTTGTATCATAACAGTTTCATTTGATTGATTTTTTATTTTATATGCATCTATGAGAATTCTATATTCATCATCGTCTGCAGTACCTAAATCTGACCATGGAGTAGTTCTTCTTTCGCAGGTTCGCTGAAATACCAATCGGCTTCCAAATATAACTCCGACCATGCATATAGCAAATACAATAACAACTGTTATGAAGTATACTTTTTTTCTCTTCACTTTTGATTTTATTCCTTTTACATAACATTATTGCTTCATTTTTCGTGTTCAAATAGTTATTTTCGTAACTCAAGTTGGTATTTCTGGCAAATTTACAATTTATAAATACCTCCATCTATCACACAGCAATTTGAACTGTCCAAAATCTTTTTTACGTATGGATTTATCTAACAGTATATATTTCTGTTGTCGTGGTGGGTTTGCAAAGCTTGATAAATAATGTTTTCGTAGCACAACAAATCCAGATTGTACCGTTTTCTCATCCAAATCTTTTGTTCTTGAGTAGCCTAAAACCATATTATCCAGCATACTGATCTGAAGCCATTCATCTGACCTTAATGTTTGTTTGTCTTTTATCCAATCCCATAAATAAAGCATAATCCAATAGTGATCAATTGACTTGACATTTCCTCTACTTTTACAAGTTATGCCATTTAAATTATACCTATAAGCATATACATCATTTTCTATTGTATATTTCTTTTTCCAAAAAGGATATATACAATACTCAAAAATGGAATCCTCATACCAAAAACCCTCTGGAAAGCAAAGATTTTCAAATACAGTTGCCCTAATTACCTTTCCCCAAGGCTGTCCCCATAATGTTTCCTCATAATCTTTATCACCACAGCTACTGAAATGATGTTTCCTAGACAGTGTTCTTCCGTTATCATCCACGAATAAAACGCTTCCTTCGACAATATCTGCATCCCATTCTATTGATTTGTTCATAAGCTTTTCAATGGCATCTTCACAAATCCAGTCATCTGAATCCACGAACATTAAGTAATGACCTACTAGATTTTTCAGGCCACGATTTCTAGCTCCTGAAAAACCTTTATTGGATTGACTAATAATATCAACATGCTCATCATCAAGATATTTTGAAAGTATCTGTGATGTTTCATCTGTAGATCCATCATTAATAACTGTGATCACATATGTATATTGTGTTTTCTGTGATAAAATCGAGTTCAAGCACTTCTCAATATACTTCTCTGCATTATATGCTGGAATAATAATCTGTAAATCATATTGAGGATTCAATCTATTATGTGCTTCTACGATTCCATTTGGCTTTTGGGATCTTTTTTGTAAATATTCGATTGCCTCCTCATATTCCAAATTACATACAGAACCAGCAAATGGAATTTGAAACCCCGTTATTTTCTTTATCGCCCCCCCCGGATCTTTTTAAGCAATTCTACTATAACAGAACTCATTTTTCTCCTCCCTCAATCATAGGTTCTTGATAATCGGCAATTTGTTATGAGTAATCCTATTAACCATACTAATACTTAATTTGAATTCCTCTTTTCTGTGCATTAGAAGCAAAAAAACAATATTAGGAATCAATACACTAACCACAACAAAAAAGGCAAATGCACCCCATCCAGAAAGTGTCACTTTGTAGGTCAGTACAGCGATGCTTGCACATGAAAACACTGTGGCTACAATCCACGATACAAACATTTTAAAATAATCCTTAAATAAAGAGGAATCATACATAACTGTGAAAATATTACGTAATAGCCAGGGAACTTCTATCATTCCCAACGCAACTATTGTCGAAAGAACTATTCCGTATATTCCAATATACTTAACTGCTGCCAAGTTAAGACTCAAATTGACAAGCGCTGAAATCAGCGGTCTGAACCTGTCTTCATGCCAGACTCCACCTGCATCTTTAAATACATTTAACAATCTCGTAGTTTCATACAGATAGAAATATACGCACAGAAGAACGACTACTGAAAATGGAAGTAAAAAACTCTCTCCAACCCATAATTCCATAAATGGCTGAAATACACCTAAAAAACAACATGTACACATTCCTATCAGCCAATAAAACATAAATGTAATCTTTTTAAGATCTATATAATTCTTTTCTCTTGATTCTGTCACATAACTGTTTCCGAGGCCCGCTCTAATTGATGTAAGTAACGTTTCCATTATTCCGCATATTGAAGAGATAATAAAATAGTAGTTCTGATATACTGCAAGAAGTGTCAATCCTAAAAAAGCAGAAATAACTATTGTATCTGCTGAATTCAAGACAACTCCACCTAGTTTTGCGATAAACAAATCTTTTATCCGACCATTAATAGACCGTGTTTCTTTTTTGCTCAATTTACCTTTTGGCAAATAATCGGGATACATTCTCGATACTATATTTGAAGTAACAATATTATTAGCAATTTGACTTAAAATAGCCATAATCAAATAGAAATAATAATTTTTGAAAATATATATTGCTAAAAACTGAGCACAATATTGAACAGTTCCAACGGCAATTGAAACTTTGCTTGTCACATCTGTTCTTTGATGCGCCATCAACAAACTATTTTTATACGCAAAAAGCCAATAAGAAAATACTGTAGCCGCCAAATTTAAAAGATATAATATATGTAAATCAAGATTCTCAGGTATACTACCGCTTACTAAACAAGGAATAAACGGTGTTACACCCAAACCCACAACTGCTATTGCGCTACCAATAACTCTATAATATATTTTATATAATCTCATCAATGCGCAGATGGTATCTTTATCATCTTCCGCAATCGGTTTATACATACTATAAACCATAGCACTTCCGACACCTAACTCTGCCAAATTTAAAACTTGAAGAATTGATGTAAACAAGCTGTTTAGTCCAACATATTGCACTCCCATAAAATATATCATTGCGGTTCTCATAAAAAATGGAACCAACATATGATACATCCGTTGCAATATACCAAATATCATATTTCTTGTAGCGTTTTTAGTTCTTTCTTTTACCATTTTCACTTATGCTCCATAATATTCCAGACATTCTTGAATTACTAAATATAATTGCATTGCGATATATTACAAATCAATTTAATTGCTGCTAATTGCTGCGATTTCCATTTTCCACAAAGGCCAATAACGCTAATGTAATCAAAAAATAATTTCCCAATGTAATTTCAACCATAGAAACAATTATGAAGGTATACATTAACGCCATATATGATCTACTAAAATCTTCTTTCCTTTTCAATAACGATACAACCATTAGGAGTAAAATCAAACAAGCTCCAACAACACCATACGAAACAATAATATCAGCCAAACCATTCTGAGTATTCATTCCCATAGCAACCGTGTGAGACATAGTATAATTATTCTCTGCTCCGAAGCCAAACCACGGATTCATCATCAAAAGTTTTAGAACATTTTGATATATCATCATTCTACCAGTAAGTGTTGTATCTTCATGCAAAAAATTAACAATAAAACTATTTATGGGTCCCCACGTTAGAATAGCTGAATTAATAAACAAAAGTGAATCGCAAAACAGAATCATTACAATCGCTACAATGGGATTCAAAATTATTTTTTCAAACTTTTCCTGAAATAAATACAGCACTGCAAACAAACCACATGCAACCGCAGCAGTCGTGCATGTCGATGTTATTGCAATAAAAAATGCTATCCCCCATAAAACGATTAATGTTGTATTTACTTTCTTTGTTTTCTCCTCACAGATATTGGCGTATAAAGCAACTGAAAATATATGTAAATATGATAAGTTGAATTTGTTTCCTAACAGCAAATTGCTTTTATTCTGTCCAATAAGCCCAGTAGAAAAGCCGTGTACATCTGCAATAAAACAATAAATCAGCGTACAAGCAAACAAAACTCGTATGGCTGTTTTCTCCTCTTTTACCTCACAGGCATATTCTAAAGCAATAAGTGGTGCAACAGTTTTAACAACAGAAAATATAATATTAATTAAACCGTATCCCGACAAATCCTTATTCACCCATGACGAATATCCCACGCTAACGCTCAAAAGAATTAAAATGATATTTATCAAACAGTTTTCTTTTTTTATAAACGCATTTATATTAATGAAAACAAGACCAATTAATGCAATCGCCGCATAACGTTGAATTTTCAAAAATCCAACAAAATATTCTTCTCTGAATGCTATGAATGACAGATGAAACATCAACACCGTCATTATAAATGTGATAAGTTGTTTTTTTCTTACAACCATGCACATCCTCCTTACTCCACCTACTATTATATGTTCAACTGTTCTTTTTCTTTCCAACAAATATCCAGAAAAAAATCCATTCCTGCTTGAAAACAAATGCTAATAAATATAAAATCTTTATTGGTTTCTTAGCAGTTTTCAACTGATTTCTTGCAATGGTATGAACTTCGTTTATACCACAAATTTCTTTTACCCTTACTCTTCCATCTGCTACCGAGTGATTTTCTGTCTTCCTGTATTCATTCGGAAAGCATGTACCAAAAATCAACTGCCATAAAAACATATTTTGAAACTCGTCTATATGTTTATTTCTTACATGACTGTTCTCAATAAAATTCATATATGATCTGTATAAGTTCACATATTGTTTTGGAAGCGATTCGCGATACTTTTGGGTCAGACTTCCAAATCGCAAATCATAATAATAGCAAGCGTCATTTACAGCATGCACTTTCTTTGCAAAACAAAGTGCTTCCAGATTAAATAAAAAGTCCTCACTTCCCACTTTGCGTTCAGAAACAAAAGTTAAATTATTCTCTATTAGAAAATCTCTTCTATAAATATGTGACCAAGCCGAAAGCACATATGAATTTACCGATTTAAGTGCCTGTTTCATTAACGAATCAATATCCTCAACTGAATCGTAGGAACCCTCCTGAAGAATATTCTTACATAATGTTGTTTTTCCATCCACATGACGATAATAGTTAAACTTAACAATATCTGGTACTTGAGACGCTCTCCCAATATCGCCAATTGCTTTCGTCGCTATTACTTCAAGAAACGTAGGGGTAACCCAGTCATCAGCATCACACATATGAATAAACTGACCTTTTGCTTCTGCTATTCCTGCGTTTCTTGCACTGGATAATCCACCATTCGCTTTATGAATACACTTTATAAAATCGTATTTTCCAACATAAAAATCCGCTATTTCACCAGTACGATCTGTAGAACCATCATCCACAATAATTATTTCGTAATCTGTGAAACTTTGTGCCAGAAAGGATTTAACACATCTATCGAGATATTTTTCAACATTATAAGAAGGCAAAATAACTGAGAAAAATGGTGTCATTATATCTTTCCCCCTTTAACTTAAATTTTCTTCAATCAGCTGAATATATTTATTAATTTCTTCTTCATTTCCTGTTTTTTCTTTTTTCAAATTCTCAACAAGCTGATTTCTTAATTGCTGATTTTCACTAAGTTGCATTAGGCCCTCTGCAACACTTTCTCCGTTCATCGATACAATTAGTCCGTTTTCTCCATTATTTATTGAAGCCCCAACCGTTGCATAATTTGTTACTAAAATAGGCTTATTGAGTATTTTTGCTTCATCTAATGCAATTGATTTTCCTTCGTATCGGGATGTCTGTGCGAAAATATCGCAACCAGCAATATATGGATAGGGATTTTCCTTTATACCGACAAGTTTTACCTCTTTTACAAGTTCATTTGTCTTGATTAGTCTTTCTAATTCCGCTCTTAGTTCTCCTTCCCCCAGTATATACCAAACAAACTCTATTCCCTGCTTCTTTATTTTTGCGGCTGCATCAATTGCAATTTCATATCCTTTTTGTGGAGCTAGTCTTCCAATAGATACAATCTTTAGTCCCTCATACTGGAAAAAGTCATCCTCCGGGACCAACTTTGCAGCATTCCGAATTGTTTCTGGTGAAGAAATATTTTCAAGCACAAGAGCCTTTTTTCTAAGATCCGGATAAACTCTGGCAAAACTATCAACGCAATCCTGAGATATGGTTACAACTCGATCCGCTTTTTCATAATAATTTCGCTCATAGTCATAGTTTACATCCAACTTTTCAAATTCATTATGAATCCAAAGAATCTTCTTTTTAGCCGTAACCTTATCAATCACATAATAGTTTGTCGGACCATTCATGTAAGAAATTGCCAAGTCATATCTTTTTTTTAGCTTTGGCAGATGTTTTCCCCATAATTCCCATCTTTTCTCGTTCCGACTTAGATTTTTGCATAAAAATCTTGATTTTATTTGCCAACTTGCTTGATTTATCAAGTCTCTGCCATTACACACTTTCTTTCTACGCAAGCTCATGGGCGTGGCAAAGTTTTCCAGTTCGTACTGATTGTTTAAAAAATGGACTGTGCTTGGAATCTGCTTCATGTACATTCCGTTAGGATTTGCGACGATTAAATCGACATTCCATCTATTTTTTGGTAATCGATTCAAAAAAGAGATAAGGCTCTTTTCCGCACCTCCACATCCCATTCCATAACAAACAATCAATACATCTTTCATTTTTTTCTCCTATCTACTTATGTCATTTTGTTACCGCTATCGTGTGCTTTTTCTTAAGTTTCCTGATATATTTTATTGTACCTGTCGAATACAAAAATTTCTTTGCTTTCTCAATTGCATAATCTTTAATCGTAATTGGTGCAACCTGGTTAAGTGCTTTATTAATTGGCATTTCTGCTGCTAAGCAATAAAACTCATCCCGCTTTTCATTTGCTTTTGCACTGTTTCTAACCATGATTCCATTATATTGAACCAGTTCTTCTGCATCTATAGAAAAACATTCAACTTCTGATGCAATCCCTTCCATAACTTTCTTACCCTTTTCAGAATGCACAAAAATTGAAGAGTATCCCTTATCATCGTCCTCTCTTCCGGTCAATTTTGCGTATTCATAGCAATCAAAAATTGTGATATCGCTCGGACGTTCCAATCCTTTAAATGCACAATACGCACACGATGGTCTCGAAGCCAATTCACTGACAAAGGACTTCATGTAAGGATCAACTCGCCCTGAGCCATAGTAGGTCTTTCCATTATCAAAATCAATTTTCATCGTTGTCGTATGATATCCATACGTTTTATGTTTGAACCGCGCTCCTACTATTTTGCTGTTGAATTTTTCTTCCATAAAATCCACATAGTTTCTCCACAATCCTGGTGAAGGTACACCACGACAGACAAAATCTACACATAGTAGGTTCTCAGGCTTTTTCTTTAAGTAATGCAACAGTCCGGCAATTTGACATGGAGATCCTGTGAACATCACATACACTCCATCTAGCAATTCATTTTTTATTTTTTCAAACGTGTTTCCAAGCGTGGATTGAACAAACTTTGACCCTCTCATTTCCTGAATCTGAGCGGTCGTTGTTGCTCTTTTACAAATGACGTTCATCATTTCATCGTAGCCTGTTCCATAAACTACGCCGCCATTATGCAGCACATATTCTGCCAGAGCTGTGAATCCCCCCCCAGATGTACTTTCAAAAAGAACATTATTGTTTTTGATTCTCAGAATAAATCCTTTCGTCTGTTCGAGATTCTTTTCTACTTTATTAATAATAGGACAAGTTGCATCACATATTCCGCAATCCACACATTTTTTCTGATCAATCACAGGATATAGAAAGCCTTCTTGATCTGCTTGCATTGCAATTGCTTTTTTAGGACATGCGTTATAGCAAGCCGTACAGCCACAACAATCTTTTTTATCTTTAATTGTAATCACCTGTCCTCATCTCCCTTATTTCAAATTTTCCAATACCTTTAAATAGTAGTTTTGAAAGTTTCTTGCAACATCTTTTTCGTCAAATCCTGCCCGCTTTAATTCTTCACAGCGAGAATATCTTTTAAATCCGCGGAAATTCAGGATTTCCCGAACCCATTTCGCCTTATCATCTGAAAGAGGAAGGTATTTTACACAGTTTGTGACACCAACTTCCTTTGTAATTGTATCAGCAAGAATTACAGGCAATCCTGAAGCTTGTGCTTCGACACCAGCCACTGGCAGCCCTTCACAGAATGATGGCATTACAAAAACGTCGATTGCTTGATACATTTTAGGCATTTCATCCGTTGTCCCCATAAACCGGACACTGTCTTCTAGATTCATTTTTTTAACTTTGTCCTGAATTTTCTTATACAATTCGCCATCTCCAAAGAGCAATAGAACTGTGTCCGGGCATTTACTATGAAGTGCAGAAAACATTTCTATTAAATACTCATGATTCTTCTGTATATTAAATCTCCCGGCATGGCCAATTACAAATTTGTCTTCCACACCTAATTTTTTTCTCATTTCTTCCCTGACAGATGCATTATAAGAGAATTTTTCCAGTGCTACACCATTAGGAATAAACTTATACTTCTGATTTTTTACAATACTCTTCGGGAATGAAAACTGCGCTGCCAACGATGAACAAGCCCAAAATTCATCAACAAAAGCGGGCATAAGCATTTTAAAGGCTTTAGACATCACCACAGTAATCTTATTTCTATATACTGCGTTTCCCGCATTATGGCTATGAAATGTTACGTGCTTTACTCCAGCCAATTTTGCAATAAAGACCATTGTCATATCCGAAGCAGGACCACCATTTAAATGTAACACCTTTATTTCATTGTCTTTGAAAACCCGGTATAGTCTATACCATCGAACAAAGACTCTACGCCATTTATTGTTCACCTCATCCGCAGATGCAATTAACTTTTGAGACCCCATTTTGATAACGACATCTTCCAAATCCTCATGTCGATCATGTAAAACAAGATAATCAAAATTAAGCTTATCCCTATCTATATTTTTTTGAATGTTAATCATCATTGATGTAATGCCACCAAACCCCAAGGGAGCTGTAACTAAAATATGTTTTGCTTGGTTCACGATTTATCCTCCCGCTTTTTTCCAATGTTTTATGGCAGCATTTATTCAATTATGCTCAACCTATGAATGCTGCATTAATATACTGGTCTGTTTCTTGTTTCAGTTTCGCTAAATTACAATAAACTTTTTTGTAATCAATAGTTTTTTGAATATCTGAAATCTCTCCTGAAAATCTTCTATCACTAACACCAAGGTTTTGACAGAGAGAATCTATTCTGGAGTTTTTCGATGTTGCACTTGTATTTGCATAACGATTAAAAATCATAAATCTCTTTTCATTGATAATAGAGAAACACGTTCCATGAAAGGAATCCGTACAGACGTACTCTGCACCACGTAACAAATTCAGAAAGCGATCCGGTGCAACATCATACGGCGCATAATCACCAAAGCTCTCATCATCATCAACATACTGATCCATATGACGCAAAGCCACTATTTTAAGGCCTGTTGATTCCGCTAATTTCCGAACCTGTTTTCTGTATTCTGGATTCGCACCCAAAAAATACGCAAAAATGTATGGTTCATCCATCTCTTTTTTTATAGGAATCAGCTTCTCCCACTGCTCTTTATCAAAGTTAAAAACAGGGTCCAAAATCACCGGGGCATCCAATCCTGTTAGTTCTTTTACTATTTCGCTTCCACGGTTTTCTCTCATGCTGATATAGTCTAACCGTTTTAGAAAATCTGCTGTTCTTTTTTTCTGATACCATGGAATTTGACCAACACCAAAACTTGAAGCATACGAGATTTTCCTAATATGATTAGGAACAAACATCAAATTATAAAAATTTGTAGGCAATCCCGCTGGTGACCAAAGCTGATCACTTCCGGTTACAACTGCATCATATCGTTTTGCCCCTTCACACAGACCTTTATATCCACAAAACTCCGGAGATAATTTTGTAAAAGCTTTATTCTTAAATTGTTCAAAAGCCTTCATCCGAACTGCATCATTCTTTGCAAATTCCGGATGTTTTTTCATTCCCTGCTTTTTCAAAAAAGCTTCATATTTATCATTCAGAAGTACTCCATTCAATAACCGTGGAACAGATCTTATCTTTTCCGTTATTGTAAGTTTCTTCTTATATCTTATTAATTCATAATCAATTCCACGAGATTCAAGCATTTTAACTGTTGCGAATGCTTGTAGCATTCCACCATAATTCTCATGAAAATACTTAATACACACACCTATCATTTAATTCTCTCCTGTTCACGCAGCAAATTCTTATAGATGTTTTTCATCTGCTGATGAGAAATATCCAGTCTAAATTCTTCTGCTTTTTCTACACAAGCCTTCCGCATCGAAAACCTTGCATCTTTATCACTAAGTAACTGGATTTTATCTGCAAAGGCATCCGCATCCCTAGGAGAGCACAGGTATCCAGTTTTGCCATCTATAACGTAGTCTTTAATTCCCTGTACGTTGCTCCCAACCACAGGCACTCCAGATGCCAAAGCCTCAATTCCAGCTAATCCAAGACCTTCACGTAATGACGGAAGAACTGCGATGTCTGCACATCTATTTATTTCTGGAATATCTTTTCTGAATCCCAAGAAGATTACTCTCACATTTTTTTCTTCTGCATATTTTTTCAGAAAATCATATGTTCCCGAATTACTCATAGCCTTCCCACAAATCAAAAATACATAGTGTTTGTCATTAATTTTTGACAAGGCTTCAATGATAACTTTATGGTTTTTTCGAGTAGACAATTCCCCAACTTCCAGAATTGCAATATCACTTTCTGAAAGCCCCAGTGACTCTCGATACCTATCTCTGTCTATTTGACATTCATGGTATCTTGACGTATCTACTCCAACGCCATTGATATGATAGACATTTTTACATGCCATCTTTTTCATTTGAGTATAATCTTCTTTATTAATTGTTATAATTCCATCCGTCATCCATGAACAAAACCACTCTACACCACCATAGACGATTTTTGTCTTTAATGAAGACCCCTTCGGAAAAGTTAATCCATGCGTAGTATAAACTACTACACATCCTTCTTTTCTCTTGCGTCTTGTAGCAATTCTAACAATTGCTCCCGGAATAGGCGTGTGGACATGAACAAAATCAAAATGATATCTATTCAGTAATTCTTTATACTGTTTATATGCTGTAAGACTTTCTTTGCTTACTGGAGATGTTGATGAAAAATCAATCTGATGAAACGTAACTCCAATAGATGCAAATCGCTCTTCAGGTACAAAAGTAGAAACTGAATTTCCGTTTGCTGCACAATGTACTTCATATCCCATTTCTTGCAACAGCTTCATATCCGGAATCAAAAATCCGTTTAGAAATCCACCTGTTGCCGCTACTATTAGTGCTCGTTTCATCTCTCTCTCCTTTTACTTTTCCATCTGCTGTGCGATATCGGCATCCACAATTTCCTCGCCGGTCTTATGTTTCAGCTGCTCTTTACTTGCTTCACTCAGACCGTTATTGATCACACAGTTCATGTCGCAGGTGCTGCACTTATCGAGTTCCTCTTTGGTGACTTTGCCATCACGATAGTCACGGCAAATCTTCAGTTCATACATGCTGTACGGATGTTTGGTGAACAGAGCTTTGAACTTATGAACCAGAACCCAGGTAGCAGGCTTCCAAATGTACTTGTGCATAGCAGGACTTACACTACCAATCATCCAGCAATCACGGTCGCAGCAGCGAACCTTTGCACGAACCTTCTCTGCTTCCGGGCTGTTCCACAGCTCGTCCCAAGTCTGGTTGTTCAGGTTGCCCATGACCTCTTTGTCCTTGGTGCCATTGCAAGGCATAACATCGCCATACGGATCGATGAAGAAGGTATCGAAACTCATATCGCAAGGCAGCAGACGCTTCTGGCCGTAGATGTAGTTGATCAGACCGTGATTAAAGTATGCACGGAACCACTTCTTCGGGCTATTGCTGCGGAGCAGTTCGTTGACCAGATTTTCAAAGTTCTTTGCGACCATCGGACGGTCGTGGATGATGTTCTTTGCTTCAACAAAGTAGAAGCTGTTATGCAGAGAAGCCGTAGCAAACTCCATGCCCATCTCATCGGAAATCTTGTACAGAGGAACCAGGTCAGGAGCATTCTTGTCCTGAACAGTCATACCAAAACCGACATCCTTCATGCCCATTTCACGCAGCTTCTTCAGTGTGCCGTAACCACGCTGGTAGCCGTTCTGCAGGCCACGAATCTCATTATTGGTCTGCTCCAGACCCTCGATAGAGATACGAATACCGATCTGCGGGAACTCCTTACACAAATCAACGATACGATCTGTGAAGAAACCGTTCGTGGAAATAACGATACGGTCAGACTTCTTGTACAGTTCACGCACGATATCTTTCAGGTCAGTACGGATGAACGGCTCGCCGCCGGTGATGTTTGTGAAGTACATCTTCGGTAGCTTCTTAATGGTCTCGATGCTGATTTCCTCTTCCGGTTTAGAAGGTGCCTTATAACGGTTGCACATAGAGCAACGAGCATTGCAACGATAAGTGACGATGACCGTACCATTTAACTTCTTTTCTTCAGACATGATTAACTCTCCTATTGTTTACTCTCTCTTTTAAGAATGTTTCAATTTTATTTAAGAACCACTTGGCACATACCGAGAACACAACCGAACCGCAGATGACTGCAATCGCTGTGAAAATATATGCCAGCAGGCCATTTTCAAATAGATGAATGAGGTGTAACTTCTCAAGCACACGATAAATTACCATGTGGCACAGATAAATTTCGAAGCTGATACCACCGAGGAACTTGGCGACTGGATTGACCAGTACCCCCCCCCCGATTGCATCCGAGGGTATAGACCAGTGCTGCCACACAGAAGAACAGCATCGTAAGCGTATTGCCGCCTAATGCAAAATAAACAACTGTGGCAATCAGCAGAATTGTTCCGGTGATAATCTTGTGCTTCGATGCAAACTCTGCCAGTTCCTTCCGATAGAGGAAGATCAGACCGCCTGCAATAAAGTAAATCGCATCATAGACAATATTCAGTCTCGGTGTAAATCCAACACTAAATGCATCTACAATGTGTTTTCCATCAAAGAAATAAGTTCCACATAGCAAGTTAAACACCAGTGCTACAACAGCTACCCCCCACGCTCTCTTCTTGTTTCCAATCAGGAAACAGAAGAACGGGAACAGCATGTAGAACACAAAAATGACTGCCAGTGTCCAGCTAACGCCAATGACCGAAATCTTGGCATTCGGCAGTAACCCTTGGCACAAAGTCAGGTTTGCGAAGACATCAAACATGGATTCTTTGCTAGGTGACATAATAAAATCCAATGCACACAGTAATGCGAAATATGGCCAGATCTTGATGTACCGTTTCTTGTAGAAATCCTCTACACTGATCTTCTGGTCAACAATTTTCTGGTAATAGCCACAGCACATACCAAAACCGCTGACCATCATAAAAAGGAAAACGAGGTTTGTGAAAGATGGTATTAGCCGTTCAAACACAAATCCTCCTATCCCATATTTTCCATTTGCGAGGACGTGCATCAACGCAATGCCAATAATGGCATACGCCTTCAAGCCATCAATTCCCTCGTATCGCGTTCTATTATCCACAATATTCCTCCTAACCAATGGGATTACACCCTTTTCCGCAAGGCTTTTTCTATACCTGTTACCTTAGCAACTTTCTTAGCTATATAGCGGATTTTCTTCTTTCTTGGAATTAGGCTATATTTTTTCCAAAAAGCGCTTTCGTCTAACTCTGAAAAATCGGAGAACAGTTTTTTTCTGCCTCCTCCAACCTGAGTTCTAATTACCAAAGACGGGTTCATTTTTGACCAAAACTCATAATTGGATTTTCTTAGTTTCAAGTGTGAATCACACGATGCAAGAAGAGTTTCTCCTTTATGGCCTCTAATAATAAAAAGCGATGTTCCTTTATCGTCTGCCCAAGGCTCATATTCTTTCTCGATTTTCCATGCGTCTGCCAAAGTCAAGTCCGACATATAATTGCCAGATTTGAAATTACAGTAGTAACAAGCTGGCCGGATGTTTCTGTCAGAAAGGAATAAGCGCATATAGGTGTTCAGTTCATGACTTTCATTCAGTTGACTATTATCTCCATATTTTATATGGAGATAAAAGTCATGCCATCCTGCATGACTTTTATCTCGGAAGTTCACTTCGTGAACTTCTGAACCTTTAGAAATATAGTTCAAATATGACTTCCATACCCCTGGTGAAGGTACACCATGACAAATAAAATCTATTGTATAAAGTTTTTCCCTTAGTCTCAAACCATCTGCAAACTGACACACAGCAGCAACCTGGCATGGTGTGCCTGTGAACAAAACAGGCCTTCCCTTTTTCAAATCTTCTGCCAATACATCAAAAATATATTTCAAATCACTTTGAACATATTTTGACTTCATGATTCGAGACAAATTTTCTTTATTCTCAATTCTTACATGTCTTACGGAATAGTCATCATCAAATGCTGCACCAAAAACGACTCCACCATTGTCAATAAATGCACTTGCTATTGCATTGAAAATACCACCAGAAGAACTATCTTTTCTAACAGATTCATCAGGATTATAACCAATATATGCATCCGTTAAAGTCTGATTGTTTTTCATAGTTTGAACACATTTTTGTACACAGCGACCGCATTTTATACACTGATCCTGATTTACAACTGGATAATAAAATCCTTCTTTATCTTGCCGCAATTCTATGCATTTTTTAGGGCATATCTGTGCACATAATCCACATCCACAACAGGATTTCTTTTGGAAATCTGCAACTGTTACTTCTTTCTTTTTCTGCTTTTCTTCACAGTGACCTAGCGCGCTTTTTAAGAACTCTCCCGATGCAGTTCTTTCCTTTTCAAGAATAGCATTTACTTTCAAGTAGTCTATTTCTTTTCTCAAGACATCATCTACATCTTCAGCGTTCCTTACCAAACGATCTGACACGTGAAATTTAGCCAACAAATCATACAAACGAGAGTTTTTAGATGTCTTTGTATTCTTATCGCGTTCGAATACGCAAAACTGTCTTTGAAAAATTATCGAAAATGCTGAGCCGTGGAAGGAATCCGTGAAAACATACGATGCATCTCGAAACAGTCTTAAAAATTCAACCGGTCCTATATCATATGCTTTTTCATAATTTCCAGTCTCATCGCTCTTAATGTAAGTGGCCGCATGCGGAATTCCTATTAGCTTTAACCCATGATTATGGCAGTAGGCTTCAATTCGGCTTCTATATGCCGAGCTATCCGAAAAGAAAAACATCAGTGCATATGGCTCTGTCTCATATCTTTCAGTGCCAATAAACTCAGACCACTGTTCTCGCGTGCGCATAAGAGCAGGATCCAATACTTCATAAACGCTCTTTTTTCCTTTTAAATAGCCATCCAATATTTTTTTTGCTGTTTTCTCTCTAACTGAAATGAAGTCAAATTTCTCAATCAGAGGAATCATCGCGTCGGCTTCTTTATCGGAAAGTCTATCTCTGGCAATGCTTGCTGCATAAGATACCTTTCTAGTTCCTTCTACACCTTTCAAAAAGTAACCAGGACGTGCAACGTTAGGATTCCAAATTTGATCAGATCCACAAATTAAACAATCATACTCTATGGCCAACTCCGACAATTCTTCATCAGTATATACGTGGTCATTCGTCAAATAACACTTCTGAAACTGTTCAAAGAGTTCATTCCTCTTCTTCAGTAATCCATCAGCAGGTGTTTTTCTCTTAACTATGCGTTCCGATATCTTCTTTATCACCTCAGATGGTCCGTATTGCTCCATCTGCTCAAATTTACTTTTATAAATAACATTTACACCAGAACGATACTTTATTAAATCCACATTAGTATCTTTAAAGTTATCTTCGATATAAGCCTTTAAAGCATAACCTTGAAGATCTCCACCCCAGTTATTATTTCCATGGAATAAAGTCAAAATTCCTACTCGCATCTTTATTCCTCCCTTAACTCATTCACTATAATTACTGATACACCTTCATAATTTTCTCGTAGTACTCATCGATGGTATCGAAGCTGATGTCCTTACAGTTCGCACTGTACTCCGCACACAGCTTCTTATCAGCCCAGAGCTTCTCGATCTTCTTCTTCAGGTCTTCCGCATTACCGCTCTCAAACAGTTCGCCGGTCTTGCCAACCTGAATCAACTCCGGGATACCACCTATCTCAGCTCCCAGCACCGGTGTGCCATACATCTGGGATTCCATCACGGAGAACGGGCAGTTCTCATACCACTCAGAAGGGTAAATGGAGAACCGTGCCTCACGGATCAGCTTCTCCAGTGCCTCGCCTTTCTGGAAGCCAACGTTCTTGATGTTCTTAATACCATTTACTGTCTCTTCCAGCGGGCCAGTACCGGCGAAGATGAACTGCACATCCGGCAGTTCTTTACAGACCTTGATGAGCGTACCGATACCCTTCTCCTCCGAGAAGCGGCCGAAGTAGAGGACGTAATCCTTCTTCGGAGTCTCTTTCCACTCCACCTTGTCGATGAAGTTGTGCATTGCCACGGTCTTTGTTGCAAACAGCGGATTGCTGTCCATTTTGCTCTTCATGAACTCGGAGCAACAGATCATGGTGTCAATGTACTTGTAGGTGCCCTTCCACTTCCAGAACTCAGCCTCCATCATGCCGATGGCCGACTTCGCAGTAGAACCGTGGATGCACTTGCCTTTCATGCAGTTCACGAAATGGCCGCCGAGGCACTTCTCACAGTTCTGGTGGGTGTTCGGATTGTTCAGCATGTGGTTCGGGCAGACCAGCTGGTAGTCATGCGCCGTGAAGATGATCTTACAATCCCTTCCTGTCTCCTTGCGCCACTTCACGATTTCCATGATGATGGAAGGTGTCAGCTGGTAGTTAAAATTGTTCAGGTGACAGACATCCGGCTTGAAGTCATCTAGTACTAGTCTTAATTTTTCTCTTGCTTCCTTGCTGTAGATGGTCTTGATCGGGTAAGTCAGCTTGCTCAGTTTGCTGCCGCCGTGGAAGTCCATATCAGATGTATAAGCATTGACACGGTTGCCCACGCAGCGGCCTTCGTGTTCCATACCGAAGTACTGAACTTCGTGTCCGTGCTGCTCCAGCGCCTCACCCAATTTGAATATATACGTCTCACTTCCGCCATTTCGGTGCAGAAATTTATTAATCATTAATAAGCGCATTTATTTCTCTCCCCTGTACAACTTCATCGTTTTTTCTACGACATCATCCCAGTTGTATTTCTCGCAGATAAAGTCTGCCGCCTGTTTTTTCAGCTCCATCACTTTTTCTGGATGATCACAGGCATCTTGCAGCTTTTCCTTTAAGTCCTCTACATCCGACTTTTTGAAAATCAATGCCTTGTCTTCCACAACCTCTGTACACTCTGGAATGTCAGAAACCAGACAGCAATTACCATAGCTCATTGCTTCTAACAAGCTCAGAGGCATTCCTTCCAAGTCAGAAGGCAATGTGTACATATAAGCGTTGCTGTAAAGTTCACCTAATATCTTCCCTTGCACGAATCCAGTAAAGATAATTCTATCATCACCTTTTGCTAGATTCTTCAACTCCTTTGTAAAAGAATCTGTATCGCTAGAACCTCCGGCAATAACCAGTTTTTTATCAGTTTTGACATTTTTAAATGCTTCAATCAGATATCTGATTCCTTTTTCCGGAACCAGTCTGCCAAGAAATAATATATAAGAATCCTTTGTCAGTCCAAACTTTTCAGTAATCAGTTTAGCTTTTTTGATTTCTGGTCTATTCACACCGTTTGGAATAAATCTTGTTTCTCTACCATATGTATTCTTGAAATAATCCTGAACACCTTTACTCAAAACAATAATTTCATCTGCATATTTTGCAGCGTTCTTTTCACCTTGATGAATAAACTTGGATCCAAACCCTGATTTCCATTTTTCACGTTGCCAATCTATGCCATGAATAGTAACCACAACCCTTTTACCAAACATCTTCGGCAGCCATGCAAAAAAAGCCGGACCTTCTGCATGGATATGTACCACATCGTATTTTCCAAATGCGCTGTAGAGAGCAGCAAAGAAAGAAGAGCTTACAGCAGCAAGCCCTTTTTTCTCAATGGTTGGAACAAATTTTTGGCAGATACCATCATATTCGGTTTTCTTATCGTACTCTGCACCGCTTACATGGTGACCTGATCTGTTGTAACAAGTCACCTGACACCCATCTCGTACCATTCTGGTGCTTAGTTCTTTGACAACAATCTCTATCCCACCCTCACGGGACAGACGCTTTTGTCCGAACATGGACACTGCAAATTTATCTTTCATAATATTTCCCCACTGTATTAGTCAATAGAAACCAGACACAAAACTTTTTTATCGTCTACTTCTCTTTAGAGTAGCGCTTCGCCATCCCACCTTCATTCATGTGGGCTGGCGAAGCGCTACTCTGTCATTGGCTATGGAAAACGCGGCAATGCGACGATTTTCCTTTCACCAAGTCTTTTTACTTTCCCTTACATTGATCCTTCCTTGCCAAGAACAGTCTTCACTGTCTTAAACAAGATCTTGATATCAAGTGCAGGTGTCCATTCCTTTATATACTTTGTATCAAGTCTTACGACTTCCTCAAAGTCCGTGATATCACTTCTGCCGCTGACCTGCCACATGCCGGTAATACCTGGCTTGATTGCAAGTCTAGCACGGTGATGGATCTCATACTCAGAAACCTCTCCCGGAAGCGGTGGTCGTGTTCCCACAAGACTCATATCACCTTTAAGTACATTAAAAAACTGTGGAAACTCATCCAGACTCGTTACTCTAATGAAATTACCAACACCAGTTTTCTTTGTTCCATCTGGCAGAATCTTATTTCCGATAACTCGCGGATCGAAGTCAAGCTTAAACATCTTTCCATCTGCTACACGGTTTTGCTTCATCAGCTCAGCTTTTCTTGCTTCTGCATCCATGTACATACTGCGGAACTTATAGATCTTAAACTTCTTTCCATTCTTTCCTATACGCTCCTGAGAGAAGAATATCGGTCCCGGAGAGCTGATATAAATAACTGGAGCTACAAATATGAAAATGATAACTGTAAGCAGACATCCAACAAGTCCGCCTGCAATATCCATTACACGCTTAAATAAAAGCTGTTTTGGTGATGCATAGTTTAAACTGGTTGTAAGCACTGTGTAGGAACCAATCTTTTCCACAAACTGAGGACGATCCTCCACTGCCGCGATCTTTGACAGTCTAAGATGCATCGTCACACCAGTTTCTTCCAGCTTTTTAATAAGCTCCTCTGGATATGGCTTATCATCTGGAACAACGATAAGTACCTCATCTATCCACTGCTGACACACATACATCGGAGCGTCTTTGCTGTTTGCAATCACATTCACACCGGCAATGCTCTGACCAGCCATATCTTTGTCAACAATAACTAAGCCGCTAATTAAGAACTTTCCATTCTGATTATAGGCAGTTGAACAGCACTGGCACCTGCAT
>OBYZ01000780.1_pt1 | contig 21474 bp, 20 predicted proteins | sample 1501501 | NCBI WGS metagenome assembly OBYZ01 (sample SAMEA2580213, study PRJEB22360) | human gut metagenome | biome: human gut; feature: human-associated habitat; material: faeces | place: Denmark | collected 2008/2010
GGATTACGAATGTTTTTGAAGATTGCGAGAGTGCAAAGCACGTAGCAATCTGGTATCATACAAAACATTAATAGGAGTCTTTATGGAAAAACTCAGACAAGATATTCGTGCCAATCAGTTTGAGCGCGTATATCTTTTATATGGTGAGGAACGATATCTGGTTCAGATGTATAAGAATCAGTTAAAAAAAGCAATCATCGGCGATGATACGATGAATTTGAATCAATATACCGGGAAAGGTCTGCCTGTACAAGAGGTGGAAAATGCGGTAATGACAATGCCGTTTTTTGCAGACAGACGTTTGGTTCTGCTAGAGGATACAGGATTATTTAAAAGCAGTGATGAGCAGTGGAGTAATCTTGTTAAAACAATTCCGGATAGCTGCCATGTCCTTTTTGTTGAGCAGGAGGTAGATAAGCGAAGCAGAATGTATAAGGCTGTAAAGGAATGTGGCTATTGCGCAGAGATGACGCATCCTTCAATGCAGCAGCGTACACAGTGGATTTTAAAGGGATTTGGGCGTTATGGGTTAAAAATCACACAGTCTGCACTTGATTCGTTTCTTGAAAAAACAGGTGATGACATGGAAAACATCAGAAATGAGATGGAAAAATTGGCTTCTTTTTGTATGGGAAAAGAAGGCATCACAAAAGAAGATGTTGATTTTGTCTGTACAGAACAGATTGAAAATAGAATCTTTGATATGACACAGGCCGTAGCAGAGGGAAAGACACAGTATGCTCTTGAGTTATATGCTGATCTATTAGCATTGAAAGAGCCGGGAATGCGTATTTTATTTTTGATTGCACGTCAGATGAACCAACTTTTATGTGTAAAGGAGATGGAAGTCGGACGTCAGAATAAGGATCAAATTGCAGCTGCTTTAAAGGTTCGTTCGTTTGTAGTTAACAAATTGCTTGGACAGGCAAGACAATTCACAATTGATCAGCTGATACGCTGTGTTGAGCGCTGTGTTGAGCTTGAAGAAGCTGTAAAAAGAGGAAATATGAATGAAAGGATTGCAGTCGAGATGGTTTTATTATCAATTGCAAATCGTGAATATCATGCCTGACTAAAAAAAGCTGCCTGCATGAAGCAGACAGCTTTTTATGTGTACAAGACACAAATTAGTTCATAGCGTTAACAGCCTTGTTCATACGGCTGATCTTTCTGGATACAGTGTTATCATGATAAACACCCTTGGATGCAGCCTTTCTCATTACGGACTCAGCCTCAACAACTGCAGCCTGAGCAGCAGCCTTATCACCTGCAGCAACAGCGCTCTCTACCTTCTTGATGTAGGTCTTTACCTTAGAACGAGCAGACTTGTTTCTCTCTGCCTTTGCCTGACTAACTAAAACTCTCTTCTTTGCGGACTTAATATTTGCCATGGGGCACCTCCAAAATTTCTTGTTTTTTAATCTTTTTATAGTTTGAAAACGATACTGTGTATCACTCGAAAACACCGTTTCAACACAAGTGGTATCATAGCCTAAAAACATTGATCTGTCAATACATATTTTCAAAAAAAATGCAAAAAATACAAAAAAGTTTTACATGTAAAACAAGTAGGAGTTTCTAATAAAGTTTTACATGTAAAACTTTGAATAATTTCATGAACCATTTTAACTAAGGAAGGTGAAAATATAATGCTCAATGTAAAAAACAACAAAACAATGATGTATACTGATCTCGCTGTTGAAATTCAGGAAGAATGCAGTGGCAGGCAAGGTGAGATTCCAGGCGTTGTACTGGAACAATACAAAGAAGATGGCAAAGGTATCCGTGTCACAAAAATACAAATCCAAACGGCAGATGGAGCAAAACGCATGGGGCGGCCCATAGGAAATTACATGACACTTGAGTCTGCAGATAAAGAACATTCTGATGAACATTCCGATAAAAATCTTTCTGGAACAAAGCTTCCTGATACAAATCTTCTTGCATCCTATATAAATGGGCTGCTTCCGTCATCGGCTCATTCTTTTTTGATTGTTGGTCTTGGAAATGCCAATATGACAGCAGATGCACTCGGACCATTAACAATTGAGAAAATGGCTCAGTCAGGAATGGCTTCATATACTTCAATGATCGTTCCCGGTGTATTTGCGCAGACTGGAATGGAAAGCTGTGAAATCATACAGGGCATTGTACAACAAACTTCTCCAGACTGCATCATAACTATTGATGCGCTTGCAGCAAGAAGTGCATTTCGGCTTGGTACAACAGTTCAGCTTACCGATACAGGTATTCGTCCAGGATCTGGTGTCGGAAATGCAAGAAAGGGCATAACTAAGGAAAATATGAAGATTCCTGTGATTGCCATTGGGATTCCAACAGTTGTAAGTGCCGCAGCAATTGTATCTGATGCAATGGATTCTTTAAAGCAGATAGGCTATAATGAAACGATTCTTGGAAGTATTGCGATGCTTGATAAAGAGGAATATTATCAGCTTATATCAGAAGTGTTTGCGCCAGAGCTTGGGAGTCTCTTTGTGATGCCTAAAAACCTTGATGAAGAATTAGATACGATGAGCAGCTTACTTGCAGCGTCATTGTCACAAGTAATATGTAAACGATAAAATGCTGTAATAAAGAAAACTGGCTGATGCATAGAATAGGCCAGAAAATAAGAAAGGATTTTAGAAATGTATAGAAGCTTTCATCCAAGGAAAAAAGAGAAAATAGTCACAACGATACTTTGGTTTTTGGCACTTGCCTGCTCTACCTATATTTTATGGAAAATTAATCCCTATCCAATTCAGCGCGGCATTGGCTGGACAAAACAAAAGACAGAACAGTTTTTAAATCGTTGCATAGACAATACAGTTTCTAATACACTTCCATCGCTTTCTATTTTTTTTGACTGTGAAGGATTATCTAAAGAAAATATAACTCAGACAAATACGTTTTTTTCAAGCGATCCCTTTTATCAGCAGTTCCAAAATAATATTGGTTGCTCTCCAGACAAAAAACAGGTATAATACTGAAAGATAATATTAAATAGTGGAGGTAACAAAATGTCTGAAACAACAAATGTTATGAATTCTGAAGTAGTAAAGCGTTTGCTTTGCTATGTTTCCTACGATACACAGTCAAAGGATGAAAGCAGTGAAGTGCCGAGCACACAAAAGCAGTTTGACTTGGCAAAGGTATTAAAAAAAGAGCTTGAGGAGATTGGAGCTTCTGATGTACGTCTTAGCGATCACTGCTATGTGTATGCAAAGATTCCGTCTAACTTAGATAAGAAGGTTCCGGCAATCGGTTTTATCGCCCATATGGATACTTCACCTGCATTAAGCGGAAAAGATATTAAGCCGCAGATAATACAAAATTATGACGGCGGTGTAATTAAACTTGGTGAAAGTGGCTTTTCTATGGGACCAAATGAGTTCCCGGCACTTGCCGAATTAAAAGGAAAGAGTCTTATTACTACAGATGGAACAACACTTCTTGGCGCAGATGACAAGGCCGGTGTTGCTGAGATCATGACAATGGCAGCATTCTTTTTGGCACATCCGGAAGTAAAGCACGGTGATATCTGCATCGCATTTACACCAGATGAGGAAGTGGGAAATGGTGTTGAATATTTTGACGTGCCTGGCTTTGGTGCTGACTTTGCTTATACAGTAGATGGCGGTTCTGTCGGTGAAATTGAATATGAAAACTTCAATGCTGCAAATCTGCGTGTTGAAGTGCAGGGATATGGCATCCATCCAGGCAGCGCAAAGGGCAAAATGAAAAATGCCATCCGCATGGCAATGGAATTTGAGCAGATGCTGACAGTATTTGATAATCCGGAATATACAGATGGCTATGAGGGTTTTCATCATCTTGGCGGTATCGAAGGCGATTCAGATCATACAACAATGCATTACATTGTACGTGATCATGACGCTGGAAAGCTTAACCAGAAGTTAGCTGAGATTGATAAGGCTTCGGAGTATCTGAATTTTAAATATGGAGAGGGATCTTTTAAGGTGGTGCGTACCGGTTCTTATCAAAACATGAAGGAAATGATTCTTCCTCATATGCATTTGGTTGAGTATGCAAAGGAAGCTATGAGAGAGCTTGGATTAAATGCTAAGAGTGTTCCGATCCGTGGTGGTACAGATGGTGCAAGATTATCCTTTATGGGACTTCCATGTCCGAACCTCTGCACAGGAGGCGCTAATTATCATGGCCGCTTTGAATATGCATGTATTGAGCAGATGGAGCTGTGTGTTGAGATTTTAAAGAAAATTGTTGAAAAGTATGCAGTTAAAGAAATCTGATATCCAGAAATCTATATTCAGAAACAAGAACTACCGAAAAGCAAAAAGATTAAAGTGAGGAATTTTGAATGATAACAAAGCAATTTAGCAGGCCATCAGTGCAGATGGCTCTGTCCGATGAGCTTTTAATGAAGGTAGAGCAGCCAGCTCGTTATCTTGGAAATGAGGTAAATGCGGCAAATAAGGATAAATCAAAGGCAGAGGTATCCTTCTGTATGTGTTTTCCGGATGTTTACGAGATTGGTATGTCTCATCTTGGAATCCAGATTCTATATGATATGTTTAACCGTTTTGAGGATACATATTGTGACCGCGTGTATTCTCCATGGATTGATCTTGATAAAATGATGAGAGAACAAGACATAAAGCTGTTTGCAGTAGAATCGCAGGAACCGGTAAAGAGTTTTGATTTTCTTGGAATCACACTTCAATATGAGATGTGCTACACAAATATCCTGCAGATTTTGGATTTAAGTGGTATTGCACTTAGAAGCGCTGACCGTGATATTAATGATCCGTTTGTAATTGGAGGAGGACCATGTACTTATAATCCAGAACCAATTGCTCCATTCTTTGACCTTTTCTATATGGGAGAGGGTGAGACTCAGTATCGTGCACTTCTTGATCTTTATAAAAAGTGGCGCGCAGAAGGCGGCTCAAGGGAAGACTTTTTACATGAGGCAGCTAAAATTCCTGGCATATATGTACCTTCTTTATATGATGTCACCTACAAGGAAGATGGAACTATTGATGCAATGACACCAATCTACGATGATGTGCCAAAAACAGTACGCAAGGAAATCGTACTCGATATGACGGGTGCAGTCTACCCGGAAAAACCGCTTGTGCCTCATATTCGTGCTGTGCAGGATCGTGTTGTGTTAGAGATTCAGCGAGGTTGTATTAGAGGCTGTCGTTTCTGCCAGGCTGGTATGGTTTACCGTCCTGTGCGTGAGCGTGATGTAGAGCGTCTGAAGCAGCTTGCAGTTACAATGCTTCATAATACCGGTTATGATGAGATTTCACTAAGCTCATTAAGCTCTAGTGACTACTCAAAGCTGCCTGAGCTTGTAAATTTCTTAATTGAAGAATGCAGCAAGCGAAAAATCAATATTTCTTTGCCGTCTCTTCGTATTGATGCATTTTCACTTGATGTTATGAGTAAGGTGCAGGATGTCAAAAAAAGCAGTCTTACATTTGCACCAGAGGCAGGTACACAGCGTCTTCGTGATGTAATAAACAAGGGCTTGACTGAGGAGGTAATTCTTCAGGGTGCAAGAGAAGCTTTTGAGGGCGGCTGGAGTCATGTAAAGCTGTATTTTATGCTTGGACTGCCAACTGAGACAGAAGAGGATATGAAGGGCATACCAGAGCTTGCAGAGCGCATGGCAGAGGCTTATTATGAGATCCCAAAGGAAAGAAGAAATGGAAAATGTCAGATTACCATGAGTACATCTTTCTTTGTTCCAAAGCCATGTACACCATTCCAATGGGCAAGAATGTATTCTCCTGAGGATTACTTGGGACGCGCAAGAATTGTAAATCACACAATGAAGCAGCAGCATAACCAAAAGAGTCTCAAGTACAACTGGCATGAAGCATATGTAACAGTTCTCGAGGGTGTTTTGGCACGCGGTGACAGAAAAGTGGCTGATGCCATTGAGACAGCCTATAAGATGGGTGCACTGTATGATGCATGGGGAGAAACATTCCACTATGAGATTTGGACAGCTGCTTTTGAAAAATGCGGCTTATCAATTGATTTTTATAATACAAGAGAGCGCAGTCTTGATGAGGTATTCCCGTGGGATTTCATTGATACTGGCGTGACAAAGGCATTTTATAAGAGAGAATGGGAGCGTGCAATGCAGGAGAAGATTACGCCGAATTGCCGCCAGTCCTGTTCCGGCTGCGGAGCAAAGCGTTTTGGAGGAGGTGTCTGCTTTGAAAATCAGAATTCAGTTTGCTAAATACGGAAAGATGATCTATATCGGACATCTTGATATAATGCGTTATTTCCAGAAGGCGCTTCGCCGTGCAGATGTAGATCTTGCCTATACACAGGGTTACAATCCGCATCCTATTTTATCTTTTGCGGCTCCTCTTGGTGTAGGCATTACAAGCTGCGGTGAGTATGCTGATCTTGAGGTTAATTCAAGCGGTTCCTCTAAGGAAATGCTGGCGCGTCTCAATGAAGTTATGGTTCCGGGAATGGAGATTATTGACTATCGTGTATTGCCAGATGATGCAAAAAACGCGATGAGCTGTGTGGCTGCTGCAGATTATTGCCTGACATTTCGAGAGAAACACACACCGCTTGATACGTTTGGCATGACATCTGCTGCTTATTTAAAAGGCTTTGAAGAGTTTTTACAGCAGGAATCTATTGTAATTATTAAGGAAACAAAAAAAGGCACTCGCGAAATGGATATTCGTCCGCTGATTTATGATTTTTGTTTACAGGAAAAAAGTGAGACAGGAGACGGTCCGGCAATCTTTTTGCAGGTATCAACTGGAAGCACCGATAATTTAAAGCCTGAACTTGTATTAAAGGCATATCATGAGCAGACTGGTCTTTCCTGGAATCCTGGAGACATTTCAATTTGCCGCCTTGAGACTTATACTAATACGGCAGTCTCTGCGCCAGACTGCATTGTAGCACCGCAGTTTGTGCCGCTTCGCGAGATGGGAAACGTATTATGAGCCGCCGACTTCTTTCTATGCAGGGGGACCGTGTGCTGACGGCCCTCTGGGATGATGGGCGTATTATAGAATGCAGTGTGGACGAGCGTGTACCTGCATTTTTAGGACGTATTTATCTGGCAAAGGTAGATCATATAGTGCCAAGCATTAGCGGTGCATTTTTATCTGCGGGTGATCAGAAGCTTTATTATTCACTAAAAGAAAATCCGCTACCTGTTGCTGTCTCATGTAAGCGTGAGGGAATGATTACACAAGGCGATGAGATTGTTGTACAGGTGACAAAGGAAGCGCTAAAGACAAAGGAACCTGGTGCTGGTTCTGCCCTTCAAATTGGAGGACGATATTGTGTCGTTATGATGGAGCCGGCAGGAAAACAGCCAAAGACAAAGATTCTTTTGTCGAGAAAGATTACAGAGGCTACATTTCGTGAAAAGATTTCTGAGGAGGCAGAGGCTCTTGAAGAAGTAAAGCAGCTTTTTGAAGCTGTAAGTCTTAGGGGCTTTTCATTATCTGTGATGGTACGCACAAACGCGGCAGAGGTATCATCTGATCTTGTACTAGATGAAATATCATTCTGTTGCAGACAGCTTCAGACTGTACTGTCAACAGCAGCTTTTCGCAGTAGCGGAAGCTTGCTTTGGCAGCCGCTTCCAGCCTATATAAGTGCCATCCGTGATACTTCTTTAAATGGCTTAGAATCAATTGTCTGTGATAATGAAGAACTTTTAAACGAAGTAAAAAATGCCTTGGATGAATGTAAAGGAAGTGAGGGATTAACTTATTCGCTTTATCAGGATTCTTCATATCCTATGCGAAAATGTTACAACTTGGATACTACTATTGAAAAGGCATTAAAAAGTAAAGTATATCTGTCATCAGGCGCCTACTTAATTATTGAACAGACGGAAGCGCTTGTAGCAATAGATGTTAATACAGGAAAAGCAATTGCATCAGGACGCAAAAAGGAAAATCAGGATTCTTATTTTTACCGCATTAATTTAGAAGCAGCAAAGGAAATTTTGTATCAGCTGCGACTTAGGAACTTATCTGGTATGATTCTTGTAGATTTTATTAACATGACTGATCATGCACTTGAGGATGCACTGATGGAAGAACTTTCCCTTCTTGCACGTAAAGATCCTGTGCATACAAGAATCGTTGATATAACAGCACTTGGTCTTGTTGAAATTACGAGAAAAAAAATAAGAGAGCCACTTGACAAACAATTAAAGATATGTTAAAGTACTAATCGTGTGCCGCACAATGAGGTTTAAGCGCTGCAATTTAGCAGACACCGTACTTGGCGAGTAATTATCTAGGAGGTGCTATATGTACGCAATTATTGCAACTGGTGGCAAGCAGTACAAGGTAGCAGAAGGCGATGTCATTCGCGTTGAGAAGCTTGGAGTAGAAGCTGGACAGACCTACAACTTTGATCAGGTTTTAGCTGTAAACAATGGTGAGATGATCATTGGTACCCCGACTGTTGCTGGAGCAACTGTAAGCGCAACTGTTATGGGCGAGGGCCGTGCTAAGAAGGTTATTGTATACAAGTACAAGAGAAAGACCGGCTATCACAAGAAGAATGGTCACAGACAGTCCTATACTGAGTTAAAGATTGAGAAGATCAACGCTTAATCAATGATTCAGGTAGAGATTATCCGGGATGCTTCCAAAGCGTATGTTGGTTTTTCTATAAAAGGACATGCCGGCTATGCAGAGCACGGGCAGGATATCATTTGTGCAGCGGTTTCCGTTTTAGCGCAGAATACCGTAAATTCTATTGAGCAATTTACGGATGATACATTCTCCGGTGAGATAGATGAGAAAACTGGCAGTCTTGCTGTTTCGTTTCCTCATGGTGTCGGGAAGGATTCCAGGCTATTGTTGGACTCGATGGTACTTGGTTTGACAAGTATTGCCGAGGAGTATGGTAAGAAGTATATTAAAATCCGATTCAGGGAGGTGTAAATCATGTTCAAGATGAATCTTCAGTTATTTGCACATAAGAAGGGTGTTGGTTCTACAAAGAACGGCCGTGATTCCGAGTCCAAGAGACTTGGTGCAAAGAGAGCAGATGGACAGTTCGTTTTAGCTGGAAACATTCTTTACAGACAGCGTGGAACCCATATCCATCCAGGTAACAATGTAGGTATCGGCGGAGACGATACTTTATTTGCGAAGGTTGATGGAGTTGTCCGTTTCGAGAGAAAGGGCAAGGATAAGAAGCAGGTTTCTGTTTATCCAAAGGCTGAGTAAGATTAATAGTATGAAACGAGGAGAGACCGTTGCCGTTCGCAACGGTCTCTTTTGGGTAATGTAGATAAAAACAAGAAAAAAAGTAACAATATATAAAAAGAAAATCAAAAGAAAGGCATTGGTAACGTATTTATGATAGATAGTGCCAGAATATTCATTAAATCCGGTAAGGGTGGCGATGGACATGTAAGCTTTCGTCGTGAACTTTTTGTTGCTGCCGGTGGTCCTGATGGCGGCGACGGCGGAAGAGGCGGAGACATTATTTTTGAAGTAGATAAGGGTCTGAATACATTAAATGACTTTCGTCATGTACGCAAATATATTGCGCAGTCTGGAGAGGACGGAAAAAAACGCCGCTCTCATGGTGCAGACGGACAGGATTTGATTGTAAAGGTTCCAGAAGGAACAATCATTCGTGACGATGCAAGCGGAAAGATTATTGCCGATATGTCTGGAAAAAATATGCGTGAAGTAATCTTAAAAGGTGGCAGAGGCGGCGCCGGAAATATGCATTTTGCCACACCTACCATGCAGGTTCCTAAGTTTGCAAAGCCAGGTCAGCCGGCTATGGAGCTTTGGGTTCGCTTAGAGTTAAAGGTTATCGCAGATGTCGGACTTGTTGGATATCCGAATGTTGGAAAATCTACCATTTTATCAATGGTAACAAATGCAAAGCCAAAGATTGCAAATTACCATTTTACTACGCTTGATCCGTATGTAGGAATTGTAGACCTTGAGGGTACAAACGGTTTTGCACTTGCTGACATTCCTGGTCTTATTGAGGGTGCTTCAGAAGGAATCGGCCTTGGCTTCCAGTTCTTAAAACATATTCAGCGTACAAAAGTACTCATTCATGTAGTAGATGCAGCCTCCACTGAAGGCCGCGATCCAGTTGAAGATATTCGCACCATTCAGAATGAATTGGCATCATATGATCCAGAGCTGTTAAAGAAACCAGCTGTCATTGCTGCCAATAAGGTTGACGTTATTCAGACAGAAGATGGCGATGAAGATCCTATTGAGCGTTTAAAGAATACTTTTGAACCAGAAGGCTTAAAGGTATTTCCAGTTTCAGCAGCTTCAAATCAGGGCTTAAAAGAGCTTTTATACCATGTATGGCAGATTCTGTCTACAATGGATCCAGAACCGACTGTTTATGAAAAGGAATATGTTCCGGAATACGATCTTGGAAGCAATCTTCCTTATACAGTAGAAAAAACAGATGAACATTTATTTACAGTTGAAGGACCTCGTATTGAAAAGATGCTTGGCTATACAAACTTAGATTCCGAGAAGGGCTTTACTTTCTTCCAGCGCTTCTTAAAGGAGACAGGAATCTTAAAGGAGCTTGAGGATCTTGGAATCGAAGATGGCGATACTGTTAAGATGTATGGTCAGCACTTTGATTATTATCACGAGTAAAGAAAAAGGAGACTTTAAATGACAAGTAAGCAGAGAGCATATTTAAAGAGTCTGGCTATGGATCAGTCTGCGATCCTTCAGATTGGAAAGTCCAGCCTGACACCAGAAATTACCAGATCAGTAGACGAAGCATTAGAAGCACGTGAACTGATTAAAATTCATGTATTGAAGAACTGTTTTGATGATGGTTCTTCTATTGCTGAGGTATTAGCAGAGCGTACACGCGCAGAAGTTGTACAGGTAATCGGAAAGATGATCGTACTGTATCGCCCGGCAAAAGAAGAGAAGAAGAGAAAGATCGTTCTTCCAAAATAATAATATACGGGAGGATCCATTTTATGGTTAATGATGAAATTCTTTACATCCGAAGACGCTTGAAAAAGAAGATGGATGAAGACCGCTTTGAGCACACCATTGGTGTTGCATACACATCTGTTTGCCTTGCAATGCGTTATGGAGAAGATCTTCACAAGGCAGAATTAGCTGGTCTTCTTCATGACTGTGCAAAATGTATCCCGGATGATATTAAACTTGATAAATGCAAGCGCAACAATATTCCAATCACAAAGGCACAAGAACAAAGCCCATCTCTTCTTCATGCAAAGCTTGGCGCTTTTATTGCAGCTGACCATTATAGGATTAAAGATCAGGATATTTTAAATGCTATTGAGAATCACACTACAGGACGTCCGGCAATGAGTCTTCTTGAGAAGATTGTTTTTGTTGCTGACTATATTGAACCAAGGAGAAATAAAGCGTCAAACCTGTCCAAACTGCGTCAAATGGCGTTTATTGATATTGATCGCACCGTTTACGAAATTATGGATCAGACGCTTCGTTATCTGAAGTCAAAAAAAGTTCCGATTGACAGCCTGACAAAAAAGTCCTGTGATTATTATCGTGCGCTGTGTGGTGAAAAAGACGTAGAAAATGAAACAGAAAGGAACTGACTTATGGAAGTAAAGCAAAAGGCAGCATTGATTTACAATGCAATTGAGGATAAAAAAGGAAGCCGAATCAGTGTTCTTGATATCAGCGGTATTTCTGTTATGGCAGACTATTTTGTGATTGCAGATGCTGAGAATAACAATCAGCTGCAGGCAATTGCTGATAATGTAGAAGAGCAGATGATGAAAAATGGCAATCATTGCCGTATTGAAGGAAAATCAGAATCTGGCTGGGTACTGCTTGACTTTGGCGATATTATTGTTCATATATTCAATAAGGAAGATCGTTTATTCTACGATCTTGAGCGTCTTTGGAGAGATGCAATCTCTGTGTCAAAGGAACAGCTTGGCATTAAAGAGGCCGCTTTATAATTTACAGCACAAAAAGACCGTATCTTTGGAGAAAAGTCTCTAAGGATACGGTCTTTTTAGCTTTTAAGAAACAATCTTTGGACGGAATAGACTGATTACCTTTCCTATGATCTCAACATTATCAACGATAATAGGTTCCATAGAGCTGTTTTGAGGTTGTAAACGATAATGACCATCTTCTTTATAAAAAGTTTTAACAGTAGCAGAATCATCTACAAGTGCAACGACAATTTCACCATTTTGTGCGGTACTTTGCTTAGCGACAACAAGCTTATCACCATCAAAAATACCTGCTTCAACCATGCTGTCACCCTTAACAGTCAGCACAAAAACCTCCTTTCCCTGTGGAATCATATATGCTGGGAATGGTAAATAGGCATCGATATTTTCAATGGCAAGAATTGGCTGTCCGGCAGCGACTTTTCCAACCTCAGGAATATAGACAGTCTCTGTGCGAACAAGATTAAAGCCATCATCAACAATTTCAATTGCTCTAGGTTTTGTTGGATCCTTGCGGATGTAACCATTTCTCTCAAGTGATTCAAGATGGGCATGAACGGAAGATGTAGATTTTAATCCGACAGCATCACAGATTTCACGTACAGACGGCGGGTAACCTTTCTGCAGAACCTGTTGTTTTAAATATTCTAGTACTTCACGCTGCTTATTTGTGATTTTTCCATATGTCATAAATAAGTCCTCCTTTTTCAAGCTAAGTTATTAATCATATATTGATAAGCATTGATTTATACTTGAAAATAGTATAGCACAAATCAGAAGAAAATGCAAACAAAAGTTTGCGAAAATGTGTTCGCATAGATTTCAATAGGATAATTTTATCACAAAAAGAGATGGGCGTAAAGAAATTTACCGTTGCCGCGCTTTTTGTTTTGTGGTAAACTATACACTTGTGAAAGATTGACGTATAAAAATGACAATCTACGATAATGCAAGTCTTAATAAAGGAGAAAATTAAAGATTATGCTTAACAAAATAGCAAAACGGATAATATTGCTTTTATGTACAATCACTGTTGTTGGAGTTTTATCTGGCTGCACTGAAACAATTCTTTCTCAAAATGGTCCAACCGCCATTTTTGTCGCAGGAAAATTAGATTCTGATAATACATTTTCCAAATCTGTGAATTGGCTGGAGAATGCTTTTTCCAAGTTTGAAAATCTTGCAAAACATGGAGCAGAAGAGAAGTCACAAACGCTTGCAATTCCGGATCAGTATCAAGTACTCTTAATTGGCAGTGATAGACGTGATGGTTCCTGGAATGGAAATTCTGACGTAATGATTTTAGCTTCATTAAATCGAAACAAGAAGACAATTTCTTTCATTTCATTTATGCGTGATACTGGTGTAAATGTTCCAAATGTTGGATATGGAAAACTTAATTGTTCTTTTGCCAAAGGTGGAGCAAAACTGTTACAAAGCACACTTGAATCAAATTTTCAAATCTCGATTGATAATTACATCGCAACTGATTTTGTCAGCATGGCCGATATAATTGATTTATTCGGGGGCGTTGATCTTGATATAACAGATGCAGAGATTCCAGTAATCAATGGTTATATCAATGAAATGGCAACATTGAGAGGATTTGATCCGTCAGAATATCAGCTTTCAGCGGCTGGAACATTACATTTAAATGGTTTGCAGGCAGTTGGATATATGCGTGATCGTTATGTAGGAAGCAACGATTTTCAGAGAACCGAACGCCAAAGAATTGTTTTGCAAAAACTTCTTGAAAAGCTTAAAACCATGAATGCATTAGAAATATTGAAATTAGGTTCATCAATGACAAACTTGTCAATTCAGCATAATTTTACAGCTGAGCAAATCGCTGGATTGGCCGCGCTTGCTTTGGAATGCAGAAATTATACAGTGGTAATGGATCGTATTCCTTATGACGGATTATATACTTCAAATGGAGAAAATCTGGATCCTGTATGGCCAGAAACCATTGAAAAACTTCATGCGACAATTTATTAAAAGGACGAGTAAAATGATGGTGTTTAAGCCATCATTTTACTTTCAGATATATTTCTTCGTTAAACTAGGGTTTCGCGAATAAATTGATATATCTCTTATTTCACCTCTAAATCAAAAAAATACATTTGATTGGTTGATCTATGGACAACTTTTTGGTATAGTTAAAATTAGTTTAAAGTATTAGGAAAGGAAAATCATCATGAGAAAAAAATTTTTAATCATAGGCATGATTACTGCTGCTGCATGTACTGCTGTATATGGCTGCGCCGAAAAGAAAGAAGGCCCTCAGACAATTATTATTGAGTTAGCTGATCCAGCTGATATAGAGGAATCTAGCATGGCTGATGAATCTGCAAGCACTGAGGTGCCTGAATCAGAATCTGAATCATTTGCAGAAGAAATAACTACAGATTCTGATGAAAGATATCCGCAAATTGAGGGTCTTTCAGACAATGTTACACTCTCCTACACTCAGATTGGGTCAGATGATCCTATTATCGGTCTTGTGATTGCAGATATTTTGCCAGATATTCATGCAAAAGATTTGGATATTACAAACGTTCAGGCTTACATAGATGATGAAGAGGTAGTTCCATACGGAGATGTTACCTTTAGCATGGATGTTGATCCTGATTCTCAGGTTGTCCTGTATAAATTGGATGAAAATGGAAAGATCACATCAGAACAGCTGGAAGTTACAGATGGCATAGTCTCCTATCAGACTTCTAAATGTGGCCGTTGGCTTGTAATTAGTTCCCATTTAGAATCTGAGACAGAAACTGAAACTATGGAATCAGAAACCGCAAGTAAATAATTAAATAACACAACAGGCAGAGGTGTATTTCTTCTGCCTGTTGTTTGTAATAATCAAATATTAAAAAATACGCATTGGTCTTCTTCGCCAACTGCTATTATATCTAGCTCTCTTAACGCCATCTCATACTAACAGCTTTTTCCAGAATTGTAGGGCTGAAATCCGCAAAATTAAATATAAGGTTGAGTTTATTGTCAGGTCGTAGCGCCACTTTCTGTCCTTCTATGAATCATCTTCACAATGTCCCCTGCCGAAAATTTTCTGTCTGTCTATTTTTGCCATGTCGTCTCTCTCTTCTTTTTGCTGATTACTGCATCATGGTGTTATCCCCCTTAAATAAAATAAATATTCTTATAAAACTCCGGTCTCTGTAGGTTGATTTTCTCGGTCCAGCAGCAGACAGATAAACCCATCTGCTGCCATAATAATGCAACGCCAATTACTTTGTCGCGCCGCATCCGGAGCATTTGTATCCGGTTGTCACTGTCTCATCCCACGCTGCCTGTGTCACTACTGTCTCGTAGTGCCCGGTTGCATCGTGATGAACAACGGTCGTCTCGGCATCATGGTGGACTGTGGTATACACGGCATCGTGATGGACGGTATTGTACACTGCATCATGGTGAGTCGTGCCGATCTGACGCGGTTCAGTATGCCAGCCTGACCAACAACCAGCAGCCATATGTTCGTTAATATCATCACTTGGGTCCCAAAATTCATGACCACAGTTATTGCAGATATCAACACGACCATACACCGGCTCATCATATGCTTCTGACACCAGCACCGGCTCATCGTATGCCGCCTGAGAAAGTACCTGCTCGTCCCATGCTGCTTTCGTTACAACCGTCTCATCCCACGCTGCACTATCCTCTTTCCATACCTGACTTGTAACTGCATCGTGGTGGACAGTTTTTGTTACTGCGACCCAGTTATGGGTGTGCGCAGTGGTAGTCGGTGCTGCTGTCGGTGTTTGTGTGGTAGTTGGAGCCGGAGAAGTAGTAGTGGTTGCAGTTGTTGCAGCAGTTGGCGCTACTGTAGCTGATGGTTTTGTCGGGTCTGCCTTTGCGACGTTTTGTGATGATGTTTCAGAAGTATCCTCATCCACTTTCCCTTCCAGTGACTGAGAGGCTGCCTCGTCGGTTTCTTCTTGGTTTTCACCGTCTACACTTGACTCGTCCGGTGTAGACTCAGGAATCAAATGCACGATTAACCAGTGGTTAGTATTTGCATCCAGACTGACAGCCGTATCACCATACTCATTCACGAAGGAATCAACAGCAGTTTTTTGAAGTGTTCCATCTGACATGCTGTAATGCACGACATCAGCTCCCTCCTCCTGCTGCAACAAAAGTCTGTACATTCCGCTTTCATCTGCCTGCTGTAAAGAGGCTGCTTCACAAAATTCGACGGCTGAGTATATATCATACCCGGCATACTGATCAAGCAGGTAAGAAATCATTGGCTCCCCTGCGTGAATGTCAGAAACGGCATATGTCAATGTACCGGCAATATCAGGATCAGTTTGGGACAGACTACTCTCCAACTCATCCAGTTTGTCAAAGTAAGCAACTTTGGCTGCATCAACTGATGAGAGAGACAAATAGTAAGGGAGTGTTTCTTCCGATACGGAAGACTCCGACTGATCCACCAATTCCATTGACATTTCAGACTCATCCTGCTCGGACAGGCTTGATGAGTATTCGGTTAACTGCGTATCGGCAGGAATCTGGGCATCCATGTTGTTTTGAGCTTGGTCAAGTGGAATGCCTGCCAAATCAATAATCATGTACCGATCAGTTGCCTGCATTGTAGGCTGCATTTCCTGTTTTGCAATCGTCTGAGTTGCAAAAAAAGCAGTATTACTTGCAAGAACTCCTGCAAGGATTGTAGTGATTGTAGTAAATCGTCTTTTCATCATAGGAATTTCTCCTTTCTCTTGTCAACACTGCCTTTTCTTCGGCATCATCATAGCAAAAAAGAAATACTGATGCAAGCGAGAGACAGTAGTAATTTGCCTATAAGCCCCTTTTTCCCAAATTCATCTTGTCGTATAATTTTAATTATACGACAAGATGTTGTATTTTCCTCGGTTTTGGCATATAATAGATTTATAATTAAACAATTTTTATCAAAAATTAATGGAGGTTCTGCATGGCTGATTTTCGACAAGACCAGTACAATCAGTGCAGCAATTATCAAATACTGTGTTGCTCATCGAATCGGTATCCTGGTTGTTGGCACCAACCGCTTATGGAAACAGCGTGCTATGCACCGCATAGGTGCGGAGACTTCGTGAAAGGTAAGACATATAGTTGTCAATAACCCGCGCCCGAGGTGACCTCGGACGGGGCTTGTAAAAGGGAAACCACTCTTTTATGGGTTCTGTTTGTTACCAGAAGGCGTGACCGAAAGGTCGATATTGATTAGCCTTGGAATTCGATGGAACCTACCAAACCAGGTCAGGCGAACTATTCGATTTCTACGTTATCGGCAAAATAGGTACCCTGTGGATACTCCTCTAGTCCCAGGTTCTACGGTATGCCGTTAAACATCCCTTACGGGTACGGGGAAGTGCGGTATGCGTTAAACTGCCGATAACATTGGCGAAGAGGACAACCTTTATTGAGAATCCATACGGGACAGCAACATCGTCTGGTATGGGACGCGTAAGCGAACCTATTAGAAACTTAGAAACACAAAAGGAAAGGAGCTGCTTATGGTAGCAGTAGTTGATCTGTTTGGCAAGCCTTTGATGCCGACAAACGAATACAGAGCACGTAAGCTGCTCAAACAAAAGAAGGCGAAGATTTTCGGCTATCGTCCGTTTACGATTCAGTTGACGGAACGGAAAAGCGCAGAGATTCAGCCGATTGAACTATGCATGGATACCGGATATATCCATATCGGAATCTCTGCAAAATCAGAAAGGCACGAATATCTTGGAATGCAGATTGATACGCTTACTGACGAAAAGTTGAAACGCGATGATAAAAGACAGTATCGCAGACAACGACGTAACCGAAAGCGGTATCGTGCTCCTCGTTTTGATAATCGAAGACGAAAAGAAGGATGGATCGCTCCGTCATTGGAGCACAAGAAAGAGATCCATATCGATGCAATTCAACGAATCTGTAAGGTGATGCCGATAACAGATATCACGCTGGAAATAGGGAATTTTGATACACATGTTCTAAAAGCCGTGGAGGAAGGAAAGCCACTGCCACAGGGTTCTGATTACCAGCATGGTGAACGATATGGAATCGCGACGCTCCGAGAAGCTGTGTTTCTCCGAGATGGCTATAAGTGCCAGTGCTGTGAGAAAAGCGTTAAAGATGGGGCGATTCTGCATGTGCATCATATCAAATATCGGAGTCAGGGCGGAACAAACAGAATGTCAAATCTGATTACGGTATGTGATAAGTGCCACACACCAAAAAATCACAAGCCGGGTGGAAAGCTCTGGAATTGGAAACCAAAACTGGCTGAGTTTAAAGGTGCCTCTTATATGACAAGCATCCGATGGACGCTGTATAACGAGGTAACAGCCCTGCTTCCAAACAGTTCTGTACATATCACATACGGAGCAAAGACAAAGGAAAGCAGACGGAAACTTGACATTAAAAAGTCACATGTGAATGATGCTTATGTAATGGGTCTGTTTTGTCCAAAGCATCGAACGAAACCTGTGTACTTTAAGAAAAAACGTCGAAATAATCGAGTTTTGGAAAAATTCTATGATGCAAAGTATATTGACAGCAGGGATGGAAAGAAACGATCTGGTCAGGAATTGTTTAATGGCAGGATCAACAGAAATCATAGAAAAGATTCTGAAAACCTACACCTGTATCGAAAGCAGAAAGTCACAAAAGGAAAACGTAGCATTCGTAACAAGCACTATCCAATACAGCCGCATGATATTTTGCTATATCAAAAGAAAAAGTATGAGAATGCCGGATGCCATAACAATGGCTCACGAGTAATCTTGTTGCCTGAAAAGAAATCAGTGGCACTCAAGCAGCTGACAATATATCAATATGCAGGTGGGTATTACAGAGTGCCATACGAATCAAACAAAAAAGAAGAAAGGACAGGAAGTTAAGAAACGTGTTTCGGTGCATTCCTCCCCGCCCGACACTTCGGACGAGGTTTCCTGCGCAAAAGAAGGATGAAATTACAAAAATTATACCGCTATGTACGTCAGGCAGCAGATGAATATAATTTAATTGAAGATGGAGATAAAATTGCAGTGGCAGTCTCTGGTGGAAAAGATAGTCTGGCATTATTATATGCGCTAGCAGGTCTCAAACGCTTCTATCCCGCTTCTTTTACCATTTGTGCAATTACTATTGATATTGGCTTTGGAATGGATTTTACGCCTGTTCAGAGGCTTTGTGATGAACTTGACGTTCCATTTTTTATTTGTCATACGCAAATAAAAGATATTGTATTTCATCCTGAAAATCCAAATGGATCTTGCTCTTTTTGTGCGAATCTTCGTCGTGGTGCACTGATTTCAAAAGCATTAGAACTTGGCTGTACCAAGCTGGCTCTTGGTCACCATAAAGAAGATATTATATATACAATGATGATGTCTATGCTGTTTGAGGGGCGTTTTTATGCCGTATCACCATATACTGCATATGATGATAGTCAAATTGCTGTAATTCGTCCACTTATTTATGTAAGCGAGGGTGAAATTAAAAACTTTGCACAGCAGTATCAGCTTCCCGTTATTAAAAACCTTTGTCCGCGCGATGGTCATTCTGCAAGAAGTGATATGGAGCCACTTATGAAACAATTAACATCTATCTATCCAGATGTCAAGGATCGCTTTTTTCATGCTATTGAAAATGGCAATATTGATGACTGGACAGCTGCACGCACACATATGGACGTAAAACAGCTGATCAAAAACAGCAAAATGCAAGAAAAAACAATAAATTCTTCAAAGGCAGATCAGACAGGAGGTGAATTGTAAATGGGAGCTAATTCATACAGTGAGCAGATTGATATTGATAATACATACCGCCTGCGAATGCTAATCAGTACTCTTCCGCCCTATGCAAAAGATTATTTTCGTGGTATCCAGCCTCATACAGAATCACGCACCCGAATTGCTTATGCATACGATTTAAATGTATTTTTTTCATATTTGCATGAAAATAATCCTATTTTTGCTCAAAAGGAAATTCGTGATATTACATTAGACGATTTGGAGAAGCTTCGTCCCACTGATATTGAGGAATATCTTGAGTATCTGCAGGCATATACGGATCCTAAAAATGAAGGAAGCAATAATACAAAAACAAATCATGAGTTAGGATTAAAACGAAAGCTTGCTTCTCTTCGCTCTTTCTATCGATATTTTATTCAGCATGAAGATATTAAGTATAACCCTGTTGATCTTGTAACTATGCCAAAGGTACATGATAAGGCGATTACAAGGCTGGATATCGATGAAGTGGCATTGCTGCTAGATCAGGCAGAAAGTGGTGATAAACTATCTGAGCGAGAACAACGTTTCCATGACAGGACAAAATTGCGTGATGTAGCGCTTCTTACATTAATGCTTGGAACAGGCATCCGCGTATCGGAATGCGTAGGACTAAATATTGATGATGTTGATTTTAAAAATGACGGTATTCGCATTCATAGAAAAGGCGGTAAAGAGGTTGTTGTTTATTTTGGAGATGAAGTTGAAAATGCTCTTCTTTCATACATTGAAGAACGTAAAAAAACAGAGGCTGTAGCTGGTCATGAGGAAGCTTTGTTTTTATCACTTCAAAAAAAACGAATCAGTGTAAGAGCTGTTGAAAAGCTCGTAAAAAAATATGCTAAAACTGTTACGACAGTTAAACATATCACACCTCATAAGTTGCGCAGTACCTACGGAACAAATTTATATCGCGAAACTGGCGATATTTATTTGGTGGCAGATGTTCTTGGACATAACGATGTAAATACAACCAAAAAGCACTACGCTGCTCTTGAAGATGATAGACGACGCGGTGCAAGAAATGCGGTAAAGCTTAGAGATTAAAATCCGCACAAGTAGGGAAGAAAGGCAAATCCGCGAAAAAATTTTTCTTCTGAATCACGAAAAAATCGGCAAGAATAATCCTGCCGATTTTTTACTAACTATTCATATTCGATGCCGCTATTTTGCAATAACTCATCTTATAATATCATGATCCTGAAGCACTTTCTCAATTACCGTTCCATGAATAACATGAAGCAGAGGCTTCTTTAATGCATTCAGCGGTCCTGGCAGCTGAATATCAAGCGGAGACTTGCCATCCATGAGCTTTACAGAACTGTCAAGCAGTTCACGAATATCATATACACTGCCCCATACCTCAGGAACACCTCTGTCTACACCAAGCAGTCCATAAACAGCTTCCATAGCAGTTCTTACAGAATATTCTGTAGTGAATACAGTGTCGCGAGGTGTGTCAGCAAACTGACCTAAGAATGCGAAGTTTACGCAGCCATCCGGAATAACATCCGGGCGGTCGCCCTTTGTACGCGGCATGAAGAATGCAGTGATATATGGCATCATAGTCGGTACGCAGACTGCACTGTTCTCAGCAAGCTCTGGAATCTGATCAGTCGGAACACCTAAATGATACAGCCACTCTTCTGTGATTTCTTTACCTGTACACTCTCTCATTGGCTTCTTAAC
>OBYZ01000782.1_pt1 | contig 21425 bp, 22 predicted proteins | sample 1501501 | NCBI WGS metagenome assembly OBYZ01 (sample SAMEA2580213, study PRJEB22360) | human gut metagenome | biome: human gut; feature: human-associated habitat; material: faeces | place: Denmark | collected 2008/2010
CTTATGGGGCGAGAAGCCTGCGCCGGAAACCCGCGGCGCCAGCCGATCCAAAGAAAATACTGGAAGTGGGGACGGCCATCGGCTATTCCGCTTTGCTTCTGGCGGAATATTTTCCTCTGGCGGAAATTGATACCATAGAAATAGATGCCCTGCGGAATGAACGGGCTGTATCCGTCATGCAGGCGGCAGGATTCGAGCAGCGTATCCGGTGTCATTTGGGGGACGCGGGAGAAGTGCTTTCTACGCTTGCAGGGCCGTATGATTTTGTTTACCTTGACGGGCCGAAAGGACAGTACCTCCGCCATTTGAAACTTATTGAGCCGAAACTATCGGAAAATGCGGTCATCGCGGCGGATAATGTTCTTTTCCGCGGACTGGTGCGAAGCGGGGACCCCGCGGCGCATCGGTACAGGACGCTTGTCACACGCCTGCGGGAATACCTCGAATATGTGGAGGCTCATTATGATACGGTTATCCATGAAGAGGGAGACGGTCTTGCGGTGTCAAGGAAGATAAGGAAATAAGGGAAGAAAGGAACACAAGTGGAAAGAATGGAACTTCTCGCGCCGGCGGGAAATATGGAAAAAATGAAAATGGCGCTCCTTTACGGGGCGGACGCGGTATACCTGGCGGGAAAAGCTTTCGGGCTCCGTGCCTACGGCGGCAATTTTACCCGGGAAGAAATGAAAGAGGCTGTGGAGTATGCCCATTCCATGGGAAAGAAAGTGTATATCACGATCAATATCATTCCCCGGAATGAAGATCTGGAAGGACTTGACACATACCTGAAATATTTACAGGATATTCATGCGGATGCCGTCCTGATTTCCGATCTCGGCGTATTTGATATCGCCCGTGAAGCAGCGCCTGATTTGCCGGTCCATGTGAGCACGCAGGCGAGCGCGGCAAACTGGCGCACTGTCAGGAGATGGAAAGATATGGGCGCGTCCCGCGTCGTTCTTGCCAGAGAAGTATCCCTTTCAGAAATGGCGGATATCAGAAAACGGGTGGATATCGAACTGGAAGTATTCGGCCATGGGGCGCTCTGTATTTCCTGGAGCGGCCGCTGTCTTTTATCCAATTATTTTACAAACGGGAAACGCCAGTCCAACCGGGGTGAATGCATCCAGGCCTGCCGTTTTAAGTATTCCGTGATGGAAGAGTCCCGTCCGGGCCAGTATTTCCCCGTAGAAGAAGATGAGCACGGCACATATATTTTCAACAGCAAAGACCTCTGTATGATCGACCATATTCCCGAACTTATCAAAGCGGGCGTTTCTTCTCTGAAAATTGAAGGCCGCATGAAGAGCGTCTACTATGTGGCGGCGGTTGTGGCAGCGTACCGGAAAGCGATTGACTCGTACTACGAATTGGGAGCGGCATTTTCCGTTCGTCCGGAATGGCGGGAAGAACTGGAAAAGGTATCCCATCGTCCTTACACGACGGCTTTCGCGTTCCAGAACCCCGACCATTCCGCCCAGGAATATATGAAGTCCCAGCCGGAGCAGCCTTATGATTTTATCGGTCTTGTTCTGGAGCAGGATAAAGGAAACGGTACGGTGAAAGTGCAGCAGCGCAACTATTTCAAAGCGGGAGAGGTCGTTGAATGTCTTACTCCGGCAGGGGATGTGTTTCCTGTCACAATCGGGCATCTGACGAATAAAGACGGTGAAGAGGCGGCAGCAGCGCCCCATCCGCTGGAAGAGCTGACGATGGTGACAGAGCAGGATCTGCCGCCGTATACCATTCTCCGGAGGCGTGCCCGTGGATAACAGAGTCTATATAGAAATCGCGCCGGGCGATGTGAACTACGTCAATCGTATCATGGAAGGATATGAATATCTCGGCATTCTGACCACCATCGATCCCCGGCGGGCGACCTGCTGTATCAACGCTACGGCGGACACACGAAAAGAAGTCGTCGAGATTCTCACCCATCTGGATACGGAAGTGAAAATCCTGGCGGACAGAGAAGAAGCGGAAGCGGGATTGAGGTAAATATTTCTTTTGGAATATGATAAAATAAATGTAGAGATAAAGGACGGGAGGAATCTGTATGGCAGCGGCGGAAAGAATTGCTGAATATCTGAAACAATGCGGTGTGTTTTATCTGGCCACTTTGGACGGCATCTGGCCGCGCCTCCGGCCGATGAATAATGTCTGTGTCTGCGGCGGCGTAATCCATTTCCTCTTTGATAAAGATGATGAGATTTACGGACAGCTTCTTCTGAACGACCGCGCGGAAATCTGCGCCACCCATCCGGATCAGTCGACTATCTGTATATCCTGCAAACTGCGGGAGGATAAAGGGGAGGAACCGCGGCGCGCCATGCTGAGGAGCTGTGAGGAATCCTTGGACGGGATCCGGAAAGACGGCAGGTATACCGTGTTCAGGCTGGCATCGGGAAACGCGGTCATCACGGATTTTACCGGAAAGACGGAAGAAATTGAATTATAAAAGAAAGCGCGTTCCATGTGGACGCGTTTTTTCATTTTCTGAAAGGCCGGCGGGGAAGTGCTATAATGGAGTCTAAATACGAAGGTCTCCTGAAAATAAAAGGTTTGTCATGGATTTCCGACAGTTTTTCCATCTGCTGCTAAGAGCAGCGTTCTGCATGAGGGGAGCCGTAAGAAGATAAAAGCTATCAGCTGTGAGCTGTGAGCTGTCAGCCATTAGCTGTGAGTTAAAAGCCGAAGCATATGATTTCCATTAGGTGTCATACGAAACATTAGCAAAGGATTTGCTGTTGTAGTGAGGGAAACGATAATCGTCATCCTGAACGAATGTGAAGGATCTATACCCGTGGTGAGGAAAGCGGTAAGATGTCATCAGAGTCATAGATTCTTCACTCCGTGTCACCATCCCGTTTTCCGTCTTTCCCATAAGGAATGCTTGCCCCGTTCAGAATGACGATTGGAGGAAAGGGCATCATAATAAGAGAAACGTTAATCGTCATCCTGAATGAATGTGAAGGATCTGTACCCATGATGAGGGAAGCCGTAAGAAGATAAAAGCTATCAGCCGACAGCTGGCAGCTAAAAGTGCCGAATGACGAGGAACGGTGAGGTGTTATCCTGAACGGATGGGAAGGACCTGTTACCGTGGTGAGGGAAATGAAAAACGATAAGTCTTGAGAATAAGTATATAAGGAAAGGCGGAATAAAAATGAATGGCTTGATTACCGATTTATACCAATTGACAATGGCAAATGCCCTTTTCAACAAAGGACGCCATGAACGGAAAGTCGTATTTGACCGTTTTTACAGAAAGAATCCTTTTAACGGCGGCTATACTATCGTGGCGGGGCTTGAGCATCTCCAGCAGTTTGTAGAAAATTTCCGTTTTGATGAAGAAGATATCAATTACCTGGAAAGTCTGCAAATTTTTTATCCCGCCTTTCTTGATTACCTGAAAGACTTCCGCTTTAAAGGAGATATTTATGCTGTACCGGAAGGCACCGTAGTCTTTCCCGGCGAACCGCTTCTTCGTTTCCACGGTACTACGACAGAAGCCATGCTTCTCGAAACAGGTTTATCCATGATTATGAACCATGAAAGCCTCATCGCCACGAAAGCACGGCGTGTGCGCACCGTGGCGCCGAAAGACGCCCTGATGGAGTTCGGTCTCCGCCGCGCGCAGGGACATTCTGCCGGGCTCTGGGGCGCGCGGGCCGCCATGATCGGAGGGTTCAACGGCACATCCAATGTGGAAGCGGGAAAACAGTTCGGCATTCCTGTCCTCGGTACGATGGCCCACAGCTGGGTCATGAGCTTTGATGAAGAGATAGATGCTTTCCGCGAATACGTTCGCCAGTATCATGACAACCTCATCCTTTTGGCCGACACCTATAATGTCCTTGAAATGGGCGTACCCCATGCAATTCAGGTGTTTAAAGAACTGAAAGAAGAGGGGCGGCTTCCCGGGAAATACGGGATCCGCATCGACAGCGGAGATATCGCCTATCTTTCTCAGGAAGCGACCCGTATGTTTACCGAAGCCGGCTTCCCTGATGCCATCATTTCCGGTTCCAACGATCTTGACGAATATACCATCCAGTCCCTCAAAGCGCAGGGCTGCACTGTCACCTCGTGGGGGGTGGGTACGAAAATCATCACGGCCGACGGTACTTCCGCTCTGGGGGGTGTCTTTAAAATGGCGGTGAAAGAAGCGGATGGTAAAGAGGTTCCCGTTATGAAATTTTCCAACGACGTGGAAAAAATGACGAACCCCGGTATCAAGACGGTCTATCGTTTTTATAAAAAAGATACAGGAAAAATGATTACCGACCTTGTCTGCCTCCGTGATGAAAAAGCGGCGGACGGCGGCGACTTTACCCTTGTCACGGAATCGGCGAAATGGCGCAGGAAAGAGATGAAAGCAGGCACTTATACGGTGGAGGAACTGCTGAGGCCCGTCGTAGAAAACGGCAGGAACCTTCCGCTGCCCGCACTTTCTGAAATCATCCGCTATGCAGATAAGCAGATGGACACACTCTGGCCGGAATATACACGTCTCCTTAATCCTGATTTGATGGAAATCAACCTGTCTGACAAGCTGCAGACATTGAAGAGTGAGCTTATCCGCCGCGAGTTGGGAGAATAAAAAGGCGGTTTTCAGGTACAGGCTTTTCAAGCTGTGCCTGCGGTTTCCTTATCACGGGTATAGATCCTTCACATCCGCTTCGGATGACGATTAACGTTTCCCTCATTATGACGCCTTGCCGTCCGCTGTCATTCTGAACGGAGGCAAGAATGCTGTGGGAGAAAGACGGGAAACGGGATAGTGACACAGAGTGAAGAATCTATTACTCCGAATGAAGTCCCACCGTCAATACCGCTTTTTACACAAGGATCATGGAACCCGCCGCCAGAAGAAGCTGTTGGCGCACGTAGTGCGATTGAGGATACTCGCTTGTTGTAATGATTTAAATCGTAAAAGAATATTTAGCTTGCAGCTGACAGCTCACAGCTGATAGCTTTTATCTTCTTACCGTCTTCCTCACTATGGTAACAGATCCTTCACATCCGCTTCGGATGACGCTTACTGTTTCCCTCATTATGACGCCTTTTCCTCCAATCGTCATTCTGAACAGGGGCAAGAATGCTTTGTGAGAAAGCCAGAAAACGGCAACATGACACCGAGTGAAGAATCTATTACTCCGGATGACGCTTACTGTTTCTGTCGTGCAGCGCTTTTGGGGAATGCTTTCGGAGTCTGATATAATGAAAGAAAATGATTAAAGACAGCTCATGAAAGGAGCATTTATGAAAAAACGTATATGTGCCATGGCGCTCACGCTTGCTTTGGCAGCAGGCGGACTGTCTCTGGCATCCGATTTAAAAATGGCGGACGGACATATTCTTCCGCTGGGAAATGAGATGACCATCCGGGAAGCAGATAAATCATATGTGGGAAAAGAACTGCAGAAAGAGTGGAACCAGGAAAAAGTAGAGAAAGAAATCCTTCCTGCTGTCAAGCGGATGGGATTATTTGGAAAAGGCGATACAGTTCATGAAAAAATGATAGCGGAGCAGCTTGGACAGCTTTTTGAAGCCACCAGATTCTCTCAGCTGCAGATGGAGACGAAAGATGCTTTTCATCAGGCAGTCGTTATGTCTGTAAAATTGGAAGAAAAGGATATAGCCGGTTGGAATGAAATCATCAGGGCCATGGAAAAAGCCCATACGGGCAAAATTGATATCCTTGGAGAAAACCGGACTTTGAATCTTGAAACTATCCGGGAAAGCATGAAAAAAGAAGATGACCATGATCGTTTTGTCTATAAAAAAGACGGACAGACCGAATTTATTTATGGAAGTATATTTCTTTTTGCAGAACAATACGGTGTGGAAACGCCTTTTTATGTTTTCTTCATCGCAGCGGCGGATAAAGGACAATTTGGCGTTACTGCCATTTATACGAATCAGGCCACAGGCCGGATCATGGAGCCTGTTTTAATAAAAGGCGCGGAGGGACTTCGATGAAAAGACTCATGACAGCATTTTTGGCGGCAGGAATCACCGTTTCCTCCATGGCCGCTGTTTTTGCAGAACCTGCCCATAAAGGGGCGGATACAGGCACGGACGATGGCGGGCAATTGACTGCCGATTTCCGTAGAAGTCCGGGAGATGTCGTGAAAGATCTTTACAGACAGACAGCCCCTTTCCTTATAAAGAAAATCACTTTAAGAAATAACGCCGTTTATACGCCTTTCGTCATAACGCCGTCTGCGAAAAAAATGGCAGGAAAAGAAAAAACTTTCATCACGGAAAAAGAAGGGACGCTGCCTGTGGGACAGCTTCTCACCGTTTCTGACGAGGGAAGCTTTGATGCCTTTGTCATGAATTTTTCTTTCCCTGAAACGGAAGAAAATAAAAAGGGAATGGATCCTTTCTTTGCGAAGGATCAAAATATGGTGTCTGCAGGGGCGCTTATGATGGCGAACCTTTACCTGATGGGTGCTGAACCCGCAATTAATGAACTCATCGTGGACGCCATACACGAGCATAATAAAACGGCCCCTGTGAAACTCCCCGAAGACTTTGCCCATGTGCGTCTGCAGGACATAGAACCGATTACCCGTTTAAATGACTATACGTACACGGCGGGTGCGCGGGTCATAAGCGATGCCGATGGTTTCATCGTGCCCCTTTACATCCGGGGATACTTCATGAAAAAAGAGAATCAGTACAGAGCAATCCTGGCAGTGACCAGTGACGCGGAAAGAAATTATCTGAAACCATCTCTGGAAGAATTGGCAAAAACAAGTATGAAATACTGAGATATCTCCATGAAAAGCGGAGTGGATCCTCTCTTTTTGTATAGGAGCATGCAGTAAAAAAACTTTATGAAATTTTTCTCTTAATCTTAAAAGAAAGGTTGTTTTAAGGGAAAACGAAAGCAGGTCCTTTAACGGGATCTGCTTTTTTGCTGAAATATTATTTTGTGATGAGCGATAGAAGAATATCCGGATTGTCCGTGTCGTATTCGATCTGTTCCGACCAGCGCCGTATGTTTTCAGGGAGATCTCCGAATACGGCAGTTTCCATGAAGATGAAGTCTGTGCTTTGCCGGGCGTATGTCATGACGGCGTCTATGCCGCAGAACGGTTCTTTTTCCAGGGCGCGGTAGGAAATGTATTGATACACCGCCGTCAATTCCGGGAGAGGCGCTTTGGCAAGATATGAGGATGCCTTTTTCAGCGTGGAAGTAAAAGATCCGGAAAGAGAGGAGAGCCTCTTTGTCCATGCTTCATCGACAGGTTCCGTTTGAGAAAGAGAATGTAAAATTGGTCCGGCAGTAAGTTTCATTGATGGTCGGCGTATAGGAGAGCGCTTCTTCGGGAAGACTGCAGCTCATAGCGGAAAGCAGCGTGGGAAAGTCGAATAGAGAAGGGGCGCTGTCTTCCATGAAAAGCAGAGGCGTGGAATTGGACAGGAGAAGTTCCACGCTTTCTTCACAGGCGAGTCCCATACCGGCCAGTTCAAAATTTCCGTTTTCCACAAAGAAACGGGGATGCATGGCACAGATATCGCAAAGGTTTTCTTCTCCCGTTTCCGCAATGATGCGGCAGAGTCCGTCTTCCTGCAAAAGAGGGCATCGGCCGTCTTTCATGATGAACCGGCGGTTTCCTTTTGTGCCTGTCATGGAGGCACGGATAGTTTCACCCGGTTCACCCGTCATGACGAGATATTTCATTGCCGTCGCTTCGTCGATGTCGATGTTCCAGTTCTGCATACAGCACGAGTGGACACACCTGTCCGCCTTGCAGCGGAAGTCTTTGTAAAAAGCCGGGTAAACGGAAATCATGGCATGGCCCTTTTGAGAATCGCGGCGCAGCCTTCCCTTATATCACGATAGGCCGTTTCGTAATCATCAATATACCACGGATCGGCGACACTCCGATTTTCTCCTGTCCATTCGAGAAGGAGGGACACTTTTTTCTGCGGGTCGCCTTTGGTAAGACGGTAAAGATCGCGGCGGTTCTCATCATCCATGCCGATGATATAAGTACTTTCTTCGTAATCGGCAGGCGTAAATATCCGTGCTTCCCGTTTAGTGAAAGGGATCCCCTTTTTTTTGAGAAGCCGGCGTACGGGGGGATAGGTGTCGTTTCCGATTTCTTCATAAGTCGCCGCGCAGGATGAAACGGAAATCAAATGTTCCAATCCGGTTTTTGCCACGAGGTCTTTCATAACAAATTCCGCCATCGGGGAGCGGCAGATATTACCGTGGCAGACGAACAGTATTTTTATCATGGAGATTCTCCTTCTGCTTTTTTATGTAACGGATTCCTCTTACTCCCAATCTTGACCGGAAAGGAAGTATGGATAACGGTAGAAAATGCTTTTGACTGCTGTAAAGCGGATATAAGCGCTATTTTATTTCTTAACCGGCACAGGGTGTTTGCGCATTTTATGGCGTTCCTCATTTCATGGAAGACGCGGCGCATTATATCGGAGCTGTCGATGAGTTTGCAGCGGTAGACGATTATCCATATTCAAATCGGGGATGTGGCTGCCACGGCCACCTGTCCCTGCCCGATTCGTTCCGTTTCGGCGTTTTGCGCTATAATATTTGAAATGATACGGTAACTGATGAGGATAAGAAAAGAGGTGAGGATAAGAAATGCGGTATGGACGCGTTTGTCGTGAAAGTTCATGAAGAAACTTCCAAAGGAATGAAAAGGCTTTATTTATATCCGCTCTTTTTGTACACTATAAAGAAAAGCAGAAAATATTTTACTTTATATACAAGTGTAATACTTTATATACAAGTGTAAATTTTTTATTCCAATTACGCAATAGAAATGGAAGGACCTCTACTGTCTCGGGAGGAACCATGCGAAGGACGAAAATTATCTGCACTATCGGTCCGCTGCTGTTTTGAAAAGGAAAAAATTTTCGAGAGGACAGCCTTTGTGTCATCGCGGCAGGAGTCAGGCAGGGGGAAATAAACCGGCGGAAATCCTCTGCCACGAATATCATGCGCATTATGCAGGTGTAAAAAGAAAGGCTTGCGGCGGGAAACCGGCCGCGGGCTTTTCCTGCGGAAGGGAGAAATTATGGAAATACTGCGGGCGGCCAATGCGGAAATTGCCATGCGGAGAATTCTGCAGGCTGCTGTTTCGGAAAAGGCGAGCGATGTCCATCTGGAACCGTGCCGTGAATTTGTCCTTGTCCGGTTCCGCATTGACGGAACTCTTACAGAAAGGTACCGGCTGCCCCTGGATATGGCGGCGGGACTGTCGGTGCGGGCCAAAGTCCTGGGCGGTATGGACGTGGGGGAAAACCGTATTCCCCAGGACGGAAGTTTTTCGGAAATCAGGGATGAAAAAAATACAGATTTCCGTCTTTCCGTGATGCCTTCGGTTTACGGGGAAACGATCGTTATACGGATTTTATCGGGGCAGATGGATTTCATTGAAAAGAATGAACTCGGGATGCTTCCCTTGCAGAAGAAAATATTCCGCACAAAAATAGGAAAGAAAAGCGGCATGATTCTCACTACCGGTCCTACGGGAAGCGGGAAAACATCGACGCTCTACGCGGCGCTGAAACTGGTGTGCCGTCCTGAAATCAGCGTGATTTCCGTGGAAGATCCCGTGGAGTACCGCATACCGGGAATCACCCAGGTGGAAGTGAATGAAAAAGCGGGCCTTACTTTTGAAAGAGGACTCCGTTCTCTTGTGCGGCAGGATCCCGATGTGGTGATGATCGGGGAAATACGCGATCGGGAAACGGCGGAAATTGCCGTACATGCCGCTCTTACCGGACATCTTGTCCTGTCTACGCTTCATACGAACGATGCCGTATCGGCGCCTGCCCGCCTGACAGATATGGGCATTCCGCCGTATCTGCTCTCCGCGTCGCTGTCCCTTATCATTTCTCAAAGGCTTGTGAAAAAACTCTGTCCCGCCTGCCGGAAGAAAATGGTCATTACAAGAGAAATGACGGAAGAAAAGTTGTTTCCTGAAGCGTTTATCGGGAGACGGGCATACATGGCAAAGGGCTGTGATCATTGCAGGGGGAAAGGTGCAGACGGGCGGACCGGTGTTTTTGAAATGCTGGAAATAGGAAAAGAGGAACGGCGGCTGCTTCATGAAAACGCGGCAGCCGAAGAGTTTTCAGAATGTATGAGAAAACAGGGACAGTATTCCCTGAAGGAATCCCTTTTGCGGTTAATGGAAAGCGGCGCCGTCCCGCCTGAGGAAGCGGCGCTCTTATGGGAGTGACTATGAAACATATTGAACAGTGGCTGGCCCTTTACCCGGAGGCTACAGATATCCATCTTACGGAAGGCGGAAGGGTTATTGTCCGTGAATATGGCGGACTTAAAGAATTGGAAGAAAGAGCGGAGAAAAGTTTTTTTGACATGCTTTTCCATTCCTGCCTTTCACCGGATAAACGAAAAGTGTATGAAGAAAAAGGTGCATGCGATACTTCTTTTTCCATAGGAGAAAATCGGTTCCGCATCCATCTGTACCGGGCGGGCGGAAAAGACTGCGCGGCGCTCCGTGTGCTGCCCGTGCTTGACCGTGTGGAAAAAGATCCTGATGAAAAATGGCTTGAGAAGATTGCAAAATTATCCTCCGGCCTTGTCCTTTTTTCAGGCCCTACAGGAAGCGGGAAAAGCACCACCATGGCAAGAGCACTGGAAGGAATCGGCAAGGAAAAAGCGCGTCACATCGTGACCTTGGAAGATCCTGTGGAGTATGTCCTTTCCGTGGGGAAATCCCTTGTCCGTCAGCGGGAAATCGGTCGTGACGCGGTAAGTTTTGCCGAGGGTGTCCGCGAATCTCTCCGCGAGGATCCTGATGTCATTGCCGTAGGGGAAATGAGGGACAGGGAAACCATAGCGGCGGCGCTTACCGCGGCAGAAACAGGGCATCTCGTTTTGGGGACGCTCCACAACGGGCGCGCTCTGGAAGCCGTCGGCCGCATGGTGCATGTATTTCCGGCGGAAGAACAAAACGAAGTGCGCCTGATTATTTCTTCCGTCCTCCGCTGCGTGTCGGCGCAAAGACTTTGGCGGATGGGAACTAAAACTGTACTGCTCCGTGAAATTCTGACAAATACCCCTGCTGTGGCGAACCTCATCCGCGAAGGAAAAGAAGCACAGGTCCTGTCCTATATGGAAACGGGTGTGAATGACATGCGCACTCTGCGTCAGGCGGTATACAAGGTAAAGGGCGTGACAGAAAAAGAACGAGAAGAACTTTTGCATTTGGCGGGAGAGTAAAATGGAGTTCCTTTATAAAGCGTACGCTGACAGCGGAGAAGTAGAGGAAGGAAGAGTGGCGGCTGCCGGCAAAAGAGAAGCAGCGGATGAACTCAAAAGCCGCGGGCTGCACCCGATGACCATCAGAAAAACGGGAGAAAAGAAAAAAGTGTCCCTTTTCAAAAGACGCCATCTCGCCGATTTGGCTGAAGAATGGGAATCACTTCTTTCCGCGGGGATTCCCGTAACCGAAACTTTGGACATCCTTGGCGGCGGCCGGAGCGGGAAAGAAAAGATTCTTCTGGGCGAGATCAAGGCGACCATCGAAGCAGGGCACTCCATTGCGGAAAGTTTTGCGGGATCCCGTGCGTTTCCGCCTTTTTTTACGGCCCTTCTGCAGGTAGGCGAGCTGTCGGGAACGATTCCGGAACAGCTCCGCCTGGCCGCCGCGTGCTATCGCAAGGAAGAAGAATTTATTGCCGGTATGAAGTCGGCTCTTTCCTATCCTGTTTTTGTTCTCTTCTTTTCCTTTCTTGTATTTGCATTGATCCTTACTGTCATACTGCCGTCCTTTGCCGCGCTTTTTGACGCCTTCGACATACCGCTTCCGGCGGTGACGAGGGCGGCGCTTGCTTTGGGCCTGTTCTTACAGGAAAAAGGGTTTTATTTTCTTGTTGAACTTCTCTTGGGTGCAGTCGGCGGTGTCGTCTGGTTACGAAGTGAACGGGGAAAAAGAAGTACAGATGCGTTTCTTTTCCGCTTCCCTTTTATCCGGAGGCTGTACCTCATCCGTGTGACGCTTGCCCTGTCGGCACTTTTGAAAAGCGGGAAAACCTTGTCCGACGCCCTTGCTGATATAGCGGACATAACGGATAACGGCGCCGTAAAAGAAGAATTGCTGAAAATAAAAAAGGATATAGAGAGGGGCGGCGATTTTGCCCAGAGCATGGAAAGATCCTTTGGCGATACCGCCCTTGCCCGCATGATCCATGTAGGAATGGAAAGCGGGCGGCTTCCTCTCTTTCTGGAGCGGAGCGCTCATCTTATGACAGAGGAAACGAAAAGGAAACTGACAGGATTCAGAAAGATTCTGGAACCTTCTCTTTTGCTTTTTGTAGGTCTTGTAACAGCGGCAATCATATTTTCCGTCCTGCTTCCTGTTTTCAGTGCCGTGGGGACGCACATGGGCGTTTAGTATCGAAGGACGGAAATTAAATTCCGGATGCCGGATATGGGATAAGATAAAAAGCGCTTTTCGGAATTTAGGTACAGGGACAAAAATTTTCCTGTGGTTTGTGTTTATGACTTTTAATCATACTTTTGTTTTGCTATACTAAAAAATAAAGTATGATGAGAAGGAGGCGGGACGAGTGGGTCTTTCTGTACGTGAGATACTCATACTGGATTATTTTGACGGCAAACCGGTGCATGCAAAGATGCCGTCTTATCTGTATGCCACTTACGGCAGCGACGCCGATCTCTGTCTGGACCGCCTCTATGCTGACGGCTGGATCCGCGAAAGCACTCCCCGGGAAACGGTGAATATGCTTCCCGATAAGGCGCTTTCCGATTTCCTTAAACGATACGGCCTCTCCGGTGAAGGAACGCATACAGAACTTGTCCGGCGTGTAATCCATGAAGTTCCTGAAAAAAATTATAACCACGCCGTACCGAAAGTATACGTGCTGGAACCTAAGGGGCGTACCGAGGTGGGACGCCATATGGCGTATGTCCTGAATGTTCGTGAAAACTACGGGCTTACGGAAGGAGAAATCGGCGAGTCCCGTTCTGCTCTGGCTCTAAAAGGGAATCCCTGTTCCGCCAGGGATATACTGGAGCGCGCTTTTCAGCAGAAGGTCTCCATCTATACCATGGCGGGAGAATGGTCGAAGCTGCGTAACCTGTACTATGTCATGGCAAACTTCCATCTTCGTGCGGAAGCGGGGGATAAGGCGCTCTCCTGCCTGTTCCTTGTCTTCTTCCTGGATATGTCGGGGATGGGGAATAGAAATACCGTTATTCCTTATGAAAACTTATTTCCTACCCAAAAGGGAATGATCCTTCTTTTAGATGAAGTGCGCCACAGGGAGAACATGACGGTGGAGGAAGTGAAGGCGGCATTTCTTTCTTCTGTTGCGCGCATGGCGCCGAGACTGCCGTTCTCTTATTTCTCCCCGCAGGTCATGGCGGCGCAATTGCTGGAACGTCTCCGCGGCGTTCCCTTTAATGGGGCGAAGTATATCGCGGAACGGAACGTGCCCGACCCTTCTGCCGGCGCATACCATTATGTCCCTTGGGGACGTGAGGAAGCCGGCAGCTTGAAGGAGGTGCCGAAATTTACTGTGCCGAAAATCATGGCGCCGCCCAGCCTGCGTATGCCGCCCGCTTTTACGCGGCCCGTCCCTTTTGAATCGACAGAAGCGCGGAAGCGGCGGGAAGAAATGGAAAAACGGGTGGTCCGCACTGTAGAGCGTCCAACGCCGGAGGAAAAAAAGGAAAAAGGTCTGCTTGTGAAATTGAGAAAATGGATATAGGAGAAACTATGGAAAAACGAATCCGTGTCGGCTGTTACGGCGCGAAAGGCTCCTATACCTATGAGGCCATGGAACGGCACTTCGGCGAGCGGGAGCGGGAAGAAATATATTTCTCCCTCTTTGAAGATGTGACGAAAGCCGTTGCGGGAGGAATGATTGATTACGGCGTTGTACCCATTGAAAACTCCTCCACCGGGGGGATTACGGAAGTCTATGACCTTATCAGGGGCTACGGCTGCGCCATCGTCGGTGAAGAACTGGTAAAAATTGAGCACCACCTGCTGGGACTGCCGGGAGCGGAAATGGAAGATATCGATACGGTCTACTCCCATCCCCAGGGATTTGCCCAGTGCCGTCTTTTCTTCAATGAACATCGGGATTGGAAATTGAAACCTTATTTTTCCACATCCCAAAGCGCGGAACGTGTTTTGCAAGACAGGAAGAAAAATCAGGCCGCCGTTGCAAGCCGGACAGCGGCGAAGCTTTACGGACTTTCCATATTAAAAGAAAATATTTTTTTTAACAAAAGCAATTACACCCGTTTTTTCATTATCGCACCCAAAATGGAAATATCCGATAAAGCGGATAAAATCACCCTCGCCATTTCTGTCAGCCATGAGCCGGGCGCACTCTACCATGTGCTAGGATACTTCTTCTACGGCGGTATGAACATGACCCATCTGGAATCCCGCCCGCTCGAAGGGAAACCGTTTGAGTATTTATTTCACATTGATGTCATGGGTTCGCTGAAAGATCCCTCAAATACACGGACACTGGAGGGGCTGGCTTCTATGTGCAGTTATTTTAAAATTCTGGGAAACTACGAATCGTGCGGCAGATGACAGAAGTGAGATAACGGAAGGCGGATAGAAAGGAACCGCCGCATGATGCGGATTCTCCTGATATACAAAGAGACTCTTTTACCGGATATTTGGTTTGTCCGGCAGAAGAGTCTCTTTATTTTGAAAATGTATTCTTGTTTAATCAGAAGGCAGTTTTGATGGCGCCGTTATATTTCTTTTCGATGAAATCTTTGGATTCTTTGCCGGTAAGGGCTTCGATCAGTTTTTTGATTTCAGGACGGTTTTCATCTCCTTCACGGACAGCGACGATGTTTGCGTATGGGGAGTCGCTGCTTTCAGTGAAGACAGCGTCTTTCGGGTTCAGTTTCGCTTCCAGGGCAAAATTGATATTGATAACGGAAATATCGGCATCTTCCAGCGAACGGGGAAGCTGGGGCGCTTCCAGTTCAGAGAACTGAAGATTCTTTTTGTTTTCTGTGATGTCCTGCGGTGTAGCTGTGATGGGTGCGCCGTCACGGAGCTTGATGAGGCCTGCAGACTGGAGAACGAGGAGCGCGCGGCCGCCATTTGTGGGATCGTTCGGGATGGCTACACGGGCGCCGTCAGGAAGATCTTTCAAGTCTTTAATCTTTTTGGAGAAGACGGACATCGGTTCCAGATGGATCGCTCCTGCGGAAACGAGTTTCAGATTTCTTGACTGTACGAATTCATCCAGGTACGGTTTGTGCTGGAAGTAGTTCGCGTCAAGGTTTTTATCGTTCAATGCCAGGTTCGGCTGTACGTAATCGGTAAATTCGATGATTTCCACATTGATGCCTTCTTTGGCAAGCTTATCCTTCACGGCGCCGAGGATTTCAGCGTGGGGGACGGGGGATACGCCCACTTTGAGAGTGACCGCCCTGCTGTCTTTCGGAGCGGGAGCCGCCGATTTTTTGTCATTGCCGCAGCCTGTGATAAACCCTGTGAGTGCCAATGCGGCGACGGATGCGATGATTGTCTTTTTGAATTTCATGAAAAATTCCTCCTTTGATATTCTTGCTTAAAAAATTGTAATAAAAAATCTTCCGTCCAATAAGGGACGAAAGATCGTGTTACCACCCAAGTTCATTTGCGCGTCACCGTGCAAACCTCTGTAGGTACGAGGGAAATCCTGATACCGCAGCTCTGTAACGGGAGCGCCCGGACTGCTTAATGATTCGGCATATCCGGCTCAAAGACCATGTTCGGCAAACTTCCTGTACTTCCTTTCACCTTGCGGAAGCTCTCTTTGACATTCATTTTGCTTACTCTTCTTCTCATTGCCTGTGATTAAGTTGTGCCTACTATAGCATTTTCTTTCGGCAGATGTCAAGCGGAAAAATGGCTTGCAAAAATATTTCCACTGCCTTACCAGTCGATCCGGGCAAGGGCTTTTTCCGATTGATGGAAAAACATCCTTCCCTCAAAGGATATTTTTGGCGGGATGGTTGATATAAAGATGGCGACATATAAGTTTTGCAGATTGAATTGTTAAATAAATATATTATGGCCGGTGATGGGGAGTCCATGTCATCATACTGTAAATGGCTGTAGTTTCACTAGGGATGAGGTTTTCTTCTGAGAGGGAAAGCAGATATTCTTTGAGTTTTGGCGAGTGCGCCAGTGAAGGAAAGATGGTGCCGATATACTGCTCCCAAATTTCCAGAGACGGCGCCCATATTTCACGGAAACGGATGTCTTTTATGGAGGGGGTATATCCGTCCTTATTCAGCAATGCGAGAATTTGACCAGTTCGGTCGGGTGCAGATGACAGAGTGGTGTTTCCACAAAAGGTTTTTGAGATATTTTGCAGTACAGAGTTGTATCCATCCTTAAATACCAGTAAACGCACGTATCTGCGGCTGGCAGCTGTGAGTTTACGAAGATTGTCCATGTTTGTCATGTCGGGGCCCATCGCGCTGTATACCAGATCAAAGGCGTTGTTCCAGCCGCGGTCTGTGAGAGATGTCGTTTTCCAGTCTTCCGCCGTCCACTGACAGAAGGGAAAAAGCAGGGGAGATGTTAGTTCTACGGCGCGGCGGATGGCGTTCTTGGAGATATCAAGTCCAGTGGCATGAACCTGCCTCTCTGCCCAGAAACGAACCATTTCTCCCGTGCCGCATCCTACATCAAGCATGGTTTGCGGAGGAGATGGAAGTCGGGTCAGCTCTTGCGGAATTTCCTGCGGCGCCGCAGTTGTTTCCTGTTTCTCGTACCATGCATCCCAGCGGGCGGCTTCTTTGCTTTTTCTCATTTTGACAAATCTTCCCATCGGAGAATTCTGTCGTAGAAATCCATATGCTCGCCATAATGTTCAATACCGAGCACTCCCATGGCAGGGAAATCGTCACGCAGCCGGCATAGGATTCTTTCTTTTCCGGCGGGATCGACAGAGGAAAGCGCTTCATCTAAAAATGCCCAATCCGGTTTTTGCAGCCATAGGCGCCCCAATGATAGTCTCTGCTGCTCTCCGGGCGAAAGGACAGTCTCCCAGTTTTGCACGGTTTCCATCTGAGGAATCAGATGGTCCAGTTCAACTTTCTGCAAGATGGATTTGCATGTTTCCCAATTCGGCGGCGTGTTATTTTCGGGATAGGAGAGGATATCCGCCAATGTGCCGATGGGCAGATAGGGAACTTGTGACAGGAAAAGCATCTTTCCTGCGGGGAGCACGACGGTTCCTTTTCCGAAAGGCCACATACCCCGGATTGTATAAAAGAGGGTACTTTTTCCTATGCCTGAAGGACCGGTCAGCGCGGTCTTTTCTCCCGCGTTAAGGCGAAGGGTCAGTTTTTCTGCAACGGAAGAACCGTCCGGCAAGAACAAGTGGATATCTTTTAATTCAATAGAACCGTCGTTTGTCGATTCTCTTGTGAAAGACGATTCGCTTTCTTTTTCCTGTAAAATGGAATTAAATTGTGTGAGACGATCTACGGTGGCTTTCCATTCTGTAAGGGTAGGATAGTTCAGAATAAACCATGAGAGGGAAACACGGACTCCGTTAAAGGCGTCGGAGGTCTGCATGAGTTCCCCCATCTGGAAGAGGCCGGCAAAGTATTTAGGTGCTGCAATGATATAGGGGACGACGCTGGAAACCTGGGCATAACCGAAATTAAAGTAATTCAGATGGCGGCGTTTGATGAGTGTTTGCAGCCATGTGTCAAATACGTTTCTGAAATGAAAGCGGACAGTTTCCGTCTCCCTGTCTTCTCCGTCGTAAGAACCGATTTCTTTTGCTTTTTCGCGGATACGGAGCAGGGAAGCGCGGTAATTGGCTTCATATTTTTGGTTTCTCCGTTCCAGACTGATAAGGGGGTGGCCGATTTTATGTACCATCCATGTCCCGATGATGACAAATCCGACGGCAAGCCAAAGCATGATGCCGGGGATAACGATGCCGAATATTTCATAGGATTCCGACAGTTTCCACAGAATGACCACGTAGGCGCCGAAAGAGCCGAAAGAATTGATGAAGTCGAAGATCATGGAAATCGTCAGTTTGGGGAATAGTTTCATATCTTCCGCAATGCGCTGGTCCGGATTGTCAATGCGCTTGTAAAATAATTCTCTGTAATAGCATTTGGAAGAAAGCCATCTGCGTGTGTAGTTGTCGGAGAGCCACTGACGCCATATGAGTACGGCCTTGGAGCAGAGAAATTTCTGGTTGGCAAAGAGCAAAAGGCTAATTGTGGCGAGTACCAGAAGCAGCCCGAGCTGATAAACAAATTCATCCCAGTTTCTGTCCTGCAGGGAGTTAAAAAAATCTCTTGACCATGTGTTCAGGCGGACAGTCATGTAGATGTCTAAAATGTTGAAAATCATGGCAAGTACCAGAAGCGCGCCTGCCTGCATGCGTTTTTCGCTTTTCCAGAACGGAGACGCAAGATGCCACCATTGGCGCAGGAATGATTTGACGGTCTTATATTTTTTCATGATCACCACTTATAGATATAGGAAAGGAGCCATGTGCGTTCCTGTCCGGCGAATCCGGTGGGAATACCCCAAACAGATTCAATGCCGGACATGTATTTCTTATCGAAGAGGTTGCGGACATGAAGCGTCCAGGAGTGATTCCCCCGTGTGAATGATAAAGAAGTATCGTATAGCGTTACGCCGCCCAGTGTGATTTCATTATCTTCATCCATACGTTTTCCGATGTGGCGCAAACCGATGCCCCAGGTCAGTTCTCCATTATCAAATCGGGAAAGAACCGCGTCTGCCCTGATATTGAAACTGTGATTCGCGACTCCGGCAGGCCGTTTTCCTATGCGGGCAGGATTAGTGTGCTGTGTTACTCTGGGATCCATGTATGTATAAGATCCCAAAATGCGCAGATAATCATTGATGACAGCCCGTCCTTCCAATTCAAATCCCTGTGAAGTGATTTCTCCGATGGAAGTGTAGTAGGACTCTCCCCAAACGGGTACATGGATATTCTGGCGTCTAAGATCAAAAACAGAGGCGGTAATTTGTATGGAAGATTTCGGGTTATATCGTATGCCGGCTTCCCATTCCTGACCTGTGGTGGGAGACAGCAGACGGTTGTCCTTATCCAGTGCCATTGATGGAGAAAATGAATTGTTCCAATGGAGATAAGGCGCCCACTTGTCATTGATTTCATAAACGATGCCTGCCTGTCCGGTCCATGCGCTCTGCTTGAACTGCTCCTGGTCGCGTTCGCTGTATTGTTCATAATATCCTTTTCGTATACCGGTGGAGAGCGTTAAACGGCGGTTTGTCTGTGTATGCATGATATACAGACCTTTTTCCCTGCTCCAGTAGTGCAGATTGTCCATGGGGATGATCATGTCCGGATCGGAAGGGACGGCGCTGCCTGCAACGTAATTCTTTATATCGCTTTTTGTCCATGGGGATAGCATGCGCATGGCCTGTTGGTCAGATGTTTTTTCATATCGCCAATCAATTCCCAAAAGTGTGTCACTGGAAAAGTACGGTTTTTCTTTGTGCAGGTGGATATATTGATCAAGACCGTAAGAGGTGGCTTCACTGTCTATCATAGCGCCCCAGCGGTTTAATGTTTCCATGGCAGGATTGTACACGCCGCTGGTCTGGCGGGAACGTATATCAGATTTTCGATAGCTCCCTTTCTGATGGAAAGTGACACCGCTTTGTATTTCATGTTTTAGTTCGTAGCTGACGCCTTTCTGTCTCAGCGTGTATGCATCCCAGCCTTTTACGCCGATAAAGAAACGGTCAGGTAGTATGTTGTGTAAAGGGTCTTCGGCAAGCCGTGTGCGCGGAAGATAAGCGTTGCCCCTGATTTTGTCTTCCTGATAGAATGGAAGAACGGTTAATTTGGTTCTTTCCCATTCTTTAGTGAACGATGGCGCGATATACAGACGCTTTTGATTGGAATGATCATAGAACAGATCCTGCTCTTTCCACATGGCAGTGATTCGTCCGTAAAAAGTCTGGTTTTCATTTACAGCATTGACATCGACAGCCGTCATCTTTTCATTTTTATTTCCTAATTGAAGCTGCGCTTCTCCAAACGGTTTCTTTTCCGGATGCTTGGTGCGGAGATTGATGGTGCCGCTGACAGAACCGCTTCCGTATAAAGTAGAAGCGGGACCGCGCAGAATTTCGACCTGTTCTACGCCGTATAGTTCAGGGCTGAACAAATTATCTGTGGTGCCGAAAGCTTTCATGCCATCTACGACAATATTATTGTGGGATACGTCAAAGCCGCGGATACTGCTGAAATTATAAAGAGAATCATATCCTCGGGGTGCGACGGTGATACCGGCATTATATTCCAGCGAATCTGTCAGGTTATAAACGCCGAGGCGTTCCATTTCATCGGTGTTGACTATAGTGATGGATGCGGGAGTATGCTTGAGTTCGGCAGGGATCTTGCTTCCGGCGGTGGCCGTATCGCTCAGCCGTTTTGCATATATGTGGAATTCCGGCAATACATAAGTTTTTTCTGCAGCTGATTCTGCAAATACCGTGATACCGCCGCCCAGGACGGCCAGAATTAAGACGGTCAATAATATTTGTTTGTGAGGTTTCATGAAAAATCTCCTTGTAAAAATGATAATGATAATTGATATTAATGATATCTAATGGCAATTATAATATATGGGGATTGGAAAGTACAAGAAAATTTATATGAAAAACAGTAAGCCGTTTAGTATACTGTCTAAAAAGATGATTTACAGAATTTTATAAGCAAGTAAAGAGGTGAAATTTTTACGGTTTGAATTCAAACTTTAAATGCAGTAAATGAATTGAATGGAAAATACCTTGACTTCAAGGCTGTTTCCGCCGCGTTTCAAATTAAACAGTTGCGTTGAAAGTGCTGTATTTATTTTCCGGCATTTTCTATATCATTTACCATATAAGGAATAAATTAAAAGGATAAATGCTGGGATTTCGTGAAAGGGGTATCATTGATGTGGAAAAGAAGGCTTTTATCGGATTCACTGCGGCTATGCTGCTGGGGGATGCCGATAGATACGGTATTGTTTGAGAAAAGCAGAAACTCTGAATTACGAATGGGGATGAAAGGGGTATAGGAGGGCACTATGGAAGAAAGGGTTCTTCATAGGAACGAGTATTATTATGATGGGTATCTGGTCGATCTGTATAATGAAAAAGATGAGCTTGTTGATGTACTTTTGACAGATCAGTATGCAGCCTGTGTTTTTCAAAATCAGGACGGAGGATGGGTCAAAATGTATGATCAGCGGGAATCACGGTAAAAAAGGTTTGGGGCAATAAAGAGAAACCCACCGGCATAGCCGGTGGTTCTTCTTATGCGGCCCAAGGGCCTATCTTACCAGCGGCGCGTCTACGCGCTTGCGGCCTGTTCACTTGCATCCTACT
>OBYZ01000785.1_pt1 | contig 21274 bp, 18 predicted proteins | sample 1501501 | NCBI WGS metagenome assembly OBYZ01 (sample SAMEA2580213, study PRJEB22360) | human gut metagenome | biome: human gut; feature: human-associated habitat; material: faeces | place: Denmark | collected 2008/2010
CGGTGTGCAGCACGGCGCGGTCTTCGGTGTTGTTGATGTGCACGCCGGTGTACATGGCCTTGGTGCGCTCGTCGAGCTTGACAGCCTTGGCGAGGTCTGCGAACAGCTGCAGGGTTTCCGGCTTGATCAGGTTCTTGGACAGGTCGAAGTGCAGATCGCCCGCATCGAAGCTCAGCTTCTCGACGCGCTCAGCGTCATCGGCGAACCACTGCTTGAGGCTGATGCCTTCGGACTGCAGCTCATCGTAGTGCTTCTGCAGTGCGGCCCACTCCGGGGTCTTGGTGGCGTCAACAGGAGGATTGATGGCCATGGTGTATAGGTCCTTTCATCATCACTATGAAGCGGAACGAGCTGAGGATCTCTGCAGATTTCCGCATGCCGCATTCCGTATCTCTTCATCTCACAAGATACCCACAAAATAAGACAGAACAACACAAAAATGTTTCTTGAGTTAACATATTCACTAAAATTCGCAATATAGCGCGGTTCCGACCACCTTCATCTTCGACATGCATACTTTTGACGATTACTGAAATCGTATGCATAGTTCCGCCGCAAGTCTTCGTCACACTTCCAAACATGTAATAAACGAAACGATCGCATTATGCAGTGAACGACAAGAAAACGGTACTGCGACTACCAGCAAGCAAGCATTCAACAACTTCGTTTTCTGCAGGGGTCGCAAATAATCTCTCGCACCCGGTAACGATCTCCTTGCCGCTCTTATGAGAGCGCGACGAACACGAAGTGAGCGCCGGTCATCAGCAGCAAACTGATAATCGCAGTAATCGACAGTGTAAAACCAGCAAGCTTCGCATTGCCAAGCACCTTGTCGGTAAACAGCGTGGAAAACACGGCAATCGGCGCTAGACAGCACATGGCAGCCGCCTCACGAATCTCAGCATCGAACGGCAACAGCAGCCAGGCAGCAGCGGCAAACGCAATGCCGAACGGCAATCGCCAACCAATCACCTCAAGAAGCTTCAGAACATCCTGCCTGCCAGACGGCAAATCCATAAGCATACCCACCATCAGCATTGCGCAGAACGAATTCGCATTCGAAAGCGGCTGCACGAGCGTGGCGATGAGGTCAGGAATCTTCACGTTAGCGAGCATGAGAATAATCATCATCAAGTACGTGTCGAACGGAACCGAACCAAAGAAACTCTTGAACACATTGCGGGCCAAAGCCTTGCGGACAAGACGCTTGGCATCCTTGTCTTTCAGCTTCACATACGGGAGAGTGGGCGCATGGCCCTGATACTGCTCAGTAAGCGGCGTGCCAGGCTTGATATGCAGCAGCGTCTGCGTCATCACATTCGTGCCGGCGGCAACCATCACACAATTGCCAATGTCGAACATGGCGGCGGGCACGATCGCGCCCGTGCCAAGAAAAGCCTGCACTACGGGGAAACAGAAGCAGCCAACGTTGAAGCCGGAGCCGTTCAGCATCATGAACGCACGATCCTGCACCGGGCGATGGCGGGACGCTAAGAAAACCACGACCGGCGGAATGAACGCAATGATCAGGCCGAACAGCGAAATCAATAGCATGCTGGAATCATGCGGATTCGTAGCAAACGAATAGACAATCGCGCCCGGCAGCACCAGATTGAAAATAATGGTCTGAATAATGCGATAATCGCGATCCTTGAACAGGCCGGCCCGCTTAAACAGATATCCGGCGAGGATAATCAGTAGCAACGCAATAGGCTGAATCAGCGCAGACACAACATCCCCCTAATCCTTAGGATTCTCTTCCTACCCAAAGTTCATCTTAAGAGCATCCCCCGCCGCGCCCTAATTTCCCACTCACTGGAACATTCCACCCGCCGACAGGTTCTCCAACGTGCCGATTCCTCCACTCACTGGAGAAATCGGGACGCAAACGTACGAAATGTTCTCAGAATGTTCTCAAAAAGGCTTATTGAATGGTCTGCGATGGCCAAGAACAGGCAGGCTTCCGCCGTTTTCTGAAAGTGCGCGAGATGGGACTTGAACCCACACGTCAAAGACACAGGAACCTAAATCCTGCGCGTCTACCAATTCCGCCACTCGCGCGTGCATATCCGCGTTTCCACAGGTGTGGGAGATATGCAAAACCCTAGGCCGGACAGCCATTACAGACCGACCAGCCTAGGGCATCCGAGCCACTTGTCAGAATCGAACTGACGACCTGCTCATTACGAGTGAGCCGCTCTACCGACTGAGCTAAAGTGGCTTGGTTCGCGGAAGGCATTTCGCCAGCCGCGCACAAGAAATTAAGTATAAGACATCCCAGCGAAAAGTCCAATCGGCGGATTGGCGGTTGTGTCGCGACCGCTCAGTCGAAGATGATGGTTGCGCCGCGCCATGAACTGTTCGATAATGCAAACGATGGCAATCCGACATCGCTGACTCATTTTGTTCTGTTCATGTCCGAATTTGTGAGTATTCTGTTTGGTGATACGGAGCGCATCCGAGCCGTGTGCAAGGGCGCTCCAGTCACTGATGAAAGGAATGGAATCCTATGGCCATCAATCCGCCCGTTGACGCCACCCAGACCCCTGAGTGGGCTGCCCTGCAGAAGCACTATGACGAGCTTCAGGTCGAAGGCGTGAGCCTCAAGAAGTGGTTCGCCGAGGACGCCGAGCGCGTCGAGAAGCTGTCCTTCGACGCCGGCGACCTGCACTTCGATCTGTCCAAGAACCTGATCAAGCCGGAAACCCTCCAGCTGTTCGCCAACCTTGCCAAGGCCGTCAAGCTCGATGAGCGCACCAAGGCTATGTACACCGGCGTGCACATCAACAACACCGAAGACCGCGCCGTGCTGCACACCGCACTGCGCCGCCCGGCCGAAGACGAAGGCAAGTACATCGTTGACGGACAGGACACCGTCAAGGACGTGCGCGAAGTGCTCGGCCGCATCTACGCCTTCGCCGACAAGGTTCGCTCCGGCGAATGGACCGGCGTTTCCGGCAAGAAGATCGAAACCGTGGTCAACATCGGCATCGGCGGTTCCGACCTGGGTCCCGTCATGGTGTACGAAGCGCTGAAGCCGTACGCTGACGCAGGCATCTCCGCACGCTACATTTCCAACATCGACCCGAACGATCTGGCCGAAAAGACCAAGGGCCTCGATCCGGAGACCACCCTGTTCATCGTCGTTTCCAAGACCTTCACCACCCTGGAAACCCTGACCAACGCTCGTGAAGCCCGCACTTGGCTGCTTGACGCCCTCAAGGCCGCTGGCGCAGTCGACGGCTCCGACGAGAAGAACGCCGAAGCCATCAAGAAGCACTTTGTCGCCGTCTCCACCAACCTGGAGAAAGTTGCCGAGTTCGGCATCGACCCGGCCAACGCCTTCGGCTTCTGGAACGGGGTTGGCGGCCGCTACTCCGTGGATGCAGCCGTCGGCACTTCCCTCGCCGTGGTGTTCGGACCGGAACGCTTCGAAGAGTTCCTGCACGGCTTCCACGAGATCGACGAATACTTCGCCAACACTCCGTTCGAGAAGAACGTGGTCGTGCTGCTCGGCATGCTGAACGTGTGGTACCGCAACTTCTTCAAGGTCGCCTCCCATGCCGTGCTGCCGTACGACCAGTACCTGCACCGCTTCCCGGCCTACCTGCAGCAGCTGACCATGGAATCCAACGGCAAGTCCGTGCGTTGGGACGGCACCCCGGTCACCTCCGAAACCGGCGAAATCTTCTGGGGCGAGCCGGGCACCAATGGCCAGCACGCCTTCTACCAGCTGATTCACCAGGGCACCCAGCTCATTCCGGCCGACTTCATCGCGTTCGTGAACACCCCGAATCCGACCAAGGACGGCGACCAGGACGTGCACGAGCTGTTCCTCGGCAACTACTTCGCACAGACCAAGGCTCTGGCCTTCGGCAAGACCGCTGACGAAGTGCGCGCAGAAGGCACTCCGGAAGAGATCGTTCCGGCCCGCGTGTTCACCGGCAACCGCCCGACCACCTCCATCTTCGGCGTGGCACTGACCCCGTTCGCGCTCGGCGAGCTCATCGCCCTGTACGAGCACATCACCTTCGTCGAGGGCACTGTGTGGGGTCTGGACTCCTACGATCAGTGGGGCGTCGAGCTGGGCAAGCAGCTCGCCAAGCAGATCACCCCGGCCATCTCCCAGGATGACGAGGCTCTGGCCGCTCAGGACGCTTCCACCCAGTCCCTGATCAAGTTCTACCGCGCGAATCGCAAGTTCTGATTTCAGAGAAATCAGAACGCTGCGTTCAGCGGCGCGCATAGCGTCGTAGCGCAATAGCTTCCAAAGGGCTCTGCATTTCGGTGCAGAGCCCTTTTTGTTACCCTTGAACCATCATTTCCAAATATCCAAGCTCCGCGTTTCGTGCGAAATCAGCACAATGAAGTTCTGCATATCGTGCATAGGAGCAGTGTCTTTCGCAGAAAATAGCCATTCTTTAAATAGTCAATCATCAAGAACTTTTGTGACGAGTTTTGGGTGGCGTGAGGTCTGGTGGGTGGGGTATTTTTGAATATTGCTGTGCCGGGATTCAGGACGCCGCATAATCCTGGGTCCCTTCGGGTCCAGCCGGAAACAATCGCAAGATTGAGCGGAACATTGCACGAACGCAAACCTTGTGAACGCAAGTTGTACGAACGCGAGTTGCCGCGATTTTCGGCGGATTGGCAATCCTTCGCAGGCAGACCTGCGAAGAACATACCAGGCAGAACGAATTTGCGAAAATCGTGAAGCCCTTACCTGTACGCTGATATGCGGCGGCGACTCGAGGAAACACAATGGTTAACGCTATTGAAGCATTTGACGCCAAGCACCTGAAGCCGGCCGAGGAAATCCCGGCATTCCGTCCGGGTGACACCGTTGAAGTCAACGTGAAGATCCAGGAAGGCAACAACTCCCGTCTGCAGGCCTTCACCGGCGTGGTGATCGCTCGTCAGGGCGGCGGCGTCCGTGAGACCTTCGTTGTTCGTAAGATCAGCTTCGGCACCGGTGTCGAGCGCCGCTTCCCGCTGCACTCCCCGGTCATCGACTCCATCAAGGTGGTCCGCAAGGGCCGTGTGCGTCGCGCCAAGCTGTACTACCTGCGCAACCTGCGCGGTAAGGCCGCTCGTATCGTTGAGCGCCGCGACAACTCCGAGAAGTGAGTTTCAAACGCAAATAAAGCGTGAAATTGGCCCTCAGCCTTACGGCTGGAGGGCCTTTTTCTATTCTTGGCCGCTATGATAAGGGTCAGTGTGCAAACCGGACGATAAAGGAATCATGTATGAAGCATGCCAAAGACAAAAACAATAGCGACGACAGCTTTGGCTTGCGCGACACCTTGGTTTGGTGCGGAATTCCTATTATTATCGTGCTGCTGATACGTATTTTCCTGCTCGGATTCTACGTGATTCCCTCCGGATCCATGATGAACACCATCGAACCAGGCGACCGTGTGATCACCTCGAAACTCACCCCGAAAGTCTTCGACCTGAAACGCGGCGACGTGGTGGTGTTCAAAGACCCCGACCACTGGTTGCAGCAGGAAGACAGTAGCAAACTCGGCGGCGACTACCTCATCAAACGACTCATTGGACTGCCAGGAGACACCGTGGCATGCGAAGGGCCGGGCAAGCCGATCACCATCAATGGTGTGGCGATTGACGAAAGCGCATACATTCGCCCAGACGTGGACCCCAGCTCATTCGCGTTCAACGTGACCGTGACCGAAGGACACGTGTTCGTTATGGGCGACAATCGCGCCAATTCCGCCGATTCGCGCTACCATCAGAACGATTCCTCACATGGACTCGTGCCCATTTCCGACGTAGTGGGTGTCGGACTCGCAAAATATTGGCCATTGAACCGCATCGGCGGGCTCGATGCGCACCATGAAGTGTTCGCCGACGTTCCAGAAGGAGGCTCGGCGGTCTGATGGCGGTTTCCGTAATTCCCACATTAGATTTGGAACGTGCTATTGCCGAACAAGGCTACGATGTGATTGTCGGCTTTGACGAGGTGGGGCGTGGATCTCTCGCAGGGCCGGTAATGGTTGGTGCGGCTGCGATTTGGGCGCGTGACTTGGATGGGGCGGCTGGAGCTTCGCAAGGAGGTTCACAAGAATCTTCGCCTCTGGAAGTACCGAAAGGCGTGGCCGACTCCAAAATGCTGACCGAACACAAGCGCGAAGCCATCTTCGACGAACTCGAACAATGGTGCGCCGCATGGGCAGTCGGAACGGCCTCCAATACGGAAATCGACGAATGGGGCATTTCGTACGCGCTCGGCGTGGCGGCACTGCGGGCGCTCGCCGAAGCAGAACGCAAGCTTGGCATTGGCGGGGGTGAATCTGCTGGAATCGCAGGGTCTTCTGAATCATCGGAAGCGTTGAATAATCTGAAAATCGGTGCGATTCTTGACGGACCGAACGACTACATCACCAAAGCACTCAACACCTTCGACGCACCCGATGTGCCAATTCCGGCGGACGTGACCTGCAAAGTCAAAGGCGACCGGCATTGCGCGACCGTGGCGACGGCGGCCGTCATCGCCAAAGTCACACGAGACCGACTCATGGTCAAACTCGCCGCGCAGCCGCAATATGCGCCCTACGAATGGGCCAACAACAAAGGCTATGGATCAGCGGCACACCGCGAAGCCATCGTCGAACACGGCCCCAGCGACCTGCACCGCCTGTCCTGGCACCTCGTCTGACATACGGCATCTCATCCGCAGTCCGCGATTACGCTAATCCTTGCGGATGATGCATGCCGGAAGGAAACCTGTAAGTTCATCCCGCCGTCTGATGGCCGGGACCAATCCGTTTCCGTACCGTAGGAAACATGGAACACATACTTCAGGCGACCGATCTGGTCATGGATTATTCGACCCAACAGGCTACACCAAACGCCACACACATGCTGGCGCTCAATCACGTGGATTTCGGCATCCAGGCAGGCGAAAGCATCGCGGTCATGGGACCGTCCGGTTCCGGCAAATCGACGTTACTGCACGCACTCGCCGGCATCATCACCCCGACAGCCGGCAATGTGATGTTTCGCGGTGCCAACCTGGCGCGGTTGAGCGACGCTGACCGCACCAAACTGCGCCGCAGCGCCTTCGGCTTCGTCTTCCAATCCGGACAACTGCTGCCGGAACTGCCGGCCATCGAAAACATCGCGTTGCCGATGATGCTGGGCGGCGCAAGCTACCAGCAGGCCACCGACACGGCCATGCTATGGCTGGAACGATTGGGATTGCGCCAGCTCGCGCAACAAGAGCTCAGCCATTGCCGGCCGTCCCGGCGAAATGAGCGGCGGCCAGATGCAGCGCATCGCCATCGCACGTGCGCTCGCCGCGCAGCCGGCAGTCATCTTCGCCGATGAACCGACCGGCGCGCTCGATCAGGCCACCGGCCACGAAATCATGAGCATTCTCATGCGGACCGCACGACAGACCGGCGCGGCCGTGGTCGTGGTGACGCACGATTCGAACGTGGCCGCATTCTGCGATGCCACCGTTACCATGCGTGACGGCAGGCTGAGCTCGCCGCAGCAATCCCAACCTACCGCCGGAGGCGCACGATGAACATGTTCCGATTATGGCGATTGTTCCACCGCTCCGGCACCCGCGGCACATCCGGCCGTACCTCTGCGCTGGCCATCGTTGCCTTCGCATCCGCCACCGCCGTCTTCCTAACCGTGCTCGGAGGTCTGCATGGCTTCATCTGGCGGGCCTCCGCCGACCACACGTTCGGTTGCATGATCAATTCCAACAGGTGCGCGCCCGGTACATACGAAACATGGTCCAAAACCCTGGCGCACGCCGACAAGCTCGTCGCCACGGTCGGCGACGGCCATTGGACGGCCGATCAGGCCACAGCCGTCATGAACACCTATTCCGACGGCTATGTGATGCTCGCCGCATTCGCCAGTCTGCTACTCATCGTGCCATTCGTGGCGCTCGCCGGCTCGGCGGCCCGTCTCGCGGCCTCCCGCAGGGACGTACGTCTCGCCGCACTGCGACTTGCGGGCGCCACCACCGCGCAGGTCACGAAACTCACCGCGCTCGATGCGGGTGGCCAAGCTCTGCTTGGCGCGCTGGTCGGCATGGCCGGCTACTTCGCGCTGATACCGGCGATCATGCTTCTCGACTTCCAAAACCAGCATTTCACCTTCGAACAGTTGTGGGTGGGACTGCCTGCCCTGGCGGCCGTGACCGTCGGAGTCACGCTGCTTGCCTTGGTCTCCGCGCTGGTCGCCCTACGCCGCGTGGCCATCACCCCGCTTGGCGTGACGCAACGTACCGGACAACCCATGCCGTCCGCATGGCGCGCACTGATTTTCCTTGCCGTGTTGGCCGTAGGCTACCTGCTGCTCAACAGCGTCTCCGCATTCGCGCACTTGGGTCAGATGGTGGTCTACGCCATCATCTTCGGCGTCTTCTTCCTCGGTTTCGCCATGGTGAACGTCGTCGGTACCTGGGTGGTGGCGATGCGCGCCAGATTGCGTGCGAAACACCCGAAGGACGCGGCCACTATGATTGCCATGCGCCGTATCCTCGACAATCCCAAGCGTGCTTGGCGCAACGTGTCCGGTGTGGCGCTCGCTGTGTTCATCGCGGGGATGACGTCGGTGTGCGGATTGCTCGTCACCGGAATCGGAGGCAACCACGACCCGTTCGACCCATCTATGCTGTACATGCGCGATATAGCGATGGGTGGTTTCCTGACACTCGCCTTTGCCGCGGTGCTCGCCGCCGTCAGTTCCGGCGTGATGCAGACGGGCAACGTCTACGACCAGGCCGACGAGTACCGCATGCTTGCGTTGGAAGGTACGGATGAGGCGACGCTCGACAAGGCACGCATGATGGAAGTGATCACCCCGCTCAACACGGTGATGGCCGTTTCGTTGGGGTGCTCGGTGTTGTTGCTGTCTCCGATTCTGGCAATGTCGTTGCTCAATCCGGCTTCGTTGCTTACGTTGGCCGCGGGAATCGGCTTGTGTTATGTGCTGATGGTGCTCGGAGGGTGTGCTGCGAATCATGCGGCGCACGGGCTCGGTCATGCCGGCTACCGTAAGGACGATTGATGGCCTCGCCGCGGCGGTCGTGGATACCGCGGCGAGGACTGGCGAGGTCAGCCGAGCAGCACCGCGATGATTGCGATGAAGATCGGTGAGGTCAGTGTCGAGAAGAGAATGCCGTCGCGTGCGAACGAGAGACCCACGTTGTACCGCGCCGCGTAGTTGTAGACGTTCTGCCCGGTCGGCAGGGCGGCGAGCACCACGCACGCGTACAATGTGGCGCCGCGGAAGCCCATCACGAAATACGACAGCAGGAACGCGATGATTGGCATCACGATGTTCTTCAATACCGCCACCGTGAACACCGCGGGAATGTTCGACTTGTCCTGCAGCGGCTTCGTGCCGTGCAACGACATGCCGAATGCCATCAGAATCATTGGCACTGCGGAATCGCCGATCATGTCGATCGGATCGTAAATACAGTCCGGCACCACGAAATGACCGGTTTTTGCGGAAATCGCGGATACGGCGATGCCCAGCAGCGAACCGATAAGCAGAGGCTGATGCAGCGGCTGCTTCAGAATCTCCCTCGTGGAGACCTTGCCTTTGGTGGTCACATCGAGCACGGTCAGGCCGATCGGTGTGAACACCGCCTGTTGCATGACCAGAATCGGCGCGACCAAAGCGGGATTGCCCAGAATGTACGTGGCGATCGGCAGACCGATGTTGTTGGAGTTCAGATACAGCGAATTCAACGCGCCGATGGTGGCATCCGCCGCCTTCAGATGGAAGAACAGCCTATTGAGGATCAGAAACACCAATCCGACCAGCACAGCCGAGAAGAACGCCACAACAATGGAGGAGTGGAATATCTCGAAGATTCTCTCCTTGGACAGGATGGCGAACATCAGGCACGGGCTCGATACGAAAAAGCTGAACCTGTTGAGCACCATCTGCGCGGTAGGTCCGCCTATGCGCATGCGCGCGGCCACGTAACCGGTGCCGATGACGATGCCAATGACGCAGAAGCCTTCCAAAGCACTTAACAGACCCGGCATGACACTCTTCCTTTCGCTCTCGGCCGTTGGTTTGGCCGCTATCCAGTGTTGCACCATGCATATGGATAACATCCAACCCGTCTCAAAAGCGTTGTCGAACGGCGATGTCGGTTCCGGTGGTGCTGGATAATGGGCGGTATGAACGAACTTGAGATTGGATTTTCCGCTTCCGCCACCAGGCAGGAGCAGCTGAACGGGCTGATGGAACAGATCATGGGCTCCTATTCCGTCAGTGATGACGAAGGCCCGTTGACCGACGCCGTCGAAGCGTTTCTAAACAAACAGCCGCATCTGACAGTGCGCAGGCATGGCGATACGCTGGTTGCGTCCACGAATTTCGGACGTGAACGCCGCGTGATTCTCGCCGGGCATCTTGACACAGTGCCGGTGATCGACAACTTCCCGCCGCGATGGCTGGAGCCAGGCGATCCGCTGATTCGCGAGGATGTTGCCGCCGGCCATGAGCAGGAGCGCGTGCTATGGGGGCGCGGTGCCACCGATATGAAGGGCTCCGACGCGGTGATGCTGTATTTGGCGGCCATGTTGACAGATGCGAAATACGATTTGACATACGTGTTCTACGACCACGAAGAAGTTGCTGCCGAAAAGAACGGCCTGCGCAAGGTGGTCGAGGCACATCCTGATTGGATTTCCGGCGATTTTGCGATTATTGGCGAGCCGACCGATTGCGGTATTGAGGGCGGCTGCAATGGCACGATGCGTTTCGATGTGATCACGCATGGCATTGCGGCACACTCGGCGCGAGCTTGGATGGGCAAGAACGCCATTCATGCGGCCGCTGAGATTCTGAACCGTCTGAACGCTTATGAAAATCGTGCAATTGAAGTGGATGGCCTGACGTATCAGGAGGGGTTGAATGCCACCCTGATTTCAGGCGGCAAAGGCACGAATGTGATCCCCGACGAATGCCGCGTGCACGTCAACTATCGTTTTGCCCCCGACAAGTCGTTGGCTGAGGCGAAGGCGCTGATGATTGGCGCGGATGCCGGTGCGGAATTGGGCAATGGCGAGCATGTTGCCACAGGCGGCGTGTTCGAAGGCTTCGGCATTGAAATGAAGGACGAGTCGCCTTCCGCGCGCCCGGGGCTGACGTCGCCGCTCGCGCAGTCGCTGGTGGAATTGGTGCGCGAGCGCACGGGGCGTGAGCCTCTGGCCAAGCTTGGCTGGACGGATGTGGCACGATTCTCGATGTTGGGCATTCCCGCGGTGAATCTGGGCGCGGGCAGTCCGTTGCTGGCGCACAAGCATGACGAGCAGCTGCCGGAATCGGATCTACTGCTGATGGCCAACTTGCTTGAAGACTGGCTGAAGTAGCTGTCTGCTGCCTTTTTCTGCCTGTTATCGGCTGTTTGTTGTTTTCCGTCTTCTGTCTGCACAACCTAAGAAAGCACCCCGATCTGCGACTTGTGTAGACGGAAAAACGACTTGTGCGGACGGGGTCTGGGATTTGCGGGCGGGGAACGCGAGCGGCGGGTTGCAGGATCCGGAAAATTTCCCGTCATGTCACGTTCTGTTGTTTTTTGTGTCATACTTATAGACGGTGGTTCTGCAAATCACCAATGCATCCGATGGCGTTGATCCCCTCGCGTGAAGTTCATGTGTGCCCGCGAGCGCTGGTGTCCGCCGTCGCATGATGAGGACTTTTGACGGAAGTTGCTTCCTACGGGCGCCATGATGCGCGGCCACGGTGAGAGCGTGGTGTGAGAACCGTATGAGGCCTAAGCGTGGGCGGCGCGATTGCAGCGTGCCGTCGAGGAGCCATTGTGCCTAATACCAATGAGGGCTTCGATCAGGTCGAAGCCGTGGCATCACCTGAGCATGCCGTGAATGTTGTGAAATTCGAATCGGCCCAGTCCGATTCTGCGCCGCGTCGCCGTCGTGGCGGTCGTCGTGTGGTGCGTGGGGTTGGAGCCGCCGGCGCGTCTTTGGAATTGAAGGTCGAGGAGCATGCCGCGACCCCGCTGTTCGAAGAGCCGAAGTTGCCGGTTGCGCAGCCTGCGCATGATGCCGGTGACGTCGCTGTTTCCAGTGATGATGGCGATTCCGATGGTGTGTCTCGCCCGACTCGTCGCCGTCATCGTTCGGCCCGGCCCGACGATGATGTTCGTGAGATTGCCGATGAGCAGTCGACGCGTACTCGCCGCCGCGCGATGCAGGTCGAGGATGAGCGGGATGAGGATCGTCCGCGTCGCCGTCGTCGTTCTGTTGGAGATGCGGATGAGTATGACGAGATGCCGCGTCGTCGCCGTCGCAGCGCTGTCGATGATTTCCGCGATGAGGAATCGTTTGAAGAACGCGCGCTTGATGCGGTTGATATGTTGCCGGAAGGCCATGAGGTCCGTCATAATCCGCGTCCGATGATGTCGCTGCTGTTCCAGGAGCCGGTTTTGCCGTCTGCTGCGGATTCCCGTGACAGGTCCGATGACGATCGTGACGATTCCCGTGAATCTCGCAATGATCGCAATATGCAGGATCATGACGATGCGCAGGGTGAGGATCGTCCGACCCGTCGCCGTCGCCGTCGTAATCGTGACGTTGCTGACGAAGAGCGTTCCGAAGACAATCGCAGTGAACGTAACGAGCGTGACAATCGTAATGATGATGCGGAAAACGATGAGGAAGGCGGATCTCGCAAGTCCCGTCGTTCCCGTCGTTTGAACGCGCAGGAGCGTCGAGCTGCGGCCGAGGTCGAGCAGATTGAAGAGGATTTGATCCTCGACGATATCACGTACGCGCCTATCGACGACGAAACACGTGGCAATCGTGGTGACGATGATGATGACGAGCAGCCGACGCGCACCCGTCGTCGCCGTCGTGGCCATGGCAGTCGTGAGGAAGCTGACGAACGACAGCAGGAGAACGTCGAAGGTGAGTCTCGCCGCCGCCGTGAGGAGGATGACGAGGAAGAGGGCACGGTGACCCGTCGTCGTCGCCGCCGCCGTGGCGGCGCGAAGGCCGAGGAGCAGGAAGAGATGCTCGTACGCCGTTCCCGCAAGCAGCAGTACATCGACGAGATCACCGATGTCGAGGGTTCGACTCGACTTGAGGCCAAGAAGCAGCGCCGCCGTGACAATCGCCGCGAACGCAGCCGTCAAAGCCAGCTCATGGAACAGGATTTCCTGGCTCGCCGCGAGCATGTGGATCGCCTGATGGTGGTGCGCGAGCGCGAACGCCACACGCAGATTTCCGTGATCGAAGACAATGTGCTTGTCGAGCATTACGTGTCCGACATTCAGGAAGTCGCCACCGTGGGCAACATCTATCTTGGTCGCGTGCAGAACGTGCTGCCGAGCATGGAGGCCGCGTTCGTAGACATCGGCCAGGCGCGCAACGGCGTGCTGTATGCGGGTGAGGTGAACTGGGATTCCGCACGTTTGGAAGGCCAGCCTCGCCGCATCGAACTCGCGTTCAAGTCGGGAGATCCGGTGCTCGTGCAGGTCACTAAGGATCCGATCGGGCACAAGGGCGCACGACTGACCTCGCAGGTCACTCTTGCGGGCCGTTTCCTGGTGCTCGTGCCATCCGGTGGCATGACGGGCGTGAGTCGCAAGCTCAGCGAACGCGAACGTTCCCGCCTCAAGAACATCGTGTCGAAGGTTGCTCCGAAAGACATGGGCGTGATCATTCGTACCGCTGCGGAAGGCGCTTCCGAAGAGGCGATTACCAAGGACCTTGAAAGCTTGGTGCGCCAGTGGGAACGTATCACCGCCAAGCGTGACGAATTCCTGCACGGCAAGCGTCCGAAGCTGCTGCAAGGCGAGCCGGACGTGGCGATCCGCGTGGTGCGAGACATTTTCAACGACGACTTCTCCAAGATGATCGTTGAAGGTGACCGCGTGTACGGCCGTATCGAGGAATACCTCGACACTATGGCTCCCGACTTGAAAGACAAGCTTGAAAAGTGGGATCCGGCCGAACATGAAGGCAAAGACGTGTTCGACAAGTGGCAGATCGACTCCCAGCTGCGCAAGGGCATGGAGCGTCAGGTCTCCCTGCCGTCGGGCGGCTCGATTGTGATCGACCGCACCGAAGCCATGACCACCATCGACGTGAACACCGGCCGTTTCATCGGCCGCGGCAAGAGCCTTGAGGAGACGGTGACCCGCTGCAACCTCGAAGCTTCCGAAGAGATTGCACGTCAGCTGCGCCTGCGTGACATCGGCGGCATGGTGATGATTGACTTCGTCGACATGGTCATGCCAGCCAACCGTGATCTGGTGCTGCGCAGACTGGTGGAATGCCTGGCCCGCGATCGTACCAAGCATCAGGTGGCTGAAGTCACCTCGCTTGGTCTGGTGCAGATGACGCGAAAGCGCATCGGACAGGGCTTGGTGGAGGCCTTCTCCGAGGAATGCCCGACCTGTAAGGGCCGTGGATTCATTCTTCACGACGAGCCGACCGTGTCCGCGGATTATGACGATCCGTACGCCTTGAAGGGCGGCGACCCGTTCGTCAAAACCAACAAGCATGGTCACGGCACGGACGTGCAGGTGCCGAAAGGCTCCTCGCCGGACGTGAAGGCCAAACTCGCGCAGATCGCGGCGGCTGCCGTGGCCGCCAATAATGCGGAACTGGGCGAGGAAGCATAGAAGAATAAATGATTATTCCGGTCTGTCAACCTGACACGCCGGAAACAGACTTGCGGTTGTACGCGGGTATGTGTAAATTAAATTGCTGGTGTCTGGCCGCGAGGCTCGAACGTGCCGGGCAGTAAGCTTTCCAAATTAATAAAGGAACGGATATGTACGCGATTGTGAAGGCCGGCGGCCATCAGGAAAAGGTTGAGGTCGGTGACGTCATCTACGTCAACCGTCTCGAGGCTAAGAAGGGCGAAACCGTGGAATTCCCGGTTGCTCTCGTTGTGGACGGCTCCAAGGTTGTCCTCGGTGCCAAGGATCTCGCCAACGTCAGCGTCAAGGCTGAGGTTGTCAACGATGAGGCCAAGGGTCCGAAGATCAGCATCATGAAGTATAAGAACAAGACCGGCGTTGCTCGTCGCAAGGGCCATCGCCAGCAGCTGACCGCTGTCAAGATCACGGCTATCGCCTGATTGACGCAGGGTTAGAGTCAAGGACCGAAAGGAACAGACATGGCACATAAGAAGGGCGCGTCCAGCTCGCGCAACGGTCGCGATTCAAACGCGCAATACCTCGGTGTGAAGAAGTTTGGCGGCGAAGCCGTCGTGGCCGGCAACATCATCGTTCGTCAGCGTGGCACCAAGTTCCACCCGGGTGAGAATGTCGGCATGGGCAAGGACCACACCCTGTTCGCCCTCAAGGACGGCAGCGTGAAGTTCGGCGTTCGTCGTGACCGCAAGGTCGTCGACGTGATCGCCGCCTGAAATACGCGCAATCAACGCTTATAGGATAAAGCCGCGCCCGTTGTGGACGCGGCTTTTCTTTATTTTGATGATCGCTGAGGATTGTTTTCCTCCATTCCGTCCCAAACGTCACGTAACGTTGCATGCAGAACATGCATGCAGACTTGCGAACGGACAATAAATCGGACCGTTTCGAACAAACGATTAAGGTAGATACATGAGTGATTTCGTCGATCGCGTGACCGTCCATGTGAAGGGCGGAGACGGCGGCAACGGTTCCGCCGGCATCCGTAGGGAAAAATACAAGCCGTTGGCAGGCCCGAATGGCGGCAACGGCGGTGACGGTGGTTCCGTGAATCTTCTTGGCTGACCAGAACGCCAACAGCCTGCTCGACTACCGTTTCATGCCCCACCGCGAGGCGGGAAGCGGCACCATGGGCTTGGGTGACACTAAAGACGGTTCCAAAGGCGCCGATTTGATCCTGCCCGTTCCCGTGGGTACCGTGATTTTCGAAGCCAAAGGACCGCAAGGCAAGCCCAAGCATCCGGGCGAACAGCTCGCCGATCTTCGTCATGCCGGAGACAAGTTCGTTGCGGCCGCAGGCGGCAATGGTGGTCTTGGCAACGCCGCACTGGCCAACCGCACTCGTCGAGCCCCGGGCTTCGCGCTCTTGGGTGAACCGGGTGAGGAGCGCGACGTCATCCTCGAACTCAAATCCATCGCCGACGTGGCATTGGTGGGCTTCCCGTCCGCAGGCAAATCCAGTCTGATCGCAGCCATGAGCTCCGCCAAGCCGAAAATCGCCGACTACCCGTTCACCACGCTCGTGCCGAATCTCGGTGTGGTCATGGCAGGAGACATGCGTTACACCATCGCCGACGTGCCAGGCTTGATTCCGGGAGCCTCGCAAGGCAAAGGCCTCGGCCTTGAATTCCTGCGCCACATCGAACGCACCGAAATCATCGCCCACGTAATTGACTGTGCCACGCTGGAACCCGATCGTGATCCGATGAGCGACTACAAGGCGCTCGAACACGAGCTGGCCGAATATGCAGATAAGCTGGAACTGCCATTGGGTGCGATTCCAATCCCCGAACGCCCCCGCATCATCATCCTCAACAAGGTCGATATGCCGGAAGCCAAGGAATTGGCCGAATTCGTCAAACCGGAATTTGAGAAACTCGGTCTCAACGTGTATGTCATCTCCACCGCATCCCATGAAGGTTTGAAAGAACTCAACTGGGCGTTGGCAGCCATGGTCGCCGACATGCGCAAGGAAGTCGCCAAACGCGAACAGGCCGAAGAAGAAGCGCGTGTGGTCATCAAGCCGCTTGAAGAGCCTCGCAATCGCCGCCGTCGTAACGACGAAGGCGGCACCGCGCTTGACTTCACCGTGGAACGCAAGGAAGCCGGCAACGGCGACGTCTGGTATGAAGTGCTTGGCACCAAGCCGGAACGTTGGGTCATGCAAACCAACTTCGACAACGACGAAGCGGTCGGCTACCTGGCAGACCGCCTCGCCAAGCTTGGCGTTGAAGACGAACTGCGCAACAAGGGCGCCAAGCCGGGTGATGAAGTGCGCATCGGCAAGGGTGCGCGAGCCGTGGAATTCGATTGGGATCCAACCATTGCGGCAGGTGCGGAAATGCTCGACGGCGCCCAGCTTGGCGCACGAGGCGTCGACCTGCGACTGCAGGAACAGGACGGTCGTTCGCAGCGCCGCACCAACGCGGAACGCCGTCGCCAATACCACGAAATGATGGACGCACGCCAAGCCGTGCGCGAAGCCATGATGGCCGAGCGTAAGGCCGGACACTGGGCTGATCCTTCTGTGGACGACGACCGGCATGACGAAACCAGCCTTTTCGGACGCGGTGAAACCACCGAATCCGAAAACGTGGAACAATAGAAGCAGCAATACGCCCGCTGATGTGCCGATTGGCATGTCGGCGGGTTTTCTTTTCGGCCATTCGAACGCCTGGAGGAACCATGAACACGCCATCGCAAACCCAAGTGCGCCGAGCCATCGCCGAAGCGCAAACCATCGTGGTGAAAGTGGGATCCAGCTCGCTGACCAAGCCAAGCGGCCACCTCGATCGGGAACGGCTCAACGCGCTCGTGGCGGCCATCGCACGCGTACGACTCATGGGCGGGCGTGTGGTGCTCGTCTCCTCCGGTGCCATCGCAGCCGGATTCGGTTCCCTTGGCTTCGACGCGCGACCAACCGACTTGTCTGACCAGCAGGCATGCGCGGCCGTAGGCCAAGGCCTGCTCATGGCACAATACGAAAACGCTTTTGCACACTACGGACTGCGCGTCGGGCAGATCCTCATCACCGTATCCGACACCATCGCACCACAGCAATACCGCAACGTGAGACGCACTCTCGAAAGACTGCTCGACCTGGGCGCGGTGCCAATCATCAACGAAAACGACTCGCTCGCATCCAACGAAATCCGATTCGGAGACAACGACCGCCTCTCCGCATTGATTGCCAACATCGTTGTCGCCGACGCCCTCGTACTCCTCACCGACGTGGATGCGCTCTACACGGCACCCCCAAGCGAACCCGGGTCGAAACGCATCAGCTACGTGCCGAACGTGGAAGACGCGCTCGCCAACGTGCAGGTCGGCGGCACAGGATCAAATGTGGGCACCGGTGGTATGGTCACCAAAATGGAAGCAGCCCGCGTGGCGGCAGTTTCCGGCATTCCCGCAGTGCTCACCTGCGCGTCGAACGCAGGCCCGGCCATGATGGGAGACCCGGTCGGCACCGCATTCGCACCAATCAACGACCGTGGCTCTTCGCGCCGCCTATGGATTGGCTTCGCGGCCCACCCGCAAGGTACTCTGGTGGCCGACGCGGGCGCGTCCAACGCGGTACGTGGGGGAGCGGCCAGCCTGCTCGCAGCCGGCGTGCTCGAAGTGAAGGGCGATTTCGCCGCCGGAGACGCGGTGTGGATCGACAACGAAGCGGGAGAGCATCTCGCAAAAGGCCTTGTAGGATTCGACTCCGAAGAGATCCCGCAAATGCTCGGCCGTAATACCGCCCAGCTCAAGCGTTTCCTCGGCGAAGAATACGCACACCCCCTAGTCCATCGCGACAACCTCGTTTTGGTGTAGAAATATTTATCTTCCAGTCCCTACCGGACACCAGCCAAAGGAAAGAAAAGGGAACGGCAAAAGCGACCAAAATATGCCAGAAGGTTGTTGTTTTTCGGGCGGGAGGGTTAGCATGGCAAGCATGACTATGGCTGATTGGCAGACTCTTTCCGAACGTATTAACCGCGTGGCTCCGAGCGCTACTCTGGCCGTTGATTCCAAAGCGAAAGCGATGAAAGCTGAAGGAATCGACGTCATTGGATTTGGCGCGGGCGAGCCGAACTTCCCGACTCCGGCTCCGATCGTCGCAGCTGCGGCCGAAGCGGTGCAGGATCCGAAGAACTATCGTTACACTCCAACGGCAGGTTTGCCGGAACTGCGCAAGGCAATCGCAGAAAAAACGTTGCGCGATTCCGGTTACGAAGTCGATCCGAACCAGGTTATCGTAACCAACGGCGGCAAGCAGGCCGTGTACTCGGCATTCCAAATCCTGCTTGATGAAGGCGACGAAGTCATCATTCCGACGCCGTATTGGACGAGCTATCCGGAAGCGGTGAAACTGGCCGGAGGCGTGCCTGTCGAAGTGTTCGCCGGTGCCGACCGCAATTTCGAACCAAGTCTTGAAGATCTCGAAAAAGCGCGTACCGAACGTACGAAAGCCATCATCGTGAACACGCCGAACAATCCGACGGGTGCCGTGTGGAAGCCGGAAACCGTCAAGGCGATTGGTGAATGGGCTGTGGAACATCATGTGTGGGTGATTTCCGACGAAATCTACGAGCATCTCAACTACGATGGCGCAAAAACCACGTACGTCGGCGCTGCAGTGCCCGAAGTGCGTGGCCAGCTGCTGGTACTCAACGGCGTGGCCAAAACGTATGCCATGCCCGGCTGGCGTGTCGGTTGGATGATCGCTCCTATCGACGTGGCCAAGGCCGCGTCCAAGCTGCAGGGGCATATGACGTCCAACGTGAACAATATCTCCCAACGTGCCGCAATCGCGGCCGTGTCCGGCTCGCTCGATGCCGTGTACGAGATGCGCGAGGCTTTCGACAGGCGCCGTCAGACCATCGTTGCCGCGTTGAACGATATTGAGGGTGTGAACTGCCCGACGCCGACCGGTGCATTCTATGCGTTCGCCGATGTGAGCGCCCTGCTGAACAAGCCGCTCGGCGCAAGCAAGGCCTCCTATGCGAGCACGTCCGAGCTGGCTGCGGCATTGCTTGACGAAGGCCATGTGGCGGCCGTTCCAGGTGAAGCGTTCGGTGCTCCTGGCTACCTGCGATTCTCGTATGCGCTTGCCGACGACGATCTGGTCGAGGGCATGAAACGCATGAAGCAGTGGGTCGAAGCCTGATACTGACCTGACTGAAACTTTTCGTACGATTCGCACCACGGTGACATGCCGGGTGCGAATCTTTTTTTCGTTGGAAAATAGCGGTTTTGAGAGGTTTTTTTAAAAACTGGTTGGACTAAGTCGCAAATACCCGCTATTATTTCGACTTGGCGGTTTTGCCGCTTACTTCTTGCGTGGTTTTTCGCATAAAATCCTCGCCAGCAAGTAGAAACGGCAGAGTACACCTAGGGAAGTGGCGCAATTGGTAGCGCAACGGTCTCCAAAACCGTAGGTTGTGGGTTCGAGTCCCGCCTTCCCTGCCAAGCTTCTTGCAACAAGCTCAGCGGAGGATTATTATGGCGAAGGCAAAAAATAGCGAAAAGGCCGTTAAGCCGAACATCTTCATGCGAATTGGCTTGTTCATCAAACAGATTATCGACGAACTCCGCAAGGTCGTGACCCCGACCAGCAAAGAGCTGTTCTTCTGGGCGCTCGCCGTGTTCATTTTCGTGCTGTTCCTGATGGCACTGGTCACCGGCATGGACTACGGTCTGGGCAAGCTGACCCTGTGGATCTTCGGCTGATCAACAACTTGAAGGTGAAACTGCATGACTGACGAAGTGTTTTCTGACAACCTCGACGAGGCTCCTGAAGCTGATCTCGAGGCCGTGGCCGCCGTTGAGGCGCTGCCGGCCGAAGGCGAAAGCGTTCAGGAAACCGCCGATGAGACTGTTGAGGCAGAGCCGACCGCCGAAGTCGTTTCCGACGAGTCCGAAGAGGGCAAGGAAGATGACGAGCAGGATGCCGGCGCCAAGGCCGTCGAAGACTTCTCCAACAGCCTGCGCACCCTCGAGGGTAAATGGTATGTGCTGCACACCTACTCCGGCTATGAGAAGCGTGTGAAGACCAACGTTGAATCCCGTGTGGCGAGCTTCGGCATGGAAGACAAGATCTTCCAGATTGAAGTGCCGATGGAAGAGGTCGAAAAGCACACTGAAAAGGGCAAGAAAGTCATCACCCGCGTGCGTGTACCCGGCTACGTGCTGATTCGCATGCTTCCGGATGAGAACGCCCGTCGTATCGTTCGTGAAACCGAAGGCGTCACCGGCTTTGTTGGTCCGACCAAGGATCCGGCACCGCTGAGCCGCAAGGAAGTCGTTTCCATGATGGCTCCGATGATTGCCTCCGAAGCGCTCAAGAAGGCTGGCGACAAGCCGGCCGCCAACAAGAAGCGCGTCCTCGAAGTCTCCTACGCCGTTGGCGATCAGGTCACCGTCACCGACGGTCCGTTCACCACCATGGCAGCTGTCGTCTCCGACGTTGAGCCCACCACACAGAAACTCACCGTGCTCGTGTCCATCTTCGGTCGCGACACACCAGTGGAGTTGGGCTTCAATCAGGTAGAAAAGCTAGCCTGAAATTTAAAATAGTAAGGATTTTGAAAGACCCCG
>OBYZ01000803.1_pt1 | contig 20449 bp, 17 predicted proteins | sample 1501501 | NCBI WGS metagenome assembly OBYZ01 (sample SAMEA2580213, study PRJEB22360) | human gut metagenome | biome: human gut; feature: human-associated habitat; material: faeces | place: Denmark | collected 2008/2010
ATCAAACCATTTATTTCTATAATTCATAACAATCATCTCCTACAGGTTTATACTACTATAATACACTTACTTGTTGTAAAATTCAATATATTTTGTAAACAAATATATATTATTGTCATATTTTAGGTGAAAAACTTTTATATAAAAACAAAAAGCCAAATTTTAAATTAAAAAACTTAAAATTTAGCTTTCTACTTAAATTTATTTTTTTATAATAGCTTGCCACCGGCAATTTTACTGGACACTAAATATCCTAGCAAGTGGAAATATCACTTGCTTGCTTTAAAAAATAAGCCTCTTCCTCACCATTATCATAAGACTAATTTCTATACTTTACTTGCTCCCAAGTTAAATCTTTTCTATCATCAAATCTTATCCAATTATAATCATTTAAGGTAGCTCCATTAGTTACTCTACATATAAGGTATGGGTCATAATAAGGTACTCCTATTTTATCTAGCAACCAAGAACATTTATATCTATTAGATGGCATAACTCTTGATGAAAATAATTCCTTCACATCTTTTAAAGTTACATTTGTTAACACCCCAAAAGCTCTAATATCTATATCATCTACAAAATTCTTTATTTTTACATAATCCCCATCTATTTCTACTCTCGTGCATACTCTATTCTTCTCCATAAAGTCAAAACTTATATACCTATCCATGCCTTACCCTCCAATTCTCTTAACCTTATATCCAGCAATCTTTTTACTCTATCTAAATATCTTGAATATTCTATAGGCACATCTATTTTAGATATATCATTCATAACACCATTAACATCTATTTTCAACGGAGATACTCCTAATTTTAATATTCCTTTCACTTGATTGCTAAACCGTGTACTAAACGGCTTAGATTTCACGTTCCTAATATTTTTAACATCAGTATAATTCATTGGAAATTCCATAGTATTTGATAAAAATGCACCCCCATTGTCAAATATAGGGGCTAATTTAAAATCATTTTCTTTCTTTATTAATGAAATATTATGAAAATGCCTATCATTATTTAATGTTATTGCATCTAATAATAACATTTTCCCTATGTTTGTTATGAAATTATCATCTAATTTTAGAAATTCCTTAATCTTTAATAAAGCCTCATCTGTAGGTAAATTATTTTGAACCACTTTAATTGCATACCTTCAGAACTACTTGAATGCTCAAAAATATTTTTCTCATCTACATAAAATAACATTCTAAAAATTTGCTCCTCTTTTCATATACTTAAATAGTACTAATATTTCTTATATAATTACTATTATAATTATATATTATTATCTTATTTATGTAAAATGAATTTATTGTAATTTTCTGAAAATAATTCTTTTCAAAACAAAAAGCTATACTCTTTCGAATACATCTTATATTATACTTGTTGCTGGTAATTTTCTGGACCCTTAGGGTCCTAGCGAGAGGGCTTGGCTCTATCGCTTACTATTTACTAAAGTGTAAATTTTATGGGATATATCCATTTAATTTAGTGTCCATATCAAAGGATTCTTAATGATAATTCTAGTCCTGGCATCTTTTTTACTTTGCTTATAATCCTAAGGCTATATTTTCATTCCATAATTTTTCATCAAATATTCCATCTTGAATCATAGCTCGTTTTACTTCTTCTCTTTCTCTCATTTCATTTGATACTGCTATAAACTTATTGCCTGTATATCTTTGCAAATCCATACTTGGCTCTAATCCATTAATACCACATTCTGTATAATAACATTCCACTAAGAAAGCAAATGTGCTCGTTTTAGTTGATTTTTTAAATCTGAAAATAGCTTTTCTTAAAGTTTCTAAATCCATATCACCAATTAAAAACATTTGTTTTTCAGTTAAATTTTTTACATTCTTTAAATGTAACCTAACTCAACTAATTTTTTAATGCTTCTCTTTACTGTAGCAACGGAAATATTAAGTCTATTTGAAATAGTTTCTATAGAAGGATTTTAATGCAACATCAATTTACCACTCTTTTGTATACTAAATAAATCTATGTTATAATTATCAAAACAAAAATACTGTAAACAACATAATTGGAGGAAACTTTTATGACTGAAAAAAACAATAAAAAAGGTAATACAGCAAGAATACCAGAAGGTAAAAAAAGAGTTGTTATTACTTTAGAAAATGAAGTAATTGAAACTATCCAAAAAGTTGCTAATGAAAACATGAGAACTGTTTCTAATGAAATTGCTTTACTAATAAAAGAAAAATACCTAAAAAAATAGATTAAGCTTTTTTGCCTAATCTATTTTTATTTATATGTTCTAGTGCTAATTTATATTAGCTAATATATATAATATTTTAATTATAAATAAACTAAGTATTAATTATAGCGTATTATGATACTTTTAAATAGCTCAAAATCATACTTTTAGATTTAATAATAGCTTGCCAACTGGAATTTTGCTAACACTAAATATCCTAGCAAGTTAGAATTGAATTATATGTTATTCTTTCCTAAAGTTATGTAGAATTTATTATATTATAATGTATGGTATTTACAGTCTAACAAGTAAAATATGCTTACTCCTTATCATACTTAAGAATATTTTCTATTAAAAATTTTGCAAATTCACTACTTGTATATGAAGCATACTTTTGAAAACCATCACCCTTTTTCTCATCTGCAAAATCACTTATTGATTTTAAACAAATAGGTATCGTACTATTGTCAACTCCATAATTAGCAGCAAAAAACATGCCATATGATTCCATATCTAATCCTACAGTTTTTCTTGAATGTTTTTTTATCATTTCATCTACAATCTTAGAATTGCCGATAACTGCAGTACCACAAGCTAATGGTCCTAACACTAAATTCAAATCATTATTTATAGTCTCATTACGCCATCCTTTTCTTATATTAAACAATTGTTGGGTATAATCTCTTTTTAAAATGCTCTCAATTCTCGAATCTAAAATAATATGTTTGGGATCAGGTGAAAAAATAATATCGCCATTCTCTCCTGTTATATACTTACCACTTGAATAATTCCAAACTTCAGTGGCAACTATAATATCCCCAAGATTTTTTTCCGTTCCTATACCAGCAGCAATTCCAACCATTATCAAATATTTAGGATGGAAGTGATGTATTAAATTAAGTGATAATGTTGACGCTGCTGCCATCCCCATTTCTCTTTGTTGTGTATACACAATTTTTAAATTTTTATCATTTGCCTTTATATTTGCAAGATAATAATCTGTTGTGTCACTACGAAAATTAATTCTTTTAAAATCATTATCTCGAAATGCATATTTTAATGCATCTATTTCATTATCAACTGCACATATTATGGCAACATCACATTTAATAACATCTGAAAAATTCTCAACTGACTTTTCATATTTCAAAGCATATCGAATTTTGTTTTTAATTACATTTTCCCATTCTACTGATTGTTCATCATATTTTAGCACTGGGAATTCCAAATTTTTTCCTAACTCCATACATCTTTCTTGTAAAGTATCATGCTCAGTCAAAATAATTATATCTTTAGGTGTCAATATTGAATCTGTTTCTAAAACTTCATCAATAAAATCTAATCCAGCTATTTCTGAATAATCTTCTTCCCCTATACATTCTGCAATCTTCAAATCTAGTACAATCAGACTATATCTTATACTTTTCATTTTTTCTTTTGCAGATTTTAAATCTAATACATGATCAATTGAATTCAATGTCAAATCATCAATCGTATTAATAACTGAATATAATCTTTTCAATTTCTTGCTTTCATCATCTACTAATAATATCTTCATTTATTTTCTCCATTCTTTAAATATTTTTCTAACTCTGTTTTCCACTCTAGTGATGATTCATCATAGTGAATACAACCTAAATAATATTTTGAATAATTTTCTCTCATTTGTTCATCAAGTTGTTCAAGATTTATTTTTTTTGTATCATCCTCAATCACATCAAATGCTGTAATAACTAATACTTTTACACATAATTCCCTTCTATCTATTTCATCTAATATTTCAATACCACCAAATGCCTCAAACTCATTCATTTCTTCATCTTCTCCATTTATATCATAAAGTGGTAAACTCATATCTAACAAAATCATATCAAACTCATCATTTTTTAGTGCAAGCATACCTCTCATCAATGAATTTACAATGCTTATATTTTCAATTCCTAATTCCTCTTTCAAATAATTTAATATATTATTTTGTTTAACATTTTCATCTTCTACAAATAAAACCTTCATATTACTCCTTTCTATGCCATTATATTCATAACTCCAAAGATAATAGAAATACAAAATTTATTTTTTTCAATTTCATATAAGATAGAATATGCAGTATTAATATTATATTGAAAAGTTTTATATAATTTATAAAGTCCTGTTCCCCCTTCACTTTGTGAGTATTCTTTTACAGCTTCAGGATTTTTTGTATTTTTAAAAAAAATTGCAACATTTTCTTTTAATACATCAACATCTATATTATCACCAAGTGTATTAGAAATTGATAATCCCAAGAATTCAAGATTATCTACTTTTATTCTATTTTTCTCAAATTCCTTTTTGAGTTTTTCTAAAACTGCTTTATTCTGCACTTTTTTAATGTCAATATCTATTTCTAATTTTGAATAATCTGTTATTCCTGAATGCTCTAATGCATTGTTTATCATAATATTTACAGCATCTACAAAATACGGAAAATTTTCACCTTTGTAATAATTAGAATCACAAATATTTTTTTTCAAATTTACTTCTGACATTCCACCATTAAGTTTTGTAATAATTTCCAAGCATGTATCTACTAAATCACTCATTGTGAAATCTAAATAAGTTACATCTTTCTTCTCAAATACATTTGCAAACTCTAATGTTTTTCCTCCTATTTGAGACTTACACAAATTAATATTATTTAAAATCGTTTTTACTGCACTCTTTACATCATCATCCTTTATATTTCCAACACCATTAGCTAATGAATTTAATTCACCTTGAAAATAATTTAATAGGTCTTCTTGTATTTTCTTTTTCAAAATCTTAAAATGATTAAGCGTATACTTCCATAAAAAATCTATAATCTGATCATAGAATGTATCAAAATCAATAATATTATCAGTATCAATAACAAGAAGTTGATTAACACATAAAGTATAGTCTAATAAAGCATTACTTTCTTCTTTATACCGTATACTCAACCATTCTTTTTTGATTTCATCTACTTTTTGTTCAATATTTGATGTGAAATGAGATAAGTAATCTTTAATTTTTTTGCTTCCATTTGACTCTTCTGGTAAATTATGATCCCAATATTCATTTATTAAATATTCACTACTATCATTTTTTCTTTTTTTAGATAGCAAGTTGTAATCTTGAAAAATAGTAGTTAGTTGATTTTTACAATAACCATGTCTTATCCTAGAACTTAAAAAAGTATTTAAACCATATTTTTCATTAAATAAAAATTCTTCTGTTATGGTTGTTATCAAGCCTTTTAAAATAACCATTTTTTGAGAATATATAGGATTATTTCGTATTTTATCATTTATATCATCCACAATTTTCTTCAAATCGCTAATATATTCAGTACTATATATATCATATGTCATTAATTCTTCATCTAACTCTTTAACAGATAAATATCTATCAAAGTCTTCTCTTAATGATACCTCATTATCTTTTTTAATATTTTCTGTGTCAACAAAAACTCTGCTTTGATTAATTTGTTTAATTCGGTCTTTTATACTCCTTTGTTTTGTAATCGCAGTAATCTCAGAGTAATATTTCTTTTTATTCTCTGAATCTAATTCAATTAATTTTTGAAGTATTTCTATTCTGATTTCCTCTGCTCTATTTCCTTCTGGATTTAAAATAATGTCTCTTTTCAATAGATGTTGTATACATACTTCATCCAAAAATGTTACTAATGCAGCTCCTTTTTCTTCTCTATCAATTACTTCTTGTATAGATTTGAAATTATTGTAATCCATATAATTTGAATAAGCTATTCTTTGCTTTTTATAATCACTAGGCATACTCAAATATACAAAAACCACATAATTTATGTCTTTCTTTATTTCCTTAGTCAAATGTACTTTAATATTTTCACTCACTTTTTGAATATCAACTCTTTTTTGTAGATTATGATTTTTTAATATTGCATTTGTAATACATCTTATTTCTGACAGATAATCATTGCTTTGTTCAAAAATGATCATTTGTCTACGTAAAATTCTTTCCAAAAAGTAATTATCATCTCTACAAATCTTATCAATAGTTTTTATAGCACTTTTATTATCGGATTTCTTAATGTATCTGTCTGTTTCAAAAAGCAATCTTCTATTTGAATCTGATAATTGATTTGGAATTTCTCCCATTTCACATTTAAACAAAAAAAGTTGATAAGTAATAGGACAAACATTTTTAAATATACTTAAAAATGTTGCTTTATCTAATATGCAATCATAGTTGACTAAATTAGGTGAAATATACATATCATTAATTGCAGACATGAAGCTCAATCTTTTTCTACTATGCATTGATGTTTTTCTTGCTATAAACCCAATTATTTTATATTCCCAACTAGTTCCCCTAACTACTTTTATATATGAAAACAATTTTTGTATCGCATCTCCTTCATATTCATTAACTAAATATGAATTATACAACCAAAGATACACACCATCATCAAAATTTGGAACTTCATTAATAAGAATATATGATTTAATCATCAAAATTATGCATTGAAAATCTTGTGGTTTTCTTTTCAAATATTTTTTACAATCTACTATATATTTATTATAATTACCACTTGTATATGATTCTAATAAAGAATAATACTCTAATTTGTCATCTGTTATTTTTTTAGGATTTAATATCAAAGAAATATTCTCTAACCTAAAATCATTTATAGCTAATTCATAATTATCTATCACACCCTCTACAAATCTCATTTGTTCAGAAACAACAAATGATTCATACATATCTATAATAGAAAATTGAGAATCAAACATTAATGCAATTTCAATTTTCTTTATATCAAATTCTCTTTCTACATTAAATTTAAAATCAAGATATTTTTGGATAATATAATTATCTTGAAGACCCTCGTTATAACTATCTATTTTTTTCTTAAATGATGTATAACTAGTATTCTCTTCTGCAAAATAACTCTCTAGTTCAAATAATGTATTTAATAAAATGTTATCACTAGCCTGAGCTTGAATTTCATTTAAATATTTCTTGTGTTTCTCTAGACCGTATACCTTTTCATATAAAAACATCTTTTTTGATATACTCCACACGGAAAATCCTACCACAGCCTCTATTTCTAATAAAGTATTTAATGCGAGCTCATATTCTTGTCGAAAAAGATATTTCTCAAATTCCGTTTTTAATTCGACATATTTTTTAATTTTATCAATGTATTTTTCAAAGATAGATACATAGTATTTTTTCAAAAAATCAATATGAATATCTGTATTTAGTACCAATTTTTTACTACACATATCATGAATATTTTGTGGAAATAATATCTTATTAATACGTTGCTTCATAGATATGTTATTATTAACTGTCCTTAAAATCCTTGATATATCATCATCTTTTGCAAAAAAAACTATTTTAAAAAATTTATTTTTATAATCTTTTTTTTCTTTGGCAAAATCAAATAAATATTTTCTTCTATATTCTCTGTTCATCCTACATATTCCTCATCAACACATTAGTAAATTTTCTCATAGATATAATATTAATATTTTCAGCAATAAATTAAGCCTCCAAAATTTCAATCATATTTCTGTGAATTTTTGATAAAATGTTTATAAAAACAAGTTCTCCTTTTATCATTTTAACAACAGTACTACTGGCTCCTACTACTGAAACTAAATCTACTTTCTTAATGTTATTGTCTATTAATAATTTCCATAAAACATTATATGATATGCTCATTTCAATTCCTCCATAAGATAAATTATCCAGTTACTATTATAAACTATTTGTCTGACTTTTCAAAGATATAATTTACTTTTTGTATTCTACAAACATAACTTATAAGTACTAATTTAACATTACATATGTCTTATTTCTGCTATACTAAACTCATATCCATTTTCTAAAACTTAACATAGTTTGTTTTTTCAAATTTTTCAAATATCTATATAACCAGCTTCCCCCACTAGAATAATAAAATATTCTATCTGCCATAATCTTTATTCTGCTTCTACAATCAAATGTGCAAGTTAAATTAATTTCTTACATTTAACTCTGATTTTCTAACATATTCCTATAATTCATTTTCTTGTTCATCATATATTACATGTATTTTTTTCTTTTTCTCCATTTAAAATTAACAAACTTCCTATTGGAATATTAAAAACAAAAGAGGCTAATAAATCTTTTTGTTTTTCCTTCCTATCCCAAACAAAATCTCTTTGAAAATTAGGTAATAACAATTCTTTTTCTTCACTCTTTTTTATTATTTCTTCAAGTTTTAATTTAGTAAATTTCATAAAACATTCTCCTAATCACACATATAAATTAATCCTTTAATGTTCTCATTATTTCATCTATATCTAGTGTTTCTATCTCTTCTCCATATTTATCATTAAATTCTTCAATGAAATCATATAGATTAGCTAAAATTTGATCTGTATCTGTGTCTTCTTTAAATATTTTTTCATATAATACCTCAACTCCACCTAAAACATAGGAATTAAATATTTCTTCTCCTTCTTTTTGTAGTTCTTCATTTTTAGTATATCTAAATGCTCTATCTATTCTTTTTTCTATATCATCTACTTTTTTTCTATGATTAATCATAATTAACTCATATATATATTCAAGTTCAGTTGATATTGTAATCATTTGAGCTCCTGCTATTTTTCTTATATCTACTTTTTCATCTTCTAAATCTTTTTTAGATTTATCAATTTCTCCTTGTCTTCCATACACTATTCCAATAACACTTGCGAATTTATATACATCTAGATTTTTTTGAAAAATTGGTGCTTTTTCTAAATCTTTCAAATCTGAAGTTAGCTGTGTAACATATCTTGCATGTTTTCCATAAAATGTATAATCTTTTTCAAACATATTAAGCTCTCTCCTTTATAAAAGAATTAAGTTGTCCATCTTTTATGATTTCATATTTTTTACCTATATATTCTTTTAAATGTTCTTCTGCTACATTTCCATCAGTATCTTTAATAAAGAATATTACTTGTTGTGCTATTTTAGGTATAGTATTACATATTTTTTCTATTCTTGTCTTGTCAAATGCTGAAAGAGGAGCATCCATTACTAAAGGATAGTTATTAGCAGTATCAAAATATCCTGCATCTTCTTCTTTTCCTTTTTCTTTTGCAATTTCTATTATTCCTGCTATAAAAGCAAATATTACTGAATAATTTTGTGCTGTAGATCTTTCTATATCTTCATCACTAATTAATTCATTTGCAGTAACCTTTATATTATACTTTTCATCTAATTTTAAACTTAATCCACCATCAAATATTTTGCAAAATATCTCATTGATTTTTGTTTCCAATCTTTCTCTAATTTCTTTTTCGTTTTTATTATATTTATTGCTTAATCCTTCGTATATAGCCCTTGCATAATTTCTATATAATATATATTTTTTATTATCTTTATCTATATTTATGTACTTATCTTTTTCCTTTTTTAATGTGCTTATTTTTTCCTTGTACATTCCTATTGTTCTATCAATTTCGCTTACTCTTTCTTTCTTTTCTTTACACATTTTTTCACTTTTGTTTTTTTCAATTTTTAATTCATTTAAAGCCTCTATATCTGTAAGTTTATTGAAAATAATATCTCTTTGATTTTCATAATACTCTTTTTCACGATTATCTTTTCTAATATCTGTAATATATCCATTCATTACTTCATAAAAACTTTTTCCTTGTTCTAAATAAATTTTAGATTTCTCTATATTGTTATTTATTGAAATTCCTATTGATTTAGGTGGAATAAACTCTAACAATTTTGTTAACTCTATTGCCTCTTCTGAGCCTGGTTCTATACTATGACCGCAAATGCATTTTCCTCTTTTAAATAGATATTTTATTGTCTCTTCATGAATATAAGGAATTCCCTTATCTATTTTGTCTGAATTTTTTAATTCCTTAAGTGTATTTCTTATTAATGGAGTTAAAAAAAATGGTAATCCATTTGAATTAAAATATTTTAAATATGCCTTAGATTTATTTTTTTTGTTTTCTTCTAATGTATCTACTTTTTCTTTGTATTTTTGATATTCACCTTTTAATTTTTCTTCTTCAGAATACTCTAATATTTTTTGTTCTAATTCTATTGCTCTTTTTTGATAATATTCTATTTCTGGTTCTAAATTCTTTTTTTCATTTTCTATTTCTTCTTTTGCATTTTCAAATTTATCAATTTCATCATTAATTCTAAAAATTTCAGAGTTTCCACTTTCATCTATTTTTTTATTATATTGACCTATAACTGTACTTGAGCCTCTACTATCTCTAATATGATTTATCGCATTTTTTATGGCATTTAATCCAACTAAATTATTTACTGCCTCTGCAAATTCTTGACTTTTTCCTTTTTCAATTTCGTCACTCATATTTTTTATTCTTTCTCCATCAAAGAAAAAAAATCTTGACAATTCCTTAGGCAAAATATTATTAATAAAGTCTTTACATTCAATAGATTCAATGTTTTTAGTAACACCATTTTCATCTTTATACCTTATTTCTAATTGTGTATTTGTATAATCAACTTTATTATATTTTTTTATGTATCTTTGATACCTAGATATTTGATATTCTGTATCACTTTCTTCTATATATAAATCAACTCTTACAAAAATACTTTCTCCATTTTGAGCTTCTTCAATTACTTTTTTATTTACTACTTTTTTGTCTTTAAAATCTGTTTCTCCATAAAGTACCCATAAAAAAGCTTGAGCTAAAGTTGTCTTTCCTGCTCCATTTTCCCCCATGATTATTGTTACATTATTTTTAGGTGAAGTAGAAAATTCTATTGTTTCATTTTCTTTAAATTGTCTAAAATTATTCATTACTATCTTTTTTATAAGCATTCTACTTCCTCCTCAATAATTTCTCTTATTCTTTTAACCATTTCTAGGTCATTTTTAGATTTAGTTTTAGCATTTTTTCTTTCTTCTCTTAATATTAATTTCAACATTTTTACTATCTTTTCTTCATCTAAATTTTTTATATCTATATTACTCATAATCATACCCCACCTTTAAGTTTTCTAATTCACTATAATTCATATCATATGCTTCCATAATTTCATCTATAAGCTTATCTGAATAAGATGGATTTAAGGAAATGTCTTTAAATTCAATAATTCTTCTTAGTTCATTTTTTACTAATGACTTATCTGATTTAATTTCTTCAACCAAATAATTTTTTACACTTTCTAAGGGTCTTGGTAATGTTATAAAATCATATATTTCAGCATAAGGCTTTCCTTCTGCTAATCTTAATACTCTTCCTCTTCTTTGAATATACTCTTTAGGATTTGTAGTACTTGCTAAAATAAATGCAACTTTTATTTTAGGTATATTTACTCCTTCATCTAAACACTTTATTGCTACTAAAACTTGCAGGTCAGAACCCTTTTTAAAATCTTCTTGAATTACCTTTCTTTCAGCATTATTTTCTCTTGCTGTAAATTGTGCTACTTTCATCCCCATTTTATTTCCTAAAAGTCTAGTAATACAATCAATTTGTCTCATACTTGCATCATCATAATCAATATCATCACTAAAAATATTAGTTGCTCCACAATATACTAATATATGACTATCCTTTTGATATTTTTTCATTTTTTCTTCTAAAAGGCTTATTTTATTAACTGCTCCTGCAACTAATCTAGACCTTTCTAATGATAATTTTTTTCCTCTTTCATTTAATTTAATATTGCCATTTTTTTTAATAATGCATTTAGCTATATCTCTTGATAGTAGCTTATATTTTTCTAATTCTTCTTCACTTAAATATACAGAAATAGGATAATAGTAATATGGTGTAAGTTTTTTTTCTTTAATTGCTCTTTCTAAACTATATTCAATGCACTTTTTTCCAAAATAACTATAAAGCAAACTTGTTCCATATTCATCATTATGTCTATCTAAAGTAGCTGATAATGCTAATCTATATTTAAAATTAGCTAAAAGTTTATTAGCTAAATTCATTGCTCCAAAATTATGTGCTTCATCAACTAGTAATAATGCAGATTTTTTTAACTTCTTTAATTGTGTTTGCACATAATCGCTTCTATAAGTAGCATTAGTAGTTATTAAACAAAAATAATCAATAACTCCAAGATTATAGTCAAAAATAGAATCTCTTATTTTCCTTTTATAATTTTTATCAGTAGATTCACTATATGCAATTATAGGCTCTATACTAAATACATTTAAATCATCAACCCACTGCTCTACTAGGTGGGTATAAGGACAAACTATTACTATTGCTAATTCTCCATTTAAATCTTTATATAACTCAACAGCAGAAGCTATTCCTGTAAATGTTTTTCCTGTTCCTGTAGCCATATCATAAATGCCACAATAATTATTGTCTTTCCAATTTTTTATTGCTTCTATCTGATAATCATAAAGTTTAACATTAGATGGTATATTAGGCTTATCTACTTGTCTTTTTATATTATATTTATCCTCTTTTATTTCAAAGATTCTTTCAAATTCTTCTTTTTCTTTTAAGCTTTCAATATATTCATACTCTAATTTTGTATTAATTTTTTCTCTTTTATATTTTTTTAAAATAGCTTCTTTTACTTTTGGAAATTCTAAAACTTCTAATCCAACTTCATTATCATTCCATATACTTTCAAAAGCTATTTCTTTATCATTAACTCTTTCACTATCTTTCCATGAAGTAAAAACATCAATAGATTCATAATTAACAGCTAAAGCCATTGCTGTTTCATTTAATGAACCACTAAAGGCAATTACATTGTTATACTTATCATAAACTAATCCTAATTTTTCATGATATATACCAATTTGATTATGAGACTTTAATAAGGCAATTTTTATATCTAACCTATTATTTGCTATTAAATGTGCTAAAATATTAAGTCTTTCACTTTCAAAATAATCTTTTGCTTCTTCAAGTTGAGAAATAAGATTTTCTTCAATAATTTCTTTTCTTAATCTATAACCTAAATTAATAGCATTTATATCTTCTTCTGATAATTTAGGTGAGGCTATTAATTGTATTTTTCCCCCATTTTCATATAAACCTGAAATTCCTTTTATTACTTCTGCTAATGCAGAGGAAGAAAAAAATCCTACTGCCCTCCTATATAATATAGACTCATTTAAAACAGGAATATAAAATTCATTAACTATATTATTTTTATTTGAACGATATTCTCTTTTTAAATTTAAATCTTGAAAGCTCATAATATCATCTCCTATGCAATATCATTAATAGCATTTATAAATCCTTCTATATCTTCTTCTGTATTAAAATAACTTAAACTTACTCTTACTGTTCCTTCTTGAGCCATTCCTTCTAAAAATTTTCCTATATAAGGTGCACAATGATGTCCTGTTCTTACACATATATTAAAGTCTTCATCTAAAATCTTTCCAATTTCAGATGCTTTGTATCCTTCTAAATTAAATGAAATTACTCCTATATGGTTTTCTAAATTTTCAGGAACATAAATTTCTATTCCATCTATTTTTTCTATTTCTTCTATTAAAAGATTACTTAAATGTTTTTTATGTTTATAAATATTATTAATTCCCACTTCTTTTATCCATTTAAGTGCTACATTAAGTCCTTTTATAGCATATGTATTGTAACTTCCTGGCTCATACATATGGTCAAATTCCTTTGGCATTTCTAAATTAGTTGAATCTGAACCAGTTCCTCCTGTTAGTATAGGTTTTAGTTTTATATCATTATCTAATTGAATAAATCCTCCTACACCTAAAGGCCCATATAAAGATTTATGTCCTGCAAATATAATAAAATCGCTTTTACTAAAATCTTTTTGTGCATCTATATCAATTAAACCTAACGATTGAGCACAATCTACTATATTTATAGGATTATAACTTTCTGCTAATTCATGACATTTTTTTATTGGAAGTACATAACCTGTAACATTACTTATATGAGACATTATTATTAAATCTGGTTTTTTCTTAACAAAACTTAATCTTAAATCGTCTTCATCTAATTGAAATGTTATATTATCAAATTTTATAATGTTAATTTCAAATTCATTTTCTTTTTGAATAGAATGTAATGTTCTCATTATGGCATTATGTTCAAAAGGAGAAACATAAACATTTTTTATATTCTTCCATTCTAATCCCCTTAATATTTGATTAGTAGCTATTGTTGCTGAGGGAGAAAATATTACTTTTCCATTATGTAAATTTACTAATTCTAATAATAAATCTCTTGTTTCTTCAATAATTTCTGTTGCTTTTTTAGAAAGTTTATATGAACCTCTTCCTGAGTTCACACATTCTTCTCTTAAAAACTTGTCCATAGCATTATATACTATTTCTGGTTTTGGATAGGTTGTTGCTGCATTATCTAAATATATTAGTTTTTCCATAATATAATCCCCTTTATACCAAAGAGGGGATTATTCCCCTCCTTGTAATTAAATATATCTTTGTAAAATATTCATTAAAATAATTCTCTTTTCATTTTCATCTACTGAATCACCATATTCCTCAATAGCTTCATCAATGCTATTTAATAATGTATGTCCTACAGCACTAATTTCTTTCATATTGAATATTTTTTCAACTTCTTTTTCATCTTTGTCTTTAACTATAATTTTTACTGTGTTATTATTTTCTTCTTTTTCTATTTCTAAATTATCAATTTCTTCTTTTGAATTTTTTAATTCACTAAAAAACAAATCTTCAGTTTGGTCACTCCAGTCTTCTATTAAAAGTCCTGTAAAAATTTGAGAAACGCTGTCTATGTTTATAACATTATTATCTTGCATTTTTTGTAATAGGTCAATAAGTTTTTTGGTATTTTTATCAAATAAATAAGTTTTTTTGTCATTTTCTAGATTGTTAAACCAATTTTTCATAGCTCCAATAAAATTTCCATTATATTTTTCGTCAAAAATATTTTTAACTTCATTAGAAATATATTTTTTTACCTCTTCAATATGTCTATCTAAAGTTTCCTTAACATATTTTAATTTATCAATACACTGAGAATAGTTTTCTACTTCTAATATTTTTAATAAATCTTTAAATAAAAAATTTCTATTATTTATTTCAAATTTTTTAATTTCATTTCTAAAATTAATTATTGTCTTATCTATTTTTTTATCATCAGTTCCTAGCATATAGTTTGTAGTATATATAGATAATGAATTAAACCAATTTTTCATAGCTTGAACAATATCTACAAACTTATTTCCTGATTTTCTTTGACTAAAATAATCTTCAAACATACTTGAAATGTTATTTATATAATCATTTTTTTCTGTTGTTCCTTTTTCTATTTTAAAAGTATAATTTTCTGGAGATTCATTTATAACATTTAAGGTTTCCACATCTAAATTTATTTCTCTTCTGCTTCTTCCTGATTTTAAGTATAATATTATCTCTTCATTATAATCTTTTAAAACATAGGATAAATAAATTGGTATAACCCCTTTTCTAACTCCTAACTTTCTTTCATTAGAAGTTAATGCATTATAAAGGTCTTCAAATTTAATTTCATTTTTTTCAGCCCTTTTTAAATATTCTTTTATAATATCTAATAAAGTAACCATTCCTTTATCTTCTACATCTTTTTTATTAACTAATCCTTTATTAACTAATGTAGCTCTAAATAAAGTGGCTTCTGCTGAATTTTTATTATATTCAAATTTAGTATAAGATTTATTTAATATACTTTCTATTATTTCATTTCTAGCTTTTTTTATAGGGGTAGAAATACTGTTTTTATTTATCATTTCATTATTTATCACTGGTGTAAGATAAAAATTATCATCACAAATTTCAGATAAATATAATGACATTTTTTGTGAACTTAAATTTCTATATAAATTTCCTTTCATAAATACTTTGCAATACTTATCATATATATTATAATTCTTTTCTATATACTTACTTATCTTTGACTTTAAATCTTCCTCTATTATTTCTAATTGACTTAATACTCCATTATCTTTATTTAAATAATTTATATTAGCTTTTAATTTTTCTATAGCTTCATATTTAGATAAGTCTTTTAAAATGCTAAATCCTTTCTCTGGTATAACTAATACTATTCTGTTATCCTTTATATTATTTAACCATTCTTTAGCTCTTTCTATATCATTTTTATCAAAATAAATTAAATCAATTATTATTCCATCAGCTTTATAATTTTTTATAATTTTCTCTGAATTGTTATAAGCTAATAATTCTTGAATTGTAATAAAAACTCTTCTAAAAAATCTTGTTATTTTGTATTTATCATTATATCTCTTTGGTAAAATAAATTTTAATGATAATATTTCAGATAAATCTTTTTGTATATCTGGATTATTAAAAGTTGTTTCTGCCATATTATCTATATCTTTTTGTACATTTATTGTAGATAATGGCATAAAATCATATAATTCAGTACTTTCTCTAAAAATTAATATTGCCTCTTGAACTAATATATCTAAAACTTCTTTTAATTTATTTTCTTCAACATCTAAAATATTTTTCAAATTATAATCACTAGGTGAGATAGTTGAGAAATCATCTATTATATAAATAATTCCTAAAGTTTTTAAAATAATTTTTTTAAGTTTTTCTTCTTCTGTTCCTTCTATTATTTTTAATGCAACATTAACTTCAAACCAAATATTATATATCTTTTCATTAAAGGTCTCTTTTCTAAACAAATCCTCAAAGTAATCATATAAAGTATATAACTCTACAAGGGATACATTTTTAGTATCAAGTTTTTTCATAATGCTTATAAGTGAATGTGGTTCTTCTTTATTTAAATATGTAAATAAAGTTCTTTCATTTTGAGCAACCTTCTCACTAACTATTGGAAGTGCAAAGGTTGTATAAGGATTTAGTGGAAAACAACCTTTTACTATTTTTTCATAATACTCTTCTTTATTATAAACATTAGAATATAATCTTATTTGTTCCTCTGTTAAGTTTCTTAATTTTTTTTCATTTTTATTTAAAAATTCATTAAACTTTTCTTTATCTTTTAATATAGCATTTGAAATAAGTTCATAATTTTGCTCTAAACTAGAATCAAAAGTTATTTCTTTAAATCTACCTTCAATAGCCCTCCATGCATCTATCTTTTCTTGTGGAATTGTTCTTATATATTCATTAATAGTTTTATGAGTTATACATACTAAATGTAATTGAGGAGTATTACTTCTATCACTAAGTTCTGCTAAGTCTTGAAGTATCTTTAAATCTTTTGCATTATTTTTTTCTTTACTTGCTTCTATAAATTTACTAAACTCATCAAATACAATAATAATTCCATCATAACCATATTGTTCTTTTAAGTTATAATTACATTCTTCTATAAACTTAACAATATCAGTATTAAATAAAGGATTAAATTCTACTCCTGAAGTTATTTTTTCAAACATAACTTTAAAAATATCATAACTTTCCTTATTGTATAATTTTAATTTATTTTTAAATTCCGTAAGTTTTATTCCTTCTTCTTTTAATAGCTTTTTTAGTTTATTAAAATTGCTTTTATTTTCATGATTCTCCCAGCCTTCAATAACTCTAAAAGCTGCTTCAAAATAGGTTTCTGGAAGTATATCATCTTTTCCATCTCTTTTTAAAGCTTCTTTCATAGCAATTAAGAAAGCTTGATTTAATTCATCTGAATTGAAATTTAATATTACAGGAAGATATTTTTTATTCTTTAAAACATCCTCTGCTAATTTAAAGCATTCTTCATCAATAATTTTAATTTTTTCAATTAATTTATTTAGTTCATCATTTTCATTACAATTCATAAGAGCTAACAATATTAATAATAAATGACTTTTTCCTTTACCATATGGGCCTACTAAAACTGTTGCCCTATCACTATTACTTGATTTTAAATTTTCTAAATAATATTTTAAAATTTTTATAGAATTACTTGTAGGAATATATCCTGATATTTTATTTTTATTATTCAAATCATATTGTATATTTATTGAATATTTAAATCCTTCATTCTCCTTTATAAGTTCTGTATATTTCATCTAGCACACACTCCTAAAGTTCTTTATAATATTTTTCTAATATAATTTCTTTTGTTATATTTTCTTTTATTGTTATTGTATTTAATCCAGCTGTTCTATTAACATTTAAATAGCCTTCATTTTTCAAAATATCTACATATTCATTTATTAAGTTTTTATCTAAATTAAATACTTTTCCTATATTATTTTCATCTTCTATTAATCTATTTATTGTTGTCTCTCTTTTTTCATTTAAATTGTCTAGTATAACATATAAAACTATAAGTTCATTTAAATCTTTTTTATAAGGTATTGTTTTTACTATAATATCTTCATTTCCTCTTTCTTTTTTCTTTTCTAATAATCTAAGTTGAGTAAATGGACATATCATGTTATCTTCTGGATCTTTAAAATCATTTTTATCTGAAACATAACTTTTTATTATACAATTACAATCATCTAATATTAGCTTTTCTTTCGGATCTGCTGTTGGATTTAATACTAAAATCTTATTTTCTATTAAATTTTTCATTTCTTCCTTTGTCATTTCTGTAACATTTGTTTTATTAAATATAACATTCCAACTTGTTGCTAAATTAAAGTTAGAAACTAAATAATAATGACATATAAATAAAGTTCCTATATCTTCAAAGTAAGAATCTCTTTTAAGAACTATTTTCCCAAATTCAGTAGGTACTTGTTCACGTTTTCCACCTTCTAATCTTTCCTCTTCTGTTAATCCTGTAGCTCTTAACCAATATTTTATTGATTTTGCCATATTAGCTCCAACACCTAAAGTATCAACTGCATTTATTATATTAGAAAAAATTGTTCCATCTTTTTCTACTGCTGTTAAACCTTTTGTAAGCCACCCCTCTCTTATATAAAAAGTTTCATGTGCTCTAATTTTTATTTCGTATTGATTACTCAACATTTCCACTCCTTTTAGTAATAACTACCTTCCTCATGTAACAACCACCATCAAAGTGATTTATACATTCTCCACATCTTATACATTTTTCATCTATTATTTTGTATGTATCATTTATTTTGCCTGATTTTAATTCATTTTCATGGGCATGTTTTTTTACTATTATTGCATTTTGTTTGCATATGCTTTCACAGGCTAAACATCCTAAACACATTTGATATTTAGTTAATTGACAGTCTATTCTTTGTTTTATGCTTCTTATGCTTTTTCCTTTTGGAATTTTTATTATTGTAACTTTTAATTCTTTACTTCCTATTTTTCCTTGAAGTCTTAGTATTGGATTTCCTATTTTGTCTGTTACATAGACTTGTCCAAGTCTTGAATTTCCCATTTCTTTATTTATCCATCCAAAGGGTTTGAAAAATTCATATAGTTCTTCTGAAATTGGCTTGTTTAAGTCATAATTAAAACTTTCTTTTTCTGCTGCACAGGGTTTAAATTCCACAAAAGTATTTTTACTATATTCAACTCCATTTCCACCTTGTCTAGCTTTCCACATTCCTTCATCTACATATACTTCTGGGTCTTTTTTGCCTACTTTAATTGCAAAGTTAATAAGTTGCTCTCTCCATCTTTTTGATTGTTCTGGCATATATATTTTTGATAAATACTGTGCCCATAAAGTATTATTCGGACAACACCAGCATCCTACTCTTGAATATCCAAATCTATATGCATCATTAAAATCTATTTTTGTTGTTAAAATATATAACCATACATCAAAGTCAATCCAATCTATAATGGGAGAAACTACATTTTGCTTAGTTATTTTAGGACTATCACTTACCCTATCATATTTATTTCTTGAAGCTGATTCACTTCTTCTAATTCCATAAAAGGTTAAGATATTCTTTTTATCTTTAAATACTCCATTGATTTTTTTAGTAATTGCACCTGTTTTAAATACAGTACAACACCAACGCATAACACGACTTGGTGGTCCTATTATTTCACACATATCATAAAAGTTCTTATCTTTATTCCTTGCAGATAAGAAAGGTGTTTTTGTATTTTCACTTTTAAACCTTTTCGCATACTCATAAGTAAAAGGAAATTCTAAAGTTGTATCTCCAAAAATATGTATTATACTAGGATTTCCTAAAGCTCTCATTACTAAACTACTTACAACAGTACTATCCTTTCCGTTGCATAAAACTTATAAAAAGTTATAAATATATAAATTTTACTTTGTTTCCTTCTTCATAAAGCTCTATTTTGAAATAGTAAATTACTATATCTACT